>WPCJ01333871.1_pt1 | contig 17878 bp, 21 predicted proteins | sample 5399831 | NCBI WGS metagenome assembly WPCJ01 (sample SAMN12869470, study PRJNA574797) | sludge metagenome | isolation source: wastewater treatment of pH10 | place: China:Beijing | collected 2019-05-20 | reverse complement strand
CGCGCGCCGCAGCCTGCTCAGCTACCAGCGTACGGAAGAGGCGACGGCCGACCAGTCGGCGGTCAAATATCTCGAGGCCACCGGCCAGTCCGGGCGCGGCATGCTGGTCACGTTCCAGAACTTCCAGAGCGCGCTGTCGCTTTCCGGCACGCGGGTCGACCCGTATCAGGTCAGCCACCCCATGCCGCGCGACCGCATCGCCAATCTCGAAACGCTGGTCAAGGCGAGCCAGTACTACGACAAGAAGGATTCGGAGGCGCTGCAGCAGCGTCACGACATGATGCGCGCCAAGATCGCGGTCTATACGCAAGGCCAGGCCGCCGCTTCGCGCCTGTTCAAGAAGATGCCGGGCGGCATCGCGGCGCAGTATGGCGAGGCGCAGGCCGCCTTCCTGTTCGGGAGTCCCAAGAGCGCGCTGCAGAAGGCGGACGCGCTGATCAAGCAACAGCCCAAGAACCCGTATTTCCACGAGTTGCGCGGCGACATCCTCCTGCGCGCGAATCAGCCGCAGAAGGCGGCCGAGGCTTTTGCCCGCGCCGTCGAGCTCGATCCCGCCAAATCCAGCATATTGCCGATTTCCTACGGTCAGGCGCTGATCGCGACCGGCAAGCCCGAAGCGACGAAGAAGGCCGTCAGCCTTATCCGCGAGGGTTTGAACCGCGACAAGGAAAACTTCAACGGATACGCCTATCTCGCGCAGGCCTACAACCAGCTTGGCGAGGTGGCCGACGCCGAACTGGCAACGGCCGAAGGCTTTTTCTACAGCGGCGACTACCAGCAGGCGAAGATCTTCGCCATGCGGGCGCAGAAAAAGTTCAAGCGCGGCGAGCCGGCATGGGTCCGCGCACAAGACATCATCGACTACAAGACACCCCGGAAAAAGAAGTGAACCCTTTCGGTTCGCGCCGCGCCGCAGCGGCGTAATTTTGGAACAAGGAATGCGACGATGAGCAAGGCAGCAGTTTGGGTGAGCGCGACAGGCCTTATGCTGGGCGCTGGAATGCTGGTCGCCGGCTATTTCGCCGGCCAGCCTGCGGTCGCCTCGGCGGCCGATGGGTCGCAGACCGCCACGGTTGCCGCCGCCGAGCCCGTGCTGGACCGCAACGCCGTCGAGAACATCATCCGCGACTACCTCGTGGCGAACCCCGAGCTGCTGATCGACATGCAGCAGGGCCTTGAAGCCAAGCAGATGGAGGCGCAGCGCCTCGCCAGCCTCGAAGTGATCGAGAACGCCAGGGACGACATCTTCAACGCCGAATATGACGGCTATGTCGGCAATCCAGACGGCAAAACCACGATCGTGGAATTCTACGACTACAATTGCGGCTACTGCAAACGCGCGCAGGAGGACATGCTGGCCCTCACTGCCGCCGACCCGGATCTGCGCTTCGTCCTGAAGGAGTTCCCGATCCTCGGCCCCGACTCGTCCAAGGCGCACGTCGTCTCCATGGCGTTCCGCAAGCTGATGCCTGAGAAATACGGCGACTTCCACAACCAGCTGATCGGCTCGCCCGGCAGGGCCGGCGAGGACGCGGCCATCAAGATCGCCCTGGCGCTCGGCGCGGACGAGGCGAAGCTGCGCGAGGAAATGAAGAACCCGGCAATCAGCGAAGCATTCTCCAAGACCTATGAGCTGGCCAACCGGCTGTCCATCACGGGCACGCCGTCCTACGTGGTCGGCAATGAGGTGATCTTCGGCGCACTCGGACAGGAAGTGCTCGCCCAGAAGATCGCGCAGGTGCGGGCCGCCGAGACTCAGGCCGCGAACTGACGGCTTGATGCCGGATCGTGGGCCGCCGCCAGGCTGTGGACAGCAAAACTAAGCCATTGCGCTCTTTTCGCGACGGACTAAGCCAACTATAGAGGTTGCGGCGCGCAGGTTTCCGCCTGCGCGAGGAAAGGTCCATGGCTTGAAAACGATATTCGTTCTTAACGGCCCGAATCTCAATCTGCTCGGAAAACGCGAGCCGGGTATCTATGGGAACAAGACGCTCGAAGATGTCGCGGCCGACTGCCGGGAGGCAGCCGGGCGGTTGTCCTTGCAGGTCGATTTCCGCCAGTCGAATCATGAGGGCGTTCTGGTCGACTGGCTCCACGAGGCGGCCGACAAATCACAGGGCGTCGTTCTGAACGCCGGGGCCTATACGCATACTTCCATCGCCATCCACGACGCCATAAGGGCCATATCGCCGGTGCCGGTCGTGGAGGTGCATCTTTCAAACATACACGCCCGCGAACCCTTCCGGCACGTCTCCAAAGTGGCGCCACACGCGCTTGGGATGATCTGCGGATTCGGCCCGCTCGGCTACACGCTTGCGCTGCAGGCGCTGGCCGCGCGCCCATGACGAACGGACAATGAAAAGGCCTTGAGATGACGACAAAAAAGACCGGCATTGACCAGCAGCTTATCCGCGACCTCGCGGGTATCCTCAACGACACCAACCTCACCGAGATCGAAGTCGAGCTCGATGAGCTGAAGATCCGTGTCTCGAGGCAATCGGCTGCGGTTCACGCCGTAGCGGCGCCGGCTCCGGCATATGTCGCGCCGGCTGCTCCAGCGCCGGCAGCCGCCTCTACGGCGCCCGCAGCCGCGGACAGTTCGAAGAACGCGGTTCCCTCGCCCATGGTCGGCACGGCCTATCTCGCCCCCTCGCCGGATGCGAAGCCCTTCGTCGAGATCGGCCAGGCTGTGAAGGAAGGCCAGACGCTGCTCATCATCGAAGCCATGAAGACGATGAACCAGATACCGTCGCCGCGCTCGGGAACGATCAAGGCCATTCTCGTCGAGGATGCGCAGCCGGTGGAATACGGCATGCCCCTCGTCGTCATCGAATAGCGCCGGGGAAGAAGGCGCTCATGTTCCAGAAAATCCTCATAGCCAATCGCGGCGAGATCGCCCTTCGCGTGCTGCGCGCCTGCAAGGAGCTCGGCATCCAGAGCGTGGTCGTCCATTCGACGGCCGACGCGGACGCCATGCATGTGCGCCTCGCCGACGAGAGCGTCTGCATCGGCCCGCCGCCGGCGCGCGACAGCTATCTGAACATCCACCAGATCGTCGCGGCCTGCGAGATCACCGGGGCCGACGCGGTGCATCCGGGCTATGGCTTCCTTTCGGAAAACGCCAAGTTCGCCGACATACTGGCGGCCCACAACATCACCTTCATCGGCCCGACCGGCGACCATATCCGTGTCATGGGCGACAAGATCGAGGCCAAGCGGACAGCCAAGCGGCTCGGAATTCCCGTCGTGCCCGGATCGGAAGGCGCGGTCTCCGACGAGCGCGAGGCGCGCCGCATCGCCGCCGAGATCGGCTATCCCGTCATAATCAAGGCGTCGGCCGGCGGCGGCGGACGCGGCATGAAGGTCGCCCGCAGCGAGGAAGACCTCGAAATCGCGCTTGCTACCGCAAGGTCGGAAGCCGGCGCGGCCTTCGGCGACGACGCGGTCTATATCGAGAAATATCTCGAAAAGCCGCGCCACATCGAAATCCAGGTGTTCGGCGACGGGATGGGCAACGGCATCCATCTCGGCGAGCGCGACTGCTCGCTGCAAAGGCGTCACCAGAAGGTCTGGGAGGAAGCGAACTCCCCTGCCCTCAACGCGACCGAGCGCGCCCGCATCGGCGACATCTGCGCCAAGGCGGTGGCCGGCCTCGGCTATTCGGGCGCGGGCACGATCGAGTTCCTCTACGAGGACGGTGAGTTCTACTTCATCGAGATGAACACGCGCCTGCAGGTCGAGCACCCGGTGACGGAAGCCATCACCGGCATCGACCTCGTGCACGAGCAGATCCGCGTCGCCTCGGGGGGGGGCCTCTCGGTCCGGCAGGAAGATGTCCGCTTCCACGGTCATGCCATCGAATGCCGCATCAACGCCGAGGACCCGCGCACCTTCGCGCCGTCGCCCGGCACGATCACACACTTCCATACCCCCGGCGGGCTTGGGATACGCGTCGATTCCGGCGTCTATTCGGGCTACAGGGTTCCGCCCTACTACGACAGCCTGATCGGCAAGCTGATCGTGCATGGACGCAACCGTGTCGAGTGCATGATGCGGCTTCGCCGCGCGCTCGACGAATTCGTGGTTGACGGCATCCAGACGACCCTGCCGCTGTTCCGCGACCTCGTCGGCAATCCGGATATCGCCAATGGCGACTACGACATTCACTGGCTGGAAAAGCACCTCGCCGGGACAACCGGCAACGCGTGAGGTTTCCCAACGTCGCGCGCTCAAGCCGGCGCGCGGCATTGGCTTCATGAACCGCATGCGCGTCAAGGGAGCCGGCCGATGACCCGGCCCTACGCCCCCGGCTACGAGATCCCCGTCGACATATTGCTTCGCGCCTACTCCACCGGCGTCTTCCCGATGGCTGAAAGCGCCAGCGACCCGGAAGTGTTCTGGGTGCGGCCGGAAATGCGCGGCGTCGTACCGCTGGATGGCTTTCACCTGCCCAGGAGCCTGCGCAAGGTCATCCGGCAGAATCGCTTCGAGATCCGTGTCGACCATGATTTCGCGGCCGTAATCGATGCATGCGCACAGGAGAGCGAGGACCGGCAGTCGACCTGGATCAACGCCCCGATACGCGAAGCCTATGTCAGGCTTTTCGAGAAAGGATATTGCCATTGCGTCGAGGCGTGGCGTGGGGGCAGGCTCGTCGGCGGCCTGTATGGCGTCAAGCTTGGCCGCGCGTTCTTCGGCGAAAGCATGTTTTCGCGTGAAACCGACGCGTCGAAGGTCTGCCTCGCCTATCTCGTCGAGCGGCTGCGGCAGCGCGGCTTCGTGCTGCTGGACACACAGTTCACGACCGAGCACCTGAAGCGGTTCGGCGCGATCGACGTGCCGCGCGGACGCTACGAGAAGATGCTCCAGGAAGCGCTCAGGGGCGACGCGACGTTCTTTCCCTGAGCGACGCTTAAAGCGCGTTGAGCAAAGCAGGCAGTCTTTTCAGGAGATCGTCGCGCAGGCCGAAACCCGGCGACATCTTCTGGGGCTTGGAAAACTCCTTGAGGCCGACGAAGACGACTCGCCGGCCGCCCTTGTCCACCCAGCCGACATACCAGCCGAACGGCCGCTGCCTGTCCGGCGTGCCGTCAGTCTTGACGATAAACCCCGCGCCCGTCTTGCCGTGTGCGGTCCATCCGTCGGGCAGATCGTGGACCGTGAGAATAGCCTGCGTCATATCGTACGCATGGGCGCTGACGGGCAGTTTCCTGTTCGACATCCTGACGAGGAAGCCGGCCTGCTCCAGCGGGGATATGCGCAGCGACGAACTCAGCCAGGAGCGCGTCAGGCCATTGTCCTTGCCCTTGTCGCCCGACACGTCGGCGTTGCCGTATTCGAACGCCCGGACATAGGCGGCGAACTTTTCCGCGCCCAGCGCCTGCGTGATCTGCTGGGAGTACCAGACAACGGATTCCCGCATCCAGGAGGAAGGATCGATGTCGGTGCGCCAGCTTTCCCGCCAATCGGGATAGCCTTCCTTGAAGGGCAGCTTCGGCGTGGCCTCATCCTTCAGGAAACCGGCGTCGTAGCCCATCAGGCTGATCGGGATCTTGAATGTCGAGGCTGGAGGAACGCGGCGGTCGCACGCGCCTTGCTGGGTCAGGATCGCACAGCTGGCCGCGTCTGCTAGGATGGTGCAGCCGTCATCGGCCTTCGCGAAAGCGGCCGATGCGCAGAGCAGGACGCAGGCGAGGAACGAACGGGACAGCGCGGACAACAGATCAGTTCGTCTTGGGGGCCGGAACGTCCGACGACTGCTTGCAGCTTTTCAGCCAAACGTCATAGACGGGATGCTCGACCGCGTTCAGGCCCGGGCTCTCGGCAAACATCCAGCCCGTGAAGATACGGCGAATCTTGCGGTCGAGCGTGATCTCGTCGACCTCGACGAAGGAGTCCGTCTTGGGCTCCTCGGTCACCGGCCGCGAGTAGCAGACGCGCGGCGTCACCTGCAGCGCACCGAACTGGACGGTCTCGTCGATATAGACGTCAAAGGTGATGATGCGGCCGGTGATCTTGTCCACGCCGGTGAACTCGGCGACCGGGTTGCTGATGCGCTCTGCGCTTGCCGGCGCAAGCCCTGCAAAGGTGGCCGCGGCAAGGGCGAGAAGCCCGGCCCGCATCACTCCGGCGAGGGAATATCCGATACGAAGCATGCCAAAACACCAGAGATTGCGGCCGAGCGCCCGCGATGGAAGGGCCTGCCGATCAGAGACCATGCGGGCTGGTAGCCCAGGAATGTGGCGACAAATGAATTGCCGCCCCTGCACGTCAATTGCCCGGCGTCCAGGCGTCATAGTCTCCGGTGACCTGCGGGCGATGCGTGCCGCTCAGCACGGAACCTTTCGGACGGTAAGCGGCCGCAGTGCCTGTGAGATTAGGCTCATGCGGCTTCTGCCACTCGTGCGGCTTGTAGTTTTCCGAAGAAGGAGGAACGTCGACGCGATGGTGAAGCCAGCCGTGCCAGCCCGGCGGAACCGCCGAACCCTCGGAATATCCGTTATAGATGACCCAGCGGCGGGTCTGTCCGTCGGAATTGGTTCCGCCCTCATAGTAGACGTTGCCCGCCTCGTCCTCGCCGACACGCTTGCCGTGGCGCCAGGTGTGGAAGCGCGTGCCCAGCGTCTGGCCGTTCCACCAGGTGAAAAACTGCGTCCAAAAGGTCTTCATCGACTCCTCACGCCATGTGGCGTCTTAAGACACCGCTTATGGCGTCGGCGTGGCCGGATGGCAAGTGTTTCGCCCGCCCTGCCATCGGAGATAGACAGGGTTGCGCCGCAATTCAGGCTCAAAGCGGGCGCAGACGCGTCAAAATCCGATTTCGACTGCTTTGCCTCTGGAGTGAACATGATCGCCGATTCCATCACGCGGCAGGGTGGCTGGCTGTTTCGCTGGCGCAGCTACATCCTGCTAGGCTTCGCCCCGCTGGTCCTGATGGCCATCACACAGCCAGAGCCCATCGAGGCGCGATTCGGCACAATGGCGGACAGCCTGTTCGAGACGGCCTGCATCCTACTTGCCTTCTTCGGCCTGGCCATACGCGCCCATGTCGTCGGCCATGTGCCGGAGGGTACGTCCGGGCGCAACACCAAGGGGCAGGTAGCCGAGACACTCAACACGAGCGGTCTCTACTCGGTGACGCGCAACCCGCTCTATCTCGGCAACGCGGTCATCTATATGGCGGTCGCCTTCTTCACGCAAAACATCTGGTTCGCGGCGCTGATGCTCATGTTCCTGATCGTCTATCTGGAACGCATCATCGCAACCGAGGAGGCATTCCTCACGGCGAAATTCGGCGACAGCTACCGCATCTGGGCGGCGGAGGTGCCGGTCTTCTTCCCCCGGCGGGACGGATGGCGGCCACCGGAACTACCCTTCTCGTTCCGCAACGTGCTGAGGCGGGAATATTCCGGCTTCTTCGCCATCATCGCGACTTTCTTCGTGCTCGACCAGTCGCGCGAATACCTCTCGGAGAACGCGGTGGCCGTCGATACCACCTGGCTGGCGGGACTGGCGTTCGGTGCGCTGGTCTACCTTTCACTTCGCTGGGCCAAGAAGCATACGGACTTGCTTAAAGTCTCCGGACGGTGAATTCTTCGCCCTTCTGAATGAGGGATGGACGATGCTTCACACGATTTTTCGTGGCCACTGGCTTTTTGTCGCCATGCTGGCGCTCACGGGGCACGCCGCCGCGCAGGATGGGCCACGCGGAATTGCGTTCGCCATAGCGCCCGAACAGTCGGACGGCATGTGCATCGGCGAGGACCCCGGCCAGACGGCCGAATGCGCCAAGGCAAAATGCGTCGATGGCGGCGCGATGGCGGAGGATTGCGCGCCGGTCGCATGGTGCTTCCCGATGGGCTGGAGCGCGCAGGTGTCTATCCTCCACAAGGAAGGCATCTCCTGGAGCGAATATCTATGCGGCTGGGATTCCAGGAAGATGGTGGAAGCTGCCGCCGCGATCAAATGCGACCCGAAGCTGCGCTCATTCATCAAGGAATGCGCAGTCGTGCAGATCTGGGACAACGCCGGCGAGCCGCAGATGTGAGCGGATGGCTGACGGCGACGGGCAGGATCAGAGCAGGGATTTTTCCAGAATGAGCAGCGTGTCGGGTATGTCGCGGCCCTGCTTGCGGTCGACTTCGGCGAATCCGGCGGCGAGATAGAACGCGATCGCGCGGGCATTCCGCTCATCGACTTCGAGGCGCAACAGGCTCGACTCGAAGAAGGACGCCTCGATTTCCTCCAGCAGCATGCGGCCGATCCCACGACCCTGCATGCCGCTGCGCACCAGAAGCATGTCGAGCCGGACGATACGCATGTCCTCGCCCACAGCACCGGCGAAGGCGACGCCCGCAATGGCCTCGCCATCATCAGCGACGAGGAATTCCGAGCGCGGACGATCCAAATGCCGCCGCAGGGCGGCAACCGAGAAATCGATGCCGCAAAGCGGGTCTAAGGTCGCATGAGCGGTTGCGGCGGCGAGCCGGCTGACCGCCGGCAGGTCACGCTCGCTGGCCGTCCGGACGAACAAAGCTACTCGATCCCGAGCTTAGCCTTGACCAGGTCGTTGACCGCCTGCGGGTTGGCCTTGCCGCCCGTCGCCTTCATCACCTGACCGACGAACCAGCCGGCAAGCGTCGGCTTGGCCTTGGCCTGCTCGACCTTGTCCGGGTTGGCGGCGATGATCTCGTCCACGGCCTTCTCGATCGCGCCGGTGTCGGTGACCTGCTTCATGCCACGGCTTTCGACGAGCTGGCGCGGATCGCCGCCTTCCTTCCACACGATCTCGAAGAGATCCTTGGCGATCTTGCCTGAGATCGTGCCTTCCTTGATGAGATCGATGATTGTGCCGAGCTGGTCGGGGGAAACAGGAGTCGATTCAATATCCTGCCCTGCTTTGTTCAAGGCGCCCAGCAGGTCGTTGATGACCCAGTTCGCCGCCGTCTTGCCGTCGCGACCGCTCGCCACCTTCTCGAAATAATCGGCAATCGCCTTTTCCGACACGAGGATGGACGCATCGTAGACGGTGAGACCGAGGCTCGTCACCAACCGGTCCTTCTTCACGTCGGGCAATTCGGGAAGATCCTTCGCCAGCGCGTCCACATATGCCTGGTCGAACTCCAGCGGCAGCAGGTCCGGGTCGGGGAAATAGCGATAGTCATGCGCTTCTTCCTTGGAGCGCATCGAGCGCGTCTCGCCCTTGACCGCATCGAACAGGCGCGTCTCCTGATCGATCTTGCCGCCGTCCTCGAGGATGGCGATCTGGCGGCGCGCCTCGTAGTCGATGGCCTGACCGACGAAGCGGATGGAATTGACGTTCTTGATCTCGCAGCGCGTGCCAAAATCCCCGCCCGGACGGCGCACCGACACGTTGACGTCAGCACGCATGGAGCCCTCGTCCATGTTGCCGTCGCATGTGCCGAGATATCGCACGATGGTGCGCAGCTTGGTCAGATAGGCCTTTGCCTCGTCAGCGGAGCGCATGTCCGGCTTGGAGACGATCTCCATGAGCGCCACGCCCGAACGGTTGAGGTCGACATAGGACATCGTGGGGTGCTGGTCGTGGATCGACTTGCCGGCGTCCTGCTCCAGATGCAGCCGCTCGATGCCCACCTGCACATCCTCGAACTGGCCCTGCCGGTCCGGCCCGATGGAGATGGTGACGGTGCCCTCGCCCACGATCGGCTGCTTGAACTGCGAAATCTGGTAGCCCTGCGGCAGGTCCGGATAGAAGTAGTTCTTGCGGTCGAAGACGGACTTGCGGTTGATCTGCGCGTTGAGGCCGAGACCGGTGCGGATCGCCTGGCGCACGCATTCCTCGTTGATGACGGGCAGCATTCCGGGCATCGCCGCGTCGACGAGGCTGACATTCGCATTCGGGGCAGCGCCGAATGCCGTGGAGGCGCCCGAAAACAGCTTCGCCTCGGACGTCACCTGCGCGTGGACTTCGAGGCCGATGATGACCTCCCAGTCGCCGGTGGCTCCCGGTATGAAACGCTTCGGGTCCGGAGTGCGTGTATCGATGATGGACATGGCGGCCTGCGTGTCGAATTGTTTGGCTTTCGCTAGTGCAAAGCGCCCGGAGTGGCAAGAGTTCGCGGCACGGCTTGGCGGCCTTCAGGCGCTGCGCTCGCCATTCCTCACCACGTAGCTCGGCTTGTACATGGTGACGAGTTCTTCGGCGGCGGTCGGGTGGACGGCCATGGTGCGGTCGAAATCGTCCTTGGTCAGGCGGGCCTTCACGGCGATGCCCAGAAGCTGCGCCATCTCGCCCGCGTCGGGCCCCAATATATGCGCGCCGAGCACGACGCGGCTGTCGGCGTCCACGACGAGCTTGGTCAACATCCGCTCCTGCCGGCCGGAAAGCGTGTGGCGCATCGGGCGGAAGCTGGCGCTGTAGACCTCGACATTCGCGAAGCGCCGGCCGGCCTCGTCCTCCGACAGGCCGACCGTGCCGATCTCCGGCTGTGAGAACACTGCCGTGGCGATGCAGTCGTGGTCGGGCCGAGTCGGATTGTCCTTGAAAGCGGTTTCCAGGAAGCACATCGCCTCGTGGATCGCGACCGGCGTCAACTGGACGCGATCCGTGACGTCGCCGATGGCCCAGATGTTTTCTACGTTGGTGCGTGAAAAGGCATCGACCACGATCTCTCCGCGCACGCCCAGTTCCACGCCGGCCGCTTCGAGCCCCAGATCCTCGGTGTTCGCAAGACGTCCGAGGGCCAGCATGACCTGATCGGCGATGAATATCTCGCCGCCATTGACGGTTGCATGGAGCCTGCCGTCGGCCTTTTTCTCGATCTTCTCGAAGATCGTCTGGCAGCGGATGCGGATGCCTTTCGCAACCATCTCCTCATGCAGTCTGTGGCGCAGGTCGATGTCGAAGCGCTGGAGTATCTCCTTGCCGCGATAGATCAGCGTGGTGTCGACGCCGAGGCCGTGGAAGATGTTCGCGAACTCCACGGCGATATAGCCGCCGCCGGCGATGACGATCGACTTCGGCAGTTCCGGCAGATCGAACGCCTCGTTGGAAAAGATGCAGTGCTCGTGGCCGGGAAGCGCCGCATGCGGGTTAGGGCGGCCACCGGTGGCGATCAGAATCTGATCGGCGGTGACGGTGCGCCCCTCGCCCTCCAGGCGGATGGTGTGGGCATCCACCAGCGTCGCGCGGCTCTGGAATGCCTCGCCGCCCGCATTCTCCACGCCTGTCTGGTAAAGACCTGAGAGGCGGGCTATCTCTCGATCCTTGTTGGCTACCAGCGTCGGCCAGTCGAAGCTCGCCTCGGGCACGGTCCAGCCGTAGCCGGCGGCATCCGCGAAATGCTCCGGGAACTGCGACGCATAGACGAACAGCTTCTTTGGAACGCAGCCGCGGATGACGCAGGTGCCGCCGTAGCGGTATTCCTCGGCGATGGCGACGCGCTTGCCGAGCGTTGCCGCCACGCGCGCGGCGCGCACACCGCCCGAACCGCCGCCAATGACGAACAGATCGTAATCGTATGGCGACATGATTTCGTCTCCGCACCGTTCCACTTTCGGAGACCTGCTTTAGGAGGCAGGGCCGCAAAAGAAAAGCCCGGTCCTGCGACCGGGCTTCCGGATGGGCTTGCTCCGGTCAGCTTACTCTATGGGCTGGTCCAGCCCTTCGAGCGCCGGCGCGTCGTCTTCGGGAGCGGCCTGCTCGGGAGCGGCCGTGCCTTGCTGCTGGGCCTTCACCTGAGCGTCCACGACCTGCTCGATATGCTTGCCGACCTCGGTCGCGAGGTCGCGCTGGATGCCGCGCTGCCAGATGTCGGCTGCCTTCGTCACCTCGCGTGCAACGATCGGCCCCTGCGAGAGCAGCTTCTTGCCCGTCTCGCTGGCGTAGAACGCCGCCATGGCGTTGAGGTCAGCCTCAGTATAGGTGCGCGCATATACCAGCGCCACCTCGCGCTCGAGGTCCGAACGGCGCGCGGCCAGCGCAAGCGCCTTTTCATCGACGGTGGACGAGATCAGGTCGGTAAGGTCTGGATTCTGCTGGATCAGCTCGGTCTTGAGCATCTGCGCCGCAGCAGGGAGAAGCATGTCGTAGGACTCGGTCGCCTTGACCGCATTGATGGCCGCGCGGGCGGCCTTCAGGTGCGTATCCGAGATTTCCTGCGCGAAAGCATGCGTGGCGAAGGCGACGAAGGCCGATGCAGCCAGAACGGTTGCGGTCCGGCGGGCGCGGTGAGCCAGTTTCATGAGTGGAGGAACTCCCCTGATTCTTTCAATTTGCCTGTTTCAGCTTGCCTGTACGGACCTGATGCCGTCGGCGCCAGCGACAATCGCCAGCCTCGCCATCCCTAGGAACAATCCGTGTTCGACGACGCCCGGAATGGCGTGAAGAACATCAGAAAGCGCTCTTGTATCCGGAATGCGGCCAAAAGATGCATCCAGGATCAAATGCCCGCCGTCTGTAACAAATGGCTGGCCGTCCGTCACCCTCAATGTCAGGGACCCGGAAAGCCCGATGCCGGCCGCGGCGCGCGCGATGGCCAGCTCGGTCGCCTTCAGGCCGAAGCGATTCACCTCGATGGGCAGGGGAAACGCGCCCAGCATGCCGACAAGCTTGGTCTCGTCGGCGATGACGATCATGCGCGCGGAGGCCGCCGCGACTATCTTCTCGCGCAGCAATGCGCCGCCGCCGCCCTTTATCAGCCCGAGCGCGGGGTCGATTTCGTCCGCGCCGTCAATGGTGAGATCAAGCTCGGGCGTGTCGTCGAGCGTGGAAAGCGCAACGCCGAGCTCCTCGCAGAGAGCGGCAGTGCGCTCGGACGTCGGCACGCCGACGATCTTCATACCGGACGCAACCTTCTGCGCCAGGAGGCGAACGAATTCAGCCGCAGTGGAGCCGGTGCCAATGCCCAGCCTCATGCCGTCCTCGACATGGGCAAGGGCTGCCCGCGCCGCCTCGATCTTCAAAGCCCTTGCATCCATGCCTGCGAGCCACCCTCTGCTGTCGCGCGTCCGGCGCGCCTCGGCGTCTTGAAAAGAATCCAAGCTGCGGCGAACTATCATCTTTGCCGGGCGAGGCAAAGCAGGCAACGGCTTGCAAGGCCGCACCCCAAGGGCTATCGCCCCACTATCCGACTTTTGACGTGCAGCCTCGCTGCGCGTCGCAATCGCATGACAGGATTTCCAATGGCAAAGCCGATCATCGTCTTCGACCTCGACGGAACTCTGGTCGATACGGCGCCCGATCTTCTGGACAGCCTCAACCATACGCTCGACGCCGGCGGCGCGGCGCGCACCGACGGCACCGGATTTCGCCACTTCGTCGGCCATGGCGGCCGCGTGATGATCGAGCGCGCCTACCAGGCGCAGCGGCGCGACCTGCCGCATGACGAACACGACCGGCTGTTCGCTCTGTTCCTCGAACATTATGGCGCGAACATTCCGGGCCTGTCGAAGCCCTATGCGGGCGTGATCGAGGCGCTTGAGCGTTTCCGGGCGGCCGACTACCTGCTGGCGGTATGCACCAACAAGACCGAGGATTTCTCCAAGCGGCTTCTGATTGCGCTCGGAATGTCGGGATATTTCGCGGCGATCTGCGGCCAGGACAGCTTCGCGTTCCGCAAGCCTGATCCGCGCCACCTGACCGAGACGGTGAAGCTCGCCGGCGGCGATACCGGCAAGGCCGTGATGGTCGGCGACTCACGCACCGACATCGACACCGCGAAGGCCGCCGGAATTCCGGTCGTTGCCGTCGATTTCGGCTATACGGACAGGCATGTGCGCGAGTTCGAGCCGTCCCGGATCATCTCGCACTACGACGAGCTGACGGTCGCCCTGGCAAAGGATCTCATCGCAGCGTCGATCTGAACACAGCGTCCTTGACTTGACGCCCGGCCGCGGCCTATATCGCGGCTCGCTTCGGCCAAGGCCTGGAAGCGGGCGATTAGCTCAGCGGGAGAGCACACCCTTCACACGGGTGGGGTCGCAGGTTCAATCCCTGCATCGCCCACCATCCAGTCCCACAATTTCAGGTTGTTTTCGATTGCCTCAGGATAGCACCGTGTTTTCCGGTGGTTAGCGGCTTCGAGGCCCGACGTTGTGGAGCACTGCCGCTCCAAATCGGTGCTGTCGCGGTATGTGACCGCCCGTCTCCACGCCATTGATCACAACGATCTCGTGGCTCCAATCGAACTGGTAGGCTCGCCCAGGGCGAAGAACAGCGGCAGGTAAGCATCCGCCGTCACCGAACCCTGCGCCTTCGCCCAGCTCCCGGCGTAGCGGCGCACCGCGTCATAGCTGCCTTCGTAGCCGAGGTCGCGAAGCTCTTCGAAGAGGGGGATGACCGTCAGACGCTCGCGCTGCGGCTTCATGCCGTTAGCGCTCAGGAACACGTCGGCTGTGCGCGCCAGGGATCGATCCGAGGCTTCGGCTGACGCTCCCTCTCGTAGCCAAACACCGTCTCGCCGGAGCGAAGGATCTTGCGCACCGTGCTACGCGACACATGCAACTCGCGGCTGATCCGTTTCACCGACCAACCCTGAACGTGAAAGGCGCGGCGCACCTTGGTAATCGTATCCACTGACTTCATCCCCTGCCCATCCGTTCACAAGCCGAACGAATGGACCAATCTCAATTAAAATTGGGGGGTCAAAATTGGATGCCGATTACCCCGGAAACAGGGTCAAAATTGCACGCCGAAACACAATCTGGAATTGAAATGGCGCCGAGTGCATTGATTTCTGGCGGGTCCGACGCAAATATTGCTACTGCGACCGCACGGCTGAGAGCCGCAGGTATTCGATATCAAGAGCTAGCCAGAGCACCCGGACGGCTGGTCTCCAGGACTCCGGATTGCGGCTTGTTCTCTGCAATCATGGTGAAACACCAGTCCGCGACACTGGCGGCGTCAGGCGCCAGTTCCAGGGCCATCCCGCCGGCAAACTCGAGGAAGGCCGGGAGGTTCAGCCCGTTCACCCCCACGAGTACCGGAAGACCGCGTCCGAGAGCGTCGGCGATCGTACCAGCCAACCCCCTGCGTTCGGATTCCTGCTTGCCGAATTTGTTGACCACCAGGATCTCGGCACCATCCAAGGTGTTCGAAACCCACAGCACCGACTGCTCCAGCGCGCCGGCATCCAGCCGACAGCCGCGCGCCGCCGCGCCGCGGTCAACGCTGATGCGCACCACCGGGCCATCGGGAAGCAGGCGCAAGTCCATGTCGCATTTGGGACGGTCGCTGCGTTCGATATTGGTCTGCACGGTACCCGCCAGGGCAACGCCATGCGCTTCGAGCTTGTCTACAACTTCAGCCAGAAGAAGGTCGATGCGGCCCCGCCCATGTAAGGTTACATATCCGAGCTTCATCGCGTCTCTCCTTTTCGCTATTGCTGCCGACGCGCTTTAAGGTGCCCTCACCCGTCCGAAAACGGCAGGAAATCCAGCATATCACCACGCTGAATGCGGTCGGCTTCCGAGGGGATTAGCAGCAGGCCATCAGCCTGTGCCAGAAGCGCTACGCGATGCGATACCGCCGAGGTTACAATCTCCGCGCTTCTAGTTCCGTGGCCATCGTAGTTGCCAAGACGGGCCGGCAGAAATTCGCAACGACCGGGAAGTCGCGATCGTTCAAAGCCAGCGCGTACGATAAACCGTCGCGGCCTTGAGTCACGGATCCCGGCCAGTGCTTCCGCGATACGTGCTCCGATCACATGCCAGGTGACGAAAGCCGAGACCGGGTTGCCCGGCAGACCAAGATAGATCGCCGGACTAAGGCGGCCGATGATCAACGGCTTGCCGGGTTTCATCGCCACGCTCATTACGTGGATATCACCGCCTGCCGCGCGAAGTACCGCGGGCATGTGGTCCTCGTCCCCCACCGAGACGCCGCCGGTGGTCACCACAAGGTCTGCGTTGCGGGAAGCCCGCTCGAGTTCCTCCCGTAAACGGTCGGGCCGATCTGGAATAGCGCCCATGTCGATCGGCTCCACCCACGGCAGTTCAAGGGATCCCTGGAGGTGGTAGCGGTTGGCGTTCCAGATCTGTCCGGGCATCAAAGGCATGCCCGGGGCACGCAGTTCGGAGCCCGTGCTGAAGAAGGCGATGCGAAGCCGGCGTCTGACGACGACCTCGCCGCAACCGGCCGAAGCCAGAAGCGCCGCAGCACGTGGTCCGATACGCCCGCCGGCCGGCAGCAGTTCAGCGCCGGCAATCACGTCTTCACCAGCGCGACGAATGTTTTCGCCGGGTTCGGGACGCCTTCTTATCTCGACGGAATTCCCTTTCAGCCGGGTCAATTCCTGGATGACCACAGCGTCGCAACCCGGCGGGATGGGAGCACCGGTAAAGATGCGCAGGACCGTGCCCGCCACGAGGGGCTTGCTGGCGGCATCACCGGCAGCAAGCCGCCCAGCCACGGTCAGGTGCCACGGTCCGTCGCCTGAAAGATCCGCAAGCCGGATCGCATAGCCATCCATCGCCGAATTATCGAATAACGGAAGCGAAACGCTAGCGCAGACAGCCTCTGCAAGCACAAGGCCATGTGTCCTGTCCAGCGGTAGACGCTCCGTCTCCGCCACGGGCGCGGCAAGCGCCAACGCGCGTCGAAGGGCGCCATCGACGGAAAGCAGCGCGCCCGGCGGCTTCGGCTCTGCATCACAACCGCAATAGAAAGGATCGGACAAGGCAGGGGAGAAACTCATGTCGATTGTTTCATCTCTGTCCAGGGCATTTCAGCGAGGTCGATACCTGTCACTTCGGCCCGTGCTGCCAGTTCCCCGACATAGGCGCGGCTGGCGCGCACCCATTCGGCCTTTTCCTGTGCCTCACGCAAATGCGGCAGCACAGCCGTAAAGGGTAGCACCTCGCCGCGCACCCTGGCGTCCAGCCGGATCAAATGGAGGCCGTAGCGGGTTTCCACCGGCGCGTCGGAAATGGCGCCTTCCTGCATCGAAGCCAAAGCCAACTCGAATTCCGGAACAGTGTCGCCCGAGGCAAGCTGGCCGAGCACCCCCCCATTGGCCCGAGAGGGGCAGGCGCTGTATTCTGCGGCGAGTGCCGCGAAGCGGCGCGGATCGTGCTTCAGGTCGGCAAGTACGGCATCGGCCCGCTGGCGCGCCGCCACGCGCGCGACCGTATCGTCGGGAGCGGCGCTAAATAGTATATGAGCCGCTTCGAACAGCGATGACCCGCGAAACCGGTCCGGCTCGGCGGCGTAGACGGCGCGCAACGCTGCTTCATCAATCGCGGCTGGCGCCAGGGCGCTTTCGAGCAACTGCCGGATCAACGCCTCCTCGTCGATCTCCCATTTTCCTTCTTCCAGTTCGATCGGTTCGGGCGCTATCGCTTGCGCCTTTGCCTCCTGCAGCAGAATCTCGCGCAGGACCAGCGCCCGCGCCGCCGCTTGCCAAGCCCAACCGGGTTTGCCGCGTGGCATCGGATGGTGCTGAGCCTCCGCCGAGATTGCCTCGGCTGCGATGGTGACGCCGTTGACGGTGACGGGAACCGGGCTGTTGGTGCGATCGAGGACCCTCATTCGCCCGGCTCCATGCGTGGCCGTGGCAGGGGCGCAAGTCCGGTCGGCGCAGACTTTGCTCCCCGCCGCGAACGCACTATCTGGTAGCCCGGCCGCCACAGATAGCGCAGCGGGGCCGAGAACATGTGCACAAGCCGCGTGAAGGGAAACAGCAGGAAGATGGTCAGCCCAAGAAATATATGGGCCTTGAACAGCCAATGCACGTCGGCGATGTAATTGCTCGCACCAGCGCGCAGATAGATGATGCCCTGCGCCCAGTTCATGAATTTCACCATTTCCGCGCCATCGAGATGACCAAGCGAGACGACGATGGTAGCGAGCCCCAGCAGCAGTTGGGCCATCAAAAGCATCATGATGCCGGTATCGGCC
>WPCJ01002998.1_pt1 | contig 17885 bp, 16 predicted proteins | sample 5399831 | NCBI WGS metagenome assembly WPCJ01 (sample SAMN12869470, study PRJNA574797) | sludge metagenome | isolation source: wastewater treatment of pH10 | place: China:Beijing | collected 2019-05-20 | reverse complement strand
TGATCGACCAGGGCACCACCGAACGCGTTGTTTTCTACGACTTGGTGAGGGTTGCGACCGACCAGGGACCACAAGAGGCCGAGTCGAGCATGGCCGAGCAGCTGCAAGCCGACCTGCACCGCTAGCGAAGACATTGTGGCTTTGGGGAGGTGGCACACACTTCGTGGATGAAGTTGATGATACTCGTGCACAGACACTTAAAGAAGCGTTGGCGAGGTCGGCCGGCGTGATGTTGCGCAGCACGCATGCTTGCACTTTGGCCTCCCAGCTTGTCAGGAGTGCTCTGGAGGTGTGGTGGCCTCATCCACCTTTTTTTTGCTGCCTTCCCCTGTGCTGTTTGTAAAATGACGGCTGAGGGATGACTAAGAATCGAACTCAGGTCTCCCGCGCGGCAGTCGGGAATGCTACCACTACACCACCATCCCCACATAAACACATCTGCCCCCGGTTTTCTTTTCCAACCACGCAAGGGACTTGGGATTGGTATCCGGAGCAGTCTTTTGCAGTCGTTGTTTGCTTTTGTCCGGTGATGAGGACAGTTATTCGGAATGGAGAAGACAACGTGGCCGAGTGGTTAAGGCGGTAGACTCGAAATCTACTGGGGTCTCCCCGCGCAGGTTCAAATCCTGCCGTTGTCGACCACATCTTTTGTTCGCTCTTCTACGGCGCCGAGGAGGACGAAGAGACGCGAGTATTGTTACGTTTTACGTCTTGTCCGGTTGTTGTGGGAGAGCTAATGAGAAACAGTACAGGCGCGCGCGAGCTCTGCCCAAGCCGGGCCGTATCCGCCGTTGCCGGCCTTCAGCCACCACTCTCGCGCCTGCACAGAGAATCCGGGAGTTCAGCACCCACGCGCCACACAAGACACACACAGCATTCCCGGGGAAGAAGAACCGTACTTGTCGCAGGTCTTTGGTGGTGCCCCTGCCTTCGGCCAGCATCCGGCCGACGTGGAACTGGGCCTCGGCGTTACCCTTCCTCGCGGCCTTGAGCCGCCAGGCGAAGGCCTCCCGTTCGTCTTTCGTCGACTGCTCCTCCGCCGCCTTTCCGGCGAGCCCCCGCTGCTTCTCGAGCGACTCGGCGAGACAGGCCTGAGCCTGCACGTCGCCTCCCTCAGCCGCACCCGGTCGGGCGCGTTCGCGTCCCCCATCCCATCCCGGGAAGACGGCGGCCACAACCAGGCCCTAACCTCCCCCGGGTGATACCCCGCCGGAGTGGATCGGGGCGCGGGAGGTCAGACGCTGCGTCGAATCCGTCGCCGCAGACGGCCTCGGGGCTGGGGTGCCGGCTCCGGCTCGGAGGCCGCGGGCACGGCCGTGCGATCCCCGGAGAGCCAGCGCACCCAGGTGGTCCCCGGATCGCCTTCGAGCACCAGTGCGCGTGCCAGCAGGGTGAGCGGGATCGAGAGGATCGCGCCGAGGGGCCCGATGATGAACGTCCAGAAGATCACCGAGAAGAAGCTGAGCGTGAGGCTGAGGTCGACCGCGTCGCTGACGAACTTCGGCTGCACGAGAACCTGGAGCACCACGTTCACGACGCAGTACACGACGACCACACCGAGGAGGAGCGGCCAGCCGCCGACCGCGTACGCGAGGATCGCCGGGGGGACGAGTCCGAGGACGAATCCGATGTTCGGGATGAAGTTCGTCACGAACGCGAGGATCGCCCAGACGACGGGTGCGGGAACGCCCATCCACCACAGCGCCAGGCCATCGATGACCGCGACGATGGCGCCGAAGGTGGCGTTGACGATGTAGTAGCGACGGATTCCGGAACTGAGGTGGGTGATGCGCGCGATCACCGCACCCTTCGAAGCGCCGAAGAGTTCGGGCGCCTGCCGGTATCGTGCCGCGTCGGCCGCCATGAAGATGATGTAGGCGCAGACGAAGAACAGCGCGGTCGCGATGCTGAGCACGGTGCCGCCGATGCTGCGCACGAGGCCGAGCAGAGTGGTGGGATCCAGCACGGAGGCTGCCGCATCCGAGGCCTGCTCGTCCAAGCCCAGGGCCTGCAGCCAGGCGATGAACTCGTCGGCGGTGTTCGCCAGGCCTCCTTCCGAGACGAGATCGCCGACCAGCCGTGCGAACTGCGTACCGGCGAGCCAGAGCAGGGCGCCCATCGCCAGAAGGATCAGGTAGGCGACGACGATGACGACGGTCGTGCTCGCCCACCGTGGCCATCCGCGGCGGTCGAGCGGGCGACGGAGCGGTTCGCAGATGATCACGATCACGATCGCGAGAGCCAGCGGTCCGAAGATGTCGCGCACGAAGTACACGCCCGCCAGCGTGACCACGCTCGCCGCGAGTACCAGGAGCACTCGAAGACTGGGGGAGAGCATCCGATCGGCGGAGCCCCCGGGCGGTGATGAGGTGGTCACGCGGCCAGCGTAGCCGTCGCTCGCGGGTGATCGCGCTCGCCTCGCGGATGGCACCGCCGACGGATGCCGGCGCTCAATAGGGCTCGGGAGGGACGAGGGGCGGCGTGCTCTGCTCCGGTGCCACCACGCTGCGCAGGCCAGCCGCTTCCAGTGCCTCGGCCACTGCGCGCACGGTGTCGGAGACGACCGTGGCGCCGTGCAAGGGGTGATGCCAGATCTGGAGTTCCAACATCCATCGGGTCGGGGAGACTGAGCTGATGCGCACGCCTGGGCGCTCGCGCATGTGCACACCGTCGACGGTGGCCGCCGCGTCGGTGATGACCCCGATCACCTCGTCGAGGTCGAGGTCGTCGGACCGCGCGATCCTGACGTCCAGCGCGCTTCGACGCGCCCCGTGTCGGGAGTTGTTCACGAGCACGCCGGTGAGCAGCGCGGCATTCGGCACGTGCACCGTGCGCCCGTCCACCGTGGTGAGGATCACCGCGCGTCCGTTGAGCTCCTGCACCTTGCCGCGGATCTCCCCGTCCGGGCCGTCGATCGCGATCTCCTCGCCGATCTTCACCGACTGGCGGGACTGGATCAGGACGCCCGCGGCGAAGTTGTCCGCGACACCTCGCAGCACCAGGATCAGGACGACGACCGCGATGGCCGTCATCGCCAGCAGCGGCTGCACGTTCGCGCCGAGGAAGGCCAGGCCGACCCCGATGCCGACCAGGAGCAGTGCGTACTGGGTGAATCGCGCGGCGAGCTGCGCCACGGAGTCCGAGATGCCCGGTGTCCGGGTCGTGAGTTTGAGAACGCCTTTGCGCGCGAACCGTGACAGCAGCCACCCGACGAGCACCGACAGCACCGCCAGCCCGATCTGCAGGGCGGAGAGGCCGTCGGGGAAAAGGTCCTCCCAGGTCACGATCGTGGCTCCTTCAGGCTCGTCCGGGTCGTCCGCCTCATGCGACAAGGATGCGCCGACCCGGTCGCAGCGCGTGCGCCGCGGTCACCCCGCGCGGGTGAGCCCGTCGGTGCGGTGGCGTGCGACCGCCAGGACACTGGGCCCATGTCCACGACTCCGCCGACACCGGATCTGCTGACGGCCGCACGCTCGCGCGGAGCGACGAGGGAGCGTGCGCGGGAGGCCATCGGGCTCCAGATCTCGATCTTCGCCTTCATCCTCGCGGCACTCGTCGCCCTCCCCGTCTTCGGTCTGCGTTCAGCGCCGATCTCCGGCCCTGACTCGCTCGGCCAGTTCGTCGCACTGATGTCGGCGGTCACGGCGATCGTCGTCTTCGTGCTGGGGCGGATCATCGCGGCCGATCCCGCGCGGGAGAAGCGGCTCGGCGTGCTCGACATCATCGACATCGCGGCTTTCGCGTTCGCCCACGCCATGATCGCGCTGCTCGGATGGACGCTCGCGGCGACGATCATGGAGCAGGGACTCCTCGGAGCCGTGGTGTATCCGATGCCCGTGCTGATGCTGGCCGGAGCCGCCGCGGCGCTCACCGCGTACGTGACCTACTACTCCGCGACCCACCTCGATCTGCAGCTGTTGGCGACGGTGCTCGCCGTGTTCCTCGTGCTCGGAGTCCTTGCGAGCATGCTCACCGCGAGCGATCCGCAGTGGTGGAAGGAGAATCTGAGTGCCCTCGGCATGACCGACGATCTTTCGGCGCGCGCCTTCAATCTGACGTTGATCGTCGCCGGCATCCTCGTGACGACGCTGGCCCGCTACGCCACGCGGGGCATCCCGACCACGCATCCACGCGGAGTGGTCGCCGTGCGGACGTGCCTCGTCATCGTGGGAATCTTCCTCGGCCTCGTCGGCGTGTTCCCCGTCGATCAGCACTTCGCGCTGCACACGGGCGTGGCCTCGGGCATGGTCGTCGCGTACGCCGTGCTCGTGGTCGCCATCCGGCGATGGATCCCCGGTGTCTCCCGCACGTTCGTCATCCTCGGCTACGTGTTCATCCTGCTGATCCTGCTGCTCTCGGTGTTCTTCGCCGTCGGCTACTACACGCTCACCGCGGTCGAGCTGGTGGCGGGGACGGTCGTCTTCAGCTGGATCATCCTGTTCATCCGTACGGCGGATGCGCTCAAGCGCGACGCGGAGCGAGAGGCTTCGAACGGCGACACTCGACGAAAGTCACCTTGAAGGGCTAACCGATACGCCAGTACCTTGGTGCCATGTCGCCCCCCGTACGCTCGACGACGCCGGGACCGACGGTGCGTTTCCGACCGCCGGCACCGCAACCAGGCGCCATCCGTCGCGAACGCGTGAGCGACGCGCTCGAGGCGGCAGCGGCGGCGGACTCGCTTGTCTTGGTCAGTGCCCCCAGCGGATTCGGCAAGACCACTGCCGTCGCTGACTGGGCTTCCGGGCTCGAGCAGGTCGCCTGGTTGGGCCTCAGCTCGTTCGACTGCGATCCGTCGCGGCTGACGCAGGGAGTCGTGCACGCCCTGCTGGTCGGGGCCGAGAGAGCAGGGCGGTCGCTCGCCATCTCTCGGGACCTGGACGACCCGAGTCACGCCTACCAGGAGATCTGCAGCGCCTTCGAGGGCGTCGACGACCGCGTGCACCTGATCATCGACGACGCGCAGCGCGCGGGGGAGGACTGGCGTCGGGGTCTCCTCGGCATGCTTGCGGAGCAGGGGCCGGACAACCTGCGGATCATCCTCGTCGGCACGACGCTGCTCGAGGTCACGCTTTCCCGGCATCGGATCACGCATCCGGACGCCTTCGTGGGCGCGGAGACCCTCAGCTTCACGGAGCCGGAGGTGGAGCGTCTGCAGGCGTCGGTGGCGAACGGTCTCGCCGCCGACACGATCTTCGAGGAGACCAGGGGCTGGCCGATCGCCGTCCGCCTGATGATGATCGGTGGAGCTCGACCGGACTCCGTGGCGCAGAGCGCGTCCGGCTTCCTCGGCGCCTACGTCCGCGAACATGTGCTCGGCGCATTGCCACCGGGCGTGGCCGACTTCGTGCTCGACGCGAGCGTCTGCGGCGAGCTCACGCCGGAGCTGGCCGCTGCGGTCACGGAGCGTCCTGACGCGGCCGAACTCCTCGAGACGTGCGTGCGGCTCGGTCTCTTCCTCGACCGGTTCGACGGTTCGCACGGAGTCGTGTACCGCTGGCACGCCTCGTTCGCACGACAGTGTGCGGAGATCGTGCGGCTCGATGCCGTGCGCGCCGCCGCCTGTCATCGCCGTGCGGCGAGCGCGCTCGAGGCGACCGATCCCATCGCATCGATCGCGCATTCGCTCCGCGCAGGGGAGTCCGTGACCGCGAGAGACACGTTGCTGCGCCATTGGCTCGGTCTCGTCGTGGGGACGAGTGCCGCCGAGGTCGAGCGCACGGCGGTGGAGATGCTGCATCGAACCCCCGACGACGCGCAGGTCCTCCTCGTCCGCGCCTGCGCGAGTGACGTGTTGGGTGACCATCGTGTGGCCCGCGAGCTGTTCCGCCGCGCTGAGGCGACGGTGGCCCGGACGTGCGAGGGAGCGGAACCCCCGGTCCTGCTCATCGCCCGGCTGTTCATCGCGGATGAACGCACCGAGGTCGCGGAGGCGAGCGCCAGAGTGCGCCGGATGCTCCTCGAGGGGGATTCGACCGAACTCGGGGATCGCGCGGCGCTCAACTATCTCCTCGGCTGGACCGAGATTCGTCATCGCGGCAACCCGATGATTCCGCTGGAGTACTTCTCAGTCGCCGCCAGGGAGGCGCAGATCTCCGGTGACCGCGAACTGGCGAAGCGTTCGCTCGGGCATCTCGCATTCGGTCAGACGTGGGCCGGCCGTCTCACCGACGCACGGGTGTCCCTCGCCGCCGCGTACGACGTCGAGGACGCCACCCTTCCCTGGAGCACCTATGCCGGGGGGAGTGCAGCGACGGCCTCAGGCTATGTCGCGTACTGGTCGGGCGAGTTCGCCGAGGCGATCCGGGAGTTCGGCACGGTGATCGCCAACGGGGGTTCCGACCGATCCTTCACGAGCGTCGCGCGCATGATGACCGCATACGCTGCGGCGGAGACGGGCGACGTCGCTGCGTGCCGTCGCGCGGCGATCGGCATCCAGGACATTCCTCTCGAGGTGATCCACGGCATCTCCTGGCCGGCATTCCGGGAGTCGTCGGTCGCGCTGCTGGAGGAGACGGTCGGGCGTCAGGATCGAGCGATGCGGATCGCCAGGAAGTACATCCAGTGCCCGGATCTCCCCGTCGTCAACGTCGCGCTCGCGGGGGTCTTGCGTCGGGCCGGTGAATACTCCGCGGCGCTGGAGATGCTGCGCTCGCTTCGGCAGTTCAGCGAGATCTCCGACGTGAAGTCGGCGACACTGATCACGGCTGCGGTGCTGCGCCGGCAGGGTGGTCATCACGACGAGGCGCACGATCTGTGCGAGGCGGCGGTCGCCGTCGCCTCCGGCGAGAACATCCGGCTTCCCTTCGGGCCTCGCGAGACGGCGGTGCGCAAACTGCTGGGCGAACACGTCCACTTCGGCACGCAGTTCGAGGATTTCATCGGACGCTGCCTCGCGAACGATGCCGCCGGTTCGCTGGTGGAGACGCTCTCGGAGCGGGAGCGGGATGTCTTCCAGCAGCTGCAGACCGCGCGGACGCTGCACGAGATCGCTCGAGAGCTGGCGGTGTCGATCAACACGGTCAAGACGCACCAGAGGGCGATCTATCGCAAGCTCGGGGTGTCCTCGCGGCGCGAGGCCGTGCGCACCACGGTCTGAGCTCCCACGCACCCGGCGACGCGGGACGCTCAGTGGTGCTGCAGGGCCGTGGCGAGAATCGTGTTCGCGATCGCGGCCGGAATCGGTTGCATCGCCAGGATGCTGTCCCCTCGTCGATCGACGTCGCGGGAGAAGCGCTCGCTCCACGTCGGCTCGATGAGCATCAGCGCCGCGACGGTGCCGACGGGAAGGTGCGAGGCGAAGTGCCGCGCATCGTCGTCGCCGATCAGGCCGGGGGTGTCGAGTCCGAGGCCGGCGAGCGCGAACTCGTCGGCGTCGATCTCGATCAGCCGCCACTCGTCTCCATGCAGTCGATGGAGGATGAGGAAGTCCAGAAGGCGGATGGCTCCGCTCTCCACCTGTCGAAGCAGAGCCTCCAGGATGTTCGGGCTGAGGCGGCCGTCCTCGAGGCGCACGACGACGAACTCGACGTCGCCGAGCGCCTCCAGGGTCACACCGACCGCCTCAGGCACGATTTCAGCTCAGTGCGCGTGCCTTGATGGCAGCGAACTCGTCGGGGGTGATGGTGCCGGCGGCGAGGAGCTTCGACGCTTTGTCGATCTCATCGCTGGGACTGGAACCGGCGACGCTGCGGATGTAGGAGTCGGCAGCCTGCTGCTGCTCCTTGTATGCCGAAGCACTGCGTTCGCCCATGCCCCTGCCGCGCGCGATCAGGTAGACGAGGGCTGTCAGGAAGGGGACGAAGATGAGGAAGATGATCCAGACGGCCTTCCACCAGCCGTTCAGGGCGTGGTCCCGGAACAGGTCCGCCACGATGTTGAAGAGCACCATCAGGTAGGAGATGAACACGAAGACCCAGAAGAACCACCAGATGATGTCCCAGAAGCTTGTCCAAATCGACACTTCGGACCCCTTTCGTTGAGTTACTGCGTACCGCGATAGTGACAGCGCGACCGGGAGGGCGGGGAGCTCGCTCACCCCTAGCGGGCGACCCTCGCACGGTCACCAGGAACGGGTGAGGCGGTGGGCGCTCCGTCGGAACCTCGCGCGTAACGTGCACCGTGTGGACGAGACGGAGCCGGTGACGCACACGGAGCGGGAGAGCGGTCGACCCCTGTCCCGCCTGCAGCTCATGCTCCCGGCGAAGCCGTTGCTGTCGGGGTTCACCGTCGCCGTGGGGGTCCTGCTCGCGATCGCCCTGGCGGCGACGATCGCCGGCGTCTCCACCGTTCTCATCTCGATCTTTCTGGGGATGTTCCTCGCGCTCGGACTGGATCCGGCCGTGCGCGCTCTCGAACGCCGGAGGATGAGCCGTGCGGCCGGTGTCGCGGTGGTCGCCGCCGTGTTCCTGGCCGTCGTCGCCGTGATCCTCCTCGTCCTCGTACCGATGACGATCCGACAGGTCTCCGCCGCGATCGAAGCGGCACCCCAAACCATCGCGGCAATGCAGCAGAGCGAGTGGTACCTGGCACTGGAGGCGAACCTCGGTGTCGACCTCTCGGCCGTCGTCGCCGAGGGCATCCACTCGCTCACCACGCTGTCTTCCTTCCTCGCGATCTCCGGAGGGGTGCTGAAGGCGGGTTTCGGCGTGATCGGAGCGGTGTCGAGCTTCATCATGGTGGTCGTCCTCACGCTGTACTTCGTGTCCTCCTTGCAGAGCATCAAGGGCGCCGTCGTCTCCCTGGTCCCGCTGTACCGGCGGGCTCGATTCGCCGACGTGCTGGAGGAGATCACGCAGTCGGTCGGGGGAGTGGTCGCCGGCGGCGTGACGCTCTCGATCATCAACGCGCTGGTCGTGCTCGTGATCCAGTTCGCGGTCGGCTCGTCCATCCCCGCGGTGATGGCGATCGTCGCGTTCTTCGTCACGCTGGTCCCGATGATCGGGTCTCTGGTCTTCCTGGTCATCGGCAGCGTCGCGACGCTGTTCGTCAGCCCGCTGGCCGCGCTGATCTTCGCGATCGCGTACCTCGTCTACATCCAGGTGGAGGCCTACGTCGTCACGCCACGTGTCATGGGCAAGGCGGCCGCGGTGCCCGGGGTGCTCGTGATCATCGGCGCGATGATCGGCGCCACCCTCCTCGGACTGCTCGGCGCGCTCGTGGCGATCCCGCTGACCGCGTCGATCCTGATCATCGTCCGCAAGGTGTGGATCCCGCGCCAGAACGGTCAGACCGAGCCGCCGGACGGCTGAGCGCTCACCCGGTTGGGGTGAGAAAGCGGACCTCCGCCTCGACAGCGATGCGAGCATGAGCGCACGGTCCGGTTCGTCACCGTGAGAAAGGACAATCCATGAATGACTTCCGATTCGGCCCCGCCGAGTTCTACCTCGTCGGGTTCGAAGGAGAGCGTCCCGACCCGGCGACGTTCCGGGCACTGACCGACCTCATCGACAGCGGTGTCGTCCGGTTGCTCGACTTCGTCGTGTTGTCGAAGTCGGCGAGTGGTGAGGTCGAGATCGTCGAGCTCGACGACGATGACGGCGATCTCGGGCTGGACGACTTCCAGCCGATCGCCGCAGGCCTCGCCGGTGAGGAAGACGTGGAGGCGCTCGCTGCCGCCCTCGATCCGGGGCAGTCCGCCGCCGTCGTCGTCCTGGAACTCACGTTCGCCCGCGCTCTGGCGCAGAGCCTCGCGGCCGCAGGCGGGCAGGTGCTCCGGAGCGAGCGCGTCCCCGCTCCGGTCGTGAACGCCATGATGGACATCCTCGATCAGGAAGGTTAAGACATGCCAATGAGAAGATTCGGCCGCCCCGGACTGATCGGGCTGGCAGCCAGGACAGCCGTCGTGGCAGGAACGGCGTCGGCCGTGGGCGGTGCCATGTCTCGGAACCAGCAGCAGCGGGCCCAGGGACAGTACGAGCAGCAGCAGTACGAAGCCGCCCAGCAACAGGCGCAGATCGATGCGGCTGCGCAGAACGCCGCCGCACAGTACGCCGCTGCACCTGCACCTGCAGCAGCGGCACCCCCGGCGGCAGCGGCACCCGACGACATGGTCGCGAAGCTGCAGCAGCTGGCGGCGCTCAAGGACTCGGGCGTCCTCTCGCAGGAGGAGTTCGTCGCGGCGAAGCAGAAACTGCTGAGCTGACGAACGGGGCGTGCGCCGGACCCGGCGCACGAAGGGGCGACACGGAGGAGGACGCCGCGTGAGCGAACTGGAGGATCTGCGCGCCCGCGTTCTTCTGCTCGAGCAGGAGAACGAGGCGCTCAAGAAATCGCCGGCGGAGAAGCAGCGCCGGCGCCCGGTGGCGAGAAGCATCGTCGCGGGGATCGTGCTCGCGGTCGCCGTGTTGATGGCACCGATCGCGGCGATGGGCACGTGGGCGCGCCTCCAGCTCGTCGATGCCGACAGGTTCGTGGCGACGTTCGCGCCTCTGGCCGAGGATCCCGACGTTCAGGACTTCGTCGCCGACCAGGTCAGTGCCGCCATCCATGAGCAGGTCGACCTCGACGCGGTCGTGGGCGAGGTCTTCGACGGCTTGCGGGAGCTGGATCTTCCCCCTCGCGCGTCCTCCGCCCTCAGCCTCCTGGAGGCGCCGGCGGCCAGCGGGCTCACCTCCCTCGTCGACAACGTGATCCATGACGTGGTCGCCTCCGACCAGTTCGCCGACATCTGGGCGCAGTCGCTGCGTTTCAGTCATGAGCGTGCCGTGGCGATCATGCAGAACAGTCCGGACACCGCACTTCAGCTCGCAGACGACGGCGTGCTGTCGATCGATCTCGGTCTCGTGGTCGAGCGCGTCAAGGCGGTGCTGACGGAACGCGGCGTCGGATTCGCGGACCTGATCCCGCAGATCGATCGCTCGATCCCCATCGCGCAGGCCGATGCTCTGGTGCTGGTGCGGACGGTCTACCAGATCGCGGTCGCCGCGGGCTTCTGGCTGCCGTGGGTCGTGCTCGGCCTGGTGGTCGGGGGGATCCTGATCGCCCGGAACCGCCCGCGCGCGTTGTTCTGGACCAGCGCGGCGCTCGCCGTGGCATTCCTGCTCCTGTCCGCGGGGATGGGGATCGGCCGAGTGTTCTTCATCGGTGCGGTCAGTCCGTCGATCATGACGTCTGCCGCGGCCGAATCCCTCTTCGATCAGGTGACGTCCTTGCTCAGTTCGACGATCGCTGCGCTGGCCTTGGTCGGCGTCCTGGTAGCCGTGTGGGCCTGGATCGCCGGGTCGAGCCGCAGTGCCGTCGCGCTTCGGGGCGCGTCGGCGAGCGGGTTCGCCGCGGTACGGAACACCTGGGAACGGCGAGGCGTGTCCACGGGACGCTTCGGCCTTGCGATCGACCGATTCCACGGTCCGATCGTCATCGCAGGCATGGCCGTCGCGCTGCTCATCCTCATCATGACGCGACCGGTCTCGTTCGGTTCGGTGGTCGGAGTATCGGTCGGTCTCGTGGTCTTCCTCATCCTGGTCGAGCTCGTACGTCGTCCCTCCACCGCGACGGACGTTCTCGGGGAAGAGGGCATCGACGAGGAAGTGGCCGCACCGGATGCCACCGTCTCGACGACCCCCTGAACAACCCCACCGAGAGTTCGGCCCGCAGGCTCAGGATGCCTGCGGGTCGCTCGTCGACGAGGGGAACACGGTCTCCCAGTCGTCCTTCACGCTGACCACGGTGTAGCCCTTGTCCGCAGCGTCCGCGAGCACCCTCTCGGCACCGGTGTCGTAGGGCGTGTCGCCGCGTTCCGGGTCGTCGTGGTGGACAAGGAGCGCGAATCCGGGCCGCGGTCCGCGGCGCGCGAAGTCCATCATCGCGGCGTCGCCGTTGGAGTTTCCGCCGACGAACAGGGGGCGCCGACCGATACGGGTCCAGATCCGGATGGGCTTCTCCGGGCCGTCATCGAAGAAGGCCAGGGACGGCGAGTAACGAACGGTCGCGTCCGTGTCGTCCCAGGCGAGGCCGAACGCCGATCCGACGACGCGTTCCGGTGGGATGCCGTAGTTCGCCTGCGTCATCGGGCGCATGAAGTCACGCTCGCCGCCCGACACGATGTAGCACGTGAAGCCGTGCTGCTCGAGGTAGCGGAGCAGTTCGACCATCGGCTGATAGACGGTCTCGGCGTAGGGACGCTTCAGGGTCGGGTGCTGTGCGACCTCGTAGAACTCGGCGACCGATCGGGCGTAGTCCTCGACCCTCATCCCATCGGTAAGTCCGACGAGAGCCTGGATGATGACCTTCAGGTCGGAGTCGTCTCCTCCGTAGTGCTTGTCGATCGCCGTGCCCAACCAACCGAAGTCGCCGCTCACCGCAGCGAGGTACGGCTGCCGCGCGGCCAACTCGGGATCGCGCTCAGCGGCGGCGCGCCACTGTTCCACCACGTAGTGCAGTTGCGTGATCATCGGCTTCTCGGACCACAGGGTGCCGTCGTTGTCGAACACGGCGACCCGTTCCTCGACCGGCATCGCCCCCGGGCCGTCGGCGACGGAGGCGACGAACGCCTCGATCTCGCGTCGTGTGCGGGTGTCGCGCCACGACGGCAGGGCGGCGTTCTCTGTCATCTCGGATCCTCACGTCTCGATCGATCGGCGGTTCGACGGCTCCATGCTGGCATCCCGCGAAAGCGTGAAGAGGCTGCCGGTCACCCCTGTCGGGTGAGACTCGGCGGTGCAGCGGGAGTCTCCTGCACTGTCGTGGGCGGAAGGGATGAGGTCGGACCGCTGAGCGCGCGGAGCGCGTACAGGATGGTCGCGAGGTCGACGAGTTCCTGGACGAGAGCCCCGGCCACCGCTGGAATCACGCCCGTCATCGCAACGAGCATGAGCCCGACGCTCAGTCCGATGCCGATCCAGATCGCCGTGAGCGCGACGCGCAGGGTGTGGCGGCCGATGGAGAGTGCGTCCACGACTTTCGCCAGAGAATCGACGAGGATCACGACATCGGCGGCGTCGCCGGCGGCCGTCGCTCCTTTCGCTCCCATGGCGATGCCGATGTCGGCGGCGGCGAGCACGGGCGCGTCGTTGACCCCGTCGCCGACCATCATCACCGGCCGCGGGTGGAGTTCGGCGGCCAGACGCACCTTCTCCGGAGGAAGCAGCTCCGCGTGGACCTCGGATATCCCCACCTGATGGGCGACGGATTCCGCCGTCGGACCCACGTCCCCGGTGAGCATCACGATCCGGTCGACGCTGTTCCCGCGCAGCCAGGAGACGACCGATCCCGCCTCCGGTCGCGGATGGTCGGCGAGCACGAGGACGCCGGCGAAGCGACCGTCGACGCACACATACGCGGCGGCCTGGCTCACGTCGAGCGTCGCGCGCACCGTATCGGGCGCGTGGGAGGAGACGTAGGCCGGTTTGCCGACCACCACCACCCGCCCGCCGATACGGGCGACCACACCGTTCGTCGCCTCCTCGCGCGCTTCGTCGGCGGAATGGAGGGGGAGACCGCGCTGTTCGGCCGCCCGTCGGATGCCCTCGGCGAGGACCTGCGTCGAGTACTGCTCCGCCGAGGCGGCGAGCTGCAGGAGTTCGTCCGCATCGAAGCCGTTCGTCGGGCGCACGTCGACGAGCTCCGGTCTGCCCTGCGTGAGGGTGCCCGTCTTGTCGAAAGCGGCCGACCGCACGCGCGCGATCTGTTCGAGGACGGCACCGCCCTTCATGATGACTCCGGCCTTCGCCGCGCGCGACAGTCCGCCGAGGAAGGCGACGGGAGCCGCGATCAGGAGCGGGCACGGCGTGGCGAGCACGAGCACCTCGGCGAACCGTGTCGAGTCGCCGGAGATCGCCCATGCGGTGCCGGCGAGCACGAGCGACACCGCCGTGAACGGGATCGCGAAGCGGTCGGCCAAACGCACGACCGGAGCATGGGACGCCTCCGCTTCGTGCACGAGTGCGACGATCTGCTGGTACTGGCTGTCCGCGCTCGTGCGAACGGTTTGAATGCGCACAGCTCGGGTTCCGTTGATCGCCCCGGAGAGCACCTCTCCGCCTGCCTCGCGGGTCACGGGCATGCTCTCGCCGGTCAGCGAGGACTCATCGAAGGTCCCCGTTGTGGTCAGGAGGGTGCCGTCGACCGGGACGATCTCGGACGGTCGCACCAGGAGGACGTCGTCTACGGAGACCTGATCCACGGGAACATCCCGGACATCATCCGATTCCGTGGTCTCCGGATTCACGAGCACGTGGGCGATGCGCGGGGAGCGATCCAGCAGCGCGGACAGGTCGCGTTTCGCGCGGCGTCCGGCGAAGTCCTCGAGAGCCTCTCCTCCCGAGAGCATCAGCACGATGATGAGGGAGGCGATGTACTCGCCGACCGCGAGCGTGGCGACCATCGCGACCACTGCCAGGATGTCGAGTCCGACGTGACCGCGGAGCACGTCGCGCACCATCCCGACCAGGGTCCAGGCGACAAACACCGCCACATAGCCCGTCGCGATCCATCGGCCGAGGTCCGCCGTTCCGCTCGCGTGGAGGACCAGCACGCCGACGAACACGAGGACGGTGATCGTGATGGCCGGATAGCGCCACAGCAGGGGAAGAAACCTCATGCCTCAGCTTCCCGCGAATCGCTGCGCGGTGCCACTGATGGATTCATGTCGAGGGCTTGGCGTCCCAAGGAGCGATTTAGCTAACTAAGCTAGCGATTATGGATCGATACGCGCGCTGGCGCTGGCTCGGACTCGTCTTCATCAGCATCGCGGTCTCGCTGATCATCGTCGACTCGACGATCGTCAACGTGGCCATTCCCGCGATCGTCGAGGATCTCGGCATCACCTCGACCGAGGTGCAGTGGGTGCAGGAGTCGTACACCCTCGTGTTCGCGTCGTTGCTGCTCGTGTTCGGCAGTCTCGCCGATCGCTTCGGGCGGCGTCGGATGATGATCATCGGGGTCGTGGTCTTCGCGACCGCGTCGGTGTTCGCCGCCCTCTCACCGGGCGGGGGGATCCTGATTCTCTCCCGTCTGGTGCAGGGCGTCGGTGGGGCGATGATCCTGCCGACCACGCTCTCGATCATCAATGCGACGTTCCGCGGGAAGGAACGAGGCATCGCGTTCGCCGTCTGGGGGTCGACGATCGGAGGCATGGCGGCCGTCGGTCCTCTCCTGGGAGGATGGCTGACGACCGCCTACTCGTGGCGTTGGGCGTTCGGCATCAACATCCCTCTCGGCATCATCATCGTGATCGGCGTGCTGCTGACGGTGGCGGAATCTCGCGGTGATCGCGTCGCCAAGATCGATGTCGTCGGCGCACTGTTGTCGATCGTGGCGATGGGCAGCCTCGTGTTCGGCCTCATCGAGGGGCGCTCCTACGGGTGGTGGCTCGTCGACACCCGGCCGCAGGTGGGCGAGTGGGTCTGGCCGTGGGAGTTGTCGCCGATTCCGCTGTTCTTCGCCATGGCCGTGCTCGCCGTGGTCGCGTTCATCCTGTGGGGCCGATACCGCGAACGCACGGGACGCTCGACGCTCCTGGCTTTGCGGCTGTTCTCCATCCCCTCTTTCCGCAACGGGAACATCGCGGCCGCCGTCGTGTCCTTGGGTGAGTTCGGCATCATCCTCGCGCTCCCGCTCTGGCTGCAGTTCGTCCTCGGGTTCGAAGCCGTGCAGACCGGACTGCTCCTGCTCGCGCTGGCGGGCGGATCGTTCCTGGCCAGCGGCGCGGCAGGTGCGTCGAGCGGGAGGATCGCGCCCGTGTGGGTCGTGCGCGTCGGACTCCTCGCGGAGATCGTCGGTGTCGCCGGGGTGGGTTTCGTGATCGGACCCGACGCCACGTGGGGACCGCTCGTCCCGTTCCTGTTCGTTTACGGGCTCGGGGTGGGGCTCGCCACCGCCCAGTTGACCGGGGTCGTGCTCGCCGACGTGCCGGTCGCGGATAGCGGGGCCGCATCGGGCACGCAGTCCACATCCCGGCAGATCGGTGCCGCGCTCGGTGTGGCGGTGCTCGGCACCGTGCTCTTCAGCAGTACCGCGGGCATCCTCGCCTCGTCGCTCGACGAGCGAGGGATCCCCGCCGCGCAGCGGGACCAGATCGTGTCCGCCGTGGTCGACAGCGCCGGGGCGGCGATCAGTGGGCTCGAGTCGAACCCCGCAACCGCGAGTGCCGCGGAGGATGCGAAGGTCGCCTTCTCCGAAGGGACTCGATATGCGGCATGGACGGCGGCGGGCTTCCTTGCCCTCGGACTGTTCGCCACCGTGTCCCTCGGATCGACAGCGGTGCGCAGCCGTCCGGAAGAAGAGAAGGTCTGACGGTCCCGACCTCGCTTGCTATGAGCCCGAGTTCTTCTCGGATGGCGCCTGCGCGCGCAACCGTTCGTGTCGGAGCCGAGACGCGTTTCCGAGACATGCTGCGCCCGTGAGTCCGACACCAACGACCGTCCACCACAGCGTCGGAGCAGCGATTCCGGAGAGGATCAGGATGGCGACGAACGTCGAGTACGCGGCGCAGAACACTCCGAGGCCCGTCGCCCGTCGCTCGCCGCCGCGTGTAGTGCCCATCGCTCCACCCTCGCACGATGAGGAGGGTTGTCCAAGGGGGGGCATCACGTCATACGTGATCGTGACGGGGTCGCGGTCGACCGAGTAGTGCTTCTCGCCTCAGCCTCGACGTGAGCAGGCCGCTGCCGTGGCGGCCATCGAAAGCGGTCAAAGAATGTGGCGACCCTGCTCGAGCGCGTGAGGAGGCTGAAGAGGCCGTAGCCGATCATGCCGCCCAGGACATTCGTCATCCAGTCGTTGATGTCTGCGAGGTGATCACCCATGGCGAGTCGAGCGATAGCCATCTGGGCCAGCTCGATCGCGAGGCTCGCACCGGCAACGATTGCCAGCACGTTCCACCACCTCGGACGCGTGGACAACAGTGGAATGAGTCCTCCGAGCGGAATGAACACCACGATGTTGATGAGAGCGTCCTCGAGCCCGTAGTCCACGAAGGGTACGAGGTAGAGCGGCAACGGGCGCGGTCCGTCATAGAACCCCGTCCCGATGCGCAGGAAGATCGGGAATACCGTGTTGGCGAGCACTCCTCCCGCGTAGATCGCGAGAGCACCGGCGACCGATGCGCGGGCGAACGTGACGCGACCGCGAGAGCGAAGGACGCGGATCAGCACGAGGAAGGTCACGATCCCCAGCGGAACGACTATCGGGAGCATGGGGATCTCGATGAACTTCATTGGCTGCTTCCGGTGAGAGGCGTGATCTGGAGTGGGAGCACCCGATTCCGCCACTGCGTCTTGCTCGCGCAGGCGACGACGAGGCCGGAGATCAGGCATCGCGCACCGATGCATCCCCAACGAGAAGAGCCGCCTGAAACCAGGCGGCTTTTCTCGTACTTGGGGGTTACGCGTACGTATTCACATACCATCCGCGTACAACCCGATGTGCCCCCGACAGGAGTCGAACCTGCGACCTCCGGTACCGGAAACCGGCGCTCTATCCACTGAGCTACGGAGGCGTACCGATCGACAATATCACTCGTCGGGGGTCGTCTCCGACCCACCCGCCTCGGTGACCGGCGCGGCGCGCATCTCGTCGAGGGCGGCAGAGACCTTTTCGGCCAGGTAGCGGTGTCCTTCGGTCGAAGGGTGCTTGCGTCCCAGATCGACGTCGATCACATCGAGATAGTTCTGCGCGGTGATCCAGCCCTGGGCGATGGGGGAGATGTACCACCAGCCCCGTGCCGCGGCGAGCTCACCCAGATCCGTGTCGATGCGAGCGGTGGTCGTGCCCACGGGGAGTTCGTGCGGTGCCGGGCCGAGCACGACGATCGCGGCCTCCGGATACTTCGCAGCCATCGCGTCCCAGGCTGCGGCGACGGCCTCGCGGTAACCGGCGACGCCCTGCTTCCGGTCGTTGATGGATCCCTGCATGATCACGAGGTCGGGGGAGAGGGCGGGGTCGAG
>WPCJ01384137.1_pt1 | contig 17905 bp, 20 predicted proteins | sample 5399831 | NCBI WGS metagenome assembly WPCJ01 (sample SAMN12869470, study PRJNA574797) | sludge metagenome | isolation source: wastewater treatment of pH10 | place: China:Beijing | collected 2019-05-20 | reverse complement strand
GTGGGTGTCGGCGTGGGCGTGGGGGTCGGGGTGGGCGTGGGGGTCGGCGCGGGTTCCGGGGTGCAGGATGCGAGAAGCACCGAGGCGACGCCGGCTCCGGCGCCGAGGAGCAGAGTGCGGCGCGTGATCCTCATCGTGTCGCCACTTTATCCCGCGCGGGTGGGTTCTGTCCGTCCGGCGGGACCAAGCAGACGTGGCGAGTGTTCACAACTCCGCAGAAACACGGGGCAGCAGACGCAGAACTGGCCGGACTCACGCGAGGCCGACCAGTTCTGAGGAGTTGTGAACGCTCAGACGGCGAGCAGCTCGCGCTCCAGGCGGGCGAACGACTGCTCCATGCCGTCGGCCATGCCGGTGGCGAGGATCATGTCGCGCGTCTCCTTGTCCGGGTACTCGATGAGGAGCGTGACGAGGGTCGCGCCGTCTTCCTCGTACAGGTTCAGGTCGTTGAGGGTCTCAGTCGGCATGCCCTGCATCCGCTCGGTACTGACCGCGCGGCGCGGGGCGTCGATCAGCAGCGCCTCGCCCTCGAAGCCGAACGGCTGCCCCTCGGTGTCGCCCACCGGTGCCCAGGAGTTCCGGTACGACTGGCCCACCTCGGTGGCGGCGACGCACTCCGTCATCTCCCAGCCGTCGGGGCCGAGCATCCACTGGCGGATGAGCTCGGGCTCGAAGTGCGCGCGCCAGACCAACTCGCGCGGCCCTTCGACGAGGCGGGTGATGCGCACGTGCGTGTCGTCGAGCAGCTCCACACGGGTGCCCTTGCCCTGCGCGTAGGCGCGGAGGTCCTGCAGAACGGCGTCGAGCTGCGCCATCGCCATTGTGATGCCCTCGACCTGGCCCATCTCGACGACCTGCTCGAGCGCATCGACCGAGTCGAAGTGACTCGTCGTGACCATGCGCGTGCCGTCGGCGGTGGACTCGAAGGCGAACGACATGCGCTGCGCCGGGAAGCCGTCGAGCGGTGTGCCGTCTTCATCGACGAAGGAGTCGATGACCTCGAAGCCGTGGGGCTCGTCGATCGATACGAACTCCCACGATCCGGAAGACTTCTCGCCGCGCGGGCCGTTCATCGAGTAGACGGCGCGGCCGCCGACGGTGTGGTCCCAGGTGGTGAAGGTGGCCGGCCACCCGGGAGGGCCCCAGAAGCGCTCGAGCTGACGCGGGTCGGAGTATGCGCTCCACACCCGCTCGATGGGGGCGGCGAAGTCGGCGACGACGGTCATCGTCAGGTTCTCGGTGTCGGTGGTGACATCGGTGACGGGCATTTCAGTCTCCTTGTTGCGGGTTCGTGGTGCCGGTGGTGTCGGCGGGACCTGACCGAGGCGTCTCGGCCAGCAGGTCGTCAAGCCGGGCGATGCGCGATCGCCACAGCTCTTCGTATCGGGCGAGGAGCGCCCTGGCGCGGGCGATCATCTCGGGGTTCGCGCGGACGAGCCGCTCGCGTCCCTCGGCGCGCTTGACGATGAGGTTCGCGGCCTCGAGCACGGCCACGTGCTTCTGGACAGCCGCGAACGACATCTCGTATTCGGCGGCGAGGGTCGAGACGGACTGCTCCCGCTCGATCGTCCGGCGCAGGATGTCGCGCCGGGTCGACGTCGCCAGTGCGTGGAACACACGGTCGACCTCCGCTTCGCTCAACTCCGTTTGTACAACCATTTGGTTGTACATTAACTCCGAGCGAAGACCATGTCAAGAGTCAGTCGACCGTCAGGCCCAGCAGGCGGTACCCCATCCCGGGCTCGGTGATGATGTGCACCGGCTCCGACGGCGTGTCCTCGAGCTTCTTGCGGAGCTGCGACACGTACAGACGCAGGTACCCGGTGTCCTCGATGTGCTCGTTGCCCCAGATGGCCGTGAGGAGCGTCTGCCGGGTGACGAGCTTGCCGGCGTTGCGGATGAGGATGTCGATCATCTGCCACTCCGTCGGGGTGAGCCGGATCTGCCGGTTGCCGTCGGAGGACTCGCGGGAGACGCTGCGTGCGGCGAGATCGATGGTGATGTCGCCGAGCCGGACGAGGGGAAGTGCTTCTTCCTGGGGCACCCGGCGGGTCAGGGCTCTGATCCGGGCGAGGAGCTCCTCGACGGCGAAAGGCTTGGTGATGTAGTCGTCGGCGCCGGCGTCGAGCGCCTCGACCTTGTCGGAGGCACCCGCCCGCCCCGAGACGACGAGGATCGGCGCCGCGGACCACCCGCGAATTCCGTGGATCACCTCGATCCCGTCGAGCTTCGGCATACCCAGATCGAGGAGGAACAGGTCTGCGTGGTGGTCGATGGCCGCGGCGATGGCCGCAGCGCCGTCCGATGCCGTGACCACGTCGTATCCCTTGGCCGTGAGGGTGATGCGGAGCGCGCGCAGGATCTGCGGGTCGTCGTCTGCGATGAGGATCTTCATTCGGTCTCCTCCGATGTGCCGGGTGCGGGCATGGTGGCGGGCAGCGCGATGACCATGGTCAGTCCGCCGCCGGGGGTGTCCTCCGGGGTGAGCGTCCCGTGCATGGCTTCGACGAAGCCTCGGGAGAGCGCGAGGCCGAGCCCGAGACCGGACGAGTTGTCGGTGTCACCGAGGCGCTGGAACGGGACGAAGATGTCGTCGCGCTTCTCGGCCGGGACACCGGGCCCGCGGTCGATGATGCGGATCTCGAGGTGATCACCGAAAGTGCTGGTGCTGACGTGCACGGGCACGTCCGGAGGGGAGTACCGGTGGGCGTTGGTGAGCAGGTTGACGACCACACGCTGCAGCAGCACCGGATCCGCCTGCGCCACCGCGTCCCCGTGATGGAGCGCGAGCGTGACGTCCGTGGGACCGAGCTGGAGTTCGTCGAGAGCGGGGGCGATCACCTCGGCCGGATCGGTCGGGATGTCGGCGATCGCGAGCACCCCGGTCTGGAGGCGGCTGACATCGAGCAGATCCGTCACCAGCGTCGCGAGCGCGGTGAGGCTCTCGTCCGCGGTGTCGAGCAGCTCCTGCTTGTCGCGCCGGTCCAGATCGGGTCCCGCAGCGCGCAAGCCGCCGACGGCGGCGGCAGCAGCGGCGAGCGGGCGACGCAGGTCATGGCTCAGCGCCGAGAGCAGAGCTCCGCGCACACGGTCGGAGGCCGCGATCGGCTCGATCTCCTTCGCGGTTCTCTCGAGGCGCTGGTGCTCGAGCGCCGCGGCGAGCTGAGCGGTCATGACCGCCAGCAGTCGACGCTCGGACGCTGCCACATCGCCTCCGTGGAGTTCGAGCACAGCGTGGTCACCGATGCGGATGTCGGTGTGGCGGTTGTCCGCCAGGGGTTCCCCGGCGCGCGCGATGACCTCGTCGCCACGCATCAGACGGACTCCCGCGAGGTGGAACGCCTCCCGCGTGCGGTCGATGAGCGCCTGTATCGCGTTCTCGCCGCGGAGCACGCTGCCGGCGATCGTCTGGATCAGCTCGGACTCTGCGGCAGACCGCCGCGCGGCGCGCGTGTATCGGGCGGCGCGATCGACGATGAAGCTGACCATGCTCGCGATGATGACGTACAGGACGAGCGCCAGCAGGTGGTGCGGCTCGTGGATGTGGATCGTGTAGAGGGGCTCGACGAAGAGGAAGTCCAGGGTGAGCCCGGACAGGACCGCGGCGAACAACGCCGGCCAGATACCGCCGACCAGCGCGACGATCACGACGAGCAGCTGGTAGCTCAGCACATCGGTCGTGATCGATTCGGGGCTGCGGAAGAAGCTGAGGAAGAACGTCAGCAGCGGGCCGCCGAGGAGCGCGACGAGGAAGCCGAGTACGCGACGCTTGCGGGTCAGCGCCCCGGTGAGCGGCGGCAGCGCGAAGCGACGACCTGCGGCGGAGTGATTGACCATGTGCACGTCGATGTCACCGGACTCGCGCACGACGGTCGCGCCGATGCCCGGGCCGGTGAACGCCGCCGTGAAGCGTCCGCGCCGACTGGCACCGAGCACGAGTTGGGTGGCGTTGACGGATCGTGCGAACTCGACCAGGGCGGTCGGGATGTCCTCGCCGACGACCTGATGGTAGGTGCCGTTGAGCTTCTCGACGAGGGCGCGCTGCTCCGTCAGCACGACCGGGTTCGCCGCGCGCAGGCCGTCCTGGCTGGTGATGTGCACGGCCATCAGCTCGCCGCCGGCCGACCGCGCCGCGATCCGGGATCCGCGCCGCAGAAGGGTCTCCCCCTCCGCTCCTCCGGTGAGGGCGACGACGACGCGCTCCCGCGCCTCCCAGGTGCTGTCGATGCCGTGCTCAGCCCGATACCCCTTGAGCGCCTGGTCGACCTCATCGGCCAGCCAGATGAGGGCGAGCTCGCGAAGCGCGGTGAGGTTGCCCAGGCGGAAGTAGTTCGACAGCGCGGCGTCGATGCGTTCGGCCGGGTAGACGAATCCGCCGGAGAGACGGTCGCGAAGCGCCTGCGGGGCGAGGTCGATGACCTCTATCTGATCGGCGCTGCGCAGCACGTTGTCGGGTACGGTTTCGCGTTGCGGCACGCCGGTGATCTGTTCGACGACGTCGTTGAGGGATTCGATGTGCTGGATGTTGAGCGTGGAGATCACATCGATCCCCGCGGCGAGGAGTTCCTCGACGTCCTCCCAGCGTTTCTCGTTGCGGGAGCCGGGTGCGTTGGTGTGGGCGAGCTCATCGACGAGCGCGACGGAGGGCGCTCGGGTCAAGAGCGCAGCGAGATCCATCTCCTCGAGTTCGACGCCGCGGTGACCCACGTTCATCCGAGGGATTGCCGGGAGCCCGTCGGTCATGGTCGCGGTGGCCGCACGGCCGTGCGTCTCGACGATGCCGATGACGACGTCCTTGCCCTCAGCGAGGAGTCGGCGCCCCTCTTCGAGCATGGTGTAGGTCTTGCCGACGCCGGGGGCGGCGCCGAGCAGCACACGAAGCCGCCCCCGAGTCATGCTCAGCCCGCCGACTCGTCGAGTGCGAGGTTGAGCTCGGCGACGTTGACGACCGACTCCCCGAGGTACCCGAGGTTGGGAGCGCTCGTGGCGGCCTCCACCGCCGCGGCGACCTCGTCCTCCGATATCCCGCGTGCGTCGGCGACGCGGGCGATCTGGATCTGCGCGTAGGCCGGGCTGATGTGCGGGTCGAGGCCGGAACTCGACGAGGTCACCGCGTCTGCGGGTACCGCGGACTCGTCGACCCCGTTGAACTCGGCGATCTGTGCCTTGCGTTCGGCGATCGCCGCGACGAGGTCCTCGTTCTCCGGCCCCTGGTTGGTGCCGGACGACGCCGTGCCGTCATAGCCGTCACCGGCCGCCGACGGCCTGCTCTGGAAGTACTCCCGAAGCGGGTTGCCCTCCTCGTCGGTGAACGACTGACCGAGCAGCGAGGATCCGACGACGTCCCCGCCCTTCGAGACGAGGGCTGAGCCGTTCGCCTGTGCCGGGAATGCGAGCTGCCCGATGCCGGTGATGAGCAGGGTGTAGCCGATGCCGAGGACCACGGTGAACATGAGCATCGCGCGGACCGCGACCCACAGTGTGCGGCCGCCGCTGCGTGTTCCAGCGTTCATGAGTGTGCGATCTCCTTGTCAGATCAGAAGCCGGGGATCAGGCGCACGAGCAGGTCGATGAGCCAGATGCCGATGAAGGGTGTGATGATGCCGCCGAGTCCGTATACGGCGAGGTTGCGTCCGAGGATCTTCGAGGCGTTGAGGGGGCGGTACTTCACTCCTCGCAGGGCGAGCGGCACGAGGAAGACGATCACGATGGCGTTGAAGACCACCGCGGACAGCACCGCCGATGCCGGAGAGTGCAACCCCATGACGTTCAGCACCGCGAGCTGCGGGAAGACGCCCATGAAGATGGCCGGGATGATGGCGAAGTACTTCGCGATGTCGTTCGCGATCGAGAACGTGGTCAGTGCGCCGCGCGTGATGAGCAGCTGCTTCCCGATCGCGACGATGTCGATGAGCTTCGTCGGGTCGGAATCGAGGTCGACCATGTTGCCGGCTTCCTTCGCGGCCGACGTTCCCGTGTTCATCGCCACACCCACGTCGGCCTGCGCGAGCGCGGGCGCATCGTTGGTGCCGTCGCCGGTCATCGCCACCAGGTTGCCGCCGTCCTGCTCCTTGCGGATGTACGCCAGCTTCTGCTCAGGCGTCGCCTCGGCGAGGAAGTCGTCGACTCCCGCCTCCGTGGCGATCGCCGCGGCCGTCAGCGGATTGTCACCCGTGACCATGACGGTGCGGATGCCCATCGCGCGGAGTTCGGCGAACCGCTCGGTCAGCCCCTCCTTGACGATGTCCTTCAGGTGGATGACGCCGAGCACCCGGCGACGGCCGTCGGCCGCCTTCACGGCGACGACCAGAGGCGTCCCGCCGGACTGCGAGATGTGCTGGACGTGCTCGTCCAGCTCGGCGAGTTCGCTGCTCGGCAGACGCGCGCCGTCTTCCTCCAGCCAGGCGGTGATGGCGCTGCCCGCGCCCTTGCGGATCTGCGTCCCGTCGTCGAGGTCCAGTCCCGACATGCGGGTCTGAGCCGTGAACGGAACGATCTCACCGCCGGCATCCGCCTCGACGTCGACGCCTTCGGCACGTGCCAGGTCGACGATCGACTTGCCCTCGGGCGTCGGGTCGGCGAGCGACGACTTCGCGGCCGCCTCGATGAGCTCTCGCTCCTGGACGCCGTCGATGCGGACGAACGCGCTCGCACGGCGGTTTCCGTACGTGATCGTGCCCGTCTTGTCGAGCAGCAGTGTCGTGACGTCGCCCGCGGCCTCGACCGCGCGACCGGACATCGCGAGGACGTTGCGCTGCACCAGGCGATCCATGCCGGCGATGCCGATGGCGGACAGGAGGGCACCGATCGTGGTCGGGATGAGGCAGACGAGCAGCGCGATGAGAACGGTGATGCTCGCGGGGCTCGCCGGGTAGGAGGCGATCGGGTTCAGTGTGAGTGCGACGACCACGAACACGATCGACAACGACGCGAGAAGGATGTTCAACGCGATCTCGTTGGGGGTGCGCTGGCGCGCGGCCCCCTCGACGAGAGCGATCATCCGATCGACGAACGTCTCCCCCGGTTTCGAGGTGATGCGCACGACGATGCGATCCGAGAGCACGCGCGTGCCGCCGGTGACCGCTGACCGATCTCCCCCGGATTCGCGCACGACGGGGGCGGACTCGCCGGTGATCGCGGACTCGTCGACGCTCGCGATGCCCCACACGATGTCACCGTCGCCGGGGATCAGCTCACCGGCGGACACGACGACCGTGTCGCCCAGGCGGAGATCCGCGGAGGAGACGTCGGAGATGGGCGCGGCCTCCGCAGAACCGTCGTTCGCCGGGTCATAGTCGTCGACGCGGTGGGCGGTGGTGCTGGTACGGGTCTTCCGCAGCGTGTCAGCCTGCGCCTTGCCGCGTCCTTCGGCGATCGACTCGGCCAGATTGGCGAAGACGACCGTGAGCCACAGCCACACCGCGATGATCCAGGTGAAGGACCACGGGACGCTGCTGCCACCCGACGTCGCGGGGCCGCCCAGGAAGGGCTCGGCGACGGCGAGCAGCGTGGTGAGGGCGGCGCCGACCCACACGATGAACATGACGGGATTGCGCCACTGCGCGCGCGGGTCGACCTTGCGCAGCGCGCCCGGGAGAGCGGCTCGCACTTGCGCCCAGGTGAGCGTCTTGCGCGGTGCGGGTGGGGTCGCCTCCGATGTCTCGGGCGACGGGGTGTGCGTGATGGTGGACATGGTTACAGCAGCCCTTCCGCCAGGGGACCCAGCGTGAGAACGGGGAAGAAGACGAGCGCGGTCACCAGGACCGCGGTGCCGACGGTGAGACCGATGAAGAGCGGTCGATGCGTCGGCAGCGTGCCCGCCGTGGCGGGGACCTTGTCCTGCGCGGCCAGCGAACCGGCCAGGGCCAGGACGAGGGCGATCGGCAGAAACCGTCCGAGGAGCATCGCGACACCGAGTGCCGCCGTCAGCCACGGAGTGCTCGCGGTCAGGCCTGCGAAGGCGGATCCGTTGTTGTTCGCTGCGGAGGCGAACGCGTAGATCACCTCGGAGAGGCCGTGCGAACCGCTGTTCGCGAGCGATTCGTCGATGATGCTGCCGCGGAGCGCGGGAATCGCGAAGCTGAGGGCGACGCCCCCGAGCACAAGGATCGGCATCACGAGGATGTACATGCTCGCGAGCTTCATCTCGCGCGGCCCGATCTTCTTCCCGAGGTACTCCGGTGTGCGGCCGACGAGCAAGCCGGCGACGAAGACGGCGATCACGGCGATGATGAGCATCCCGTACAGGCCGGCACCCACACCACCGGGCGCGATCTCGCCGAGCAGCATGTTGACCATCGGCATCATCCCGCCGAGAGCCGTATAGGAGTCGTGCATCGAGTTCACCGACCCCGTCGAGGTGAGCGTGGTGGTCGACGCGTAGAGCACCGACTGCACGAGCCCGAACCGCGCCTCCTTGCCTTCCATCGCGGCGCCGGCGAGTTCCGGAGCCGAACCGCGGCCCGCGAACTCGAACGCCGCGAGAGCGAAGGTCGACGCGAGGAACAGCGTTCCCATGACGGAGAGGATCGCGTATCCCTGACGGTTGTCGCCGACGATCCTGCCGAATGTCCGCGGCAGGGAGAAGGGGATCAGCAGGATCAGGAAGCACTGCAGCAGGCTCGTCCACGCCGCGGGGTTCTCGAAGGGGTGGGATGCGTTCGCGTTGTAGAAGCCGCCGCCGTTCGTGCCGATCTCCTTGATCGCCTCCTGAGAGGCGACGGGACCGCCGGGGATCGTCTGCGTGCCACCGGAGACCGTGCTCACATCGACGTAGCCGTTGAAGTTCTGCACGACGCCGCCGGCGATCAGGACGATGGCCGCGACGATCGACAGCGGGAGCAGGATGCGGAAGGTACCGCGGACGAGGTCGACCCAGAAGTTGCCGATGACGCCGGATCGACGGTATGCGAAGCCGCGCACGAGCGCGATCGCGACGGCGATACCAGTCGCTGCCGACACGAAGTTCTGCACCGCGAGACCGGCGAACTGCACGGTGTACGACAGCGCCTCACCCGAATAGGCCTGCCAGTTCGTGTTGGTCACGAAGGAGATCGCGGTGTTGAACGCCACCCCCGACTCGACGTTCTCGTTGCCGAGGGCGTACGGCAGCCACTGCTGCGTGCGCTGGAGCGCGAAGAGCAGCAGGACGCCCACGATCGAGAAGGAGAGAACCGAACGCAGATATGCCTGCCAGGACTGCTCGCGTTTCGGGTCGACGCCGATGACTTTGTAGATGCCGCGCTCGACACCCCAGTCCGTCGTCGTCGTGAAGGTCCAGGCCATGTAGTCGCCGACGGGCCTGTAGACGAGGGCGAGGGCGAGGGCGAGGGTGGCGACGCTCGCGATGAGGAAGCCCCACTCCATCAGAAACGCTCCGGCTTCACGAGGGCGAACACCAGGTAGACGACAGCAGCGACGCCGAGCACGGTCGCGAGAAGCTCGAACACGATCACAGCTTCTCCACCGCCTTCCCGACGAGGCCGACGGTCACGAACAGGACGATCACGCCCAGCACGTAGACGAGGTCAAGCACAGAGAGCTCCATTCAGGCTGCGGCGATCGCCGGGCGGCGACCGCGCGTCTCGAGGACGCAACACCCGATACAACACCCCTCGGTGCCCCTGCTTTGACCGCCCTTACGGAACCCATACGACGATCCCGGCGACCCTCACGGGGCGCTCACAGGATCGTCGGATCGTCGCCTCGTCGTCCTCCACCGGGGAGGGCGCTCCTCGCGTCGACGACGCGAGGAGCGGGAGGGGGAGGCGCGCTCGAGGCTCAGTCGCTCAACACGGCGGAGAGGAAGTCCCTCGTGCGCTGCTCGCGCGGCGCGGAGAACATCGTCTCGGGGTCGGCCTCCTCGACGATGCTGCCCTGATCGAACATCAGCACGCGGTTCGAGACGTCCCGGGCGAACTGCATCTCGTGGGTGACGATGAGCATGGTGATGTCGGTCGTCTCGGCGACGTCGCGCAGCACGCCGAGCACCTCCCCCACGATCTCGGGATCCAGAGCGCTGGTGACCTCGTCCAGCAGCAGGATCTCCGGGTCCATCGCGAGCGCCCGGGCGATGGCGACCCGCTGCTGCTGGCCACCCGAGAGCTGCAGCGGATGGGCGTCGGCCTTGTCCGCGAGGCCGACCTTCTGCAGCAGGTCGGTGGCCTTCGCGGTGGCCGCCGCCTTCGACATGCCGAGCACGTGCACGGGGGCCTCGATGAGGTTCTCCATCACGGTCATGTTCGGGAACAGGTTGAACTGCTGGAAGACCATGCCGATGCGCTTGCGCACCTCGTTGCGGTGCTTCTCCCGCAACGGCACCCGCTTGCCGCCGCGTTCGACGTGCGTGAGCGGCTCCCCGTCGATGAAGATGTATCCGCCGTCGGCCTCTTCCAGCGTCATCACCAGACGGAGGATCGTGGTCTTGCCCGAACCGCTCGGTCCGATGAGCGTGACCCGGTCGCCCTGCTGCACGTCGAAGGTGAGGCCGTCGAGCACGACGTGGTCGCCGTAGCGCTTGTGCACCGCGTCGAAGCGGATGGCGGGACGGGAGTTCTCAGGAGGCGTATTCAAGGCGCTTCTCCAATCTGCGGACGAGGACGGATGCGGGGTAGCTGGCGAGGAAGAAGATCACACCGGCGAGCGTGATGGGCTCGAGGTAGCGGAAGCTGTTCCCGCCGAACTCCAGGGCGTTGCTGACCATGTCCGCCACGGTGATGGCGATGAGGAACGGGGTGTCCTTCAGCATCGAGATCACGTAGTTGCCCAGGGAGGGGACGGTCGCCCTGATCGCCTGCGGGAGCACCACGGCGGTCCAGGTGCGCGGGCGAGACATGCTCAGGGCGGTGGCAGCCTCCCACTGCCCGCGCGGGACGGACTCGATGCCAGCACGGTAGACCTCGGCCATGTAGGTCGCGTAGTGGATGCCGAACACCGCGATGCCGATGGTCAGCGGATCCACGGTCACCAGCGCGAAGTAGGCGAAGAGCAGCTGGATGACGATCGGGGTCATCCGGATGAAGTTCACCAGGAAGCCGACGCTCGCAGCGACGGGTCGAGGGGCACTGCGGCGCACGACGGCGATCACGAGGCCGAGCACGGCGGCGATCGCGCTCCCGGCCAGGGTGACGACGAGGGTGACCGTGAAGAAGCCCTCGAGCAGGTGCGGGAGCGCCGCCCAGGCGGTGTCCCAGCTCCAGACGGGTCCGTTCATGCGGCGGTCTCCCCTCGGGTGACGGGCGAGCGGAAGCGCAGGGTCTCGGCCAGCGACTCCCCGCGCCCGAGCTTGTGCTTCGCGCGCACCTCGAGGGCGTTCATCACGAGGGTCAGCGCGTAGGCGATCACGAAGTAGAGCACCATGCCGACGACGCCGTAGAAGAAGGTGTCGGTCTGGATGCGGAGGCGGTCCAGCGCCACGGTCAGGTCGATGAGCGTGATGAACCCGACGATCGCGGTGCCCTTGAGCAACTGGATGAGCAGGTTCGTCAGAGAGGGGATCATGAGCGCCCAGGCCTGCGGGAAGATGACCCGGCGCATCCGGTGTGCAGGGGTCATGCTCAAGGCGGTGGTCGCCTCCCACTGCCCGGTGGGGACGGAGTTGATCGAGCCGCGGATGACCTCCGCACCGTAGGCACCGTAGTTGAGGCCGAGGCCGAGGATGCCACACGCGATCGGGGAGATCGAGACGCCGAGCTGGGGCAGCACGAAGAAGAGGAAGAACAGCTGCACGACCAGGGACGTGCCTCGGAAGAACTCGATGATCACCCGCGAGGTGCCCCGGATGACGATGTTCTCGGCACGGACCGAGAGGCCGAGCACCACCGCGACGATGAGCGCGAGGAGGGCCCCGCCCACGGTCAGCGCGAGCGTGACGAGCACGCCGCCGCCGATCGCGGGCAGAGCCGCCCACAACGCGGACAGATTGTCCATTCGCCGGTGGCCTCAGCTGAGCTCGCCCGCGCAGAGCTGGGCGGTCGTCAGGTCGGACGGCGGGAGGTTCTCCGCGGTGAAGCCGTACTCCCCGACGAGGTCGAGGTAGGCCTGCTCGTCGCCCGTGATGGAGGCGAGCTGCTCGTTGTACGCGTCGAGGAGCTCCGTGTCGCCGGTGCGGAACACGGTCGACCCGGCACCGATCTGCGGCACGCCGTCGATCTCCTGGACGAACGCCTCGGTCGTCTCGACGCCGGCGTCCGGGTTGTTGTCCGCCATCCAGTTCAGCGAGATCGCCGTCATCGCGAAGGCGTCGGCGCGCCCGTTGGCGACGAGGTCCATGCCGGACTGCGCGTTGTCCACCGACACCGTGTTCGAGATGCCGAGCTTCTCGGCGTATCCGCTCTCGATCCCTCCACCGAGCACGGCGAGCGTGACGTCGGGGTCGTCGACGACCGAGTCGAGGTCGGTGAGACCGCGCGGGTTGCCCTCGGGCACCATCAGCGTGGTCGTGTACATGATCTCGGGATCGCTGAACGCCGCCTCCTCGCAGCGCTCGGGCAGGATCGACATCCCGGCGCTGATCGCGTCGAAGCGGCCGGCCTTGAGTCCGGGGATCAGCGAGTTCCAGTCGACCTCGACCACCTCGACGTCGTCGATCCCCATGTTCGAGAAGATCTCGCGGTGCATGGCGATGGTCGCGCCGGTGGGCTCGCCGCCCTCGACCCACGAGTACGGACGCTCGTCGGCGATCGCGACGGTGATCTTCCCGTCGTTCTGCAGCTGCTCGAGCGTCGAGCCGCTCTCCTCGTCCGTGCCGGACGACGAGCAGGCGGCCAGAGTCACGACGAGCGCGGCGGAGGCCGCGACGGCGCCGGCGCGCAGATGAATTCGGGTGGAGGGCATACGGTTCCTCTTTCGATATCGGGCGTGCGATTGGGCGGGCGAGACCGTTCTCCGGTCCCGGGCCGACGGCCACGTTATGCCGGATCGACCGTTTGTGCACATTCAGACTGTCGGATTGTCTACATTTATACAAACTCGTTATGGTGGGGTGCCCGGCCCGTGCGGACACGTGTCGGGCGCCGACACGCGTCGGATGCAGAATGGAGTCACCGACGATCGACTCAGGAGCGCTCATGCCACTCACGCCCGCCCCGAACGGGATGCCCGGCGCGGTCTTCCGCATGGCACGGCCTTCGACGGTCGACCTGATCACGGCCGAACTCCGGTCGGCGATCTTCTCCGGCGCGCTGCCCGTCGGCAGCCCCCTGGGCGAGGTGGACATCGCCGCGAAGCTCGGCGTGAGCCGCGGTCCCCTGCGCGAGGCGGCGCAGCGACTCGTGCAGGAGGGTGCACTGACAGCACTTCCGGGTCGGGGCCTGCGCGTGAGCGTGATCCCGGTCGACGGCATCGCCGACCTGTACACCGAGCGCCGGGCCGTGGAATGCGAAGCCGTGCGCCTCATCGTGAGGAACCGGCTTCCGGCGGCGGAGCGGCTCGAGAGCGCGCTGGCCGAGCTGAGACAGGCGAGCACCCGCGCGGACGCACTCGGCATCGGCGACGCGGACATCGCGTTCCATCAGGCCCTCGTGAACGCCGCGCAGAGCCCTCGGCTCTCCCGCGCGATGATGACGCTCGCGCTCCAGACGCGGATCGCGAGCTTCAGTGCCGACGAAGGTTATGCGGTGCCCGCCTCCGTCTCGCCCACCTATCAGGCGTTGATCGATGCGCTGTCGCACCACGACGCACCGGGCGCACTGGCCGCGCTTGACGAGCAGTTCGACGATGCGGTCGCGCGCCTCACGGGCCGGCGCGATGTCGAGACCGTGGAGACGGGTGCGATCCTGGCACCGCCCACGCTCAGCAGGATCGATGTGGCCGACGCCTGACCGGCACCTTCCACACGGAGACATTTCCATTCACGTGAATCCACCCCGGTCGTGAAGGCGTAGGGTGGAAGGAAGGACGGACCGTCCGAGAAGATCTCCCGGCACCGTGCCCGCCCGGAAGTGGAGTCTCTCGTGGCTCAGTACGACGTCTCGAACCGCTCAGCGATCGTGACGGGAGCAGGCAGCGGAATCGGACGCTCGACCGCTCTCCTGCTGGCGAAGAACGGGGCAGCGGTCGTGGTCAACGACCTGAATGCCGAGCACGCGAACGCGGTCGTCGAGGAGATCCGCGCGGCCGGTGGCACGGCGGAGGCCTCCGTGGGCGATGCGACGGACGCCGCCTGGATCGCCTCCTCCATCGAGACCGCCAACTCCCTGGCTCCGCTGCGCATCGGGGTCAACAACGCCGGCATCGGCGGCGCGAGCGCCCCGACCGCGGAGTACGAGGACGACGCCTGGGACAAGGTCATCGCGATCAACCTCAACGCCGTGTTCCGGAACATGAAGGCGCAGATCCCGTCGATCCTCGCGAACGGCGGCGGATCGGTCGTGAACATCGCCTCGATCCTGGGAAGCGTCGGGTTCGCCGGCTCGCCCGCCTACGTCACCGCCAAGCACGGCGTGGTCGGAATGACCAAGTCGGCAGCGCTCGAGTACTCGGCGAAGGGGGTGCGCGTGAACTCGGTGGGCCCCGGCTTCATCGACACCCCGCTGCTCGCGAACATGGGCGACGAGGCGAAGGAGTTCCTCGTGAGCAAGCACCCGATCGGCCGACTGGGCCAGGCCGACGAGGTCGCGAACCTCATCGCGTTCCTCGCCAGTGACGCCGCGAGCTTCATCACCGGCAGCTACCACCTCGTCGACGGCGGATACACCGCCCTCTGAGCGAAGGGCATCCGGCCGCCAGGACCCGATTCCGGGCGGCCGGATGCCAAGAGCGGCGATGTCGTCACCCCCCGGTGACACCGCCACACACCTCCGTCCGGTCTTCGCGCTGCTTTGCCCAGGAGCGCGGAGACGACGGAGGCGAGCTTTCAGGCGACCGCGTGCATCGGTGCCGCAGACGGCAACGACGCGGCGAAGTCGGGATCCGTGAGGTCCAGCCCGTTCGCCGAACTCGCGGCAGCCATCATCTTCACCAGCAACGGCCGCTGGAGCTCACGCTCGTCGTCCACCACGAAGCGCACCGGAATCGACGCGTGCATCCACAGGGTCTCGATGGTCGACTCCGTCGTACGCAGCGTGAGCGGGAAGGACTCGCCCCGGCGGAGCTTCGTCACGGCGACGAGTCGGAGATGCGCGAGCAGCGGGTCGTCGATCTCGATGACCTTCGATTCTCCGGCGTAGCTGAGCAGACCCATGACGTCCCCTTCCCGTATTTCGTACAGGAATTAGATTACTAGTTTAACTAGCTAAATGGAAGTCGGGCCTATTCGATGCCTTCGAGCTCGCGGGCGAGGCGCCGCAGGAACAGCGAGATCGCGGCGAGCTGCTCGGGTGCGAACTCCCTCTCCACCCGCTCGATGCGGCGGGAGATCTCGTCGGCAGGAGAGTGCAGATCGCGAAGAGACGGACGGATGATCTTCGACCGCGCGTCGTCCGGATGGACGGCCACGACCACCTGACCGCGCTCGGCGAGCCGGCGCACGACGGAGGTGACGGCCGCCGTGCTTACCCCGAGCTGAGCGGCCAGCTCGCCGGGCGTGACCGGGGTATCGACCGGAGCCGACGCGATGATGCGCATGGCCGAGCGATCCGTCTCATTGGGTTGACGCGCTGCCGCCAGCCGCCGACGCAGCTGCGCCTCGGCCCGCCGGAACTCTTCGACATCGCGGGCGAGCTCCGATGCCACGACGTCCAGACCATTCCCCATTACGCACCTCCCCCGCGGCCCAGGTGCCCATGTTACCTCGGCAGCCTTATTACCTGACGAACTAGGGAATTCGGTCGTCGCCGGCACCCTCCCACGATGAGAGGATTGACTCACCGCGCGAAAGGAACCCATGGTCGACCCGGTCACCCTCGAGGACGAGAAGTTCATCGGCTATGCGAGCCTGCTCGAGCACCTGCAGAGCCGGTTCCCAGGGATTCCTCGCGACAGGATCGAACAGATCATCGTGGCGGAGAACGACGCGATCACCGGCGGGTTCCTGCTCGTGGTCCCCGTCGGCGTCGCCGCGGGAGCGGTGGAGATGCTCGAACGGGAGTCCCTCCCCGAGGCCGACGGAGAGGTGGTGGCGTCATGAGCGAGCCCCAGGAGTACACGCGCTCCGGATACTGGTACCCCGACGGCGGGAACATCAGCACCGTCGACGTGCTGAACATGCTGCGGCGCTACCGGGCGGCCGAGACCGCGATGCGCGCACGCACCCGCGCATCGATGGGAATGAACGAGACCGACCTGATGGCACTGCGCTTCCTGCTCCGGGAGCAGCGGGCGGGCCGCATCGTCCGCCCGATCGACATCGCGAAGATGCTCGACATCTCCACGGCTTCGACGACCACTCTCATCGACCGGCTCGAGAAGGGCGGACACGTCCGACGCGAACCCCACCCCACCGACCGCCGCGCGGGAGTCGTGGTGCCGACCGTGAGCAGCGACGAAGAGGTCCGCGCGACCCTCGGTGCCATGCATCGACGCATGCTCGCCCTGGTCGACGAGCTGTCCGACGACGAACGTGCGGTGGTCACGCGGTTCCTCGCCGGCATGACGGCGGCGATCGAAGAGGCCTCCGACCTCGACCAGGAGCTGCGCGACGCCATCCGCGACGAGAAGGACACGGGCCCCGCGCGCTGACCCGCCGTCGCCGCCCGCCCGACACTCAACCCCGCCGACACGCCAGATGTCGGACGCGCCTGCCCGAAGCATCCGACATGTGGCGTTTCGTCCGCGGGGAAGGTGGCCCGACAGCCCGACAGCCCGACACCCCGAGCGCCTACAGCCCCTCCGCGATCTCCTTGATCGCGGCGAGGCGGCGGTCCCACTCGCGCCCGATCCCGTCGAGCTTCGCAGCGGTGGCGGAGAGCTCGGCGCCGACGACGCGGAAGCGCACCTCGCGGCCGACACGCACGGACTCGACGAGACCGACCTCCTGCAAGACGGCGAGATGCTTCGCGATCGCCTGACGGGACACCGGAAGGCGCCCGGCGAGAGCGGATGCCGACGCCTCCGCCTCCCCGAGCTCCGTCAGGATGCGCCAGCGCGTCTCGTCCGCGAGCGCCGAGAACATGGGCAGGAGGGTTGCTGCGGTCATGCTTCGCCTTCCACCAGGGTGACCATCTTGTCCAGCTCCAGGTCCCAGCCCGTGCGGTGCGACTCCAGGTTGGCGCGCGGGTCGGACGTGCGCTCGAAGCCGCTCTCGACGACCGTGAGGCGCGTGCCACCCTCGGCCTCTTCGAGCGTGAAGGTGAAGACCGTCGAGGTGGTCTCGTCGATGCTGTCGGGCAATGCACCGAGGGCGTCGTCGTTGTTCCAGCGGTAGGTGATGCGCCGCGGCTCGTCGTACTCCTCGATCCGCAGGGGGATCACGTCGTAGTCGGGGAAGGTCATCGTGCCGGTCGCGCCGACCCCGGTGCCGTCGAGCACGGTGCGCCCGAACCACCGGGAGATGTGCTCCGGCTCGGCCACAGCCCGCCAGACCTTGTCGGCGGGTGCTGCGATCAGGATGGTCCGCCGAACGGAGAAGGTCTCCTCGTTGACGACGGATGCCTCGTTGTGGGTCATGTTCACCATGATGGTTCCTTTCGGCGTTTCCTGCAGGTTCCGTCGACCGGTCGGCCGACTGCAACTTCAGAGTTGCACGTTGCGGGCGGAAAAGCAACCCTTGCGTTGCAATAGGGGCTTGTGCCCGTACCGGTCGCCACGACGCCCCGCAACCCCGTTCCACCGGACGCGGGGGCGACCTACGCTCGACCTATGCCCGAACTCACCCACCCCACCGGCCGTGAAGAGGCGTTGCGCGCCGCACCCCGCGACGACGGCTCCGCCCCGCGTGCCCTCGTGCTCGGCGCGACCGGCTACATCGGCGGACGCCTGACCCCGCGGCTGCTGAACGCCGGCTACCGGGTGCGGGTCCTGGCGCGTG
>WPCJ01250630.1_pt1 | contig 17919 bp, 15 predicted proteins | sample 5399831 | NCBI WGS metagenome assembly WPCJ01 (sample SAMN12869470, study PRJNA574797) | sludge metagenome | isolation source: wastewater treatment of pH10 | place: China:Beijing | collected 2019-05-20 | reverse complement strand
GGCCGCGACCCGAACGGGCGCCTCGGCTCTCGCCGGCGCGAGCATCCCCGCCGTTCTCGCCCGCCGGAGCGTCGGCGTGCTCGGAAGCGGAGGAGATCGTCGAGGCCGCGATCTTCGCGAGCGCGCTGCGCGACTCGTCGGTGATCGCATGCGTCTGCGCGTTCTGCGCCTGCTGCTGCGAGGATCCCTTGCGCTTGCCGCGGGCGGGGGCCTCGCTGCGGTGCTTGTGGATCGGCTCGTGGTGCACGATGATGCCGCGACCCGCGCAGGTCTCGCAGGGCTCGCTGAACGACTCGAGCAGACCGAGGCCCAGCTTCTTGCGGGTCATCTGCACCAAGCCGAGGGAGGTGACCTCGGCGACCTGGTGCTTCGTGCGGTCGCGGCTCAGGCACTCCACGAGGCGGCGCAGCACGAGGTCGCGGTTCGACTCGAGCACCATGTCGATGAAGTCGATCACGATGATGCCGCCGATGTCGCGCAGCCGGAGCTGGCGCACGATCTCCTCCGCGGCCTCGAGGTTGTTCTTCGTGACCGTCTCTTCGAGGTTGCCCCCCGAGCCCACGAACTTGCCCGTGTTCACGTCGACGACGGTCATCGCCTCGGTGCGGTCGATCACGAGCGATCCGCCCGAGGGCAGCCACACCTTGCGGTCGAGCGCCTTCGCGATCTGCTCGCTGATGCGGTACTCGTCGAAGATGTCCCGGCCTGCGTCGTAGCGCTCCACACGCTCCATGAGCTCGGGAGCCACCTGGGCGAGGTAGTCCTCGATCACGGCGTAGGTCTCATCGCCCTGGATGATGAGCTTGTGGAAGTCCTCGTTGAAGACGTCGCGCACGATCTTGATGAGCATGTCGGGCTCCGAGTGCAGAAGCACGGGGCCCCCGCCCTTCGCTACGCGCCGCTGGATCGAGTCCCACTGACGAGTGAGCCGCTGCACGTCGCCGGTGACCTGCTCCTCGGTGGCGCCCTCGGCAGCGGTGCGCACGATCACGCCGGCGCCGCTCGGCAGCACCTCTTTGAGGATCTTCTTGAGACGCGCGCGCTCGGTGTCGGGAAGCTTCCGCGAGATGCCGTTCATCGCACCGCCGGGCACATACACGAGGAAGCGGCCCGGCAGCGAGATCTGACTCGTGAGACGGGCGCCCTTGTGGCCCACCGGATCCTTCGTGACCTGCACGAGCACCTGGTCGCCCGGCTTGAGCACGTTCTCGATGCGGCGCGCCGACGAGGATCCCTCGAACTCGCTCCAGTCGACCTCGCCTGAGTAAAGCACCGCGTTGCGGCCCCGCCCGATATCGACGAAGGCGGCCTCCATGCTCGGCAGCACGTTCTGCACGCGGCCGAGATACACGTTGCCGATGAGCGAGTTCTCGCTCGAACGGGCGACGTAGTGCTCGACGAGCACCTTGTCCTCGAGCACGCCGATCTGGATGCGGTCGGCGGAGGTGCGCACGATCATCTCGCGGTCGACCGACTCGCGGCGGGCGAGGAACTCGCTCTCGGTGATCACGAGACGGCGGCGGCGGCCGGTCTCACGACCGTCGCGACGACGCTGCTTCTTGGCCTCGAGTCGAGTCGACCCCTTGACCTTCTGCGGCTCGGTGATCGGCTGCGCAGCGCGAGATTCGCCCCGCTCCGGGCGGTCGCCTCGGGGGCCCTCGTCGTCGTTGTGCGAGTCCTGGCCGCCCCGGCGGCGGTTGCGGCGCCGGTTCGAGCCGCTGTCGCGCTCGTCCTCGTCATCGCGCGCATCCCGCCCGTCTCGATCCCCGCGCCCGCGCGAGAACTGGCGGTCGAGCAGATCGTCGAGCTGGCGCAGCTCGCTGCGTCGCTGGCGCGGCGGCACCGGCGGTACGTCGGGGGCCAGGAAGATGAGCCTTGCCGTGGCGCGAAAGCGCTCCGCGGGGGTCATGTCGGCGAGGGGCAGCACGAGCTGCAGCTCGGGCTTCGAGGGAGCCGCGCCCTCGGCAGGAGCGTCATGCTCGGCGGGAGCGGAAGCCGCACTCTCGGCAGGAGCCGCACTCTCGGCAGCAGCAGCACCGTCGTCGGCAGGAGCCGTGTCCTCGCCGGGAGCGGCCTCCTCGGCGACTTCGCCCTGGCCCTCTTCGATTGGCTCCGCAGCCCGCTCCGGAAGCGTTTCATCGACGGGCTGCGCCTCCGGGATCATCTCGGGCGCAGCCGCTTGCTCTGCTGTCGTATCGAATTCTTCTGTGGACTCATTCACCATTGCTGGTGCACTCCTCTAGCCGTGCGTGTCGCGCGGCGAACCATGTGCGGCTCGTCGCCGCAAAACCTGTATTGCGCGGAGCGGCTGCCCCGCGCCCGGCCGCTTCCGACCGGAGGCCACGACTCGCGTGGCCGAAAGACTGTCGTGCCGGGCGTCGTGACGCGAGGCAACGACTTCCATTATGGCACGGGTGACCAGAGAACATGCAGCGGGTCGCAGTAGCATTGGCCCATGACATCCGTCGCCGCCTCCGCGCCGCGTGCCACGACGCCGCGCTCCCTCGCGTTCGCCCTCTTCAACATCGTCGCCGGTGCGATCGGCTGGTTCGCCTCCTTCGAGCTCCTGACGGAGTACGTGAAGACGCTCAAGAACCCCGAGTACGTGCCGAACTGCTCGGTGAGCGTGCTCGTCACCTGCGGCCCCAATATGGGCAGCTGGCAGGGATCGATCTTCGGCTTCAGCAACACGATCATCGGGGTCGCAGCCTTCGTCGCTCCGATCGCGGTCGGCGTGGCGCTGCTCGCAGGCGCTCGATTCGCGCCCTGGTTCTGGTGGCTCTACCAGGCGGGCCTGCTCTTCGGGTTCGGGCTCATCCTCTGGCTGTCCTACCAGAGCGTCTTCTCCCTCGGAACGCTGTGCCCCTGGTGCATGGTCGTCTGGACGGTCATGATCCCGCTCTTCTGGGTGTCGGGCCTGCGGCCGCACGCCATCGGCGATGTCCCGCATTCGACGAGGGTGCAGGGCGTGTTCGCCGGCCTCTACTCCTGGTCGTGGGTGCTCATCATCGTCTGCTATCTGCTCATCGCGATCATCGCGCAGGTTCAGCTCGACTGGTTCGGCGAGTTCCGCCGCATGTGAGCCGGGGAGCGACGCGTGCGAGCTAGTGAGCGGCGCTGAGCCGCGCCCAGAGTTCGTCGGCCTGCTCGAGCGTGCGATCCTCGTCGCCGCCCGTGTCGATCACGACGTCGGCGACGGCCCGCCGCTCGGCATCGCTCGCCTGGCTGGCGATGCGGCGCTCCGCGTCATCGGGGCTCATGCCGCGCAGCTCGACCATGCGACGCTTGCGCACCTCTGCGGGGGCCTCGGCGATGACGACCAGATCCCAGGGCTGATCCACGCCCGCCTCGACGAGCAGCGGCACGTCGTAGACGATCACCGCGGCGGGATCGGCGGCCACGGCTGCGTCCATGCGTGCCCGGGCGAGCCGCCGCACCTCGGGATGCACGATGGAGTTGAGGGCCCCGAGCGCCCCCGCGTCGTCGAAGACGATCCGACCGAGTGCGGCTCGGTCGAGCGAGCCGTCGGGGGCGAGCACTCCCCCGCCGAAGCGCTCGACGATCGCCCGGAGACCCGGACTGCCCGGCTCGACTGCCTGCCTGGCGAGCAGGTCGGCGTCGATGTGCACGGCGCCGTGCTCGGCGAGTCTGCGCGCGATGGTGGATTTGCCGGAGGCGATGCCTCCGCTCAGGGCGACGAGCTTCATGGTGTCCATGAAAGCAGAAAGCGCGGCCGGATTCACCCGCCTCCGCCGCGCGGAAGCCGCACCGAGACGACGAGACCGCCCCCGGCTCTCGGCTCGAGCGTCAGCACCCCCTCGTGGGCGATGACGATGTGCTGCACGATCGCCAGGCCGAGGCCGGCCCCGACCTGCGCATCGCGAACCCGCTCGGTGCCTCGACGAAACGGCTCGGTCATCGTCGAGATCAGCTCCGGGTCGAGCCGATCGCCGCTGCTCTCGACGCGCACGAGGCACCGGTCGCCCTCGATCGCCGTGGCCAGCCGAACGAATCCGCTCTCCGGCAGGTTATGCACGATCGCATTGTGCAGCAGGTTCGTGATCAGCTGCTGGAGCAGCGAGGAGGACCCGGACGCCCGTGCGGTCTCGACCTCGAGTTCCAGCCACACCCCTTGCCGCTCGGCGAGCGGCAGCAGGATCTCGACGGACTGCTCCGCCGCCAAGGAGAGATCGACGGTCTCGCTCGTGAACGCGCGGCTCTCGGCCCGGCTGAGCAGCAGCAGCGACTCGGTGAGCTCGATCGCTCGCGCGTTGACCTCGTGCAGGCGCGCGAGCAGATCCTCGGCCACCGGGCCCGGATCGTCGCGGGCCACCTCGAGCATCACCTGAGTGAGGGCGAGCGGCGTGCGAAGCTCGTGGGAGGCATTGGCGGCGAAACGGCGCTGCTGCGCGACATGGTCCTCGAGCCGGGCGAGCATCGAATCGAAGCTGTCCGCGAGCTCCCGGAACTCGTCCTGCCTCCCCGGCAGCTCGATGCGGTGCGAGAGCGATCCCCTCGCCGCATCCCGCGTCGCCTCGGCGATTCGGTCGAGCGGGGCGAGCATGCGTCCTGCCAGCAGCCAGCCACCCAGTGCGCCGAAGGCGAGCGATGCGAGCACGGCCCAGAACGCCGCCGGCGCGAAAGCCCGGATCAGATCGTCGCGGCCCGGGAAGAAGAAACCGGACACCGCCGCCGCGTCGGCCGGGACGTAGCGCAGCAGAAACGCCCAGACGACGGCGAAGAGCAGCAGCTCGGCGGCGAGAAGGAGCGCGAGATAGCTCAAGGTCAGCTTCACCCGCACGCTCAGACCCGGCTGCCTGGGCATCAGCGCCCGCCGTCCGTGTCGATGCGATAGCCGACTCCCGGCACGGTCTCGATCAGCCAGGGCTCCCCGAGCCGCTTTCGCAGGGCCGACACGGTGATGCGCACCGCGTTCGTGAACGGGTCGGCGTTCTCGTCCCACGCCCGTTCGAGCAGTTCCTCCGCACTGATCACCCCGCCCTCGGCTGCGACGAGCACCTCGAGCACCGCGAACTGCTTCCTCGTCAGCGCGACGTATCTGTCATCACGGTAGACCTCGCGCCGGAAGGGATCGAGGCGCAGGCCGGCGAGCTCCCGGATCGGCGGCCTGCTGTGCGCGCGCCGGCGATCCAGCGCCCGAATGCGAAGGATCAGCTCCCGCAGTTGGAACGGCTTGGTGAGATAGTCGTCGGCGCCGATCTCGAAGCCCGACGCCTTGTCGTCGAGGCGGTCGGCGGCGGTCAGCATGATGATCGGCAGGCCCGAGCCGGAGAACACGATCCGCCTGGCGATCTCGTCTCCGGAAGCGCCGGGGACGTCGCGGTCGAGGATCGCGATGTCGTACTCGTTGAGATCGAGCAGTTGCAGCGCGGTATCGCCGTCGAGGGCGATGTCCGATGCGATCGCCTCCAGGCGCAAGCCGTCGCGGATGCCCTCGGCCATCAAGGGCTCGTCCTCGACGATCAGCACGCGCATGTCGTCCATCCTACGAAGCGCGGCGTATCGTCGGCGTATCGAAAACCGCATACGACCCGGCAACACGGATCGGTGTGGGCTGGGAGCATGAATCGACAGACTTCTCAAACCTTGCAGACTCCCCATATCCTCGCCATCGCGCTGCTCGTCGGAATCCTCGCGCTCGGCTTCCTCGCCTACTCTCTGCTCGTGCCGCCCTCATCGCTCTCGGCGGAACCGCGCGATGGAGCAGCGGAAGGGCAGGTATCCGAGGGCGAGGTCACGGTCTTCGACGACACCAGCCCGGCGGTCGCGAATCTCGATCCCGAACTGCTGGAGGCGCTGCGCGCCGCCGCGCGAGACGCGAAGGAGGAGGGCATCGTGTTCTACGTGAACAGCGGCTGGCGCTCCCCCGCGCTGCAGCAGCGGCTGCTCGACGAGGCCGTCGCGGAGTACGGCGGCGAGGCGGAGGCGAGGCGATGGGTGGCTTCGCCCGAGCGCTCCGCGCACGTCTCCGGTGACGCGGTCGACATCGGCCTCTTCGATGCCGCCTACTGGTTGCGGTACAGCGGCGATCGTTACGGCATCTGCCAGATCTACGAGAACGAACCGTGGCATTTCGAGCTGCGGCCCGAGGCTGTCGATCAGGGCTGTCCTGCGATGTATCGGGATCCGACCGAGGATCCGCGAATGCGGTGATGCCGCGATCGGAGCGAGTCTCCGGAGTCTCGCGGACGCAGAAGGCCCGGTTCCTCGCGGAACCGGGCCTTCTGTTCAGCTTGGCGCTGAGCCTGGAGCTTAGTTGCTCTCGAGCTGCTGCTTCAGCGCGGCGAGGGCCGCGTCATCGGCGAGCGTACCGGCCGAGGCCGAATCGCTCGAGAAGCTCGAGGAGCCGAGCTCGTCGGCAGGAGCGTCGGCCTGGGCAACGAGCGCCTCGCCGACCTGCTTCTTGTGAGCCTCCCAGCGAGCCTGAGCGGCGGCGTACTCCTGCTCCCACTGCTCGCGCTGGGTCTCGAAGCCTTCCTTCCACTCCTGGGTCTCGGGGTCGAAGCCCTCGGGGTACTTGTACTCGCCGTTCTCGTCGTACTCGGCGGTCATGCCGTAGAGCGCGGGGTCGAACTCGGTGCCCTCGGGGTCGACGCCATCGTTGGCCTGCTTGAGGCTCAGCGAGATGCGGCGACGCTCGAGATCGATGTCGATGATCTTGACGAAGACTTCCTGGCCGGCCTTGACGACCTGCTCGGCGAGCTCGACGTGCTGGCCCGAGAGCTCGCTGATGTGGACGAGGCCCTCGATGCCGTCGGCGACGCGCACGAAGGCGCCGAAGGGGACGAGCTTGGTGACGACGCCCGGGGCGATCTGGCCGATCGCGTGGGTGCGGGCGAAGAGCTGCCAGGGGTCTTCCTGGGTGGCCTTCAGCGAGAGCGAGACGCGCTCGCGATCGAGCTCGACCGAGAGCACCTCGACGGTGACTTCCTGGCCGACCTCGACGACGTCGCTGGCGTGCTCGATGTGCTTCCACGAGAGCTCGCTGACGTGCACGAGGCCGTCGACGCCGCCGAGATCGACGAACGCGCCGAAGTTGACGATCGACGAGATGACGCCCTTGCGCACCTGGCCGGGCTTGAGCTCGGCGAGGAACGACGAACGGCTGGCCGACTGCGTCTCTTCCAGCAGCGCGCGGCGCGATAGCACCACGTTGTTGCGGTTCTTGTCGAGCTCGAGGATCTTGGCCTCGATCTTCTGGCCGAGGTAGGGGGTGAGGTCGCGCACGCGGCGCAGCTCGATGAGCGAGGCGGGGAGGAAGCCGCGCAGGCCGATGTCGACGATGAGGCCGCCCTTGACGACCTCGATGACGGTGCCCTCGACGACGCCGTCGACCTCCTTGATCCGCTCCACGTCGCCCCAGGCGCGCTCGTACTGGGCGCGCTTCTTCGACAGGATCAGACGACCCTCTTTGTCTTCCTTCTGGAGGACGAGCGCCTCGACGCTGTCGCCGACCTTGACGACCTCATCGGGATCGACGTCGTGCTTGATGGAGAGCTCGCGCGAGGGGATGACGCCCTCGGTCTTGTAGCCGACGTCGAGGAGTACCTCGTCGCGGTCGATCTTCACCACGGTGCCCTCGATGAGGTCTCCGTCGTTGAAGAATTTCAGGGTCTTCTCGACCGCGGCAAGGAAGTCTTCTTCAGACCCGATATCGTTGATCGCGATCTGCTTGCTTGCCTTCTCGGCCGTTGCGTTCGTCATGTAAATGGTCTCCAGGATGGATGGGAAATCAGGCGGAACGGGCCCTGCCGGGCTGGAACCCAGCCGCTCGGGCGCATGCCCCGCATGTGGACATGGTTGAGTCGTCACAGATGTGACACTCAACCCTACCTCGTTTTCACGAGGATCGCCAAGCCCGGCGCGTGGCCTCGCCGACCCTCGACTCCCCCGTCCGTCGCCGTGAGCGCGGTACCGGTTCGCCGGAGTGGCATGCGTCCGTGCGAGATCAGCACCGCAGTCGCGAATGCATGCCGCGACAGGGCGCTATGCCTAGTGCGCGGCCGCGTTCCAGTTGTGGCCGCCTCCGACCTGCACCTCGAGAGGCACGGAGAGCTCGGCCGCTCCGCCCATCTCCTCGCGGGCGATCGTCTCGAGCTCGTCCCACTCCCCCTCGGCGACCTCGAACATGAGCTCGTCGTGGATCTGCAGCAGCATGCGCGAACGGAGGCCCGCGGCGCGCATACGGCGCTCCACCCCGTTCATAGCGATCTTCATGATGTCGGCGGCGGTGCCCTGGATGGGCGCGTTGAGCGCGGCGCGCTCCGCGTTCTCGCGCAGCACGCGGTTCGGGCTCGCGAGATCGGGGAACGGGCGGCGGCGGCCGAAGATGGTCTCGGTGTACATGTCCTGCTTCGCCTGCTCGACGACCGAGCGCAGGTAGTCTCGCACGCCGCCGAAGCGATCGAAGTAGTCGCTCATGAGCTGCTTCGCCTCGTTGCTCGTGATGCCGAGCTGCTTCGCCAGGCCGAACGCCGAGAGCCCGTAGGCGAGGCCGTACGACATGGCCTTGACCTTGGCGCGCATCTCGCTCGTCACCGCGTCGGGCTCCACGCCGAAGATGCGCGAACCGACGAAGCGGTGCAGATCCTCGCCCCTGTTGAAGGCCTCGATCAGCCCGGGATCGCCTGAGAGGTGCGCCATGATGCGCATCTCGATCTGCGAGTAGTCGGCGGTCATGAGGGTCTCGAACTCGGGCGCGTGGGTGAAGGCCTCGCGGATGCGGCGCCCCTCCTCTGTGCGCACCGGGATGTTCTGCAGGTTCGGGTCGGTCGAGGCGAGGCGGCCCGTGCTCGCGCCGATCTGCAGCAGCGTCGTGTGGATGCGGCCGTCGGGCTGCACCGCTTTGATGAGCGTCTCGACGATCTGGCGCAGCTTGTTCGCGTCGCGATGCGCGAGCAGGGCGTCGAGGAAGGGGTGCGGGTGCTTGAGCTGCAGATCGGAGAGCGCCGCGGCATCGGTCGTGTAGCCGCTCTTGGTGCGACGGGTCTTCGGCATGTCGAGCTCGTCGAAGAGCACCTCCTGCAGCTGCTTCGGCGAGGAGAGGTTGACCTCGCGGCCGATGGCGGCGAAGGCCTGTTGCTCGAGCTCCGCGACGCGCTCGCGCAACTCGGTCTCGTGCGCCTGCAGCAGGGGCAGGTCGATCTGCACGCCTCGATCCTCGAGGGCGCTCAGCACCGGGACGAGCGGCAGCTCGATCTCGCGGTAGATCGCATCGGTGCGACCCTCGAACCGGCGCACCGCCTCGTCGTGCGCCCGCACGAGGTACCAGGCCTGCACCTCGGGACCGGCGATCGAGCCCTCCTCGGGCAGCAGCTGGTTGGGGTCGCCCTGGGGCAGCTGTTCGCCGAGAAAGCGGAAGACCGCGTCGGCGAGGGTCTTCTCGGGGGTGCTCGGGCGCAGCAGCCACGAGGCGAGCAGACCGTCGCCGGCGAGGCCGCCGAGCTCGATGCCCGCCGAGGCGGCGAGCTTGATCTGCCGCTTCGCGTCCCAGCACACCTTCGGCGCATCGGAGGCGAGCCAGGCCTCGAACTGGGCGTAGTCGCGGCCGCCCGGCTGCCAGTGCAGCAGCACGGTCGCCTGCGGCGTGGCGAGGCCGACCTCGAGGCCGCCGGGCCCCTCATCGATGACCACGGCGGGTCGTTCGACCTTCGCGAGCCAGTCGCCGAGCTCCTCGTCGAGCAGCGTCTTCGCCTCGGGCAGCGCCGGCGCGAGCGAGGCGGCGCCGCCCGCCTCCGAAATGGAGCTCGGATCGACGCCCGCGAGTTTGCCGACGCGCTGCAGCAGGGTGCGGAACTCCAGCCTCGCGAAGACCTGGCGCACCGCCTCCATGTCGATCTCGCCGCGGGCCAGCTCGTCGAGGGTGATGTCGAGGTCGACGTCGCGCACAAGGCGGTTGAGGCGGCGGTTGCGCTCGGCGAGGTGCGCATGCTCGCGCAGGCTCTCGCCCACCTTGCCCGTCACCTCGTCCTGACGGCGCAGCAGCTCGTCGAGCGAGCCGAATTGGTTGATCCATTTGACCGCCGTCTTCTCGCCCACGCGAGGGACACCGGGCAGGTTGTCGCTCGTCTCCCCGACGAGTGCGGCGATCTCGGGGTACTGCTCGGGGCGGATGCCGTAGCGATCGAGCACCTTCGCCGTGTCGTATCGCGTGAGCTCGCTGACGCCCTGCTTCGAGGGGTAGAGCAGCGTGATGCGTTCGTCGACGAGCTGGATGGTGTCGCGGTCGCCGCTCACGACGAGCACGCGGTAGCCCGCCTCGGCGCCCTGCGTGGCGAGCGTGGCGAGGATGTCGTCGGCCTCGTAGTTCTCCTTCTCGAGGGTGCGGATGCCCATCGCGTGCAACGCCTCCTGCAGCAGCGGCACCTGCCCCTTGAACTCGGGCGGGGTCTCGCCGCGCGTGCCCTTGTACTCGGGGTACTCCTCGGTGCGGAACGAGTGGCGGGAGATGTCGAAGGCCACCGCGAGCGCATCGGGCTTCTCGTTGCCGAGCAGGTTGATGAGCATGGCGATGAAGCCGTGGATGGCGTTGGTGTGCTGCCCGGTCTGCGTCTGGAAGCTGTCGACGGGCAGTGCGTAGAAGGCGCGGAAGGCCAGCGAATGGCCGTCGATGATCATGAGAGTAGGCTGAGGCGTAGGCACCTCCCCAGCCTACAAGCCGCCTCCGACATTCAGCGAGGCGCGCCCTGATTTCGATACCCCTCGGGGCGGGCCTCGAAAGGACGCCGATGATCGATCCAGCCGCACAGGAGTACCTCGCGACCAGAGGCCTCGGAGCCCTCGCCGATCGCATGGGCATCGAGATGGTCGAGTTCGTCTCGGATCGGGCGGTCGCGACGATGCCGGTGGAGGGGAACACCCAGCCGATCGGTCTGCTGCACGGCGGCGCCTACGTGGTACTGGGAGAGACTCTCGGCTCGATGCACGCGAACTTCCACGCGCCGGAGGGCTTCGTGGCCGTCGGCATCGACATCAATGCGACGCACACCGGCTCGGCGACCGAGGGCTCGGTGACAGGCGTGTGCACTCCGATCAGGATCGGTCGCACCCTCGCAGTGCACGAGATCGCGATCAGCGACGACCAGGGGCGCCGCTGCTCGACGGTGCGGATCACGAACCTCTATAAGCCGAAGGGCTGAGGGCGAGGATCCGAGGGCGCTTCGCGCCCCGAGTCGGCTCAGTCCTTCTTGGGGCCGAGCTGGTCGATGATGGTCTTCGCGACGTCCTGCATGGTGAGGCGGCGATCCATCGACGCCTTCTGGATCCAGCGGAAGGCCTCGGGCTCGCTGAGCCCCATCTTCTCGTTGAGGATGCCCTTGGCACGGTCGACGAGCTTGCGGGTCTCGAAGCGCTCGGCAAGATCGGCGACCTCGTTCTCGAGGGCGACGATCTGCTGGAAGCGCGAGAGGGCGATCTCGATCGCGGGGATCAGATCGGCGGGGGTGAAGGGCTTCACGACGTAGGCCAGCGCGCCGGCCTCGCCCGCGCGCTCCACGAGCTCGCGCTGGCTGAACGCGGTGAGCAGCACGACGGGCGCGATGTGGTCGCGGTTGATCTGCTCGGCCGCCGAGATGCCGTCGAGCTTCGGCATCTTCACATCCATCACGACGAGATCGGGGCGGAGCTCCTCGACGAGGCGCACCGCCTCCTCGCCATCGCCCGCTTCGCCCACGACGTCGAAGCCGTTGTCGCGAAGGGTCTCGACGATGTCGAGACGGATCAGTGATTCGTCCTCCGCGACGACGACGCGACGCGCGGTGTTCTGCTCGGTCATACGAGTACCTTACTCCTCAAGCAACAGTGACTTCCGGTACCGGATAGGGGACTTGAACCCCTACGCCCGAAGGCAGCGCATTTTGAGTGCGCCGTGTCTGCCAATTCCACCAATCCGGCTCAGACTTACCAGCCTATCGCACTCGTTCAGAGCGGGATGCTGCCGCGCCCGACGACGTGCTTGCGCGGGCCGGCCTCGGGCAGCTGGCCCGTGGTCTCGCCCATGCGGTGGATGCGCAGCGTGTTGGTCGAGCCGATCACGCCGGGAGGGGAGCCGGCGATGATGACGACCTTCTCCCCGATCTCGATGCGATCCGCGTCGAGCAGCACCACGTCGACCTGCTCGAACATCTCGTCGGTGCTGAACACACGGGGCACCTCGTAGCTGCGCGCCCCCCAGGTGAGCTCCATGCGGCGGCGGATCGATCGGCTCGGGGTGAAACCGATGATCGGCATGGGCTTGCGCAGCCGCGAGAAGCGGCGCACGGTATCGCCCGACTCGGTGAAGACGCAGACGTACCGGGCGTCGACGAACTCGGCGACCTCGGCGGCGGCGGCGGTCAGGGCGCCGCCCTGGGTGCGCGGCTGCGAACGGAGCGGCTCGATGCGGTCGAGGGCGTGCTCCTCGGTGGCCTCGATGATGCGCGCCATCGTCTCGACCGCCTGCACGGGGAATGCGCCCACGCTGGTCTCGCCCGAGAGCATCACGGCGTCCGCGCCGTCGAGCACCGCGTTCGCGCAGTCGCTGGCCTCGGCGCGGGTCGGCCGCGGGTTCTCGATCATCGACTCGAGCACCTGGGTGGCCACGATGACCGGCTTCGCGAGGCGGCGCGCGATCGCGATGGCCTCGGTCTGCACGAGCGGCACGCGTTCGAGCGGCAGCTCCACGCCGAGGTCGCCTCGCGCGACCATGATGCCGTCGAAGGCGTCGGTGATGCTCTCGAGGTTCTCGACCGCCTGCGGCTTCTCGATCTTGGCGATGACGGGGAGCCTCACGCCCTCCTCCGCCATGATCTCGTGCACGCGCACGATGTCGGCGGCGTCGCGCACGAAGGAGAGCGCGATGTAGTCGACGCCGAGCTGCAGCGCCCAGCGCAGATCGGCCTCGTCCTTCTCGGAGAGGGCGGGCACGTTGACCGCGACCCCGGGAAGGTTGATGCCCTTGTTGTTGGACACGGTGCCGGGGATCTCGACGACCGTGTGCACCGTGTCCTCGGTCACGCTGACCGCGCGCAGGCCGACCTTGCCGTCGTCGATGAGCAGCGGGTCGCCGGGCTTCACATCGCCGGGCAGCCCCTTGTAGGTGGTGCCGCAGATCGTGCGGTCGCCGAGGATGTCGCGCGTGGTGATGGCGAACTCATCGCCCTCCTCCAGCTCGTGCGGGCCGTCGGAGAAGACGCCGAGGCGGATCTTCGGGCCCTGCAGGTCGGCGAGCACCGCGATCGGGCGGCCGACCTCGTTCTCGGCGCGGCGGATGTTGCGGTAGACGCCCTCATGCACGTTGTGAGTGCCGTGGGACATGTTGAGCCGCGCCACGTTCACCCCCGCCCGGATCAGCTCGAGGGTGTGGTCGTAGCTCGAGACGGCGGGACCCCAGGTGGCGACGATCTTGGCGTGGCGCATGTCTTACTTCTTTTCCAGTACGTGGAAGTACTCTTCGGGATCTGCGGTGAGCTGGTCGACCGCGTCGCTCGGGTTGACGCGGCCGGGCAGGTAGACGGTGCGCTCCAGGCCGACGTGGCGGCGATGCTGCACGAAGATGATGACGAGGCCGAGGAGCACCGCGAGCACGGCGGTGAGCTGGTTGCTGCGCAGGCCGAGCACGAGAAGGCTGGGATCGAGGCGCATGCCTTCGATGAAGAAGCGGCCGATGCCGTACCAGACGAGGTACATGCCGAAGAACTGGCCCCAGCGCGGGCGCCACTTGCGCTCGATCGCGAGCAGCACCACGATGCCCAGCAGGTTCCAGACGATCTCGTAGAGGAAGGTCGGGTGGAAGAGCGTGCCCTCGGGCAGGCCGATCGGGAACGCGGGGTTGCTGCTCTCGATCTCGAGGCCCCAGGGCAGGGTGGTCGGGCCGCCGAACAGCTCGTGGTTGAACCAGTTGCCGAGGCGGCCGAACGCCTGGGCGAGCAGCAGGCCGGGCACGAGCGCGTCGGCGAACGACCAGAAGCGGATGCCGGTGATGCGCGACGCCACCCAGACGCCGATCGCGCCGCCGATGAGCGCGCCGAAGATCGCGATTCCCCCGTTCCAGAACGCGAAGACCTCGAGCAGGTTCTTGCCCTCGCCGAAGTAGTCGCCCCAGTGGGTGAGCACGTGGTAGAGGCGGGCGCCGAGGATGCCGAGCACGACCGACCAGACAGTGAAATCGATGACTGCTCCGCGCTCACCGCCGCGCTTCGAGAGCCGGCTGCCGGCCCAGACGGCGGCCAGCACGATGCCGGTGAGAATGCACAGGGCGTAGAAGTAGATACGCAGCGGGCCGATCTGCATGAACTGCATCTCGGGGCTGGGAATACTCATCGGAAGGACCATGAACCGCACTTTCGCAAAACGTCCGCTGCAAACACGTCAATGCCACTCGGGCACGCACAACGTCAATCTTAGCGGGCCGAGACTCAGCGCTCGGTGCCCGCCGCGAGCTCGCGCACCTTGGCTTCGAGCCCCTCGACTCCCCCGTCGCGCAGGGCGCGCACGAAGACCGTGCCGACGATCGCTCCGTCGGCGTAGTCGAGCGTCGACGCCACGTGCTCGGCGTTCGAGATGCCGATGCCGACGCATGCCAGGCGCGCTCCCGCCTCGCGCAGTCGCGCGGTGAGGGTGCGGGCCGCCGCGTCGAGCGATGCCCGCTCGCCGGTGATCCCCATCGTCGAGACGGTGTAGACGAAGCCCGAGCTCGCCTCGGAGATCATCCGCAGCCGCTCGTCGCTGCTGGTGGGCGCCGCGAGGAACACTCGGTCGAGCCCGTGGCGCTTGCTCGACTCGATCCACTCGGCGGCCGCCTCGGGGGTGATGTCGGGGGTGATGAGCCCGGCTCCGCCCGCCGCGGCGAGCTCGGCGGCGAAGCGGTCGACTCCGTACTGCAGCACCGGGTTGAAGTAGGTCATGACGAGGATCGGGACGTCGACCGCTTCGCGCACCCGGCGCACGGCCTCGAAGACGTCGCGCAGGCGGAAACCCGACTCGAGCGCGAGCTGCGTCGCCTGCTGGATGATCTCCCCATCCATGACGGGGTCGCTGTAGGGCACGCCGAACTCGATGACGTCGGCGCCGCCTCGGGCCATCGCGATCGCGGCCTCGACGCTCGTGTCCAGATCGGGGAAGCCGACGGGCAGGTAACCGACGAGGGCACCGCGACGATGCTGCTTCGCGGCGAGGATCGTGGCCTCGACCTGCGATTCGCGAGCGTTCATTCGGCGGCCTCCTCATCGATCAGGCCGAAGTACCTGGCCGCGGTCTCCATGTCCTTGTCGCCGCGCCCCGAGAGGCTCACCGCGACCAGCCCGTCGGGGCCGAGTTCGCGGGCGATGCGCAGCGCGCCGGCGAGGGCGTGGGCCGACTCGATCGCGGGAATGATGCCCTCGGTACGGCTGAGCAGTCGCAGCGCCTGCATCGCCTCGTCGTCGCTCGCGGGGATGTACTCCGCACGGCCGATGTCCGCGAGCCAGGCGTGCTCCGGGCCCACGCCCGGATAGTCGAGGCCCGCGGAGATCGAGTGCGACTCGACGGTCTGGCCGTCGTCGTCCTGCAGCACGTAGGTGCGAGAGCCGTGCAGCACGCCGGGCCGGCCGCGCTCGATCGAGGCCGCGTGGCGCTCGGTGTCGACGCCTTCGCCCGCCGCCTCGACGCCGTAGAGCGCGACCCCTTCGTCATCGAGGAAGGCGTCGAACATGCCGATGGCGTTCGAGCCGCCCCCGACGCACGCCACGACGGCGTCGGGCAGCCGGCCGGCGGTCTCGAGTAGCTGGGCGCGGGCCTCCTCCGAGATGATCTTCTGGAAGTCGCGCACCATCGCGGGGAAGGGATGGGGCCCGGCGGCGGTGCCGAAGATGTAGTTCGTGGTCTCGACGGTGGCCACCCAATCGCGGTACGCCTCGTTGATGGCGTCTTTGAGCGTTCGGGAGCCCGCGCTCACGGGGATGACCTCGGCGCCGAGCAGACGCATGCGGGCCACGTTGAGCGCCTGGCGCTCGGTGTCGACCTGCCCCATGTAGATGGTGCATTCGAGGCCGAACAGCGCTGCCGCCGTGGCGGTCGCGACGCCATGCTGCCCGGCGCCGGTCTCGGCGATGACGCGGGTCTTGCCGAGGCGCTTGGTGAGGAGCGCCTGTCCGAGCACGTTGTTGATCTTGTGCGAGCCGGTGTGGTTCAGGTCTTCGCGCTTCAGGAAGATGCGCGCGCCGCCGGCGTGCGCGGCGAAGCGCGGCACCTCGGTGATCGGCGAGGGCCGACCGGCGTAGGATCGCAGCAGCTCGAGCAGCTCGGCCTGGAACGCGGGGTCGGCCTTCGCCTGCCTGTAGGCCTCGGTGAGCTCGTCGATCGCCGCGATGAGCGACTCGGGCATGTACCTGCCGCCGAACTCGCCGAAGAAGGGACCGTGCTGCTCGCGCAGCGAGCCGATCCTCGAACTACCTTGCTCTGGGGTCATTCGTCGTTCCATCTGTCGATGCTCGCGCACGTGACGCGGGGTTTCGGATTCGTGCCGCCGGGGCCGACGGTTCACACGCTCAGGAAGCTCTGGAGGGTGGCGACAGGGTCGTTCGTGACGAGTGCTTCCCCCACCAGCACGGCGTCGGCGCCGGCCTCTCGGTAGCGCTCCACGTCGCTCACCTGGAGCACCGCGGACTCGGCCACGCGGATCACGCCGGCCGGGATCTGATCGGCCACGCGGCCGAAGAGCTCGCGATCGAGCTCGAAAGTCGTGAGGTCGCGGGCGTTCACGCCGATGAGCTGGGCACCGAGGTCGACCGCGCGAGCCACCTCATCGGCGCTGTGGGCCTCGACGAGCGGAGTCATGCCGAGCTCGCGGATGAAGGAGTAGAGCCGTTGCAGCACGTCCTGGGGCAGGGCGGCCACGATGAGCAGCACCAGGTCGGCGCCCGCGGCGCGGGCCTCGAGCACCTGGTACTCCTCGCCGATGAAGTCCTTGCGCAGCACCGGGATGCTCACGGCCTTGCGCACGGCTTCGAGATCGTCGAGGGATCCCTTGAACCTGCGCTGCTCGGTGAGCACGCTCACGACGCTCGCGCCGCCGGCCTCGTACTGGGCCGCGAGCGACTGCGGCTCGGCTATCTCCGCCAGGTCGCCGCGCGAGGGGCTCGCCCGCTTGACCTCGGCGATGACCTTGATGTGGTCGGCCGGTGCGAGGAACTCGAGCGCGTCGAGAGCCGCAGGGCGGGCGAGCGCATCGGCCTCGACGACCGAGGCAGGTCGGAGCTGCCTTCTCGCCCGAGCGTCTTCGAGCGAGCCTGCGAGCAGTTGGTCGAGCACGTCAGTGGTTGCCGGGCTTCGGGGCGAACTTCGGGCCCTTGACGCCGTAGCCGGCCTTCGACAGCACCCAGCCGAGCAGCGCGCCGACGATCAGCACGCCCACGCCGACCCATACCAGCCACGCCATGTGCAGGGTGAAGGCGACCGTTCCGACCGCGAAGCCTAGCAGCATGACGATCACTGCCGTCCAAGCTGCGGGCGAGTCGCCGTGACCGGGATCATTGGGGTGGGTGCTCATGAATCTCCTTGAAAGCAGATAGGTCTCGTCAAGTCTACCCGTTGCTGAGCGTCCGCTGCGAATCATCTCGGGCGGGTCGCCGGCTCAGCCGCTGCGCTCGCTCCGCTCCGCGTCGCCCTCGTCTTCGCCGTCATCGCTGGGATCCTGGCCGTCGTTCATCGCCTCCCAGTCCGAGATTCGATCCGGTTCTCCGCCGCTCGACGAGGATCGCGCCGCGTCGGTGTCGTACCTGCGCCCGGCGCTGCGCCAGCGCCCCGCGAGCAGCAGCACCAGCAGCCCGAGCACCGCGAGCGCGAGTCCCGCGGCGAGCGTCGAGACCGCGAACAGCGAGACGTCGACGGCGGTGACGAGATCCGCCTGCGCGGAGCCCGCGAGACCGGTCGCCTCGGCCAGCC
>WPCJ01038070.1_pt1 | contig 17945 bp, 22 predicted proteins | sample 5399831 | NCBI WGS metagenome assembly WPCJ01 (sample SAMN12869470, study PRJNA574797) | sludge metagenome | isolation source: wastewater treatment of pH10 | place: China:Beijing | collected 2019-05-20 | reverse complement strand
GGAACAGGCGGCGCGGTGGTGGGCGGCCTCGGCGGCGCAGCACTTGGAGCCGTGATCGGCTCCAGCCGGTAACCCCAAAAAAAAGGACCGCCCCGCCGGTCAGGCGGGGCGGCCCAAGTTTCACACGAAGGTTACGCTATTCCTTGGCGTCCAGATTGGTGCCCAGCGTATCCTTGACGAACAGCATGCCGATGATCAGCGACATCGCCGCGATCGCCACCGGATACCAGAGGCCGAAGTAGAAGTCGCCCTTGTAGGCGCTGAGCGCGAACACGGTTGCCGGCAGCAGTCCACCGAACCAGCCATTGCCGATGTGATAGGGCAGCGACATGCCGGTATAGCGGATGCGGGTCGGGAACATCTCCACCAGAATGGCGGCGATCGGCCCGTAGACCATGGTCACGTAGAGCACCAGGATGAACAGGATGCCGATGGTCAGCGGCCAGTTCACCTTCTGCGGATCGGCGAACATCGAGAACGCACCGGAATCCGGGATCGAGTAGGCGGTGATCTCGGTGGCGCCCGCCGCCTCTTCGGCCGTGACGACCTTGTCGGCGATGGCCTTATCGACCGGGATCGTCTTCTTCTCGCCGGCGCGGATCGCCGCCGCGTCGAGGTTCAGTTCCGGATTGGCAGCGACGAAGGCATCCAGCTTCTGATCGGCCACCATGCTGGTGGCGCGATGGATCGGATAGCCGCCGTCCATCAGGGCGATATTGATGCCCTTGCTGAAGGCAGCTTCTTTCGCCTTGGCGTCGCCGCCGGCGGCGATGGCGTCATAGGACTCCACCGTCTCGTTGCCGATGGTGACCGTTGCCGGCGTGCCGGGCGCGGCGGTCGCCACCACGTCGTAAGGCACCGAACTGCGGGTCAGGAAGGATGTGGCGATATCGCAGGATGTCGTGAACTTCGCCGTGCCGACCGGGTTGAACTGGAACTTGCAGTCGCCCGGCGCGGCGGTCACCGTGGCGCGCACATTCTGCTGTGCCGCCGCCAGTGTCGGGTTGGCGGCCCATGTCAGCGCCTTGAACAGCGGGAAGGTCGTCAGGATCGCCAGGACGAAACCCGCCATGATGATCGGCTTGCGGCCGATCTTGTCGGATAGCCAGCCGAACACGACGAAGAAGATCGAGCCCACGGCGAGCGCGGTGGCGATCATGATGTTCACCGACCAGGCGTCGACCTTGAGCACGTTGGTGAGGAAGAACAGCGCGTAGAACTGGCCGTTGTACCACACGACGGCCTGGCCGGCGGTGAGGCCGAACAGCGCCAGGAGCGCGATCTTGGCGTTCTTCCACTGGCCGAAGGCCTCGGAAAGCGGCGCCTTGGACGTCTTGCCCTCCGCCTTCATGCGCTTGAACGCCGGCGATTCCGACAGCGACAGACGAATCCAGATGGAGATGCCAAGCAGGACGAACTAGATGATGAACGGAATGCGCCAGCCCCAGGAAGCATAGGCTTCAGCGCTCAGCGAAGCCTGCACGATCAGGATGACGGCCAGCGACAGGAAAAGACCCAATGTGGCGGTGGTCTGGATCCACGACGTGTAGAAGCCACGGCGGTCGTCCGGCGCATGCTCGGCGACATAGGTCGCGGCACCGCCATATTCGCCGCCCAGCGCCAGGCCCTGCAACAGGCGCAGCAGGATGAGGATGATCGGCGCGGCGATGCCCCAGCTCGCATAGCCGGGCAGGATACCGACGAGGAACGTCGACAGGCCCATGATCGTCATGGTGACGAGGAAGGTGTATTTGCGGCCGACGAGATCGCCGATGCGGCCGAAGACCAGCGCACCGAAGGGCCGCACAAGGAAGCCGGCGGCGAAGGCGAGCAGCGCGAAGATGTTGCGGGTCGCTTCCGGGATGGCCGAGCTGAAGAAGGTCGAGCCGATGAATGCGGCCAGTGAACCGTAGAGATAGAAATCGTACCATTCGAACACGGTACCAAGCGACGAGGCGAAGATGACCTTCTTCTCCTCACGCGTCATGCCGCGGCTCGAACCGCCGGCGGTGGATGCCATTGCCATGGTGGTTCCTCCTTTTTGCTGCCTCCGTGGCGACCCTCCTGTCGCCGGCGAGAGGCAAATGGGGCGCGGACTCAAATGAGCGCCATCGGGCAAAAAGTGACAGAAAGCCGCAGCAAACGGCACCAGTGCTTTGGAATTATGACTTTGGTCTAATGTAGCCGCAAGCCTGAGCCGGCCGGCGGCCGCGGGCTCAGCCGGCCAGCGCGTCGAGCAGATTTACCGCCGCGACGAAATCCCTGTGGCGCTGGGAACGGCGCGCGACCGCCTCGGCATCCTGCCCCCATTGCTCGATCTGCCAATCCTCATCGACATGAGCGGCCAGCCATGCGTTTTCGGCATCCAGCTCGGCGGCCTCGACCGCCAGCGCCAACAGCGCCGAGCCGGTGAGCGACGTCATGACGTGCAGCGAGGCGAGCCGGAACGGATCGTTGCGGCGGGCAAGCCAGGCGCCGAGCACGGCGATCGACTCGCGCGGCTGCTCGACATGCATGACGCCCTCGGCCAGGTTGAGGCGGGCGCCGATGGCGGCCTGCGCCCAGTCCAGAACCTTGTCCCAATGCCTGTTCTGGCGCTCGACCAGGCCCTGCGGCCCATCAGCCCGGTAGCAGAGCATGTCGGACGAGGCGAAGCGCAAGATGTCTTCCAGCACGGCTTGCGGATCGGAAGCGACACCGTCGATCGCCGTGTTGACCAGCCGCAGCACCGGCATGGCCACCGGGTCGATCACGTCCTTCTGGGCCTCGAACTCGGCTGCGGCCAGTTCCGCCGCCGCCTCTGTCGGCAGCGCCAGCAGGTTCCTGCCCGGCGTGCGCACCGGCTTGCCGTCAAGCTCCACGGCAAAGCCCCCGTCGCGACGCGTCACCGCTGCATGGCTGTAGAAGCGCTTGGGCAGGGGCGCGCGCATCTGGATCTGAGCGCGGCGGACAGGGTCGGGGTCCGACAGGTGGATGCCTTGCTCGATATCGTTCAGCATGTCGCGCATATCGACCTTCCTGCCCTCACCCGATGATCTGTTTTCGTACCGGCCTGTTGACGATGATAAGCCCGACGCCGATCAGCAACAACGCCGCCGCGATGCGCCAGCTCAACGGCTCATCCAAAAGCAGCGCGCCGCACAGAACCCCGAACACCGGGGTCAGGAAGGCGAAACTGGACAGGCCCGATGCAGGATAGCGCCTGAGCAGCCAGAACCACAGCACGAAAGTAAAGCCCACGATATAGCTTGCCTGAAACAGCAGTGCGGCGGTCGCCACCGGCGTCACCGAACGGATCGGCTCGGCCGCGAACGGCAGGGCGACGGCACTGACCACGAACGCGCCGGCAAGCTGGTAAAGCAGCACCTTCTCGGCGCTCACACTGGTCAGGCGCGAGCGCTTGATGGTCAGGTTGGTAGCGGCCCAGACAATACCCGCGCCGAGGCTCAGCACGTCGCCGACCAGGGTGCCCGACCCATCGAGCCGGTCGGAAAACACCACGACCATGCCGGCGAAGGCGAGCAGCAGGCCGAACAGCTTGCGCGCGGTGAAATGCTCGCCAAGCAGGAAGTGGCCGCCCAGCAGCATCCAGAAAGGCATGGCGTTGACCAGCAGCGTGTTGCGGGCCACCGTCGTATGCTCGAGACCGACCAGCAACAGCAGGAACTCGATGCCGAACAGCAACCCGGCCGCCATGCCGGCCAGCAGCGTGCCGTCCTTCTCGAACAGTGGAATGCGCCGCCACAGGCACCACAGGAAGACCAGCGCGCCACCGAGCGCGGCACGGACGAACGATACGAAAAGCGGATCGAAGCCCGTATAGGAAATCTTGGCCGCCACATAGTTGAGGCCCCATGACAGCGTCAGCCCGATCATCAAGGCGGTCGCCGTCAGGTCGATCGCATCACGGCGATCGATTGCGCCCGTTGCCGTATTCACGCGTCGTTCTCGGCGCTCTGCTCGTCAAAACCGAGCAAATTCCAGCTCTGGCGCATGTGCGGCGGCATGGGCGCGGTCACGTCGATCCTGCCGCCGTCGGGATGCGGGATGACGATGCGGCGCGCATGCAGATGCAGGCGGTTCTGCATGCCGCCTGGAAAATCCCAATTGGTGTCGGCTTCGAAATATTTAGGATCGCCGATGATCGGGCAGCCGATATGGGCAGCGTGGACACGAAGCTGGTGCGTGCGCCCCGTATAGGGCTCCATCTCCAGCCAGGACAGCGACTGCGCCGCCTGCTCGACCACGCGGTAAAAGGAAACGGCATGGTCCGAGCCCTTCTCGCCGTGCCTGGCCACCCGCATGCGGTCGCCATCGGGCGTCTGCTCCTTGACCAGCCAGGTGGAAATCTTGTCCTCGCGCTTCGGCGGAACGCCCTTCACCAGGGCCCAATAGGTCTTCTTCGTCTCGCGATGACGGAACGATTCCGACAGCTTCATCGCCGCCAGCCGCGTGCGCGCAACCACCAGCACGCCCGAGGTGTCGCGGTCGAGCCGGTGGACCAGACGCGGCTTCTCGCCCTTCTTGTTGCGCAGGGCTTCCAGCATGTCATCGACATTGCGGGTCACGCCGGAGCCGCCCTGCACCGCCAGCCCGGCCGGCTTGTTGAAGACATAGACCTTCGGGTCCTCGTGCAGCAGCATGCGCGCCAGCACATCGCCATCGTCCTGGTTGCGGATCGAATAGCCGGTCATCTGGTCGCTGCCCTTGCGGTCCACGTCGAGCGGCGGAATGCGGATGACATGGCCGGGCTCGACCCGCGTGTCGGCCTTGGCGCGGCCGCCATTGACCCGGACCTGCCCCGACCGCAGCAGCTTCTGCAGATGGCCGAAACCGAGGCCCGGATAATGGGCCTTGAACCAGCGGTCGAGCCGCATGCCGGCCTCGCCGGCCTCAACCGTTATCTGTTCTACGCCTGCCATGAGCCTGTCCATTGATCCCGGCCGCCAGATAGCATCAAGCGCCCGCCTTTGCGAGCCGGGTTGCGACATGGGAAAGTTGTTATGTCAGCCGCGTTCCTTGCGCAGCTTGGCCCAATATTCAAGGCGCTTCCTGATTTCGCGCTCGAAACCGCGCTCTGGCGGATCATAGAACGTCTGCCGGCCCATCTTTTCGGGGAAGTAGTCCTGCCCGGAAAAAGCATCCGGCTCGTCGTGATCGTAGCGATAGCCGGCGCCGTAGCTTTCTTCCTTCATCAGCTTGGTCGGCGCATTGAGGATATGCTTGGGCGGCAGCAGCGAGCCATGTTCCTTCGCCGCCCGCATGGCCCCCTTGAAAGCGGTGTAGACGGCGTTCGATTTCGGCGCCGTGGCGAGGTAGACGCAGGCCTGCGCAAAGGCCAGTTCACCCTCTGGCGAGCCAAGGTAATCATAGGCATCCTTGGCGGCGTTGGCGACGACGAGCGCCTGCGGATCGGCAAGGCCGATATCCTCCACCGCCATGCGCACCAGCCGCCGGCCGAGATAAAGCGGGTCCTCGCCCGCGTCGAACATGCGCGCAAGGTAATAGAGCGCCGCGTCCGGATCGGAGCCGCGCACGGATTTGTGCAGGGCCGAAATCAGATTGTAATGGCCGTCCTGTCCCTTGTCGTAGATCGGCGCGCGCCGCTGAACCACGGCAAGCAGGCCCTCGGCATCGAACACCTCGGCCGGCCCCGCCGCGCGCCACACCTCTTCGGAAAGCGTGAGTGAAGCGCGGCCATCACCGTCCGCCATCCGCACCAATGCCGCCCTCGCCTCCTCGTCGAGCGGCAAGGGCTTGCCTTCGGCCTCCTCGGCGCGCGCCAGAAGCTTGGCGATGCTTTCCTCGTCGAGCGAACGGAAGGTGAGCACGCGGGCACGCGACAGCAACGCCGCGTTCAGCTCGAAGGACGGGTTTTCCGTCGTGGCCCCGACGAGAATGACCGTGCCATCCTCCATCACCGGCAGGAAACTGTCCTGCTGGGCGCGGTTGAAACGATGGATCTCGTCCACGAACAGCAAGGTCTGGCGGCCGTTGGCACGGCGCAGACGAGCCGTCTCGAACACCTTCTTGAGGTCCGCGACACCGGTGAAGATCGCCGAAACCTGCTCGAAGGCAAGGCTGGTTTCGCCCGCCAGCAGCCGCGCCACCGTGGTCTTGCCCGTTCCCGGTGGTCCCCAGAAGATCATGGAACCGAGCGAGCCGGAACGGATCATGCGCGTCAACGCCCCGTCCGGGCCGGTCAGGTGCTCCTGCCCGACGACCTCGGCAAGGCTCTTCGGCCGCAGCCGGTCTGCGAGCGGCTGTCCCACGGGCGCCGCCAGCGGCTTATCGGGGCTGAACAGGTCCGCCATGTTCTTCCGATCTCAGTAGCGCAGAACCTGGCGCATCAACTGCCCGTCGCGTTCGATGGTGAAACGCCACCAGCGCGAGTTCTGCTGCGATGCGTCGGCCAGCTTGCGGGCGCTGTCGATGGTCTGGCCATTGACCTCGCGCACGATGTCGCCCGGCCGCAAGCCGAAATCGCCGGCAGGTGAATTGCGGTCCACCTCGACCACGGCAACACCCTTCGTATCGGCATTCATTCCGAGGCGCTGGGCCAGCCGGGGCGAGAGTTCCGCCACCTTGGCGCCGGCAAAGGGGCTGCGCCCGCGCAGTTGCACCTGCGCGTCGGCGGCGCCCTCCGGCGCCCGCTGCAAGGCGATATCGACCTTCTTTTCCTCGCCCTTGCTCAGCACATCGAGCGCGGCCTGCGTCCCGATCGGTTGCGTCGCCAGCCGATAGCCGAGCGCGTCCACGCCCTCGATGCGGGCGCCGTTGAAGCTCAGCACCACATCACCCGGCCGCAACCCGGCCTGATCGGACGGGCCGCCCGCCTCGACGGCCGAAACCAGCGCGCCGTACGGCAGTTCCATGCCGAGCGATTCCGCGATCTGCGGGGTCACCGGCTCGAAGGTCGCGCCGATATAGGGCCGTTCGAAGAAGTCGCGGCCGGACTTGGCGGCTTCGACGAAGGCACGTACCATGTTGGCGGGAATGGCGAAGCCGATGCCGATGGAGCCGCCGCTGCGGCTGTAGATCGCGGTGTTGATGCCGACCAACTGTCCCGCCATGTTGATGAGCCCGCCGCCGGAATTGCCGGGATTGATGGCGGCGTCGGTCTGGATGAAGAAGCCGGAATCGGAAATGCCGATATGGCTGCGGGCCAGCGCCGAGACGATACCGGAGGTGGTCGTCTGGCCGACGCCGAACGGATTGCCGATGGCCAGAACGAGGTCACCCACCTGCAAGGCGTCGGAATCGCCGATGGCGATGGTCGGGAACGGCTTGTCGGACTCGATCTTCAGCACGGCCAGGTCGAGCGACTCGTCCTTCAGCAGCACCTTGCTGGTGAATTCGCGGCCATCCGACATAGCCACCTTCACCTCGTCCGCATCCTTGATGACGTGGAAATTGGTGACGACGAAGCCGGCTTCATCGACCAGAACCCCCGATCCCAGGGAGGACTGCGCCCGCGGCATCGAACGGCCGAAGAACTGCTCGAAGAACGGATCGCCCTCGAAGGGCGAGCGCACCCGGGCCGTCTTGGAGGCGTAGACATTGACCACGGCCGGCGCCGTTTCCTTGACCAGCGGGGCAAAGGAAAGCTGCACCTCCTCACGGCCGAACGGCACGCGGCGGTCGGGGCCGGACGTCGTGTCCGCATCGCCGGAACCTTGCAGCAGATCGGTCAGCACCTCGCTGAGGCCGGGCGACTCGCCCTTCCTTTCCTGGGAAAGCGCCTGTGGCGCAAACGGCGCGGCAAGAAGCATGGACAGGACGCCGATAATGGCGACGGTCAGACGCTTGGGAGCCATGAACGAATCCTCCGAGCAATGTCGCCGTCCATTGTCGCGACGATTGTGCAAAATGAAAGGCTTGTTAAGCCCGATTGGCGCGGCGCTTCAAGGCACTTCCCAAGCGTTGCGGCTTCCCTGGGCCTGCGGGTTCCAACGCCGGCGTGCGACCACGGCATGGCCCTGGGCCGACTACACGAAAATGTGGCCAAGCGTGATCCCGATGGCAGTCGAAACAGCATTCCACGCCCGTTATATAGTCGATGTCGCAACCATCACAATGCCAGCGAGGCGTCCGTCATGCCTGCCTACCACCCGCCCAGGATCGCCGCCGGGGAAATCACGCCCGAATCGATTTTCCTGAACAGACGGGGTTTCCTCGCCGGAGCCGGTGCTGCCGGCCTGCTTGCCTTCGGAAGCAGCGTTCCGGCCGGAGCCGCGGCATTGAAGGCATCGGAAAGCCGCTTCTCGACGGATGAGAAGCTGACATCGGAGGACGACGTCACCGCCTACAACAATTTCTACGAGTTCGGCCTCGGCAAGGGCGACCCCAAAGCCAAATCGGGCAAGTTCAAGCCGACCCCATGGACCGTCAAGGTCGACGGCATGGTTAGCAAGCCACGCGAATTCGGCCTTGAAGAACTGCTCGCCTTCCCGCTCGAGGAACGCATCTATCGGATGCGTTGTGTCGAGGCATGGTCCATGGTGATCCCGTGGGCGGGCTTCCCGCTGGCCGCGCTTCTCGACAAGGTCGAACCGCTCGGCTCGGCAAAATACGTGGCTTTCGAAACCGTCGTGCGGCCGGACGAGATGCCAGGCCAGGGCGGCTTCTTCCAGTCCCTGGCATGGCCCTATGTCGAGGGCCTGCGGCTTGACGAGGCCCGCCACCCGCTCACCATCCTCGCGCTCGGCCTTTACGGCAAGACCTTGCCCAACCAGAACGGCGCGCCGGTGCGGCTCGTGGTGCCGTGGAAATACGGCTTCAAGGGCATCAAGTCGATCGTACGCATCACGCTTACCGACAAGCAGCCGCCGACCACCTGGAACATCGCGGCGCCGAACGAATACGGCTTCTATGCCAACGTCAATCCGGCGGTCGATCATCCGCGCTGGAGCCAGGCCAGCGAAACCCGCATCGGCGAAGGCGGCTTTTTCGGCGCCAACCGGAGGCCGACCCTGCCCTTCAACGGCTATGAGGAAGAAGTCGCCAAACTCTATGCCGGGCTGGACCTGAAGGCCAACTTCTGATGCCGCTTTCGCCACGCTTGCGTAAAGCCTCCGTCTGGGCACTCTATGCCATCGGGCTCGTTCCCGCCGCCTGGGGCTTCTGGCTTGGCGCCACCGGCTGGCTGCCGGGCAACCCGGTCAAGGAATTCGAGCATCTGCTGGGCCTGTGGGCGCTGCGCTTCCTCATTGCCACGCTCGCCATCACGCCGCTGCGCGACATCTTCGGGCTGAACGGGCTGCGCTACCGCCGGGCGCTCGGGCTGCTCGCCTTCTGGTATGTGCTGATGCACTTCACCACCTATATGGTGCTCGACCAGTTCCTGAACTTCGCTGCCATCGTCGAGGATATCGCCAAGCGTCCCTTCATCACCATCGGCATGGCGGGGCTGGCGATGCTCGTTCCGCTGGCGCTGACCTCCAACAGCTGGTCGATCCGCAGGCTGGGCGCGCGCTGGGGAAAACTGCACCGGCTAGCCTATGTCATCGCCGCGGCGGGCGTGCTGCACTACGCCCTGTCGGTGAAGGTGGTCGGGCCGGAACAGTGGGTCTACATCGCGATCATCGCCCTGCTGCTGGCCTGGCGACCGCTGCGGCCATATTTCAACCGTCGCAAACGCGCCCCACGACACCGCGTTACAATCGAGCGTGCCTGAGAAAAACGGAAAGGCAGAAAAGCAAAAAGGCCGGGAGAGCGATCTCCCGGCCTTCGATTGAATATGCTGCCCGAAAGATCAGGCGGCTTCGGCCTCGTCAACGCCTTCGGCCTCGACGCGGGCGCGGTCGCCGGCGCCCTTGGCCGAGGTGTCGCGATCGACGAACTCGATCACGGCCAGCGGGGCGTTGTCGCCGCGGCGGAAGCCGGCCTTCATGATGCGCAGGTAGCCGCCATTGCGGGTCGCATAGCGCGGTGCGATGGTGTCGAACAGACGCTTGACGACATCCTCATTGCCGATCTGCGCGATCACCTGGCGGCGGGCGTGCAGGTCGCCGCGCTTGCCGAGGGTGACGAGCTTCTCGACGATCGGACGCAGGTCCTTCGCCTTCGGCAGGGTGGTGACGATCTGCTCATGCTCGATGAGCGAGACGGCGAGGTTGGCGAACATCGCCTTGCGGTGGCTTGCACTGCGTGAGAAACGACGGCCTTTGAAACCGTGGCGCATGGCTCTTTTCCTTCTTCAGCTATTCAGGAGGCCACGGCCTCCGATGGTTTTCCGCATGGCCGTCGGACCGGACGAGCCGGTCCTCGGTACCATGCTCTATTCAGGCTCAGTACTGGTCTTCGTAACGCTTCGCGAGATCTTCGATGTTCTCCGGCGGCCAGTCCTGAACCTCCATTCCGAGGTGCAGGCCCATGGAAGCCAGAACTTCCTTGATCTCGTTCAGCGACTTGCGGCCAAAATTCGGAGTGCGGAGCATTTCCGCCTCGGTCTTCTGGATCAGGTCGCCGATGTAGACGATGTTGTCGTTCTTGAGGCAGTTGGCCGAACGGACCGAAAGCTCCAGCTCGTCCACCTTCTTCAACAGTGCCGGGTTGAAGGCGAGTTCCGTCACCTGCTCGGCGGCGGTTTCCTTCTGCGGCTCCTCGAAGTTGACGAACAGGCTGAGCTGGTCCTGCAGGATGCGGGCAGCGAAAGCCACCGCGTCCTCGCCCGTCACCGAACCGTCGGTCTCGATGGTCATGGTGAGCTTGTCGTAGTCGAGAACCTGGCCCTCGCGGGTGTTTTCGACCTTGTAGGACACCTTCTTGACCGGCGAGTAGAGGCTGTCGACGGGGATCAGCCCGATCGGAGCATCCTCGGCGCGGTTGCGCTCGGCCGGGACATAGCCCTTGCCGGTGTCGACCGTGAACTCCATGCGAATCTCCGCACCCTCGTCCAGCGTGCAGATGACGTGGTTGGGGTTGAGGATCTCGACATCGCCAACGGTCTGGATGTCACCGGCGGTGACGGCACCGGGACCCTGCTTGCGCACAACCATGCGCTTGGGACCCTCGCCTTCCATCTTGATGGCGATTTCCTTGATGTTGAGGACGATGTCGGTGACGTCCTCGCGCACGCCTGCAATCGAGGAGAACTCGTGCAGCACGCCGTCGATCTGGACAGCCGTGACGGCAGCGCCGCGCAGCGACGACAGCAGAACCCGGCGAAGCGCGTTGCCCAGCGTGAGACCGAAACCACGCTCCAGAGGCTCGGCAACCAGCGTGGTCACCGTCTTGTTCTTTGACGAGAACTCGACCTTGTTCGGCTTGATCAGTTCCTGCCAGTTTTTCTGGATCATATTGCCTTCCTTCCGTTTCCCCACCACCATCCAATCGTGGCGGGCGACCTGGAAAACCGCAAAAGCGCCCGTGGGCGCTCAAGCGGCGAAAAATGAAATGTCAGACGCGGCGCTTCTTGCGCGGACGGCAGCCATTGTGCGGGATCGGCGTCACATCACGGATCGAGGTGATGGTGAAGCCGGCAGCCTGAAGCGCGCGGAGGGCCGATTCACGGCCGGAACCGGGGCCGCAAACCTCGACCTCGAGCGTGCGCATGCCGTGTTCCTGCGCCTTCTTGGCGGCGTCTTCGGCAGCCATCTGGGCAGCGAACGGGGTCGACTTGCGCGAACCCTTGAAGCCCTGGGCACCGGCCGACGACCAGGCAATCGCATTACCCTGCGCGTCGGAAATGGTGATCATGGTGTTGTTGAAGGTCGAATTCACGTGGGCAACGCCCGACGAGATGTTTTTACGTTCGCGACGACGAACGCGAGCGGCTTCCTTGGCCATGTTTTTCCTTTCAGTTGATCTCTACACCGCCGTAATGCCAGCGGCTACACCTGTTGGGGAGTGGGGCAGTAGGGGAATAAGGGAGTATGTTTCCGTCGCGGCAGGCCGCAGCGTCTTTACATACTTCCCTACTCCCTTACTCCCCCATTCCCTGAAATTACTTCTTCTTGCCGGCGATCGCCTTGGCCGGGCCCTTGCGGGTACGCGCGTTGGTGTGCGTGCGCTGGCCGCGAACCGGCAGCGAGCGGCGATGGCGCAGGCCGCGGTAGCAGCCAAGGTCCATCAGGCGCTTGATGTTCATCGAAACTTCGCGGCGCAGGTCGCCCTCGACCTGATAATCGCGGTCGATGGCCTCGCGGATCGCCAGCACCTCGGCATCGGTGAGCTGGTTCACGCGACGCTCGGCCGGAATGCCGACCTTGTCGATGATCTCCTGGGCAAACTTCTTGCCGATGCCGTGAATATATTGCAGCGCGATAACGACGCGCTTGTTGGTCGGGATGTTGACGCCGGCTATACGGGCCATCTTCGTTCTCCATGTGGGCCGGCCATGCCGGCGCTGTTGCTTTTACCCGCGTCCGGTGGAGGCCGGCCCTTGCAGGTGTTTCTTCAAGTTGCAGCAAGCATGCCAAAACGGCACGCCCACCTCACGCCTTGTGGGAATGAGGGGTCGCCATACTCCACATGACCGCTGCCGTCAAGTGAAGGCGAAAAGTTTCAGCCGACGGCCTCCGGCAGCAGCGCCTCGATCTGCGCCGTCACCTCGTCCATCGAGGCCATGCCATCCACGCCCTTAAGCATGCCCTTGGCATGGTAATAGCCGATCAGCGGAGCGGTCTTCTTGTAATATTCGCGCAGACGCTCCTCGAACACTTCGGGGTTGTCGTCCTTGCGCACCGGCTGGCCGGCAGCCTTGGCTTCCTCGGCCCGCTTGACGATGCGGCCGACCAGCGCGCGGTCGTCCACCACCAGTTCGATCACGCCGTCCAGCTTCTTGCCACGCTCCTTGAGCATGGCCTCGACAGCATCGGCCTGCGCCAGCGTGCGCGGGTAACCGTCAAGGATGAAGCCCTTGGCGCAATCGGGCTGGTCGATGCGTTCGGCGACGATGGCATTGACCACGGCATCCGAGACCAGCTCGCCGGCATCCATGATCGCCTTGGCCTGCTGGCCGACCGGCGTCTGCGCCGCCACCGCGGCGCGCAGCATGTCACCGGTGGACAGTTGCGGAATGCCGTATTTGCTTACGAGCCTCTGGGCCTGGGTCCCCTTGCCCGCCCCAGGCGGGCCCAGCAGTATAAGCCTCATCGTCCCCTCTTTCCTCCACGCAGCTTCGACTTCTTGATCAATCCCTCATACTGGTGCGCGATCAGGTGTCCCTGGATCTGCGCGACCGTATCCAGCGTCACACTGACAACGATCAGAAGCGAGGTGCCGCCGAGATAGAAAGGAACGCCCGTCGCCGCAATCAGATATTCCGGCAGCAGGCAGACGGCGACCAGGTAGACCGCGCCCAGAACCGTGATGCGGGTGAGCACATAGTCGATGTACTCCGCCGTGCGCTCGCCGGGGCGATAGCCGGGTATGAAGCCCGAATGCTTCTTGAGCTGGTCGGCCGTATCCTTCGGATTGAAGACGATAGCCGTGTAGAAGAACGCGAAGAACACGATCATCGCGCCGTACAGGAACATGTAGATCGGCTGGCCGTGGCCGAGGGCCGACAGGATGCTGGAAGCCCAGGCCGGCATGTTCTGGGTATTCGAGAAGCCGGCAAGCGTGGCCGGCAGCAGGAGCAGCGACGACGCGAAGATCGGCGGAATGACGCCCGACGTGTTCAGCTTGAGCGGCAGGTGCGAGGTATCGCCCTGGAACATACGGTTGCCAACCTGGCGCTTCGGATACTGGATCAGCAGGCGGCGCTGGGCGCGCTCCACGAAAACGATGATGGCGATGACCACCACCGCGAGCGCCATGATGGCCAGCACGAGGCCGGTCGACAGTGCGCCGGTGCGGCTCAGCTCCAGCGTTCCGCTGATGGCGCGCGGCATGCCGGCGACGATGCCCGCGAAGATGATCAGCGAGATGCCGTTGCCGATGCCGCGGGCGGTGATCTGCTCGCCCAGCCACATCAGGAACATGGTGCCGCCCGTGAGCGTGATCACCGTGGAGATCTGGAAGAACAAGCCGGGGCTGGAAACGATGTTGTTGCCGCTCTGGAGGCCCACGGCGATGCCGTAGGACTGGACCAGCGCAAGCAGGACCGTGCCGTAGCGGGTGTACTGGTTGATGATCTTGCGGCCCTGCTCGCCTTCCTTCTTCAAGGCTTCGAGCGTGGGAATCACCGAGGTCATCAGCTGCATGATGATCGAGGCGGAGATGTAGGGCATGATGCCCAGCGCGAAGATCGCCATGCGCTCGACGGCGCCGCCGGCGAACATGTTGAACATGCCCAGCACGCCGCCGCTCTGCTGCTGGAAAGCCTGCGCGAAGGCTTCAGGATTGATTCCCGGCAGCGGGATATAGGTGCCAAGCCGATACACAAAGAGCGCACCGAGCGTGAACCAGATGCGCTTCTTCAGATCCTCGGCCTTGGCGAAGGCCGCAAAATTGAGATTGGATGCCAGTTGTTCAGCAGCCGAAGCCATGCAAATTTCTCCGCTGGACGACGCGGGGGCCCGCTTCGGGCGGCGCGTATCACCGAAGACCCGAGATAGGCCCGGCGCGGCCAAGATGCAAGCGGCCGCATTGACGCGGCCGCTTTGTTATTCCGGTATTATTCAGCCGCCGCAGCTTCGGGCAGCTTCACCGATCCGCCAGCCTTCTCGATCTTCTCGATCGCGGCCTTGGAGGCGCCGGCAACGTCGAAGGCAACCTTGGCCTTCAGCTCGCCGTCGGACAGGATACGGACGCCGTCCTTGAGGCGGCGCACGACGCCGGCCTTGACCAGCGATTCGGCCGTCACCGTCTCCTTGGCGTCGAGCTTCTTGGCGTCGATGGCAGCCTGGATGCGAGCCAGCGACACGGCATTGTAGCTCTTCGAGAAGAGGTTCTTGAAGCCGCGCTTGGGCAGACGGCGATAGAGCGGCATCTGGCCACCCTCGAAGCCGTTGATGGCCACGCCGGAACGCGACTTCTGGCCCTTCACGCCGCGGCCGCCGGTCTTGCCGAGGCCCGAGCCGATACCACGGCCCACGCGCTTCTTCGAATGCGTTGCGCCTTCGTTGTCACGCAGTTCGTTGAGTTTCATATTCTGTCTCCTGCGCTGTGGCTCAGCCCTCGTCCACGACGCGGACGAGATGCGAGACGGAGGCGATCATGCCGCGCACCGAAGGGGTGTCCTCCAGCGTGCGCTGCTTGTGCATCTTGTTGAGGCCGAGGCCGACCAGCGTCGCGCGCTGCTCCTTCGGACGGCGGATCGGCGAGCCGATCTGCTCAACGGTGATGGTCTTGGTAGCTTTCTTTGCCATGATGATGGTCCCTCGTCAGCGCCGACTATTCCTCGGCAGCCACGGCGGTGCCGCGACGAGCCTGGAGGGTCGAGTACTTGATGCCACGAGCGGCAGCGACATCCTTCGGGTGCATCTGCTTCTTCAGCGCATCGAAGGTGGCGCGAACCATGTTGTAGGGGTTGGAAGACCCCATCGACTTGGCAACGACGTCATGCATGCCGAGCGTCTCGAACACAGCGCGCATCGGACCACCGGCGATGATACCGGTACCCTGCTTGGCGGTGCGCAGCAGAACGCGGCCGGCGCCGTGACGGCCCTCGACGTCGTGGTGCAGCGTACGGCCCGAGCGCAGCGGCACGAAGATCATGTCGCGCTTGGCCGATTCGGTCGCCTTGCGGATGGCTTCCGGCACTTCGCGCGCCTTGCCGTGACCGAAGCCGACGCGGCCCTTCTGGTCGCCGACGACGACGAGCGCAGCGAAGCCGAAGCGACGGCCGCCCTTCACCACCTTGGCGACGCGGTTGATGTGAACGAGCTTGTCGACGATGCCGTCGTCGCGCTCTTCGCGGTCACGGCCACGCTCGCGGCCGCCTTCCCTACGTTCCTGTGCCATATCCTGATCCTTATTTTTTTCCGGAAGCACGGATTGCTGAAATGCCGGCAGCCCTGTTTCGGGATGCCGGCGGCGAAATTCACGTCTCCTGTGAACGATCCAGAGGAAAAAGTCAGCAACTTTTTTGTCGCTGGCCCTTTCCGGAGCGCCTTAGAAGCTCAGCCCGCCCTCGCGAGCAGCCTCGGCCAGGGCCTTGACGCGGCCATGATAGATGTAGGCGCCGCGGTCGAAGACCACTTCCTTCACGCCCGCCTTGATCGCGCGCTCGGCGATCAGCTTGCCGACTTCGGCAGCCGCAGCGCTGTCAGCGCCGGTCTTCTTGGAAGACTTGAATTCCTTTTCCAGGGTCGAAGCGGCGGCCAGGGTTCGGCCCTGGGCATCGTCGATCACCTGCACATAGATGTTCTTCGACGTGCGATGAACCGACAGACGCGGGCGACCGTTGGCAACGGCTTTGATCTGACGACGGACGCGCGCGGCGCGGCGCTGGGTGGATTCCTTGGAAGCCATGTGTATTTCCTGCCTTGTAAAACGGGAGCTGCCTTATGCGGTAGGCCGAAGCGCCTCCCGCGACACCTTCCCGTGGCGTTGACGTTCTTACTTCTTCTTGCCTTCCTTGCGGAAGATCTTCTCGCCCGCGTAGCGCACGCCCTTGCCCTTGTAGGGCTCCGGCTGGCGGTATTCGCGGATCTCGGCGGCCACCTGGCCAACCTTCTGCTTGTCGATGCCGGTGATGCTGATCTCGGTCGGCTTCGGGCAGGCGAGCGTGATGCCTTCCGGAGCCTCGTAGATCACTTCATGGCTGAAACCCAGCGAAAGCTGGATGTTCCTGCCCTGCATGGCGGCACGATAACCGACGCCCTGGATCTCGAGCTTGCGCTCGAACCCGTCCTTGACGCCGACCAGGATGTTCTCGATCTGCGAACGGGACATGCCCCACTTGGAACGCGCATCCTTGGAGGCGTCGCGCGGCTCGACGCTGATCTCGCCGTTTTCCAGCTTGACCAGAACCTCGTCGTTGACGACGAACTTCAGTTCGCCCTTCGGACCCTTGGCCGTAACGGTCTGGCCGTCAACGGTGGCGGTCACGCCCTGCGGCACGGCTAGGGGCTTCTTACCAATACGAGACATTGTGTTGTCCTCGTCACTCTTATTGTTTCAGGTCCTGCCGGGAGACGCGGGTCTCACCGGCAATTCCTATCGGGAACGGTTACCGGATCAGAAGACCTGGCAGAGAACTTCCCCGCCGACATTCTGTTCACGCGCCTCGTGGTCGGCCATCACGCCCTTGGGCGTCGAAAGGATGGCGATGCCAAGGCCGTTGGCAACCTGCGGGATCGACTTGGCCGAAACATAGACGCGGCGTCCGGGCTTCGAAACGCGCGAAATCTCGCGCACCACCGGGGAACCGTCGAAATACTTCAGCTCGATCTCGATCTCGGACTTGCCGTTGTCGAAGTCGGTCTGGCTGTAATCGCGAATATAACCTTCCGCCTTCAGCACTTCGAGGACGCGGGCGCGCAGGCGGGAAGCCGGCGTCGACACGGTCGTCTTCTTGCGGCCGTAGGCGTTACGGATACGGGTCAGCATATCGCCGAGAGGATCGCTCAGGGACATCTCGTCTACTCCTTACCAGCTCGACTTGACCAGGCCCGGGATCTTGCCCGTGTTGCCCAGGTCGCGCAGCGCGACACGCGAAAGCTTGAGCTTCCGATAGAAGGCGCGCGGACGGCCGGTGACTTCACAACGGTTGCGGATGCGGATCTTCGCCGAGTTGCGCGGCAGGGCCGACAGCTTGAGCTGGGCGCGGAAGCGCTCCTCAAGCGGCAGCGACTGGTCCATCACGATGTCCTTCAGCGCCTTGCGCTTCGCGGCATACTGCTGGACGAGCTTGCGGCGCCGGTTGTTCTTCTCGACTGAGCTGGTCTTTGCCATTTCAGATTTTTCCTTTGCTCGCTGCCGTTACTGGCGGAAGGGGAAGTTGAAAGCCTTGAGCAGCGCCCGGGCTTCGTCGTCCGTCTTCGCAGTCGTACAAACGATGATGTCCATGCCCCACATCTGATCAACCTTGTCGTAGTTGATCTCCGGGAACA
>WPCJ01387295.1_pt1 | contig 17949 bp, 17 predicted proteins | sample 5399831 | NCBI WGS metagenome assembly WPCJ01 (sample SAMN12869470, study PRJNA574797) | sludge metagenome | isolation source: wastewater treatment of pH10 | place: China:Beijing | collected 2019-05-20 | reverse complement strand
TCAGCGCATGAAGAAGCAACTCACAGCGCCTCTCGGCACCGCCCTGTCACCGCCCCGCTACGCCTGACGCCTCGAGCGTCACCGCATCCCACCTCGCAGATCGTGACGATCGCGAACCACCCCTCTCAGTGAGGCGGGACGGGGCGGAGGATGAGACGGAAGAGGAATATTGTCAAGAACAAAAATAGAACAAAATGCATCGGGCCGTAAGGCGGATGAGCGGAGCGTCATCCGCCGGCCGAGTTCATGACGGAGACTCCGCGGCGGATGACGGCTTCGCCTCATCCGCCCTACGGCTGCTACGCTCGCTTCTTCGCAGCCTTCTTGCCGGGCGCCTTGGTCGCGCGAACGCGCGTTGCGGCCTTCTTCACCGCCGGCCCGCCTTCCTTCTCCAACGCCTCGCGGACCATCTTGAACTCCTTGAGGTCGTCGCCATCGACCACCGGGAATTTCAGATCGAGCTGCTCCAGCGCGTGCACGATGCTCGAGCCGATCACCACGCGTGCGAACCATTTGCGATCCGCCGGCACCACATGCCATGGCGCATGCGCCTTCGCGGTTCGGTCGATCATGTCTTCATAGGCGTGCTGATACTTATCCCATAGCGCGCGCTCGGAGACATCGGCCATGGAGAACTTCCAGTTCTTCGCCGGCTCATCGAGACGCGAGAGGAAGCGCTCGCGCTGCTCTTCCTTGGAGACGTTGAGGAAGAATTTGAGCACCACCGTGCCATTGCGCGCGAGATACTTTTCGAAGGCCGCGATGTCCTCGAAGCGCTCCTTCCAGATATGCTTCGTCACCAGCTCCTGCGGGATCTTCTGCTTGGCGAGAATCTCCGGATGCACGCGCACCACGAGACATTCTTCGTAGTAGGAGCGATTGAAGATACCGATACGCCCGCGTTGCGGCAGCGCGATGCTGCTGCGCCACATGAAGTCGTGATCGAGCTCGTTCGACGACGGCTGCTTGAACGAGGTGACCTCGCAGCCCTGCGGATTGATGCCGTCGAACACCGCCTCGATGGCGCTGTCCTTGCCGGCGGCATCCATGCCCTGGAAGATCAGGAGCAGCGACCAGCGATCCTGCGCATAAAGTTTCTCCTGCAGCTCCTGCAGCCGGCGGCGATTGACCTCAATAATCCGCTTGCCCGCCTCCTTGTGCAGGCCGCCGCAGGCATTGGTGTGGTGATCCCTGAGGCGGAAGGTTTTCGATCCATCGACACGATAGGGATCGACATAGGACTTCAAGGTCGCCTTGGCGGATTTGGCAGGCATCGGGGCACTCCGGACGTCAACGCGCGAGCGTAGCGCGTCCGGTTCCCGCGCGCCAGCGATCACAAATGCGCGGCGAGAAATGCTCGCACATAGAGCGGCATCCTGTCGTTGACGTCGGCGGTGCTACGGACCAGGTGAACGGCGCTGAATTCACGATGCGCCTGCGCTGCGATGTTGGCTTCGACCTTCGCCTGCAGCTCGGCACCCGGACAATCGAGACCGAGCACGCGGACCATGGCAACGACGCCGCGAGCGATAATCACGTCCCAGGCATCCGCGGCGCGATAGTCCGTGTCAGCCAGACCCGTCTCTTCCAGCGTCTCTCTCCGGACGCTATCCACCAGATCGACCACCGAGCCGCGCAGGTCGCTGCGATCGGGCGTACCTGATGCAAAGTAGATCTTGCCAGCGTTGCTTGTGTTCGCCGCCATCTCGCCGAGCAGGAAAGCGCCGTCGCTGGAGCGCAGGGCGCCAGCGCCAAAGCCGTTGAACACCCCTTCGTCCGGGAAGCCCCAATCGCGCCAGGCGAGAAAGCTCGCGAAATCCGTTTCGAAATATTCGGCGTGCAACGTCTCGGCATCAAAGCGATGACTGCGCCCGAGCAGGATGCGACCATTGAAGAGTTCGGGGATCTTGCGTTGCTCTTCGGCGAAATGCGCATCGATCCGCGCGCGATGCTCGGTCGCGAACGGCCATTGCCAGTCGGTGAGTGTCAGAGCGAGTCTGCGAACGCGTCGCGGAACGGGGAGAAAAGTCATCAACGACCTTTATTTGCTGCCAGCCTTGTACTGCTCGACATATTTGTTCGTATAGGTCTTGCTGACATCGATATTGGCCTTTGCAACTTCGGGCGAGCCTTCGCTGAACACCGCAAGCACGGCGGCGGCGCCTTTCGGGTCCATCAGTCCGGTCTCCGAATACATCGGGATCGTGTTTCTGAGCGCGGCGAGATAGAGCTCCTTGTCCTTGCCAACCATCGTCTCCGGCATCTTCGCCATGATTTCTTCCGGCGAATGGCTGTGAATCCATTTCAGCGTGTTCATCATCGCTGACGTGAGCGCCTGCACTTCCTTGTCGTGGCTCTTGATCCAGGCCGTGGTCGTATAGAGCGCACCGCCGGGATATTCGCCGCCGAACACATCCAGCGTGTCCTTCTGGGTGCGGGTATCGCTGAGAATCTTGAGGTCTTTGTGGCTGCCCTGCAGCACGGTGACGGCGGGATCGAGCATCACGGCCGCATCGATCTGGCCCTGCTGCATCGCTGCGACGGCGGTGGCGCCGAGGCCGATGCCGATGACCGCCGTGCCCATGGGATCGAGACCGTTCTTCCTGAGCTGATATTTGAGGAAGAAATCGGTGGAGGAGCCGGGCGCGCTGACGCCGACTTTCTTGCCGGCGAGGTCCTTGATGGAATTGATCTTGCCGGTCTGCTTCGGCGACACCACCAGCACGAGGCCGGGATAGCGGTCATAGACCACGAAGCTCTGCAGCTCCTGCTTCTTCGCGGCGAGATTGACGCAGTGATCGAAATAGCCGGAGACCACATCGGCACTGCCGCCGAGCACGGCCTTCAACGCATCGGAGCCGCCCTTGAGATCGACCAGCTCGACATCGAGCCCGGCCTTCTCATATTCGCCGAGTTGCTTGGCGAGGACGGTGGGTAGATAGCAGAGGCACGCGCCGCCACCGACTGCGATGGTGACCTTGGTTTGCGCGGAAGCCGCCTGCGCGAAGCCGATGGCGACGATGAGAGCGAATACAAATCGCATCAGACGGATCCTCCCGGTGGCTTTTCTGTAGGGTCGGCAAAGCGAAGCGTGCCCACCTCTTTAACACAGAGAGTCGCTCAACCGTAGGGCGGATTAGCCGAAGGCGTAATCCGCCGGCCGCGTTAATAGCTGAAACTCCGCGGCGGATTACGCTGCGCTCATCCGCCCTACGGGTCAGCCACGCTCATCCGGTTTCCACACCAGCAGACGCCTCTCCACCACCGTCACCAGCATGTCGATGGCGATCACGAACACGGCGAGCACGAACATGCCGGCGAACACGCCGGCGACATCGAAGGTGCCCTCGGCCTGCTGGATCACATAACCGAGCCCCGCGGCCGAACCGAGATATTCACCGACCACGGCCCCCACCACGGCAAAGCCCACCGAGGTGTGCAGCGAGGAGAACATCCAGGACAGCGCCGACGGCCAAAACACATGGCGCATCAATTGCCGCTCGCTCATGCCGAGCATGCGGCCATTGGCGAGCACCGCGGGCGAGACTTCCTTGACGCCCTGATAGACGTTGAAGAACACGATGAAGAACACCAGCGTGACGCCGAGCGCCACTTTCGACCAGATGCCGAGGCCGAGCCACAGCGCAAAAATGGGGGCCAGCACCACGCGCGGCAGCGCATTGGCCATCTTCACATAGGGATCGAAGATCGCGGCCAGCATCGGCTGCCGCGCGAACCAGAAGCCGATGAGGACACCGAGCGTCGAACCGATGACGAAGGCGAGCAGCGACTCCAGCAGCGTGATGCCGAGATGTTTCCAGATCATGCCCGACGCGAACCACGCGACGATCTGATTGAAGACGTCGCCGGGCGTGGAGAAGAAAAACGGCGGCAGCAGGATGCGGCCGAAGATCTCGACGCTCGTGAGCAGATGCCACAATGCGATGGCGACGACGGCAACCAGCACCTGACAGGTGAGAAGAAGCGACCGGCTCATGCCGCGCCTCCGATACCGGACGCCCGCGCATAGGTCTTCATCACCTCATCCTTCAGCACGCGCCAGATCTCGCGATGCAAGGCGTGGAACTCCTTGTCGAGGCGGACTTCGAAAATATCGCGCGGGCGCGGCAGGCTCACGCGCCAGTCGCCGATGATCCGCGCGCTCGGCCCCGCCGACATGATGACGACGCGATCGGCCAGCGCGATGGCCTCTTCGAGATCGTGGGTGACGAAAAGTACGGCCTTGCGGTCCTTCGTCCACAGATCGAGCAGCAGATTGCCCATGACCTGCCGCGTCTGCGCATCGAGCGGCCCGAACGGCTCGTCCATCAGCAGAATTCTGGGATCGCGGATCAACACCTGCGCCAGCGCCACGCGCTTGCGCTGGCCGCCGGACAGCATATGCGGATAGCGACCGGCGAAGGCGCCGAGGCCGACCGCGTTGAGCCAGCCCTGCGCGCGCTCGGCGGCTTCGCCCCGCGCCACGCCGGCGACTTCGAGCCCGATAGCGACATTGTCGCGTGCGGTCTTCCAGGGAAACAGCGCATCGGCCTGGAACAGATAGCCGGCCTGCCTGTTGAGGCCGCGCAAAGACTGGCCGGAAATGTGAACGCTGCCGGAGGCCGGTTGCAGCAGACCGGCGGCGACATTGAGCAGCGTGGACTTGCCGCAGCCGGTGGGACCGACGATGGCGACGAACTCGCCATCCGCGACGCGCAATGTCGCCTTCTCCACCGCCGTGTAGACGCTGCCGCCGGCGACATCGAACGCCACCGTCGCGTCATCCAGCGCCACCGCCATCGATGCCGCGGCTTCCGTTGCCTGCACGCGTTTCCCCCAGAGACCGTCCCGTTGCTTCCGCTGTAGCCCTGCAGGCCGGCTTTTTCAACGCCGGGCGCGGCTTGGTGGCCCCACGCGGCTGTGTTAGTCGAAGACATGAGCTCCATCGCGATCAGCTTCAGGCAGGTCACCAAGCGTTTCGATGACGGCCGCGTCACCGCGCTGGACGATGTCTCGCTCGACGTGATGGAGGGCGAGCTGCTCGCGGTGGTCGGCAGTTCCGGCTCCGGCAAGACCACCCTCCTTCGCCTCGCCAACCGGCTGATCGTGCCCGATGGCGGCGACGTGCATGTCGCCGGCAAGAACGTATCCCATCTCGATCCGATCACGCTGCGCCGGAGCATCGGCTATGTCGTGCAGAGCGGCGGACTGTTCCCGCACATGACCGTCGCGGACAATATCGGCATCACGCCAAGACTGATCGGCAAGCCGGCGGACGAGATTGCCGCCCGTGTCGATGAGCTGCTGGATCTTGCCCAGCTTGATCGCGACAGTCATCGCGACCGCTATCCGCATGAACTCTCCGGCGGCCAGCGCCAGCGCGTCGGCGTGGCGCGTGCGCTCGCGGCACAGCCCCGGATCATGTTGATGGATGAGCCGTTCGGCGCGCTCGATCCGCTGACGCGCGATGCGCTCAGCGACGATTTTCGTGCGCTGCATCGCAAGCTCAAGCTCACCACCGTCATGATCACCCATGACATGACCGAAGCGATCCTGCTGGCAGACCGCATTGCGGTGATGAAATCCGGCCGGCTGGTTGCACAGGGCACGCCCGCGGAACTGACGGCGAACGGCGATGACTTTGTCGGTGAGTTGCTGAGCACGCCGCGCCGCCAGGCGGAACGGCTGCAACAATTGATGGCAAGGGCGAGAGCATGAACCTGCTCGACGACCCCCGCTGGAGCGAGGCGCTCGGACATCTGCCGGACTATCTCGGCAGCCATGTCCGCGTCAGCCTCGCGGCGCTGGCGCTCGGCCTCGCGGTCAGCCTGCCGCTCGCCATCGCGGCGCGGCGCCATCCGTTGTTGCGCGGCACCCTGCTCGGCATCGCCGGCGTGGTGCAGACCATTCCCGGCCTCGCGCTGCTGGCTCTGTTCTATCCCCTGCTGCTGGCGCTGGCGTCGCTGTCGCTGAACTGGTTCGGCGCCAGCTTTTCCGCCTTCGGCTTCCTGCCGGCCCTGCTGGCGCTGGCGCTGTATTCGATGCTGCCGGTGCTGCGCAACACCATCACCGGGCTCAACGGAGTCGATCCCGCACTCACGGAGGCCGCGCAGGGCGTCGGCATGACGCCGCGGCAATCACTGGTCATGGTCGAGCTGCCACTGGCGCTGCCGGTGATCATGGCGGGCATCCGCACCTCGGCGGTGTGGGTGATCGGCACGGCGACGCTCTCGACGCCGATCGGCCAGACGTCGCTCGGCAACTACATCTTTGCGGGATTGCAGACGCAGAACTGGGTGCTGGTGATCTTCGGCTGCGTCGCGGCCGCAGTGCTGGCGCTGGCGGTCGATCAGTTGCTGGCGCTGATCGAAAGCGGGCTGCGGCTGCGCCACCGCTGGCGCAGCGTCGTCGGCATGCTCGGCATCGCCGCACTGGTGATCGCGACGCTGATGCCCTCCTTCGCGCGTCCGGGCACCCGTGTCGTGGTCGGTGCAAAGACGTTTACGGAGCAGTATGTGCTGGCGGCGCTGATGGCGCAGCGCCTGCAGGCAGCGGGGCTGGCGACGGCGACAAGGCAGGGCCTCGGCTCCAGCGTCATCTATGAGGCGCTCGCCTCCGGCGATATCGATGTCTATGTCGAATATTCCGGCACGCTCTGGGCCAACCAGTTCCATCGCAGCGAAATCCTGCCGCGCGAGCAGTTGCTATCCGAACTGAAAGCGATGCTGGCGAAATCGAACGTCACGCTGCTCGGCGAACTCGGTTTCGCCAATGCCTATGCGCTGGTGATGCCGCGGGCGAAGGCGGAAACGCTGGGGATCAGGACCGCGGCCGATCTCGCCGCGCGCGCCGGCAGCATGACCATTGCCGGGGACTACGAATTCTTTTCGCGACCGGAATGGGCGGGGTTGCAGAAAACCTACGGCCTGTCGTTCAAGGCGCAGCGCGTGATGCAGCCCGATTTCATGTATGCGGCGGTGGCTTCCGGGGAGGTCGATGTGATCGCCGGCTATACCAGCGACGGGCTGATCGCGAAATATGATCTGGTCGTGCTGGACGATCCGCGGCATGCGATCCCGCCCTATGATGCAATCATGCTGCTGTCGCCGAAGCGCGCGGACGATGCGAAACTGCGCACGGCCTTGCAGCCATTGCTGGGGAAGATCGACCTGCCGCTGATGCGCGAGGCCAATCTGCGCGCGGCGGGGAACGATGCGACGAGTTCGCCGGGGAGCGTGGCGGCGTGGATGTGGGAGAAGATGAAGTAGGATGGGTAGAGTGCAGGCGCGGCAGCGCCGGAGCGAAACCCATCATTCTGTCATTGCCGCAAGCTTGGCCGATGGGTTTCGCTACGCTCTACCCATCCTACAAGTTCTTTATCATCCCCGCATCGATCAGGATCCGGTTGAACCGGCTCGCCTCGTCGCCGCCCTTGCAGCCGTAGAACACGCCCTTGCAGCGGACCATGATCTTCTTCTGCTCGATGAAGGACGGATCGAGGGGCACGCGCGCCGCCTCCTGCACCATCAGCGGGAGATAGGCGGCATCCAGCACCGGCAATGCCGATGAGAGTTCGGGCCGATAGTTCAGCGTGTCGATGGCGTAATATGTCGTGTAGTAGCGCGGATCGTGATTCATGATGCGGTCGGCGCGCTTGGCCTGCTTGAGATCCGGCTCCAGCAGTTTTTGCGCGATCGCCGGCTGGTGATCGCCGAAACGCACCAGCAGGAACGGCTCGTTCGGGTGATCCTTCTTCAACTGCCCGACGAAATCATTGTAGTCCGATGCCGTCATCGCCTGGCGGCGGATATATTCATCGACCTCCGGCGTATTCCCCGGCGCCTGCCAGCCCGCAGGCGTGAGGTCGTCGCGATAGGTCGTCGTCCACGGGAAATGATTGGCGGTGAGATAGACCAGCACGAAAATCGGCTGGTCCGGCTTGCTCTCGCGCGCAATCAGATCCTTGGCCTGATCGAAATAGAACTTGTCCGGCTGCATGTCCTCGGTGACGCCCATCGCCGCCATGTCGATGAAGCCGTCGATGCCGGCGCCCTGCTGGAAGCTGCGGGCGCTGAGGAAATTGCCGTGGGTCGGATAGAGCGAGAAGGTGCGATAGCCGCAGCGCTGCAGCGCCTGCGGCAGGCCGCGCGAGATTTTCCCGGCGGCAATGCGGGTGACATAGAACTTCATCGCGCCGAACGAACGGGCGGACAGGCCGGTGAAGATGTTGAACTCGGTGTACCAGGTCGGCCCGCCCGAGGATTCGGTGATCAGCTTGCGCTGCTGGCCATCGGCGGATGCGAAGAAATCATGATACCCCGCGGGCACCTTGATGCCCGGCGCCGCGGAGATGTCGAATGAGGACTCGTCCAGCACCATCACGATATTCGGCCGCTTCACGCCCGGCTCGCATTCGGTCATCGGCGCCGCCTGCGCGGAGCCGACGAGACTCTTGGCGTCGGCCTCGATCCAGCCCGTCGCCGTCAGATGCGAGACGGCGACGACGCCAGAGCGCGCGAGATTGGAGATGTGGTTGACGCCCTGGAACGGCTCCCATGGCTTTTCGGGATTGGCCGCCGACATCACGACAATGCCGAGCACGCAGGCGCCGGCGCAGCCCAGCGCGGTGCGGCGGCGCAGGGAAAAGGGATCGGCGCGCCAGATCGCCCATAGCAGCGGCACAGCCACCGCCGCGGCGATCAGCAGCCACATCCGCAATTGCGGGAAGATCGACTGCATGAAGGAGATGGTGTCGCGGTCGACGATCAGGAAATCGAGGAATGTCAGCGTCAGCTGGGTGATGCCGTATTTGAACTGCGACAGCACGATCAGCGCCATCACCAGCAACAGCGCCAGCACGGCGCTGACGCCGGGCCGCTTGAAGATGGCGAGGAAGAGGAAATTCAGCAGCGTCCAGGCCAGCAGCGCCAGCGTCATGGCAAAGGGGCCGTATTCCACCGAGGCGAGCATATAGATGGCAAGGACGTGGATGGCGGCAATCAACGCCGTGCGCAGCGGCGCCGGACGCGCGACGCGCCAGCAGGCAGCGATCCCCGCTTTGAGGCTGCGGCCGGCACGGGCCGGCAGGGCTGGGATCGACGACGGCAGCATGACTTGCCTGCGAACACCCGGCAAGGACACTGCCCTGCCCGGCCATCGCCGACGGGCTCACGCCGCAACCGGACCCGCGGACATGTCATAAAACCGTAATCTCATCGTCATGAATGGACAATGAACCTTTCGACGCAGGCGGCGCGTCCGGACCGTAACCGGTAGGATGGGTTGAGCACCGGCGCGCAGCGCCGGAGCGACAACCCATCGGCGGAGCTTGCCGCAGGCGACGGACAGCATGGGTTTTCGCTTCGCTCAACCCATCCTACACCCCTGCGACGGGTGTCACCGCCCCGCGGCGGCTGGCGGCTCGCCCTTGATGACGTCGCCAAAACGCTGCCAGCGCTCACCCTTGAAGCTCATCATCTGGAATTGGTCGATGGGCGAGAAATCCGTCGCTGACGTGTTCACCGTCACGCCCGGCAACAGGCCATCGAGCTGCAGGCCCTTCAGATTGGCGGCCTGCTTCATCAGATTCTCGTGGGTCAGATCGTCCCCGCATTGCTGCAGCGCCGCGACCATGGTCTGGGCGATGCTGTAGCCGGACAGCACGGTGCTCTCCATCGCCTTGCCTTCCGGGATGTACTTCTCCACATAGGCATAGAACTTCTGCATGCCCGGATCGTCCTTCCACTGCGGATCGGTGGGATCCTTGGCGAAGGTGGCGGACACCACGTCCTGCGCATTCTCGAAGCCGGCCGGACGGATCACGCTGCCGAGGGACGAACTCGCATTCGGCACGATATGCAGCGGCTTCCAGCCGAGCTCGGCGACCTTCTTGATCGATTGCGCGGCAAACTTGCCGGTGGCGAAGGAGAAGATGGTATCGACGCCGGCCGCCTTCAGCTTGACGATATGGCTGTCGACCGTCGGCTCGGAGACCTCATAGCTGGTCTCCATCACGATCATCGACGCCGCCTTGTCGCCGAGACCTTCCTTCAGGCCCTTCACATAGTCCTTGCCGAAGTCGTCGTTCTGGAAGAACACGCCGATCTTCGCATTCGGCTTTTCCTTCAGAATGTACTTCGCATAAGCGAGCGCTTCGGCGTGATAGCTCGGCAGCCAGCCCATGGTCCACGGAAACTGCTTCGGATCGTTCCAGCGCGTGGCGCCGGTGGCGAGGAAGAGCTGCGGCGTCTTCTTGGCGTTGAGATATTTCTGGATCGCGGCATTGGCAGCGGTGCCGACATTGCCGACGATCGCCATCACCTCGTCGCTCTCCACCAGTTTCCGCGTTTGTTCGACTGTCTTCGGCGGCGAATAGCCGTCGTCATAGCTGATGAAGTTAATCTTGCGGCCATTGATGCCGCCCTCGTCATTGATCTTCTTGAAATAGGCGGCATAGGACTTGCCGAGAATGCCGTAGGCCGAGGCCGGGCCACTATAGGGCACGGTATTGCCGATCTTGATCTCGGTGTCGCTGGCGCCGGGGCCGTATTTCTTCTGCGCCAGCGCCGGGCCGGCTACCATCATGCTCGCCGCCGCAAGCACGGCGATTGAAGTCGTCGAGATACGCATTTTTGATCCTTCTTTTGCGTTTCCTGGGATGCGGCCCTTGCCGCGCGAAAAATGGGCCTTCCCGTTGATCGGGATTGTTGGCGGGCCCGTCAGTCGTGTTTGTCCGGTGCTTCCGCGTCCTGCGTCTCGGCCGCAGCCTCGTTCAGCGCCCAGATGTCGGCGGCGGCGGTGTGCACATGGCTATGCACGAGCGCGGTGACCGCAACTTCGTCGCGGGCCTCGATGGCGGCGACAAAAGCGCGGTGATCGTCGAGGGAGCGCTGCCGCAGCTCCGCCGACTGAAAGTAACGCCGACGCCCGCGCGTACTCATCAGCATCAGCGGCGTGATCGTACGCACGAGGATACGGTTCTGGCTGGCAGCGGCGACGGCGAGATGGAATTCGACATCCTCGTCGGCCATGTTGCGACCGTTGGCGGCCAGCACGGCATAGGTGTCGAGCAGGCCGTGCAGCTTGGCGAGATCGGCGTCGGTGCGGCGCTGGCAGGCGAGCCGGAAGGCCTGCTCCTCGCAGAGGATGCGCGCCTCGATGGCATCGCGGGTGAGCTGCGCATCGAAGGCCATGCCGAGATCCGCCTGCAGCACCAGCGCGTCCAGCCCGCCATCGTCCGGCATGTTGCGCAGGAAGATGCCGGACTTCGCCTTGCGCTCGGTGATCCGCATGGCGTCCAGCACCGCCAAGGCCTCACGCACGGAGCTGCGGGTGACGCCGAAGCGATCCGACAGATTGCGCTCGGACGGCAGCCGGTCGCCCTTGGCGAGCCGGTGATGCCGGACATATTCCAGCGTCTTGCGAACGGTATCGGAGGTTTCGGACGTCAGGTTCTGGTTCATAGGTTGAACCTACCAATCTGGCCCTACCAGATCAAGAGCGAGCCGCTGCGGCTCATGGGCGCGGTTTTGCGTCCCATCCCAGCTGTCTGGCGACGATCCGGTCCACCCACCGCTTGGGGAGCAGGCCGGCGATGAAGGTCTGGACTGGCTCGGGCGAAGCGACGACGCGGGTTTGCGGCCGGGCTTCAGTGAGCGCGCGATGCACCAGCGCCGCGATCCGCTCGGGCGGCAAGCCCTTCTCCGAAAGTTGCGTCAACGTCCCACGCAGCTTCGTCAGCGCCGGCAGATAGGGTGAGTCCGCAAAACGCGCGACGTCCAGCGCTTCCGCCTTGCTCCAGATCGGCGTGCGCACCGGGCCGGGCGCGATGGTGACGACGTCGATGCCGAACAGCATCAGCTCGCGGCGCAGGCTTTCGCTCAAGCCTTCCAGCGCGAATTTCGAGGTGCTGTAGGGCGACAATAGCGGATTGCCGAACTGGCCGGAGACGGAGCTCATCATCACGATACGACCCGGCGCCCCCTTCAGCGCGGTGTCGGCGCCGAGCGAAGGCAAAAAGGCCTTGGTGACAATCACCGGGCCGAGCACGTTGATGTCGAGTTGCGTGCGAAAATCGCTGACATCGAGATCGAGCAATGCCCCGGGCACGACGACGCCGGCATTGTTGACGAGGCCGGCGAGTGTTTCACCGTTCAACGCCGTACGAACGACGTCGGCAGCTCCCCTCACCGCTGCCTCGTCCGTCACGTCGAACAGCAGCGGCGCGAATTGCGCGCCGAACTCCGCCTGCAGGCGCTCGGCATCCGCCGGGTTGCGGACGCTGCCGAACACACGGAATCCCTTGTGCAGCAGAGTCTTCGTTGTGGCGTGACCGATGCCGGTGGATGCACCGGTGACGACGACGGAGCGCATAGGAACACCTCGGACCAGAACCGCACAGGCCAAACGAAAAACGGGACCGCGCTGCCGCGGTCCCGTTGCTCGCACTATCCGATGTAGCGCTTAGTTCTTGGTCTTGTCGACCAGCGCCTTTTCCTTGATCCACGGCATCATGTCGCGGAGCTTGGAGCCCACTTCCTCGATCGGGTGAGCGTTGTTGCGGGCGCGGGTGGCCTTGAACGAAGCCTGGTTGACCTTGTTCTCGAGCATCCAGTCGCGCGCGAACTTGCCGGACTGAATGTCGGTCAGCACGCGCTTCATCTCGGCCTTGGTCTCCGAGGTGACGATGCGCGGGCCGGTGACGTATTCGCCGTATTCCGCCGTGTTCGAGATCGAGTAGTTCATGTTGGCGATACCGCCTTCATAGATCAGGTCGACGATCAGCTTCAGTTCGTGCAGGCACTCGAAGTAAGCCATTTCCGGCGCGTAGCCGGCTTCCACCAGCGTCTCGAAGCCGGCGCGGATCAGCTCGACGGTGCCGCCGCAGAGAACGGCCTGCTCGCCGAACAGGTCGGTTTCGCACTCTTCCTTGAAGGTGGTCTCGATGATGCCGGCGCGGCCGCCGCCGACCGCCGAAGCGTAGCTGAGGCCGAGGTCATGGGCATTGCCCGAGACGTCCTTGTGGATCGCGATCAGGCAGGGCACGCCGCCGCCGCGCTGATATTCCGAACGCACGGTGTGGCCCGGGCCCTTCGGCGCGATCATCAGCACGTCGAGGTCTTCGCGCGGATCGAGCAGGTTGAAGTGCACGTTGAGGCCGTGGGCGAAAACCAGCGCGGCGCCGTTCTTCATGTTGTCATGCAGGTGCTCGCGATAGATGTCGCCCTGCAGTTCGTCCGGGGTGAGCATCATCACGAGATCGGCCCACTTGGCGGCATCGGCGACTTCCATCACCTTGAAGCCGGCGGCTTCCGCCTTCTTGGCCGAGGCCGAGCCCTTGCGGAGCGCGATCACGACTTCCTTGACGCCGGAATCCTTCAGGTTCAGCGCGTGGGCGTGGCCCTGGCTGCCGTAGCCGACGATAACGACCTTCTTGCCCTTGATCAGGTTCAGGTCGGCGTCGCGATCGTAATAAACACGCATGGGTCGTTCCTCTGTTCGGCAACTTTATTTCAAGCGCCAGGTCGAAAGGTCATTGCCGGCTGGCAGATGACCGTGAAATGCCGCCGGTTTCTAGGGCGACGGATGCCGCGAGACAAGCCCGCGACGGTGATTTTGCTGGCGAATTTGCACTCATATCTCGGCCAGCACGGGATACAGCGAAGCGAGCAATAAAATTGCCATCGTGACGTTGAAGACGCGGACGGCAGCCGGCGATTTGACCAGCGGTTGCAATGCGGTGCCGCATAGCAACCAGGCCACGGACGATAGCGAGCCGATCAGCAGCGACACTGCGACTTGCAGCCCGACATTCCAGGGATAGCCGGCGATCGCCGCATAGGCCGTGATGATGCTGATGGCCATCACCCAGCCCTTGGCATTGACCCACTGAAACAGCGCAGCGCCCAGAAACGTCATCGGCCGGCGCCGTTCGGCCTCCCCCGGCTCCGGCGGGCCGGAGCGCGCGATGACGTAAGCGAGATAGACAAGATAGGCGGCGCCGGCATATTTCAGCGCCGTCTGCAGCCATGGCAGCGAGGCGAACACGGCGCCGAGGCCGAGACCGGTGACGCCGATCATGAACGCATAGCCGAAGGTGACGCCGGCCACATGCGGCAGCGTACGGCGGAAGCCGAAATTCAGACCGGAGGCGAGCAGCATGATGTTGTTCGGCCCGGGGGTGAAGAACATCACCACGGCGAACACCACGAAAGCCCAGAGCAGATGCGGCGACAGTTCCATCACGCGACCTCCGCCATCGGTGGCGGGCGGCGCGACAGCAGCATGACCGCGATGCCGAGCACGACGACGATCATGCCGGCGAGACGCAGCGGGCCGAATGTTTCGCCGAAAGTGAGGCTGGATGCTGCGGCACCGATGAAAGGGATCAGCAGCGCGAAGGGCACCACCTGCGCGGCGGAGTAGTCGCGCAGCAGCCGGCCCCAGATCCAGTAACCAAGCGACGTGCCGACGACCGCGAGGAACAGCAAACAGGCAAGCGCCTTCAACGAGACATGGGTAAGCGAATGCCAAGTGGTGGCGGCGCCATCGACGGCGAACAGGACGACCAGCAGCGGCGCGAGCGCAACAAGACTGATCCACGAAAACAGATCGAGCATCGACACGCCCTGCGCGCGGCGCAAGAGCAGATTGGAAATGGCAAAGCTGATCGGCGCGGTCATCAGCACGGCAAAAGGAAACACGCTGAAGTCATAGCCGACGGTGAAGCAGATCATCATCAGACCACCCATGGCGATGAGGATGCCGAGCGCCTGTTGCCGCGTCGGCATCTCACGCAGGAACAGTGCGGCAAAGCCCACGGTGAACAGCGCCTGGCTCTGCACGATCACCGAGGTGAGCCCCGCCGGCACGCCATGCGCCATGCCATAGGTCTGCGCGAGGAACTGCGCCACCAGCAGCCAGCTCGTGGCGACGATCAATGCCCATGACAGCTTCGGCCGCGGCAACAGCAGGCACGGCAGCGCCGTGATGCCGAAACGCAGCGTGGTAAGCAGCGTCGACGACATCTCGTCGACCGCCATCCGCGTCAGCACAAAGCCGACGCCCCAGATCACGGCCACCGCGACGGCCAGAAAGATGTCGAAGGGTTTCATGGGATCAGCGATCGTGTGCGCTAGGCGTTATCAGCGCTACCGGCGATGACGCCGAATTCAATTCCAAGAAGAGCAGCGAGCTTGGCCTTTACGTCGGCTAAGACTTGCGCAGGAGCTTGCTCGATGGTGTCGAACATGCGCTCTCCACGATCGATCGAACGTACTTGGTCGATCATAATTTCGCCTACCGTCTGCAGACCGCCCGGCAAAACCACGTTGGTCGGCCAGTGACGAAGCTTCGTTGTAATCGGACAAATTACCGCGCGCCGAGACGTCTCGTGAAACTCCTTTGAGGTCAGCACAAGCGCCGGTCTCCGGCCGAATTGCTCGGTACCGCGGGCATCATCCAGATCGACCCAGGCGATATCACCGACGTCAGGAAGGATCATTGTTCTTTCCCGCCTGGCGTTTGATTGGCGTTCCGTCGGCTCTGACCGGCGCGCCATCAGGTCCCGGCACGATGATGCCACGCGAATAGTCATCGTCGATGATCTCGGAGCCGCGATCCGGTCCCCAGTCGACGGTCTCGGGTTCGTTCTCGGGACCGAGACGCTTCATCTCGGCGATCATCTCTGCGAGCAATTGCGCTGACGTTTTCCGTGCCGGACGCAGCCGAAACCCTTCGCCCTCGACCGAAAGTTCGAGTTCGCTTCCCGCCGTCACGCCAGCACTCTCGGCTGCCGCTTTCGGCAGCCTGACACCAAGGCTGTTACCCCACTGGGCGACTTTGACTTTCATCGGCGCGCTCCTTGCTGGGATATACAATGTATATCCCAACATCCTTTCCGTCCAGTTACATCCCGTCCGCGCCGCGGGTGATGGCGGCGACGCCGGTGCGGGAGATTTCGACCAGGCCGAGCGGACGCATCAGTTCGATGAACTGGTTGATCTTCGCCGTATTGCCGGTGATCTCGAACACGAAGCTCTCGATGGTGGCGTCGATCACGCGCGCGCGGAAAGCTTCGGCGAGGCGCAATGCCTCGACACGATGATCGCCAGTGCCGCGCAGCTTGACCATGGCCAGTTCGCGCTCGATGGAGCGGCCGGTGAGCGTCATGTCCACCACGCGGTGCACCGGAATCATGCGGTCGAGCTGATGCTTGATCTGCGTGATCACCATGGGCGTACCCGTGGTGACGATGGTGATGCGCGAGAGATGCTTCTGGCTCTCGGTCTCCGACACGGTGAGGCTTTCGATGTTGTAGCCGCGGCCGGAGAACAGGCCGATGACGCGCGCGAGCACACCGGGCTCGTTGGCGACGATCACCGACAGCGTGTGCGTCTCGTTGGGATCGTGACGCTCTTCGATGAAATAGGCGGAGGCAGGCTGTTCCATTGTTTTTGTCTTTCCAGAACTGATCAAACCAGCGCCTTGCCGCCGGCGAAGGCCGCGGCGGTGGCTTCGTCATTGGCTTCCAGCGGCAGAAGCATCTCGTTGTGGGCCTTGCCCGATGGGATCATCGGGAAGCAGTTTTCCAGATTGGCCACGCGGCAGTCGAACAGAACCGGCTTCTTCACCTTGATCATGTCCATGATGGCGCCATCGAGATCGCCCGGCTTGGTGCACTGGAAACCGACGCCACCATAAGCTTCGGCCAGCTTCACGAAATCAGGAAGTGCCTCGGAGTAAGAATGCGACAGGCGATTGCCGTGCAGCAGCTGCTGCCACTGGCGCACCATGCCCATATACTGATTGTTCAGGATGAAGATCTTGATCGGCAGCTCGTACTGAACCGCCGTCGAGAATTCCTGCATGGTCATCTGCACCGACGCGTCACCGGCGATGTCAATCACCAACGCATCGGGATGCGCGACCTGCACGCCCATCGCTGCCGGCAGGCCGTAGCCCATGGTGCCAAGACCGCCCGAGGTCATCCATCGATGCGGCTCCTCGAAGCCGAAGAACTGCGCCGCCCACATCTGATGCTGGCCGACTTCGGTGGTGATGTAGGTATCGCGGCCGCGCGTCAGCTCGAACAGGCGCTGGATCGCATGCTGCGGCATGATCACGTCGTTGTTCTTCTTGTAGGCCAGCGAATTGCGCGCGCGCCAGGTGGCGATGTTCTGCCACCAGCCCTTGGTGTCGGGCTTCTTCGCTTCGGCCTTGAAGACCTGCAGGATGTCGCCGAGCACATTGGCGCAATCGCCGATGATCGGCACATCGACGCGGATGTTCTTGTTGATCGAGGACGGATCGATGTCGATATGGATCTTCTTCGAATTCGGCGAGAACGCATCGGTGCGGCCGGTGATACGATCGTCGAAGCGCGCGCCGACGCACAGCATGACGTCGCAGTCATGCATCGCCATGTTGGCTTCGTAAGTGCCGTGCATGCCGAGCATGCCCAGCCAGTTCGGACCGGAGGCCGGATAGGCACCGAGGCCCATCAGCGTCGAGGTGATCGGGAAGCCGGTGACCTCGACCAGCTCACGCAGCAGCCTGGTTGCCGCCGGGCCGGACTTGATGACGCCGCCGCCGGAATAGCTGACGGGCTTCTTGGCATTCGCCAGCAGCGAGACGGCCTTGCGGATCGCATGCGCATCGCCCTTCAGGCGCGGCGCATAGGAGACATGGACGTCCGACTTGCGCGGCGGATGGTAAGTGCCGGTGGCGAACTGCACGTCCTTCGGAACGTCGACGACGACCGGGCCGGGACGGCCGGTGGTGGCGACATAGAAGGCTTCATGCAGCACCTTGGCGAGATCGTTGACGTCGCGGACCAGCCAGTTGTGCTTGGTGCATGGCCGCGTGATGCCGACAGTGTCGCATTCCTGGAAGGCGTCATTGCCGATCAGATGGGTCGGCACCTGGCCCGTGATGCAGACCAGCGGGATC
>WPCJ01024458.1_pt1 | contig 17979 bp, 13 predicted proteins | sample 5399831 | NCBI WGS metagenome assembly WPCJ01 (sample SAMN12869470, study PRJNA574797) | sludge metagenome | isolation source: wastewater treatment of pH10 | place: China:Beijing | collected 2019-05-20 | reverse complement strand
TATAAGCGCCCATAATTCAGGAGAATTTTGATCGATCAGCAGACTGGCATGCCCCTGGTTATTCCAGATCATAGAGGTAACTCTGCTGTTCGTATTCCCAACCTCGTTCTCATACCACCAGGAACCGTAATCGCCAAATCCTCCTCCGAGACCGACATAAAGTACTGGAGAATCCACACTGGAAGAGTTTATTTCATACCCGTCCACATTGCCCATCAGCCCGGCCATATATTGATCCATATACTTTGGCGTGAAGGGTGCAGCTCCTCCGCTCAGAGTCAGATAGAGTAACCTGCTTTCATTGACATAGGAAAGGCCGCTGAGGTCCCCGCTCCAGTAGTGATAGTCCGGAGTGTAGGGGTATGAGGAAAGAATATATGTCTGACTGGCCATGAGCCTGAACAACTGGATATTTGTAAGCCCCGGGTAAGGAGAACTTCCTTCTGGATTTGAGTAAGCCATGCTGGCTACATAAATCATAGAAGCCATACCAGTGCCTTCATAGACTTCATTTTCGATATCACTGGATATTATATTAAATTCCTGTGTCTGATTATATATCAACTCGGGATACTGGGGGTCGTATTTAATGATAATATCCACAGGTACTATCCTGTCAACAGTCCCCAGGGGCATGTCATCATACTGGCTTGCCTCATAAGCTGTAAGGATTAATGCTCCATGGCTGTGGCCTATAGCTGTAACCTCTATATTCTCTGCAGGTTTTTTGCTTAAGAAAGAAGTATGGCTTCTTGAAGCATTGATAGCTTTGTATGTGTCATTCAGGTGTTCTTCAACAGTCCAGTACTCCATGAAACTGAAATCTTCTTCATTTGAAGGGATATTAGTCTCTCTCCTGTCCACGATATATACGCTGTATTTACGCTGGGCATAATATATTGCCATGTCAGAATAGAACTTTTCAGTCAGTCCCTGTCCCGGAAGAATTACCAGGTTTTTACCTGTATTTATTTTCCAGGGTTTTTTCTCCTTCACATAGTTGGTAAGGGTGATGTAGTCATATTCACCGGGTCCAACGTTTATTCTGATCCTGTACTCTGCCACGTCTCCGGAAACAAGCCCTATTCTGCTGCATTCAGCTGGAGGTAACTTTGATTTTAAAACCTCATACTGAGAAGAAGTACAGGAAGTTTCCTGGTCGAATTCCTGATTGAAGATATTGCTCATCCGTAAATCAGGAACAACGGCTGAAACCGGAGAAGAAATAGCTAACAGGACAAAGAAAGCAGCTATTAACATTATTCGCATTTTCATGAGCTCACCTTTGTAATATTTTTGTCTAAAATACAGACCTGAGAAAGTGTACGTTTTAGACTTCTTTTTAAAAGAAGACCTGTTATTCCCGTTTTTACGTTAAAGATAGCAGTGTAAAACAGTAAGAATAAGCCAGACGGCTAAAAGTCACAGCACAGGGAAAGGAAATGATGACAGGTTTTTCAGGGTAACCGGTGACGATAGCAACGGAAAAGCTTCCTCATTCGAAAAGTCATCCCATACATTTGTACTCCTCTCCTTATGCCCTCAAAACACTACCTATCAAATAAATATAATTTATACAGATAAGAGTTGTGATTTTTACTTTATTTTCTATTTTTTTGCGATGTTCTGGACAATTTTTCTCAAAAATACTTTTGAGGTAAGATGCAGACCTGAAAAAAAATCGAGTAAAGCATATTTTTCAATTTTTAATAAACTGCCAGCAGTGCTGATATCTCTGATCCTATTTTTTTAAAAAGGTTTTACAAACGGCATGCAGAAAAATTCAGGGACAGGTCAGAAGTTGTTATCCTGTTTTATAAATATCGTAATTGGAAGGCAAAATTCAGATAATTTTACTACAGTAAGCCGGCCGAAAGGGAATTAAAGCATAGGCTCAATAAACCCAGGACGTACTTATTGGAGAAAAATAGTTCCTGGTGAGACCAACAGACAAAATTTTGAAAAATATATTTGGGAAAATAATTCTACAGGTAATCCCCTGGAAGAGGTATAGAGGATGAAAAAATATCTGTCAATACTATTAGTTTCAGTCCTTATTTTTGGGGCTGTACTCCCGTGCGCTACTGCAGGGGCGAAGGCAATTTCATCAGGAGATAATTCGACTATTGAAGATGAGACTACTGTTGTTGATGTTTCTGATGACACCAATGAAAATTCAATTAAAAAAGAAGACAATATCGTTGCAGATGATTCTGTTGTAATTGATACTACGGTAATATCAACAGATAACGATATTTACAATTCTGACGATGACTATGTGTATTCTGATGATGATATTATTACATCCGTAAACACAGACGACGATATTATCACAGCTAACAATTCTACTGTATACGACGGGAATGTTGTATCTTCAGATGATGACATAGTAATAACTGATTCGTCGCAGACTAATATCCAGTATATAGAAACAACACAGATAAACATGGATAATAGCCAGACGGTAACTGTTGACGTTAAAAATGACAATTCAGTTGTCAACAATATATATTTTGAATCAACAAAGGATTCAGGTAAGGCAAAAGTTGTTATCGAAGATCTGAAAGATGATACAGGCCTGGTTGAGAAACCATCAGGTGATGTCTACAAGTCATTTAATATATGGATCGACAGTGATAATGTAAATAATATTGAAAATGCAGCTGTTGATTTTAAAGTTGAAAAGACATGGCTTAAAGCAAATGGGATTGATGAATCCTCCATTGTCCTGAACATGTATGATAACGGTAAATGGGTAAAAGTGCCAATTACAATAACAGGGCAGGATTCAACGTATGTGTACTTTACAGCTAAAGTATCAGAATATTCTACATTTGCAATTACTAGCAAAACAATAACTGTAAATAGTACTCTTACATCAACATCTCCGGATAATGATACAGAAGAAAAAAGTGGCATAACAAGAAGTGAGATTATACATATACTTGAAATGATTCTCGCATATCTTAAGGGAAATTAATTTCCATCTTAAGGGGAACTAATTTCCCTTATTTTTTAATGTGATAGCGAGCGTAAACATACAAAATTATCATGGTTTTTCTTTTACCTTTATTCTAAATTTATTTTGTTACCCTCTTTCTACCAATCCTTTTCCGGTTACTTTTCAGAATAGAACTTCTCACGAGTGGTTGCCCATTTTGCTGAAAAATATAGAGACTGACATGGAAGCCATTTACCTGCCAGGTGAGCTAAAGGAAAAATTTTGAAAAAGGCACCTTGATTTGTTTGAGTATAAGGTATTGTTCCTGAAATCCGTTATCTGTTCAGGTAGCTCCTTTTAAATAAAGCCTTTCAGTGGCGGGACGATTTTTATTGCCATGTTTCCTTTCCTATCTGGCGGGCTGCTTTCGAGAGCCTCCGGGAAGAAGATTGAATATATAAGGCTGCATATGCGAGAGAAAAAGAAAATCTGAAGGCTTTTTCGGAAGACGGAGGGAAGATGTGCATTAAAAGGAGTAACTTATAATAAGAAAACGTAAGTGCTGCCTTATAATAAGAAAACGTAAGTGCTGTCAATTCTGTCATACAGTTCCTCCACATCCCTGCTCAGCCTGAAAACTTCCTTCTCCCAGTCTTTTTTATTAGAATCCGAATACGGAGCCATTTTAAGGGCAGCCATCCGGGCATAGTTGCGTGAAATTTTCCGGTTGCTCCAGGAAAAACCGAAAGCCTGATCGGTTTTTTTGATGCTGTACTTTTCGTGGATCAGGAACTCATAGATTTCGGAAACAATGCCCGGCTTTCCTGCAGAGCTTTCGGGAGAAGCTGGGGAAAGAGCAGACAGATTCTGGATGTGAAGCTTGACCCCATAACTTTCAGGGCAGAGTTTTCCGGAATTTGCAAACTCAAGCACTTCCCTGAACTCGAGAGAAATATCCGTCTGCCCAAGACCTGATGGCAGGGTTTTTTCCAGTGAAATAAAGACATGGATGCATTCGTGAAAGAGGATTTTTGCCGTCAGAAACTCGATCCTCTCCTGAATGTTCCACAACCTTTCTACCAGTTCTTCGTCCCACAGTTCATGGGGATTTACCAGGATGAGGTACCTGAAGGTTATTTTCTTCCTTTTTCTGGAAATGACCCTTTCAGGTTCGAAAGCCAGACCCTGAAGCTTTCCGAAAAACTCTACTCTGACTGCCAGTTCCCAGCAGTATTCCCATCCCCCTGAACGCACGCTTTTTACCTGATAATATTTTCCGTCAAAATGTGTCTTTTTTATAAGCCTGTAAAGGTCTTCGCTATGCTTTTTAATGAGGGATTTTATTACAGGCTCCCGGTAGATATTAAGGTCGAGCTGAAGAAGCGTCGGAGAATAAAACAGGTATTCGGGAGCAGGAAACGAAACTGGAGCAAACGCAGGGGCAAGATACGGGAAAGGTGAAGCTGAAGAGGACATTTTTTCCCGTATGCTGTATGCTTGCGAACCGGCTTTTTCCCTGGAGGAAGCCTTTTTTGCTCCTGCTGTCTGAGTTTCCTGCTCCATTAAGACACCCCTGTTAATCGACCCTTTTTTCCCCGTATTACTGATTCAATTCGTATTACTATTTTTAATTTATGTAATACCAAATAATATTGAATTTAAAGATATAAATATTTTTTCATATGAAAATCAATTTAAGTATTACAAAAATGGAGCGAATGAGAAAGTGAAACTATTCAAAAATCGGTAAATGAAACTTTATACTTCGGATAAAAAAATCTTTAAAAAGTAAAAAGGAAAAGGATTAGGAAAAGGATTATAAAAATATAAAAAAGGAAAAAATTGAAGAGTTTTTTAATCTCAAATAGCTGGACAAACTGTAGGGTATCCCTCAGCTTTCCAGGTGAGGATGCCGCCTTCCAAATTATAGACATGCCTGTAACCTGAATCTACCAGTAAATCTCTTGCAGCATCGCTTCTTGTCCCACTCTTGCAATAAACCAGAATAGGCTTATTTTCCGGAATTTCACAGAGGCATTGAGCTAAGAGCTTTTCCGGGGGTAATTCAACCGGGTCTTCCTTTGGAACATTTTTCAGTGGAATCAATATTGCCCCCTCAATATACCCTGCATTAAATTCAGCCGGAGTGCGCACATCCAGAAGGAAGAACTCCCCTGTACCGAGCAGTTCATCAGCTTTATCGGCGTTTACATCTACAGTACACCCTCTGGCTAACCAGCAGTCAATGCCTCCTCTCATATTATAGACTTTCCTGTATCCGTTGCTGACAAGTAAACTGCATGCAGCGGCACTTCTGGCACCACTCTTGCAGTAAACAAGTATTTTTTCATCGGCTGGCACTTCATTTATTCTCACTTCCAGCAGTTCATCAGAGGATAATTCTACAGGGTCCTGTGCAGGTACATTTTTCACAGGAATAAGTATCGCGCCCTCAATATGTGTTTTATTAAATTCAGCAGGAGTACGCACATCCAGAAGAAATACGTCTTCTTTTTCGACCATCTTTTCAGCTTTACAAACACTCACATTTTTATATCCATCTGGACAGGTCTCTGCGGCGGCAATTCCCGGAATGATCATGAGAAATGCCATAAGGACCGCAGCAAAATAAAACATAGTTCGTTTATTCAGTTACATCCCTCCACATTCTGTAATTCATTAAATTCATAAACCTGAAAGTCAAAGTTTTTTCATTGAAACACTATAATTTTTATTAAAACCCTCATTTAAAACAGTACCCACAAATGGAAGTTATTTGCTGGATATTGATATTTTATACGTATTCAGCAAACAAACATGCCGAATTGTAGAATGAATTGGTACAAAAAAGCAGGAGCCCAAAATCTGGATTTTAATAATTGTATAATGTAATTGGTTCAAGTATATATCTTATTAGGGATAATCAGCACATTCCATCATTATTCATCATACATTCTCCAACTAATTCTCCAAATAGAATGAATTTTATATTAATAGTCGGATTGGGTAAGTTTTTCTCCATTTCTTCCTTAATTAATAAATTTACTGCCAGAACCTGCGGCAAAAATAGCTTCTTTATATCATGTTTACGTCTCCAGCTATGACTGATGATGACAGTACAGAAAAACATGTAAAATGTCATTCATGTTGTCCGGGAATAATTAACCGATCAGATCAAAAATACCATAGGAGTTCCGCAGTTGGCTCTTTAATCGCGAATTTGTCATAAATTCGAGGTTCAATTTTCGTATGCTGCAAGTGAAACTAAGGAATAAAGAAGATATAATCTCATTATTTTTGTTCTCGATATCGTCTTCAGCAATGGCTGTGAAGTCATTCCTAGAGTAAATATTAGAAATTATATTTTTACCATTCCTTAAACTAATGATCTCGAGTTCTCTTGACTCTAAAACCTTTAAAAATTCATAATTTTAGGAAAATTGGCACACTGCCATCATATTTCTGGATCCTATTTTTAGATCCTATTTTCAGATCCTATTGCCTGATTATTCTAAGATTATATCCTCAGATCGCACTTTCTGGCACTGCACGAGAAAAACAAATGAAAAGTTTTTCATTACATATGAGAAAATGTTAAAGGCTGAGAGACTAAAGAAGAATAGGGCAAAAACTTTTGTTAGAATGAAAATATGATAGTCCAAAAACGGTGTGGAAAATGAGCAGGGAAGCAGTAGAACAAAAGGGGCAGGGGGAGGAAGACTCAAAGGAAAACAGGGATCAAGAAAGAAAAACGGAAACGAAATCCCCTCATAAAGTTACAGAAGGCGTGGATATCCTCCTTGGGGACCCCGAAAAAGCTGTAATCAAGCTCTCCATTCCTATTATAGTTGCAATGGGTGTACAGACCATTTACAGCCTCACCGATACCTTCTGGGTCGCAGGCCTTGGTGCGGATGCCCTGGCTGCCGTAGGTTTTGCATTCCCTTTTTTTGTAATCCAGATGGCTCTTACAGGCGGGCTTGGAGTCGGTGGCGGTGCTGCAATTTCCCGCAGGATAGGGGCCAGGGATAAAGCCGGAGCGGACAATGTTGCAGTACATACATTTGTAATTATGCTGGTACTGACAGTTGTCCTCACAGGGATAGGGCTTTCTCTTGTGAGAGACTTATTCGTATTCAGCGGGGCAGGAGAAACTACTCCACTCGGAGTTGCGTACGCAAGGGTACTTTTTGCAGGCAGTTTTGTGTTCTTCTTTACAAATGTCGCAAACTCCATACTCAGGAGTGAAGGAGATTCAAAGAGAGCTATGCAGTCAATGGTCCTTGGATCTCTCCTGAACGTCGTCCTTGACCCGATTTTTATATATGTGCTGGACCTGGGAGTTGCAGGAGCAGCCCTTGCTACAGTATTCTCCTTCTCCTGTTCCGGACTGCTTATGTTTTACTGGTTTTTTATCAAAAAAAATACCTATATATCATTCGCTTTCCGTTCCTTCAAATTCAACCGGGATATTGCAAAAGACATTTTCAGGGTAGCCATACCTTCTTCAATAGAACAGGTTGCTCTTGCCCTTACTGCTCTGATAATGAATTATATTATAGTGAATGTCAGCAATACTGACGGGGTTGCTGTTTACGCTACAGCCTGGAGGATTACAAGCATTGCGGTTTCCCCTCTAATAGGGATTTCAATCTCCGTGGTCTCGATTTCGGGAGCAGCTTTCGGGGAAAGGAGTTATAAAAAAGCAAGAAGCGCTCTTCTTTATGCAACAAGGACAGGTTTTCTGGTAGAAGCAGCAGTCGCAGTTGCGGTATATATCTTCGCTCCGTATATTGCTGGCGCCTTTACGCAGGCAGAAAATACTGCCCAGATAGCCCCTGAACTGACAAGGCTGCTTAAAATTATGACCGTATTTTATCCGGCTGTTGCTTTCGGAATGCTCTCAGCCTCTCTTTTTCAGGGTGCGGGAAAGGGTACAAGCGCACTTATTGCCACACTCCTTAGAAGTTTGATACTGACGCCGGTATTTGCCCTGCTTTTTGCCTTTACATTCGGCTGGGGGTTGTCCGGAGTCTGGTGGGGGCTTGTTATAGGAACAGTTGTTGGGTCGCTGGTCACCTTTGCGTGGGCGCAGGTTTATTTGAGGCGCATGATAAAGGTAGAAGGAGAGGGAGAGAAGTGTTGAAAACTCAGAGTCCTCCCATTACTTCACGTGCAGTCTATCCGCTCAATCCCATATAATCCTGCTCAGCATCATACAACTTTTTTACTTTCTTATTTGTGCCTTTTTCCCGGAATTTTTCTCCTCTCTCAACAATAAAATTAATTTTATAGTGTGGTCAGATGTTATATACTGGAAAGTCTAAATAAATACATAATGTGACTGTTAAAATGGACTTCCTGGAGTAAAAAGAAAGGATGGATTCTATTTAACAGTAAAAATTGAAAAATAGGATTTATATCTCGATAAACAAAGAAAGAGGCAAAATAATGACGGTTATGGTTCAAACGGACTTAAATAGAATATTTATGGAGAAAACTGGAATAAATGAAGTGCAAATTAAAAAATTAGAGCAGTTGTCAAAAGACGGTCTTGGAGGCTCTATTGATCAAAACTTTTCAATGCCTATCGTTAACGGTAGCGGCAGCTATAATTATTCAACAACAAGTTTCTGGGTAACTATTTCCGGTTATGCCACAATTACAGGCCCCGATGAAGGCAACTGGCACTTCGTCGCAAAAGATGGCAATAACATTATTTTCGACCGGCAGGGGGTTACGAAAGGCCAGCAGATTCCTTTCAAATACAAAACAGGCTTTACTCTGAACCTTACTTTGACTGCCACATGGAGTGAAAAGAAGGATACAAATCTTACCGGGTATCTAAATGCACAGTATTAAGTTGCCAGTATGAATTTCATTTATTCTTTACTTCAATTCTTTTTTCTTTGCTTTTTTTTAAAAATGTTAACTTTCCTTCCTGAACTCAGAAAGGAGTCCATATCACAATATAAAATCATAAAATATAAATAAACCTTACCCTATTTTCGTTTGGAATCAAACAATAAGAAAAGAGAATAGTACGATTAAAGACAGTCAGATCCGGATGATAAATACAGACCAGACCGGTCAAATCCAATAAAACCCGTCAAAACCAGTCAGATTGAACACTGAACGCCTCGCAAAAGAAGACTGACTGGATCATAAACGCCTCTCAAAAAGACCTCTGACGGATTTTAATATGGTTTTATTATCCGGGTCAGGACTGAAAAAAGTGCCTCATTGTGATACCGATGAAAGAAGAACGAATAAAAGAGACGGTAAAGCTTCAATTTGACATGATTCATCTTTTTCATAAGAATTTTGCCAGAGCTTTTCATAAAACAGGCAGCGGTTCCTATAACCTTAATAAAAATCAGAATAAGGCAATCCTGATTATAGGTGCGGTTAGTGAAATAATGCCCACAACTCTGGGAAGATGCCTTGACCTTCAGAAAGGAAGCCTGACCAGCATGATAGATGCTCTGGAGAAAGAGGAGCTTGTCTACAGGAGAGGAGACCCGTCAGACCGGAGAAAGATCCTGGTTTCTCTTACTGAAAAAGGAGAGGATTACAGGAACTGGCTTATAGAAGAGCTTGAAAAAAATAATTCAGAAGTTTTAAGCAGGTTAACTGAAGAAGAGATTGCAGCTTATCAGGAAGGCCTGAAAACAATTCTGGACACATTAAAAAAGCTGGACGAGAGCATCTGATAAGGAAAAACGGCTTCTAAACACTGATTTGAGGTCTTCAATGCAAACTGAGCTAACAGGCAAACTTCAGAAACTTGGATTTACCGAAAACGAGGCAAAAATCTATATAGGACTCCTGAGACAGGGAGAGGCAACAGCAAGGGAAATTCATGAATTCACTCACGTTCCGAGAACGAAGATTTATTCTACTCTGAATAGAATGTCAAAGAAGAAATACATAGAAGTCATAGAAGGTACTCCGGCATATTTCAGAAGCATTGATCCGGAACAGCTGTTAGAAAGGTTAAGAGACGAATTCCTTTTCTCACTTAATGAAACACTAGAGGAACTTAATTCTGCGGGTTACGGGATGAAGAATAAATGCTGTTAATTTCGGTATGTCTTCCCGGACCCTTGAAAAAATACAGCTCAGGAGAAAAGGTAAAAAGACATATTGAAGGGAAGACAGTAAATGGAGCTTAAAACAGCAGCAGATTCAAATTTTTCTGAATCTGAAGAAAGCCCGGAAACTAAAGGCGTAAGGATTCTTGAGGGCGATCCCAAAAAAGCAATCATCAAACTCGCAGTCCCTATGATTGTTGCAATGTCCGTTCAGACTCTTTACCAGCTCATAGACACCTTCTGGGTCTCGGGGCTTGGAGCAGACGCACTTGCTGCAATGGGTTTCGTATTTCCATTTTATTTCATAAGCATGGCTTTATCCAACGGTCTGGGCATAGGAGGAGGAGCAGCCATCTCCCGAAAAATCGGAGCGCGGGATAAGGCAGGAGCAGACAACGTAGCTGTACATACGATTATAATAATGATGTTGCTCGTTCTCATATTTACCATACCTTTCTATGTTTTTGCCCCTCATATATTCTCACTTGTAGGAGCAGGGAAAACAACCGATCTTGCGGTAGCTTATGCGAGGGTAATATTTCTCGGGAGCATAGTGATCTTTTTTACTAACGTAGCGAACTCTATCCTCAGGTCCGAAGGGGATTCAAAGCGGGCAATGTACGCAATGGTCCTCGGGGCAGCCCTGAATATCGTTATTGACCCCATTTTCATATACACCTTTAAAATGGGGATTGCAGGTGCAGCCTGGGCCACACTGCTTTCTCTTGCGGTCTCCTCCGCCATGATGCTGAACTGGCTCTTTTTCAAAAAGGACACTTTCGTTTCTTTTGACTTTAAAGACTTCAGCTTTGAGAAAAGCATAATAAACGACATATTCCGGATTTCAGTCCCGGCTTCCGCACAGCAGCTTTCAATGTCGTTATCCATGCTCGTCCTCAACCTGATTATTGTGAACGTGAGCAGTACTGACGGAGTTGCAGTGTACTCCACAGGCTGGCGTGTTGCTACAATTGCAATTGCCCCACTTGTAGGGATAGCAACTGCAGTAGTTTCTGTTTCCGGAGCCGCCTTCGGGGCGAAAGACTTTGAAAAAGCAAAAACAGCACATACCTATGCAGTGAAAGCCGGACTCCTTATAGAAGGCGGGGTTGCTGCATTTACTTTTATATTCGCCCCACAGATTGCAGCCGTTTTCACGCAGACGGAAGAAGCCGCTCACATAGCTCCGGATCTTATCCAGTTCCTGCGCATAATCTGCCTCTTCTATCCAACAGTTTCTCTCGGAATGCTCTCGACATCCCTATTCCAGGGGGCTGGAAAAGGCTTCAGCGCGCTTACCGCAAATCTCCTGAGAACCATAGTATTTACCCCGCTCTTTGCAGCTTTTTTTGCCTTCAATCTGAATATGGGCCAGGTAGGTGCCTGGTGGGGGATCGTTGCAGGCAATGCTATTGGAGCCGGGGTGGTCTATGTCTGGGTAAAGCTTTATCTCAGTACGATTCTGAAAACAGGGCCCCTGCATAAACCCTTCGAGCAGGGGATTTAAACTTTTTTGAGCAAATATTTATAGAAAGAATTCTAATAAATCGTAAATTTTGTACCAAATATTTATATATATGTAGAAGGTAATAAGTTACCGTCTGCCGGCAAACCAAAAAACAAAAGTTCAATCAAAGGTGAGCCAGAATGAAAGAAATTATTACGCAAAAGCCTCTGAGACCAGTTCTTCACGGGTTTCTTCTCAAAGACCGTAAGTTTGTCCCGGCCTCAAAATCTAAAGTCCTGAACATTTTCGGACTTTTTGAGACAGGAAGCATAAAGTCGGAGGAGACCTGAAATGCAGGAACAGCTGTCTCCCGCATGAAGTGCTTAATAAAACATTCGGGGGGCGGATACATTCTACAGACAAAGATAAATTTCCTCCACCGAAAAACGCCGAATATTCTTTGACCAGTCAGTAGAGAGAAAAAGCATAAGTCAAAATTGCCATATTCAATCTTTAAAAGTATAAATAATGTAAAATTTCCGAAGAAGTCCCAAATAAGCACTCATGAAATAAAAACCGCTGGGAAAAGTCTCTTGGAAAAGTCTCTTGGAAAACACACCTCCCAAAACAGAAGAAAAACGCCGTATATACTAAAAACGTACTCAAGAACAGTTCAGATAAACAGTATTTCCTAAAAGATCTTCAAGTCTGGTTTCAAAAAACATATTTAAAAACGAGAAAAGTAGATCTTTAAGCCAGAACACCTTGAAGAAACAAATCAGGACACCAGCATCTACATCCCTGGAGTAACTAAATACAAAAAACGGCGGTACAAAGGAAAACTCTCCCAAAAAACGGACATATGGGGAGGATAAAAGAAAGAACTGGAAATCATTTCCGGTTCTTTCAAAAAAACATAATTATATTACTATTTTTTGCTTTCTCTTTACTAAACCTTTTTTGTCCCGCTCAATACAGGAGAGCGGCCTCTCCCATGAAAAAGAAGAAAAAACAGATGAATATTGTTCATTTAATTTTTCAACCTTTTTCTAATTTTTACTTCTTCTACTCCTTTTCCCTTTAACTTCTTCTTTGGGTTAGATCTTCAGACAAACTGGCGAGGTCTTCGATACAATGCGAATTTAAAATCCCTTATAGGGGATATTTCAGACCTGTTTCCAAGAGAATGAGAATTATTGATCCGGTAGCTCAACTATGATGGAGCATCCGGAAAAGAATGAAATAAAAAGAGACTGGAAAGACAAAAAGATTTGAAGCGAAGAGATAATATTTACTCAAAAAGGTTTTCAGGCAAAGAAATACAGCAGATATTATCGGTTCAGAGGGAAAGACTTGAATCTTAATATAGAAACTTCGAGGCGCATAGAGTTGATAGATATCACCTCAGAGGTAAAGGAAGAGGTGAGGATAAGCGGGGTACGGGAAGGTGTATGCATTATCAGCACCAGACATACGACTGCGGGGATAATTGTCAATGAAAATGAAAACGGGCTCCGGGAGGATATCCTGAATATGCTGGAAAGACTTGTACCTCAGGGGGCAGGATACAGGCACGACAGAATAGACAATAACGCTGATTCGCATCTTAAAGCCATATTGCTCGGATCAAGCGAAGCCCTGCCCATTGTAAAGGGCGAACTGGAACTCGGTACCTGGCAGAGCATTTTTTTTGCCGAAATGGACGGGCCAAGGAACAGGGCGGTAAATCTGACGATTTTAAAAACTGAATAAGGGCAGAAAAAAATTGAGTAAAAAAATTAAGGAATAAAAAATAAAAATATAAAAAATTAAGAAAGAAGAAATTAAGAAATGTGAAAAAATCCTTAAAGGCTGTCCGGAGATACTGCCTGAGAGGGTCTTTCAGCCTTACTGAAATCGTCCAGACGGGTCTGTTTCTTTCTGCATTTCTCGCCCGGGATCTCTACAGGATATTCTCCTGTAAGGCAGCCAATGCACATGTCGTTCTTGTCGCACTCAAGTGCTCTCATAAGCCCGTCGATGCTGAGGTAGCCGAGAGAATCAGCACTTATCAGCCCTTCGACCTCTTTTATGGTCTTGTATGAAGCGATAAGTTCCTGCCGGGTTGCCATATCGATTCCCAGGTAGCAGGGGGCAATAATTGCCGGGCTTCCGACCCTTGCGTGGACTTCTGACGCGCCTGCCTTCCTGACCATATCTATGATACGCCTTGAGGTAGTCCCGCGGACAATGCTGTCATCTACCAGGACAACACGTTTGCCTTTGATATTGTCCTGAATAGCGTTCATCTTAAGCCGAACTGCAGTTTCACGCAGGTCCTGTCCCGGAAGAATGAAGGTGCGCCCGATATAACGGTTCTTCATGAGCCCTTCCAGGTACATTATACCTGATTCCCTTGCATAGCCGATTGCGGAAGTGATTCCGGAGTCAGGGACAGGAGACACGATGTCTGCGTCCACATGATGTTCGCGGGCAAGCTCCCTTCCGATTCTTTCCCTTACTTTATAGACAAGCTTGCCGTCTATAACAGAGTCTGGCCTTGCAAAGTAAATGAACTCAAAAACGCAATGTGCCGGATGCGGCTCATTTGCGAGCTGGTAGCTTTCGAAGCCTGAGTCGGTAAAGACCATGACCTCGCCTGGTTTGACGTCCCTTATAAGGGTGCCGTTCAGGGTGTCAATGGCTACGCTCTCGGAGAATACTCCGTATCCGCCGTCAACTTCTCCAAAACAGAGTGGCTTGAAACCGAAAGGATCCCTTACGGCGTAGATAACACCGTTAATGAAAATGACAAGAGAGTAAGAGCCAACAAGCTTGCGCATTACAGTCCTGATAGACTCGATAGGTTCGTGTTTTATCAGTTCTTTTACAAGCAGATGGCCAATAACTTCAGTATCTGAATCACTGATAAAAATTCTGCCTTCATTTTCCAGCTCATCCTTCAGTTCCCTTGCATTTACCAGATTCCCATTATGAGCAATGGCAACTGTTCCGCCCTTGAAGTTCAGGATAAAAGGCTGACAGTTTTCAATCTTTGACCCGCCAGTTGTGGAGTAACGGACATGCCCAACTCCTGCATTACCGACCAGACGCCCGAGGGAATCCTTGTTATATACATCAGGTACAAGCCCCATTCCTTTGATGGAAAGCGGACATGAGCCGTTGTGCACCATTATGCCTGTCGATTCCTGTCCTCTGTGCTGAAGGGCATAAAGGGCATAATAAAGCTTGAATGCGACAGCATTTGACGCGGGTCTGTCATCAGGCAAAATTATGCCTGCAACCCCGCACTCTTCTTTCAATTTTGACCTCCGGTGCAGGTAAAAAATAGAGAAAATTGAGCAGGCAGGTTTAGTATTTGCACTTTGCCTGCCACTTGTAAGTTCTCATGCGGGATGTCTTTCCAAAGCCGCATGAAGTACACTGTTTTGTATGCACGTTTAACGAAACGCTGCCGCAGCGCCTGCATTTGGCGTGAGTGCGCTTCTGCCTTTTTCCCATTGATGCCGTACCTTTACTCATTCCTAAATCTCCTGATAAAAATCAATCTAGCATGTAATATTCGATAATTCGAAGCGATTTCGTTTTTCTGAATTCATCTCAGCTATACAGTCTTGCTGCTTACCGAGTTTAACGATAATAGATGAAGTGCTTGATATAGATTACGGAGATACGTATACGACGTTGTCACCGCGAATAACGACACTGCTGAATTTACTTACTACTTCTCCTTCTCTTAATTCTTCAGCATTGTCAAGCACGAGATTCATGTGAATATCGTATCCTTTCAGCTCGCCCCTAAACTCACGTGCGCCTTTCAATCTTACGATAACGGGTGTGTCCAGTGCGTTGTTCAAAATATCCAGAGGTCGGTTTGCCATCCTTACAATCCCCTTAAAACATTATAAATCAAGTCATTATCTATATCAATATAAATAGTTAATCCAGACTTAAACTGATCGCCGCGCTTAAGTATTCGATTATCTGCATCAAAGTCGTAAATACAATATATAAATGTATCGAAGAAATGACTCAATTCTGGTATTCAGGTATATAAACGAAGGCAAAATATAAGAAAAATGCTCTTTCTGAGGAAAAAATACTGTATTATTGAAACACTTTCTATCAACTCTCTAAAAAATATTTCAGAAACTCTTCTAAAAGACGTCATAAAAAACAAACTTTCATAATACCGAAAATCCCTGAGTTCCCCGGTTTTTCGGAATCGGGACTTCCAAAATTAAGTTTCATAAGAACCCTGTACCTTTCGTCTTATAGATTTCCGGAGAATTCAGAAATATGGTCGGAATGAAATAAGAGCCCCGCAGAAGGGGTAAGAGTGTAATTCTGACAAAAAATGAGAAGTGCTGTATAAATGTCGTATACGTGCTTTATAAGTGCCTTATAAGTGCCTTATATTTAGATACACCAGCATAATAAGCCGTAAAAAATAAAAATCGAAATGAGGAATAAAATGACAGAAAAAAACTCGATGTTTAAAACTCCTGTTGTGATGACTATCGCTGGTTCTGATTCAGGAGGGGGAGCAGGAATTGCTGCTGACATCAAGACTTTTGCAGCATTCGGAGTCCATGGGACCTGCGCCATTACTTCCGTAACCGCCCAGAATACCACAGGGGTTCTTGAAACATTTGATCTTGCTCCTGAAGCCGTTGCGAGCCAGATAGAGGCTGTCTGCACCGACATGGATGTTAGGTGGGCAAAAACCGGAATGCTTGCCTCTTCAGAGATAATAAAAGAGGTTGCAAAGCAGGTAAAAAAACATAATCTCTCCCTCGTGCTCGACCCTGTAATGGCTGCTGAAGCCGGAGGAGACCTGCTGAAAAAAGAAGCCCTTTCAGTCCTTATTAAAGAACTGTTACCTCTCTGCAAGGTTACAACTCCAAACGCCTCAGAGGCGGGCGCACTTGCAGGTGTCACTGTCAAGACCCATGAAGATGCAAAACTTGCGGCAAGAAAAATTGCAGACCTTGGGGTTGAATCCGTTATTGTTACGGGAGGGCATATCGACGCGACTGACCTCCTTTATGAACCTGTGTCCGGCACCTTTACACGCATTCCGGGCACTTTTGTAAAAGGAGGGACACATGGGTCTGGATGCACTTATTCCGCGTCAATGGCTGCCTGCCTTGCCCGGGGTGACAGCACGGAAACCGCTGCCAGAAAAGCAAAGGCGTTTGTGGAACAGGCGATTTTGAGGAGCGTGCCTGTAGGAAAGGGGGTGGGACCTGTAAATCCTCTGGCAAATACACTTGAAGAAAAAGAGCGGTACCTGGCTCTTCAGGACGTAAAAGAAGCGGTTTCAATCCTCACATACAGCCCTGATTTTGCAAAACTAATCCCTGAGGTTGGCTGTAATATAGGGATGGCAATCCCATGTGCCAGGACTTATAATGAAATAGCTGCTGTCGAAGGCAGGATAATCAGGTTCAGGGAAAAGGCAATTCCCGTCGGATACGTTAATTTCGGAGCCAGCCAGCATGTTGCCAGGGTTATTTTAGCAGCTCTCCGCGAGAATCCTGAAATGAGGGCTGCCATGAATGTGAAATACTCGGAAGAAATTCTTGAAGCATGCAGAGAAATAAATCCTGGAATCTCTTCTTTTGACAGGGCTGAAGATCCTGGGGATGCCAGCACCATGGAATGGGGAACATCGGAGGCAATTAGAAAATACGGAGGAATGCCTGAAGTAATCTATGATAAAGGAGCAATAGGAAAAGAACCCATGGTCAGGCTGCTTGGTAAAAGCGCTTCAGAGGTCGCAAAGCTTGCCGTGGAACTTGCCAGGAGAGTAAAATAACACCCGTTGAGCATAACGCCAGCTGAAACCAGGATTTTTTATTCCCAATTTTTCTTATTTTAAATATTTTTTCAGATATATCCAGTTTTGATATATTTATTACTATTATTATCTTATTTTTAATCTTTTCTTTTTTCCTAATATAATGTCTTATTTTTTTATCTTTTAACTTTTCTTTTTTACTAATTTCCTTTTTATTGTTATTTCTTCTATTTCTATTCTCTTTTATTTCTCATCTTTATTTTTATTATTTTTTATTTTTATTACCTTTTGTTTCCATTCATCTTTATTTTTATTCATTTTCTTTTTTCCCTTTTGTTCTCACACCTTCCAGCTCCAATAACTTTGCGAATTTTTATAAAGTATAATGGTGGAGCTTATTGAATATAGATGAGAAACAGATAACACTTAAATACACCAAGGTACGATTTTGTACAGAAACGTTACGCAGGAGATTTTCATGGAGCAGACAAAAATTATCCTTGACGAAAATGAAATGCCGAAGAGATGGTACAACGTCCTTTCAGACCTGCCGTCTCCAATAGACCCGCCTCTGGACCCAAGAACCTGGCAGCCTATAAACCCTGAGGCTCTTGAGCCTATTTTTGCAAAGGAACTGATCAGGCAGGAAATGAGCAGTGACAGGTACATCGATATCCCTGCAGAAATACTCGAT
>WPCJ01342045.1_pt1 | contig 17981 bp, 16 predicted proteins | sample 5399831 | NCBI WGS metagenome assembly WPCJ01 (sample SAMN12869470, study PRJNA574797) | sludge metagenome | isolation source: wastewater treatment of pH10 | place: China:Beijing | collected 2019-05-20 | reverse complement strand
GGAAACGCTGGGCGTGGTGATGTTTTCTTTCGAACAGGCGGGCGATTCCGCCTATGCGGCTGCCATATCCATTCTGGCCGTTGCGGTGACATTCATGCTGATGCTTGCAACAAATCTGTTTGCGCGGCGTCTTCCAAACGGGGTGCTGCCATGGCGCGACTGAAAATCGCTTCTGTTTCCAAGGCCTTCAACGAGTTTCAGGCCCTGTCTGAAGTGTCGCTTGATGTGAAGGACGGCGAGTTTGTTGCCATTCTCGGACCATCCGGCTGCGGCAAGACCACGCTTTTGCGGATGATTGCAGGTTTTGAAGATGTTGACGGTGGCGAAATCCATATTGGTGACAGCCGTGTTTCCCATGTTGACTGTAGCGTGCCACCTGAGAAGCGGCAGGTCGGGATCGTCTTCCAGAATTATGCGCTCTGGCCGCATATGACGGTCGCCGAGAATGTTGGCTATAGTCTGCGAGTGGCAAAAGTTGCCAAAGCTGAGCGCGAGGCCCGTGTGAAGCAAGCGCTGGCGCTGGTAGATCTTGACGGTTTCGGTGATCGCCGTCCGGCCAATCTTTCGGGTGGTCAGCGGCAGCGTGTGGCTTTGGCCCGATGTCTGCTGGCAGCCCCTTCGCTGGTATTGTTTGACGAACCGCTTGCCAATCTCGATGTGCATTTGCGTGCTTCGATGGAAGACGAGTTTGCGGCTTTTCACAAGCGCACCGGTACGACGATTATCTACATCACGCATGATCAGGCCGAGGCCATGGCGCTTGCTGACCGGATTGCGGTTCTCGATCATGGCAAGCTTCAGCAGTTCGATACGCCGCGCAAGCTTTACGAGGAACCGGCCAGCGAAATGGTTGCGTCCTTCATCGCGCATGGCATGGTTCTGCCTGCGGAGGTAGTGTCTTTTGCGCAAGCGGGACATTGCGAGGCGCTGGTGCTGGGAAGCCGCGCGCAGGTGCGTTGTTCTGGCATTGAAATGCCGCGCGCCAACGCGCAGCTCTGCGTTCGCGCAGAAGATCTGGCATTGACCGAAACCGGCGGAATCCCTGTGCGGGTCAAGCGTTCGGTCTATCGCGGTGGCGGTTCGCGCATCGAGGCATCACCGCTGACAAAACCGGCTATTCACCTGCACTTTGAAGTGCGCGATCCGGTAAGACTGGAAGAAGGCGACGAGGTTCGCATCGCCATTCGCAGTGGCTGGATCATTCCCACCGATGAAATGCCGGTGAGAAAAGTCTCAACCGGCTTTCCAATCGGGAATAAGATCTGAAGCGCCAGGCAGAATGATAACAGCTTGAAGAGACCCTCATCCTGAGGGGCTCCTTGAGCTTTGCGAAAGGAGCCGTCTCGAAGGACGAGGGGCGGTTTGCGTTTGCTGACGTGTTTTCCCTCGCCCTTCGAGACGCCGTTTTCAACGGCTCCTCAGGATGAGGAAAAACGGGCGTTTTGGATAAGCGGCAGCTTATTTCTTCTTCATCGCTTCCAGAAGGGCTGCACCGAAGCCGCCGGTTGACGGCTGTTCCTGTTTGCGCGGAGCGAAGTTTTGCTTCTGTGCAGGTTTCGTGTCGCGCTGCGCGTTGTTACGCGGTGCTGGGGCTTCGCCACCATCTTTGCGCATTGTCAGGCCGATGCGCTTGCGTGGCACATCCACTTCCGTCACACGCACTTTCACCACATCGCCAGCCTTGACCACTTCATGCGGGTCTTTGACGAAGCGGTCGGCGAGTTGCGAGACATGGACAAGTCCGTCCTGATGCACGCCGATATCGACGAATGCACCAAAGGCCGCGACATTGGTCACTGTGCCTTCGAGCATCATGCCGGGTTTCAGGTCCTTGATGTCATCGATGCCGTCGGCAAAGGTCGCGGTCTTGAATTCAGGACGTGGATCGCGGCCCGGCTTGTCAAGTTCGGCAATGATGTCGCGCACGGTTGGCAGACCAAAACGCTCATCGACAAAGACGCGTGGATCAAGCGCCTTGAGCGCTACGCTATCGCCCATGAGGCTGCGCACATCGCGACCGCAGGCAGCAACGATTTTCTTGGCAACGCCATAGGCTTCCGGGTGAACGGAAGACGCATCGAGCGGCTCTGTGCCGTTCGCAATACGCAGGAAGCCTGCGCATTGTTCAAACGCGCGGTTGCCGAGGCGCGCGACTTTCAAAAGTTCCTTGCGGTTCTTGAAAGCACCGGCGTCATCGCGATGTGCAACAATTGCTTCGGCGAGAGACTTTCCCAGACCCGACACACGCGCCAGCAGCGAAGCAGAAGCCGTGTTGAGATCAACGCCGACCGCGTTCACGGCATCTTCGACCACCGCATCGAGCGAACGCGCCAGACGCGATTGATCGACATCATGCTGATACTGACCAACGCCGATGGATTTCGGTTCGATCTTCACGAGTTCCGCCAAAGGGTCCTGCAGGCGGCGGGCGATGGAAACGGCACCGCGCAGCGATACGTCGAGCTGCGGAAATTCGTTCGCTGCGGCTTCTGACGCCGAATAGACTGATGCACCTGCTTCCGACACGATGACTTTCAGTGGTTTTGGCGCTGGAAGGTCGTTGAGCATATCCACGACGAGCCGTTCGGTTTCGCGGCTGCCTGTGCCGTTGCCGATGGCAATCAGCTCGATCTTGTGTTTGCGGATCAGGCTTGCAAGCTCGGCCTGGGTGCCGCGCACATCGTTCTTTGGCGGGAATGGATAGACCGTGGTGGTGTCGAGCAGTTTGCCAGTGCCATCGACGATTGCGACTTTCACGCCGGTGCGGATGCCTGGATCGAGGCCCATGGTGGCGCGGGAGCCTGCAGGGGCGGCTAACAGCAGGTCCTTGAGGTTGCGGGCGAAGACGTTGATGGCTTCTTCCTCGGCGCGTTCACGCAGGTCGCGCATGAGATCAAGTGACAACGAGAGCGAAAGTTTGACGCGCCACGCCCAGCCTGCAACTTCCATCAGCCAGCGGTCGCCGGGCAGGGTTGCGCCGATATTATAGGCGGCTGCAATTTTACGTTCGACCGGCTTTACAGGTGAGGTGTCGTCGGTGTCGATTTCAATGTCGAGCGACAGAAAATCCTCGTTGCGACCGCGCAGCATGGCCAGAGCGCGGTGGCCTGCAACATTTGCCCAGCGCTCGGAATGGTCGAAATAATCTGAGAACTTTGCGCCTGCCTCCTGTTTGCCATCGACAACGCGCGAGCGCAGTACGGCGCGATCTTTGAGATAGTTGCGCAGATTGCCGATCAGTTCGGCGTTTTCAGCAAAGCCTTCGGCGATGATGTCGCGCGCGCCTTCAAGGGCTGCTTTCACATCTGCAACTTCACCGGTGACATATTGCGCAGCAATCTCTGCGGGGACCAGCCTGCGGTCGGTGAGAATGGCTTCGGCAAGCGGTCCAAGACCGCGTTCGCGGGCGATCTCCGCTTTGGTGCGGCGCTTGGGCTTGTAGGGAAGATAAAGATCTTCAAGCTCGGCCTTGGTCTGAACGCCTGCGATCTTAAGTTCAAGCTCAGGCGTGAGCTTTCCCTGGCCGCCGATCGATTCCATGATCGAGGTGCGGCGTGTTTCAAGTTCGCGCAGATAGGCGAGGCGTTCGGAAAGCTGACGCAATTGCGTGTCATCAAGCCCGCCGGTGACTTCCTTGCGGTAACGGGCGACGAAAGGTACTGTCGCGCCTTCGTCCAGCAAGCCGATTGCTGCCAGTGCCTGATCCGGCTTTGTGTTGATTTCCGCCGCGATGATCCCGGCAATGCGCTTGGTAATGTCCGCCATGTAATTTCCAATTCTCAACTGTCACGCCGAACATAGTCGGATGTCGGTTCGGCGCAATCAAGGCAGTAACGACGTTCCACAGGAAAGGCTTCGGTTTTCCCGTTCACGGCGATGTGAACGAGCGGCCTCTTTTTAAATCGGATTCAATCAATACTTATATCGGGAAATGACGATACGTATCAGAAGATCAGCGAGGTGACTGCGATGTCGGATGTTCAGCCTATACCATTGGACGAGATACTCAAGGCGCTCGCTAATCCTGTGCGTCTTGACATTTTGAGCTGGCTCAAGGAACCGGAGAACCATTTCTCTGGTCAGCACATGCCTCTGGAGATGGGCGTGTGCGCGGGCCAGTTCGAACGGTGCGGCCTCTCCCAGTCGTCCGTTTCTGCCCATTTGTCTGTGCTGACGAAAGCGGGTCTGATTACGCCCCATCGCGTCGGCCAATGGACCTTCTACAAACGCGATGAGGAGGCGATAGCCGCCTTGCTCAAATCACTGTCCGATCTTTAATCCATCCTGAAACGATCTTTCCCACTTGAAGGAAATGCATCCATGGCCACATTGTTCGATCCAGTCACCATCGGTGATTTAAAGCTTGCTAATCGCATCGTCATGGCCCCCCTGACGCGCAATCGCTCGCCCCGCGCTGTGCCAAACGACCTCAACGTCACCTATTATGAACAGCGCGCAAGTGCTGGTCTCATCATCACCGAGGCAACGCCGATCAGCCATCAGGGGCAGGGCTATGCCTATGTGCCGGGTCTTTACTCCGATGAGCAGCTTGCTGGCTGGAAGCGTGTAACCGACGCTGTTCATAGCGCAGGCGGCAAGATCGTCGTGCAGATGTGGCATGTGGGCCGTATTTCGCACGACAGCCTGCAGCCAAATGGCGGCAAGCCAGTAGCGCCTTCGGCCATCACGGCCAAGTCGAAGACCTATCTCGTGCATCCGGACGGCACCGGCGAATTTGCGCCGACGTCCGAACCACGTGCACTGGACAAGAGCGAGCTTCCGGAAATCGTCGCCACCTATGCCAAGGCTGCGAAGGATGCTGTTGAAGTGGCTGGTTTTGACGGCGTCGAAATTCACGCTGCAAACGGCTATCTGATCGACCAGTTCCTGCGTTCGGGCAGCAATCACCGCACCGATGAATATGGTGGCTCGATTGAAAACCGTGCTCGCTTCCTGTTCGAAGTCGTTGACGCTGTGACGAAGGCGGTCGGTGCTGGAAAGGTTGGTATCCGTCTTTCGCCAGTGACGCCTGCCAACGATGCATCGGATTCCGATCCGCAGCCGCTGTTTGACTATGTGCTCGAAAAGCTTGCCTCATACGGTCTTGCATATGTTCACATCATCGAAGGTGCGACCGGCGGCCCACGCGATTTCCAGCAGGGTCCGCAGCCATTCGATTATGCGCGTCTCAAGCAGGTTTATCGCGATGCCGGTGGCGAAGCTGCCTGGATGGTTAATAATGGCTATGATCGCGAACTGGCTGAACAGGAAATCGAAAGCGGCCGCGCTGATGTGGTTGCCTTTGGCAAACCGTTCATCTCAAATCCTGATCTTGTCCGTCGTTTGAAGGACAATTCACCACTCAACGAGCTGGATCAGCAGCATATGTATGGCGGTGGCGCCAAGGGTTACACGGATTATCCGATCCTTGCTTAGGGTCTGTTCCTAAAGCCGCCATGCCGGTCTGCAATTGGCAATTTGTCTGCGTTCCGATGCTCATGTACCCAAAAGTACACTCCGCTTCGGTACTCGAAAATCACCATTTTCGCCACGACCTGCCGCTTTTTGATTCAGACACTTAATCATAAAATAAAAAAGCTCGGCGAATTGCCGGGCTTTTTTTATTAAAGACGCGCGCGCGTTGATCGCGGCGTTGCCAGCAGAAGATTGGTTTCGCTGGCCTTGATGCCCGGCACCAGCCTGATGCGACGCAACACGGCATCAAAATCGGTGAGCGTGGCAGCGCCCAGTTCCACCACAAGGTCGAAACGGCCATTGGTGGTGTGGACGGCTGAAACTTCCGAAAAACCGCCAAGCGCCTTCACGACACGGTCGGCGACATTGCCTTCGATTTCGATCATCATGATACCGCGTACCGGCAGATCGACCGCATCGGACCGCAGGATCACTGTATAGCCGATGATGTCACCGGAATTTTCCAGGCGCTCCATGCGCGCTCGCACGGTGGCTCGCGAAACGCCGAGATCGATTGCAATATCCGAAATGCTGCGTCGTCCATTGTGGCGCAAAAGCGTAATCAGCTTTTCATCCAGATCGTCCATGTTTTCTCCATTTTGAAAAGCCAATCCGACATTCTGATAAACCAAACCGTTAAAATTGCCAATCCGGTTGCTTCACATCGCCAAGCGTAAATGGTCAATCTATGACAATAATTTCTCTGGAGTAGCACTTTATGCATTGCAAGATTTTGGGATTGCCGGTTCAAGAAGGCACAGGTCGTCTGGGCTGCAATATGGGCCCCGACGGTTATCGTGCCGCTGGTATTGCGGATGCAATTCGCGAGCTCGGCCACGAGTTTACCGATCTCGGCAATTTGGCCCCGGCTGAACTGCGCCCGCTGACTCATCCCAATCCTGTAATCAAGGCTTTGCCGCAGGCTGTTGCCTGGATTGAAGCAATTAGTGAAGCCGCTTATCGTGAAAGCGAAGAGGGTTTTCCGATCTTCCTCGGCGGGGATCATCTGCTCGCAGCAGGTACCGTTCCGGGCATCGCACGTCGTGCCGCTGAAAAGGGTCGCAAGCAATTTGTGCTGTGGCTGGATGCGCATACGGATTTCCATACTCTGGAAACGACGGGCAGCGGCAATCTGCATGGCACGCCTGTTGCCTATTACACGGGACAAAAGGGCTTTGAGGGTTATTTCCCGGCTCTGGCAGCACCGATTGATCCCGCCAATGTTTGCATGATGGGTATTCGCAGTGTTGATCTGGCAGAACGTACTGCGATCAAGCAGACCGAAGTTGCCGTCTATGACATGCGCCTCATCGATGAGCATGGTGTGGCAGCCCTGTTGCGCCGCTTCCTGCAGCGCGTGAAGGACGAAAACGGCCTTCTGCACGTCAGCCTCGATGTCGATTTCCTTGAGCCGTCGATTGCGCCCGCTGTCGGCACCACGGTTCCGGGCGGTGCGACCTTCCGTGAAGCGCATCTCATCATGGAAATGCTGCATGACAGCGATCTGGTGACGAGCCTTGATCTCGTCGAGCTGAACCCGTTTCTCGATGAACGCGGACGTACCGCTACTGTGATGGTCGACCTGATGGCGAGCTTGCTGGGCCGCAGCGTCATGGATCGCCCAACCATCAATTACTGAAATCAGGAGGCCGCATTCGTAAAGCGCCGGATGGGTTCATCCGGTGGTAGAATGCTCAAGCTATTTGTATTACGCGCATCTTGTTCCGAAAACCGCTTCGCACTTTTCGGGATGCGCTCAAGGAGCAATAATGACCCAACCAAACCTCAATATCGTCCCCTTCGTCAGCGTCGATCATATGATGAAGCTGGTGCTGTCCGTTGGCGTGGAAACCTTCCTCAAGGAACTCGCCGACTATGTCGAAGAAGATTTCCGCCGCTGGGAAAACTTCGATAAGACGCCGCGTGTGGCTTCGCACTCGAAGGAAGGCGTGATTGAGCTGATGCCGACGAGCGACGGTACGCTCTACGGCTTCAAATATGTGAATGGCCACCCGAAGAACACGCGTGAAGGTCTCCAGACCGTTACGGCATTCGGCGTTCTTGCCGATGTGGGCAGCGGCTATCCGATGCTGCTGACCGAAATGACCATCCTCACCGCACTGCGCACTGCCGCGACTTCGGCAGTTGCTGCAAAGCATCTGGCCCCGAAGAATTCCAGCACGATGGCCATCATCGGCAATGGCGCGCAGAGTGAATTCCAGGCGCTGGCTTTCAAGGCGCTGCTCGGCGTCGACAAGCTGCGTCTCTACGACCTTGATCCGGAAGCGACTGCCAAGTGCATGCGCAACCTGCAGGGCGCCGGTTTCAACATCGTTGCCTGCAAGACAGTCGAAGAGGCTGTCGAGGGTGCGGACATCATCACCACCGTCACCGCCGACAAGGCCAATGCGACGATCCTGACCGACAACATGGTTGGCGCTGGTGTGCACATCAATGCGGTTGGCGGCGATTGCCCCGGCAAGACGGAACTGCACGGCGATATTCTGCGTCGTTCCGACATCTTCGTCGAATATCCGCCGCAGACCCGCATCGAAGGCGAAATCCAGCAGCTGCCAGAAGATTATCCGGTCAAGGAGCTTTGGGAAGTCATCACCGGCAAGATCGCCGGACGCAACGATGCCCGCCAGATTACGCTGTTCGATTCGGTCGGCTTTGCGACAGAGGATTTTTCGGCTCTACGCTATGTGCGTGACAAGCTGAAGGACACCGGCTTCTACGAAAAGCTGGATCTTCTTGCCGATCCAGATGAGCCGCGGGATCTCTACGGCATGCTGCTGCGTCACGAAAAGCTGCTGGAAGGCGAAAAGACCAAGCCAGCGGCCTGATCCGATCTTTTGACCAGCTTCCACTTTTGGAAGATGGGCTCTACCTGTTGCAACCCTGCCGCGCTTGATGCTCGGCGGGGTCGAACTGTCGCAATCAATGCGATAAATCCTTGGTGCCGTGCGCGATTTCCATTATTGCAGGATGTGATTTCTGTGATGGGGTGCATTGGGCATGGGCGACAGGGTGGAAAACGAAACATCCTTCAGACAATCGGGAAATACTGTGCGGTCTGCCGCCAGTCCGGTCGTCTTCTGCGACACGCTGGGCCTTTATCAGGCGCCCGTTGGCAAATCTCTCGATACGGTTGTGGTCTTTGCAAGCCCCTGGGGGCTGGAAGAACTCTGCACGACACGCAAATTCTGGCGCATCGTCGCCGATGGACTTGCGGTGCGCGGGATAGGTTCCTTCCGCTTCGATTGGCCCGGCACAGGTGACGGACGCGACGACATCGATTTTTCCAACGGGCTGGAACTCTGGCACAATACGCTTGCTGAAGCTGCCCGGAAGGCGCGTGACCTGTCTGGGGCAAGCCGCGTCATCATCATTGGGCAGAGCCTTGGTGCAGCGATTGCTGCCCAAACGGCGGCCCGGATCGAAGGCGTCGCGGCATTGGCGCTTCTGGCGCCGGTCATTTCCGGACGGTTCTACACGCGTGAACTGGCCGTCTGGTCGAGCATGGTCGATGCCGATCTGGGACTGACAGACGAGCAAAGGATCAAGAACAGCGTTTCCATCGCATCGCTGACAATGCAGCCGGAAGTGGCTGCCGATGTGAAGAAGATCAATCTTCTGTCGCTGGAGACGAAGCCTGCGCCTCAATGTCTTTTGTTAGCGCGGACGGACCGTCCGAACGATGCCGAACTGGCAACGCATATGGAAAAGCTTGGCGCTGATGTGACGGTTGAAGCCTTTACCGACTATGACAAGCTGATTTCTAACCCGGTCCTCTCGCGCCTGCCGGTGGAAGTCGCTGACCGGCTTGTGGACTGGGCGGCAGGTATTGCAGGTTCCGTGCCCGCACGGAACAAGCTGGATGAAAGTGCACTAGGCGGCACTTTGACGGGCGACGGTTTTGTCGAAACGCCTGTCTCGTTCGGTTCCGACAACCGCCTTTCTGGTGTTCTCTGCGCCCCCTTGGGCGAGCGGCGGGGCAAGGCGGTCCTGTTTCTCTCCGCAGCCTATGATCGACGTGTAGGATGGGGCCGTACGACGGTCGATATGGCGCGCAAGCTCGCGCGGGAAGGGATAGCGTCACTGCGTTTCGATATTGCGAATGCAGGCGACAGCCCGCCCAATCCGGGGATGCCGGAACAGGTACTTTACACCAACGGGGCAGAGGCCGATGTTGCCGAAACCCTCGACTATCTCGACGCCATTGACTGGGGCCGTCCAGTGATCGCCGGGCGGTGCAGCGGTGCATTTCTGGGGTTCCACAGCGCCTTGAAAGATGAGCGCGTTTCAGGTGCGGTCCTCGTCAATCCGGAGACATTCTACTGGGCGCCGGGACGTTCGGTCGAAGATGCAGTTCGAGAAGGCAAGCGCACGCTGGAGGACTACGGCAGTCGCGCGCTCCGCGCCGAAACATTCCAGCGCCTGTTTCGCGGTGAGCTGGATATCCGTGCCATCCTGCGCAACCTTACGCGCGGGGTTGCAGGGCGTATCCGCGGGCTGGCACGCAAGCTTCTGCGCAGCCGCACAGTGGAAGGACGGGCAGTCTATTCGGCCTTTGACGAATTGAAGCAGCGTGAGGTGCCACTGGCGCTCGTTTACGCTGAGAAGGATGTCGGGCGCGAGCATTTCAATTTCTATTTCGATCAGATGGGCACCGGCCTGAAGGGCTTCGACAATGCGTCAGTCACCATCATTCCAAATGCCGATCATAATCTCACACCGGAACATTCGCGCGAAATCTATATCGACACGATCCGCGCAATGACCTTACGTGATTAGAACCAGACGATCCGTGATGAACCGGCGATGCGGATTTCTCCAGACGGCTTGTCGGGTGTCGCCTTACGCGGAATAAGGGCGATGCGTTTCGCCTCGTTGGGAGCAAGGTGAAACCAGTTCTCGGCAGTCCGCCAGTCACCTGCATCGATGCTGACAGATTGGGCTAGAACCGGCGTTTTCAGATCGAGGAACCAGTTTCCATTCTCTTCGACGGGAGCTACTTCGATAGCGGCGTCGTGAAATGCCTTTGTTCGTCCGAGCGGAAAGTGAAATGCCTCAGCAATCGTAATGCCATTGCGCTTCAGTCGTGCAATGGTCACGTCATGGGCCGGAGGGCCGAAACGATAGGCGTAAGTGACATCGAAGAACGCACCGAACAGATCCGTTGCGGCAATGGTGATCGCTGAACGACCGGCAATCGAAAGATCGCGGCGACCGGAAACCACCGGCTGCGAACCGGCACGCAGACATGCTAATTCAAGCGAAAGATCAGCGGTTTCGGCCCGTTCGTTTAAAACATGGATCGCGAGGCCGTTAACGCCTTCGTCGGTCAAGGCGACCTGCTGTGGACGGAAGGCGCGTTTCAGGCCATGCCATGACGCTTTGGGTTCACCGGTCGCATCGATCATGCCCCAGCCCGCGCCGGGCAACAGGTCTTGAAACATCCAGAGAAGGCCACCGAAACAGGTGCTTCCCGGTCGTCTCCATTCGGCGAAGGTCGCTTCCATCACTTCCGCTGTGACTGCACGGGAGAGGTGGAGATATTGTTCCACATCTTCGCGTCGCAGTCGTGCTGGATCGTAACCGTACAACATCTCCAGATAGGCGTCCCGCACATCCTCGAAATCCCAGGATACGCCACGGTCGCGGGGCACACGTGCTTTCCAGCGCGGATCGTGAACCGGCGGCACATCGAGATGGGTTTTCAGCGTGCGTGCTTCGGGCACGTTGGAGAAGGCCAGACATTCGGTCGCAAAACGTACTTCCGCACGCCGCGCATCTTCCAACGGACGGCAATAGGCACTGACGCCATAATAATGGCTGACGCCTTCGTTGCTGATGAAGGGGAGGGCACCATCACAGGGCGAATTCGGCACATAGGGAATATCGGGGCAAAGCTTGCCGACAATAGCGGGCAGGATTTCCTCGGTAAGCAGGCCTTTCCAGGTCGCTTCCGGCAGGCCCATCATTGCGCCCTGCTGGTAAATTTCGCTGCCGCCGCAAAGGACCGTCAGCGATGGCGCATGCTCGACAGCGGCCAGAAGCTGAGACGCTTCTGCCTGCACTTTTGTGACAAATGCTTCGTCCTTCACCGGATAGTCGAAATTGGCGAACATGAAGTCCTGCCACACCATGATGCCCAGCTCGTCGCAAAGCGCATAAAAGTCCGGTGTCTCATAGGCGGTGATGCCGCTCAGTCGCAGCATGTTCATGCCCGCTTCCTGCGCGAGCTTCAGCCATGGTTCGTAATCGTCGCGTCCGCCGGGAAGGCGGACGACATCGGCAGAACTCCATACCGCGCCGCGGCAGAAAATCGTCTCGCCATTGATCCTGAGTGCAAAGCCCTTGCCGTCCGGCCCGCGATCGACCTCGATGCGGCGGAAGCCGGTGCGCCCGAGCGGGCGTAGTTCGCCGTCGAGTGAAAGTTCGACATTGTGAAGCGTTGGATCGCCGTGCGTGTGCGGCCACCACGGTTCGACGCTGGGAAGCATCAGCCTTGCCGCCCATTGATCGCCGGTCTGGCGTTCGCAGGCGATTTGTTGCCCTGCGCAATGGAGAATGGGTGCCTCGGCCTTGCCGCTGTAGGTAAAACTGACTTGAAGTTCGCCATCACCGGTTTCGGGCAGCCTTGCCTGAATGGCGATGTGGGATATGGCTTCAGCATCGGAACGGCTGATTGAAATCGGACGCCATGGACCTACGGCATGCACTTCCGGGCACCAGCCCGGCATATAGCCGAGTGCTGTCGTGCGGATAAGGCGCAGGCCCTGTGTGTTCATCAGCTGCGTGCGCCAGCGGGCACGTGGGCCTTTCTGGCTGAGGTGAGGTGCGAGCGCGCGAAAACACAGGGCAAGCTCGTCCTTGCCGGTCAGTGTAACGGGCAGATCATGGCCGAGAAACATGCTGTCGGTTTGCAGCAGCAACTTGCCATTGAAAAAGACATCGCAAATCGTAGCAAGCCCGGAAAAATGGAGTGTCGCGGGGCCGGGCGTCTCCTTGATATCAAGGAAATACCAAGCATCCTGATTGTCGAGCGCTACGGGATTGTTTCGGTCGAAACGTCCCGATTTTTCCAGAGCTTCCGCCACTGTGCCGGGCACCGGCGCGTCATTGACCGCCTCACCGGACTTCGCGTCAAGTGGCGTTTGCGCCGCATCCGGGCCGGTGATGACAAGCCGCCATCCGGTCGAGAGCGGTTGGCTGGTCGAGTTTAGTTCAAGCCGCATCGCGACCAAGTTCCGCTGCAAGCGCTGCCATCATCCGATCCCAGGCATCTGCCGCCGGTTGTAGCGTTCCGGACAATACGTCGAATTTCTTGCGCATGACGGCACGGGCGAGCTGGAACTGAACAACCTTTGCTATTTCTGCAATCTGCAAGGCATCTGCCGAGGCTGTTGCAAAGAGCCTGCCTTGCCCGAGCCAGTCGAGATGACTTGCCGCGAGTTCGAAATTCGCGCCGAGCTGGCGCAGCGTGTTGAACGCATATTTATGGAAGAAGCCGAACGGGCGTTCCGCGATTGCTTCGACCTGAGCGGGGAACATGCTGGCAAAAGCGCGGATCGGGTTTTCCTTTGGCCTGCGCGCAAAATGGCGCGTCAGAAGGATTTCGGCGATGCGTCGCTGATGCGCCTCATCCGGCACATGCATTGGAAACTTGGCAAATTCCGTGTAGGGCAGGAAGGGCAGGTCGGTTTCCGTCAGATGACGCTGGAAAACGCCGTCGAAATCCTCACCTTCGAGGTGATAGAAACCGCCATTGTGAAAATAATCGAGCGAGCGGTTTTCGACGTCCATACGGTTGATCGCGATGGTCGTCTTGCCATGTTCTGTGCGGTAGCTGACGCCATGTGTATCCGGCATGAAGTAGCTGTCCATTTCGATCATGCACAGACGTCCGCGCGCGATCTGCTCGGCGACATGGCTTTCCACACGATCAAAAATCGCAAGCTCCGTCGCCCGAATGCCATAAAGGGCTTCGAGGTCTTCCAGCGGCACCTTGAAGAAGGTGAACTGGTCGCCCTCGAATTCCTGTGTCAGCGTGAAGCCGAGCATGGCCTCCGGTTCGGCACCCAATGTTGCCAGCACTTCGATCCAAAGATCGACATAGCAGTTGGTTTCCGGCCAGATGCGCGTCTGGGCGTGCAAAGCGTGCGGCGTGTAACGGTCGGGCGCAATGTTCGGAAAAACTGCCTGCATGGTCGCGATCAGCCCCACAATTCCTTGCGTACGTTTTCCGGCCATATTTCAACATCCAGACCGTGATGATGGAAGAGCGCCAGCGCGATACGTTCCAGCCCGAACCCGACGCAAGCCGTGTGTGCCACGGCACCGTCATCAAGCGAGAGCCCCCACTTCACGCCGAACTGGTCCTGATGATAGTTGAAGCTCATGCAGGCAGTCGGCTTTTCGACGCTGGTGATCGGGATCAGCAGTTCGAATTTCAGGTTCTGGTCGCGCTGGTTGTTGACCAGCAACTTGCCAGCACGTCCGAAGAACGGGTCGTTGGCCACGTCGATTTCGACGGGCAGTTCGACCTTCTTCATCATTTCCGTGCCACGGTCGATCCAGAGCTGGCGGAACGACATCACATCGGCTTCCGTGCCCATGCGCACATATTCACGCATGCGGAAAAGCTGCTGGCGGGCAGGGTCGACCGACGGTTCATAGCGGAAGCAATAGGATTGCAGGTCGTAGAGCCCGCCGCTCTGCGGCAGCGGTCCGCGCTTGGCGACTGTCGGATAGAGCGGATAACAGGCGGCAGGCGTCAGCACGATATCCGTCGCTTTCTGCTCCAGCGTCCAGTCCGTGCCTTCATCCATGCATTTGATGAGATTGACGTGGTCAAGCTCGCAGCCGCAGAAGCTGTGCACGGTGCCAGCGAGCTGTGGGAAGCTTTTCATGTAGCCGCTTTTTTCGAAAAAAGCGCGGTTCATGCCGGGGGGGAAGCGGATCGCTTCGGCGCCGTCATTGCCTCCGGTACGGTCGATCAGGCGTTCAAATGCCTGGATGACATCTTCGAACTGGCCGGAGCGTCCATATAGACCTTCCACGCCGGTGTCGATCAGGAGACCGGAATCGAAAAGCCGGTCTAGAAATGATCTCTGAGCATCCATGGCAATTATCCCAAAAGGCTGGTGTTCTGTTTGTGAATGAGCAGCATGGTGGCTGTATTGCCGAGGATGCGCTCGTTTGAAATCATCAGCTGCGCGGAATGCGCGTCGCGCAGATGGCGTCCGAGGCTGAAAGGCGTACCGTTCTTGTAGCCCATGATGCCGCAGACCAGCATGGCGTGATTGATGATCTGAAGGATCGTCTGCGATGCGGCAATCTTGAGATTGTTCATCGCAATCGCAAAGCCCATGGAGGCCAGCTTGTCAGGGTCGTGCTTTGCTTCGCGATAGGTCTTGAGGCAGGCGACGATTTCGGACTTCAGCATCTGAAGCATGTTGGATGCTTCGGCAACGCGCAAGGCGCCCGGCTGCGGCGCGCCCGGATTGCGCTTCGCGGCGGCGCGCACGAATGCCTGCGCCCGGTTGACCGCATCGACGGCGATGCCATACCAGAGCGAGCTCCACAGCGTATGCGACTGTGCCAGCATGGATTGCGCTGCGATTTCAGCGAAGGGATGCGGCAGGATCTGCACCTTGTCTGCTTCGCCACGGAACACAAAGCCTTCCGAGCAGGTGCCACGCATGCCGAGCGTGTCCCAGTCATGGGTCTTTTCGAGCGTGTATTGGTCTTTCAGGAACACGGTCATCACCTGATCCGACGATGCGGCACCTTCATGCGATCGCGACGTGATCAGAATGGCATCGGCATAGGTGCCATAGGAGATGACGGTGGCATTTTTTTCCAGACGGCAGATGTCGCCTTCGACCTCGATAGCGCAGATCGAGTTGCGCAGATCGCCGCCAATGCCGCCTTCGGTCGTAGCCGAAGCAAGCAGTAGCTGGTCTTTTGCGACTTTGCGCATGAAATCCCGGTGCCATTCGACCGTCTGGCCGTGCTCCACCAGGCTCGAAAGCTTGATGTGATGCATGGCGAAAATCATTGCGCTCGACGCACAGGACTGGCCGAGAACGCAGCACAATTCCGCAATCTGGTCGATTTCCGCACTCTCGCCACCCAATTCGCTCGGCACCTGAATGCCAAGCAGGCCTTCGACCTTCATCGCATCGATTGCTTCACGCGGGAAGCGGCCTTCCTTATCGACGCTATCGGAAAATTTACCCGCTATGGCCGCAACGCGGCCCACGCGCTCTGAAAGACTGTTCCCCGCCCCGGCATTCATTATGCGGCCTCTTTGTCCTTGAGAATCTGGGCAATCGTCTGTTCGATGGCTTTGATGCTCGCGAAAGACTTGCGATTGAGATACTGGTCCGGAAATTCGATGTCGAACTTGTCTTCCAGACCGAGCATGAGCTGTACCGAGGCAAAAGACGACAGGCCTGCGCTGTAAAGATCAGCATCGTCGGCAATGTCCATCACCGGGCCCGGTAGTCCGCCGACCTTGGCCAAAAGTTCGCGAATGGATTCATTCATAGTTTAACTCCCTGCATATCCGCTCAAGTCGAAACTTCGCGTCTGGGTTGACGCGATACACGACCTATCGAGCTTTCAAAAAAGCTGCGGCAACTGTTCGAAATTCTGCCCCTTTATGCAAGTGATATGTTGCGAATATTAGTGACATCGCAAACACACCAGCGTGCGTTTGGCCTTTTGTGCTCCCACAAGCCTTTATTTTCTGTTGACGTGACTGAACTGCAGTCCGCCTATTCTGTGGACGTGCTTATATAGTTAAATATTCGATGACAAGATATGTTGCATTGCGCGCAGGGGTTGCGTGCGATTTTGGTTAAAGCGGACGGCGTGAATGCCGTGGCGCGGAAATCTGGCCCGTGTTGGTGGCGATTGCCATTTCAAAACTGTCGGCAATGCGTCGAGCCCGATCAATGAAAATGATTGCGGCTTCCGGAGGGAATATTTCGCGCGCAGTTTTCTCGAAAAGATCAAGCCAGCGGTCGAAATGTTCGTTCTTCAGCGCCAGCTTGAGGTGCGGCGCCATGGGACGCCCTTCATAATTGCCGGTCTTGAGAATAACCGACGACCAGAATGCAGCGATCTGCGCGATGTGATGATCCCAGTCATGAACTGCAGCGGCAAAGATCGGCCCGATGACTTCATCCTCGCGTGCGCGTCCGTAGAAAGTGGCCACCAGCTTTTCAATGGAGGCTGGATCAATGGACGGATGAGGCTGATTGATGAAAAGGGTCATGATCGCTGTTTGATGTCGTTGCGCCGGAAAGCGGACTCTGAGGCGGATATAGTCGCTGCACCGGCTACAATCCAGTGAAGTGTTGCCGCATGGCCATCAACTTCCCGTTGGCGAAACCGCCGCCACGATTTAATAGTCCAACTGTCTAATATAGTTGAGGGAGAGATGAATGCGGGTGTTTCTGCTTGCGGGTCTGTTGACCCTTGCGACAACCGGGGCAGGCTTTGCCGCTTCGTGCGAACAGAATTTCAAGTCCGAGGGTGTTCCGCTCGTAACTGCGATTAGCTATCGCTCGACACAAAGCTTTGCCGGTGTGAAATCATCGACAGCCTTGCAGCGTCTGGCACAAGCCGTCGCAGCTGAAGGGTTTTCGGGTATCAAGATCAACAAGCAGCTCGCTTCCATAGACGCTTTTCAGGAAACGACTGGATCGGGCCGTATCCAGACCTTGCGCGTCACGGCACGAGCGCAGGGTAAGGGCACTCGTGTCGACGCGATCTTCAGTATTCAGGCGGGGCAGGCGACTAGCAAGTCGGTGGTACGCGAAGGACTTTGCCGTATCATCGCTGCCGCAGCGAATTAAAACTTATAGCCTGATGGCTATTGCCGTCAGGCTATCTTCTGCATCAATTCGATACGATTGCCGAATGGGTCGTGGATGTAGCAACGATCATAATCTTGCAGCGGCTCGTTCACGATAGTTTCGATGCCTACTTGCGTCAGATGTGCAATCATTTCGTGCAGGTCATCGACCAGAAATGCAGGATGCGCCTTGCGTGCGGGCGAGAAAGGGCGCTCGACGCCCAGATGAAGCCTGATTGCTCCCTTCTCAAACCAGCAACCGCCACGCGCCGCGAGATTCTCAGGCTTTGGAACGTCCACGAAGCCGAGGATCGAGCCATAAAAATCGCGGGCTTTCTGCTCCTGACCTTCAGGCATTGCCAGTTGAACATGATCGAGAGCGATAATTTGCATGAACGTGCCGACGTTAAACAATGACGCGAACAACATAAAGCGCACCAATAGCCGGTCAAGCTATGTGAATATGGTACAAATGTCTGGAGAGGGAGAGCGATGGTAGCGGAGGAGGGATTCGAACCCCCGACACAAGGATTATGATTCCTCTGCTCTAACCTACTGAGCTACTCCGCCACGCGTCGCTTTACAGAGACAACTTCATGATCGCCGTTTCCGGTGGGACAAATCGTTGTTC
>WPCJ01365290.1_pt1 | contig 17989 bp, 16 predicted proteins | sample 5399831 | NCBI WGS metagenome assembly WPCJ01 (sample SAMN12869470, study PRJNA574797) | sludge metagenome | isolation source: wastewater treatment of pH10 | place: China:Beijing | collected 2019-05-20 | reverse complement strand
AACTGTATTTGATTCCCTGATCTTCAACTCATATGCTATCACCGGTCAATAATACGCTATTAAATGAGGCGTCAATTCCCAAAGCTTTAGCTATAGTCGCCGTCGCTATCCGCAGGCGGTACAGATTCAATCTGTTTTTGCAGTTTTGAAGCGACATGCGCGGCAGTCAGCGCCATTTGGTGGCGGGCATCGCTTTCGATTTCGTCACGCTGATTGAGCAGCGACAACATGCGCGCACCGGCGAGAATAATCAGAAAGGCAATAATCAGCACCGGCACGACGCGGCGCAGCAACGGCTCAAGGGAAAGAAGCTTGCGGTAGGCAGGGCCCGACAACAGATAAACATAGCCGGAAAGCTTGAAACGCTTACGCTGACTTTGTCTTTCTGAGGTGTAACGGACACCATTCGGCGCGCGGTACGCGTCGGTATTTGCCATCCTGTGGCCCCTCATCTGAGTGGTTGCTTTTGAAGTGATTCGGGGTGAGAAATCCGAATAACCCTAATGAATCAAATGTGATTCGCTGTGTCCAGTGCTTTTAATTAATAATTAATAAAAAACCCGCGCCGATTCGAAGGTGATTCGATCAGTTTTCGGAAGGTGACACATGAGGTCAGTGCTGCATGATTCTGATTTGATTCAGAAATACACTGCCGTTCAGTCTTTATCGTAAAACATTGTGTTCTTTTTAAAGCGTTTCCTGAAATACAGAAGGCGGGTGCGGAAGTTCTGATTGACCCTCCGCACCCTTATTTTGTCAGGCCAGCATACGTTCTGTAATATCGCGAACATCAGCTGAGAGGTTTTCAGCCTGAGCGATGGTTTCCAGTGCTGTTTTCAGATGCTCGCGGCGCGCCGGTTCCAGCGTTTTCCATGAGCGCAGGCTGGTCAGCAGGCGTGATGCCAATTGCGGGTTCTCGCGGTCAATTGTCAGGATCAGATTGGTGAAAAACGCATAGGTTTTGCCGTCCGGCCGGTTGAAGCCGGTTGGATTGCCTGCTGCAAAAGCACCAAGCAAAGCGCGTGTTCTGTTCGGATTGTCGAGCGAGAACAGCGGATGCTGCATCAGTTGCTGCACAGTTTCCAGCGCATCAGGAGCAGGGCGGCGCGCCTGCACACCAAACCACTTGTCCATTGCCAGCGGTACATTGCCATAGTCTTTTTCAAACTGTGCCAAGGCTTGTGTCGCATTGTCATGACCGTAAAAGCGATGCACCAGCAAGGTCAGAGCTGCAATCTTGTCTGTCATATTGTCAGCGTCATTGAACTGGGCATAGACCCGTGCAGGGCCGTTATCCGAGGCTGCAAGATAGCTCAGCAAGACTGCTTTGAGCGCGCGTTTTCCTGCACCTTCCGCATCCGGTGTGAAGGCTGCGTTGTCTTGCAGGCTCGCATAGGTTTTGGCGAACAGCGCAGCATTCTGCGCGGCAATCACGGAGAGCAGTGCTTCTCTGCTGCTGCGGATCAGGTCAGGATCAATATTGCTGCCAAGCTCGCGGGCAATATCCGCTTCTTCCGGCAGGGAGAGGCATAGTGCGCGGAAAGCGTGATCCAGTGTCTCATCCTGCACCAGTTCAGCCAATAATTCTGCCAGTGCCGGATCAAATGCGACCGGCTCCTGCAGGCGCAGTTTTTCGACATTGGCTATAATCGCGTTGCTCATCAGCTGGTGGATGACCTGCCAGCGGCCAAAAGCATCACTGTCATGACGGGCAAGAAACAGTTGCTCCTCACGGCTCAGTTGCTGGCTGAGATGCACCGGCGCTGAGAAACCGCGCAACAGCGAGAGAACCGGCTTTTCAGCAATATTGTGGAATGTCCAGCTTTGTGATGCTTCACGCAGATGCAGAACATCGCCTTCTAGTCCTGCGCCCTCATGGGAAGAAACAGCAATATCTTTGCCATCTGCACCGATCAGCCCGAATTTGACGGGAATATGCATGGGCTGCTTATGGCTCTGACCCGGTGTCGGATCCGTCTTTTGCCCCAAAGTGAGGCGCAGGCTCCGGCTTGCGGCATCATAGTCACTGCTGACAGTCACAAGCGGTGTACCTGCCTGATCGTACCACAGCGCAAAATGGGCGAGGGAGCGACCGGTCACATCCTCAAAACATTTGATGAAATCCTCAATCGTCGCGGCTTCACCATCATGGCGGCTGAAATAGAGATCAAGACCTTTATAGAAAGATGCATCACCGATAATGGTGCGCAACATACGGATCAGTTCACTGCCTTTTTCATAAACGGTTGCCGTGTAGAAATTATTGATCTCGCGATATTCTTTCGGCCGTACCGGATGTGCCAGCGGGCCGCCGTCTTCCGGAAATTGCTGTGCTTTGAGGATTTTCACCTCGTCAATGCGATGAACAGCGCGGGAGCGCATGTCACTGGAAAATTCGTGGTCACGATAAACGGTCAGGCCTTCTTTCAGGCAAAGCTGAAACCAGTCGCGGCAGGTAATGCGGTTGCCCGTCCAGTTGTGGAAATATTCATGGGCAATCACCGCTTCGATACCGGCATAATCCGTATCAGTGGCCGTCTGCGGATCAGCGAGAACATATTTATCGTTAAAGATGTTCAGGCCTTTATTCTCCATCGCGCCCATATTGAAATCGGAGACGGCAACGATGTTGAAAATATCGAGATCATATTCGCGGCCATAGACTTCTTCATCCCAGCGCATGGAGCGTTTCAGTGCATCCATTGCATAGGTCGCGCGGTCTTCATTGCCGTGCTCGACATAGATATTCAACGCGACTTGTCTGCCGTTAAGCGTGGTGAACTGATCGCTGATCGAACCGAGATCACCGGCAACCAGCGCAAAAAGATATGACGGCTTGGGATGCGGGTCATGCCACAGCGCAAAATGGCGGCCATTGGCGAGATCACCATTTGCTTCAAGATTGCCGTTGGAGAGCAGAATTGGCGCAGCCTGTTTGTCTGCCTCAAGACGAACCGTATAGACCGAGAGAACATCCGGCCGGTCGGGGAAATAGGTTATACGGCGAAACCCTTCCGCTTCACATTGGGTCGTATAGACATTGCTGGAACGATAAAGCCCCATCAGCTGCCGGTTGGTTGTCGGGTTAATCCTTGTGACAATCTCCAGCGTAAACGAGCTCTGCTGCGGCAGGGAGCGGATGGTCAGCAGTTCCGGCATTGCGGTATAATCGCTGACCGGCTGCCCATTAATGTGCAGGCTCACCAGTTCCAGCTCATCGCCGTTCAGTATCAGCGGTGTGGCGAGGGAAACACCGTCGCGGCGTTCAATGGTCAGGCGGGCTGTAACAATGGTTTTTTCCGGATCAAGCTGAAAATCCAGCTCGGTTTTGCGTATCAGATAATCTGACGGGCGGTAATCTTCGAGGCGAAAGACATGACCTGTATCGGTACGCATAACTGCTCCTGAACTGACTTAAAACATATGGATATGAAGCTAAAACATTTCGTGGACGGGTGAAACCGCCAGTGACGAGAAATTCCTGTGATTGTTTCAAATGATAATATGAAGCGCCTGTTTCGCCGGTACAATCAGTATGGTTTTCAGGGCTGATAAAGTTTTTGGCATTTCCTCGAATTCCTGCAAATAGTGCTGGAAAACCGGCCTCAACCAGCTATGGTGTTTGCATATAAAAAAGAGGGAGTCTGCCGTACCGGATTTGACGGCAGTTAAGGAATTTTCATTGTGAATGCCCCTGAGCGCCATCTGCCTTTGGCAGATACACCCGCCGCTGCAGCTGAGCCAAGGCCATTGCTTGGTATTGCCTGCAAAGTTACATCTGTCTTCATTTTTGTGCTGATGTCGACACTGCTGAAATCCGCAGAAGGCATACCTGCGGGAGAACTGGTATTCTTCCGCTCATTCTTTGCGATTTTTCCGGTTGTGATCTATCTGGCCTATACGCATCAGTTGCAAGGCGCGATGCAGACCTCGGATATTTTTGGTCATATCTGGCGCGGGCTTGTCGGGGTTATGTCCATGCTCAGCGGGTTCTATGCGCTGACCTTGCTGCCTCTGCCGGAAAGCATTGCCATCAATTACGCATCCCCGCTGATGATCGTGGTGCTGAGTGCTATTTTTCTGAAGGAGCAGGTGCGTATTTATCGCTGGAGCGCAGTGCTGGTCGGTTTTGTCGGCGTGCTGATTATTGTCTGGCCGCGTCTCAGCCTGTTCTCCGGCGGTGGTGTGAGCCATGGCGAGGCAGTCGGTGCGGTCTTTGCGCTGATCGGGGCTTTGTCATCGGCCGTTGCCATGATGCTGGTGCGCAAACTGGTGAAGCGTGAACGTACCGCAACGATTGTGATCTATTTTTCGCTCACATCAACGGTGATTGCGCTGTTCACAATGCCTTTCGGCTGGGTCGTGCCGCAATGGTGGCAGCTGGCGCTGCTGATTGCAGCGGGCTTTGCGGGAGGCATCGCGCAGATTTTCCTGACTGAATGTTATCGCCACGCGGATATGTCCACCATCGCTCCGTTTGAATATACATCTATGCTACTGGGTCTTGGTATCGGTTATGTGGTTTTTGGCGATGTGCCGACACTGCCGATGCTGATCGGCAGCACAATTGTGATTGGCGCGGGTATTTTCATCATTTTCCGCGAGCATAAATTGTCAGGCAGAAAATTGAGAAGGAACTGAAAAACTTAGAGCATAATTCCTTAAACTTGGATCAGTTTAAGGTAAAATTATGCTCTACTTTTGAAGTGTTAGAGCGACCTTTGTGCGCCCAACGGGGCGCCCGACGCTCTAGTCCTTGATATTTTCAGTTGAACTGCCTTCTGCCGGGGTTTCTTCTGTTTCTTCCTCCGGCACATCGCTGCGCGGATCCATCTGATAGCTTTCAGGCGTATTGATATTCTTGGTCGCCTGATATTTGAATTCGGTTTTCTGATCGCTGATGGCAGGGCGTTCGCGCAGGCTGATGCGCCATAAAGCATGCAGCCCATAGGCGGCAAAACAGATAATCAGCGTCATCGGCATACCGGTCTTGCCGAAGCTCTCCATCATCCGCGCGGCAATCTGCGGGCCGATGACGTTACCTATGCCGTAGACAATCAGCAAGCCGCCGGAAATTTTAACGAATTCATTGGCTTCCGCATAGTCATTGGCATGAGCGACATTGAGGCTGTAAATCGGAAACAGCACTGCCCCCATCAGGAAAATGACCATATAGCCGCTCAGGCCGTCTGCCGGTGAAAACAGCATCAGCACCACAGACAGAATAACGCCGATAATACCGCTCAGCACCATGACATAACGGCGGTCGACAAAATCCGAAAAGCGACCCAGCGGATATTGAAAAATCGCACCGCCGATCATCGCTGTGACCAGCATTGTCGCAATGCTTAAATTATCGAGGCCATTCATCTGGCCGTAAATCGGTGCCAGAATATTCCACGCACCGGCAATAATACCGGACACGAGGGAGCCGACAACAGCTGCGGGAGAGCGCTTATACAGGCCTTTAATATCCAGCGAAACCTGTGTCAGCGGCTTCGGCGATTCCGCGCGCGACAGGGCGGTCGGGATCAAAGCGAAGCTGTAAATCAGGGTGCAGATGATAAACAGGGTCTGCGTGGAAGGATCACCAAAAGGCAGAATATATTGGCCGGACATAGTGCCGATCATGGTGGTAATCATATAGACCGAGAAGATCATGCCGCGGCTGTCATTATTGACGCGCTCATTCAGCCAGCTTTCCACCACCATATAGCCGCCGGCCAGTGAGAAACCCGCCAGTCCGCGAAAGGCCATCCATGCGATCGGGTCGATAATCAGCGAGTGCAGCAGGAGCGACATACCGAGAATGGTCAGCAAAACTGTAAAAACACGAACATGGCCGACATTGCGCACGAAGATCGGCACCACCAGACAGCCCGCCGTAAAGGCGAGGGAATAGAATGTCCCCATCCAGCCGATTGTAATAGTTGACCAGCCTTCCATGCCGGCGCGGATTGGCAGCAGCAGACCTGCCAGACCACCGGCCATAAGCATCAGAAGCGTACTGAAAAGAAGCGCTGTAATCGGCAACAACTGAGCTGGCATGGATTTATCCGGACACTGAACCTGCAAGAGCAGGCTATCGTAAATGCGAAAATATTCAGCGACGCTTTATTGTAAAAAACAATGCAGGGATACTGGCATTTTTAGTCGGGAATGAAATTCTTTTTCACGGATGTTTATGTCGCATTTAAACTGGTGATGCAGCTAGAGCGGTTTGCGTCCAGACTGGATTATAGCGCTTGCTCTAGATTCTTTATTTGGTCGCATTATCACGGGCGTCAAGTTGATCCAACTTGACTGTGAAATGCTCTAGTCAGGCGGCACTCTCGGCCAGACGCATTTTGACCATCAGCCAGTCTTCCCATGCGAAGCGTTTTTGAGCCGGTGTGCGCAGCAAATAATCCGGATGCAGGCTTGGCATAATCGCAACGCTCTGCTCTCCGGCAGTTGTGAGACTGTGCCAGTTACCGCGCAATTTATAAATCGGCTCACGGGAGCCTGTCAGGGCTTTGGCAGCAGGGTCCCCCAGTGCAACAATCACTTTTGGCGCAACAAGTTCAATCTGCCGGTCAAGAAACGGACGGCATAAATCCAGTTCCAGCGGTGTCGCAGGGCGATTGCCCGGCGGACGCCATGGCAATGTATTGGCCAGATAGGCTTGCTCGCGCGTCAGATTAATAGCTGCAAGGATGCGGTTGAGCATTTGCCCTGCAGGGCCGGAGAAGGGAATACCTTCCAGATCATCATCACGCCCCGGTGTGTCACCGATCACCATCAGTTCTGCATCAGCAGTCCCGTCTGCAAAGCAGATATTCTTGGCGGTGAATTTCAGGCGGCAGCCGTCAAAACCGGCCATCGCTTGTTGCAGGTCATTAAGGCTGGCGGCGCTGCGGGCAAGCTTGCGGGCATCTTCCAGCAAAACTTCCGGTGCAATAGCAGCCTGTGCTGGCACAGATGCTGCCGCCTGTGGCTTTTGCTGCATGCGGTTTGCTTGCGGTGCATCACTGCGTGCCTGAGACTGCATGCCACCTGCCTGTGCAGGTGTGGCATTGCGCATAGAATTATCAGGCTGGGCTGTGCGTTTCGGCTGTGCAGCTGCCAGTGTTGCAGCTTCTGCAAAACGGTCAATTGGTGCATCACTCAGCGCGGAATCTACTCCGGCTTCCGCATAGAAGCGAATCAGATCTTCCCAATTGGCTGTGATTGCAGTGTCTGACACACGATTGTTCCGGTTTTAGGCTTCTTTACAGTTCTGAGGTCGCAAATTGCAGAAGCTTTGGCAAGGGCTTTCGGGCATGCCTGTTTAAAAACCATTTACATTGACGTAAACGTCAATATTATAGTGATCTGTTAGTGAACAAACGTCATGATCTGAGGCGATTTTGGACAATAGGACGCATTTGAACTGTGTTACAACTCTGTAACAGGTGGGGATGAAGCATTTCATCGTCCTTTGATCAGCACGATAATGCGGCAATTAAAAGAATAGAACGAGCGCAGCGGATGTGATGAACACGATACGCTCTGGTTTATAAAAAACGGGAACCCAAGCTGCGCCCGATGCTATGGAGGTATAAATGAACAACGAACACGAACTTCCTGAACGGGAAAGTATGGAGTTCGACGTTGTGATCGTCGGCGCAGGCCCTGCCGGTCTTGCTGCGGCGATCCGTTTGAAACAGAATAATCCGGAACTCTCCGTCGTGGTTCTGGAAAAGGGCGGGGAAGTCGGTGCGCATATTCTGTCCGGCGCTGTTGTTGATCCGGTTGGTATCGACAAGCTGCTGCCTGACTGGCGCGAGGAAAGCGATCATCCTTTCAAAACTCCGGTTACGGATGACCAGTTTCTGGTGCTCGGGCCTGCGGGCTCTGTAAGATTGCCGAATTTTGCAATGCCGCCGCTGATGAATAATCACGGCAATTATATTGTGTCGCTGGGCAATGTGGCGCGTTGGCTCGCGACCCATGCGGAAAATCTCGGCGTGGAAATTTATCCGGGCTTTGCCGCTGCCGAAGTGCTTTATAATGATGCCGGTGCTGTAACCGGCGTCGCGACCGGTGATATGGGCGTGGAACGCAATGGCGAGCCAGGGCCGAATTACACACGCGGCATGGAACTGCACGGTAAATATGTACTGTTTGCCGAAGGTGCACGCGGCTCACTCTCCAAGCAGGTGATTGCAAAATACAAGCTGGATGAAGGCCGTGAACGGGCCAAATTCGGTATCGGCCTGAAAGAACTTTGGCAGATTGATCCGTCGAAGAGCAAGCCGGGTCTGGTACAGCACTCTTTCGGCTGGCCGCTGGATCTGAAAACCGGTGGCGGTTCCTTCCTGTATCATCTGGAAGACAATCTGGTGGCTGTCGGTTTTGTGGTGCATCTCAACTATAAGAACCCGTATCTGTCGCCGTTTGAAGAATTCCAGCGTTACAAGACACATCCGACGATCCGTCCGACCTTTGAAGGAGCCAAGCGCATCTCCTATGGTGCACGCGCGATTACTGAAGGCGGCTGGCAGTCTGTGCCGAAGCTGACTTTCCTTGGTGGTGCGCTGATCGGTTGTGCGGCCGGCTTTGTGAATGTGCCGCGTATCAAAGGCTCGCATAATGCGGTGCTGTCGGGCATTCTTGCGGCGGATAAGGTTGCGGAAGCGATTGCTGCCGGTCGTGCGAATGATGAAGTTATCGGCATCGAAAATGAATGGCGCGACAGTGCTATCGGCAAAGACCTGAAGCGCGTTCGCAATGTCAAACCGCTCTGGTCGAAATTCGGCACCATTATCGGTGTGGCGTTGGGTGGTCTGGATATGTGGACGAACCAGCTGTTCGGTTTCTCCTTCTTCGGAACGCTGAAACACGGCAAGACCGATGCGGCGGCGCTGGAACCGGCATCCAAGCATAAGCCTATCAGCTATCCGAAGCCTGATGGTGTGGTGAGCTTTGATCGTCTGTCGTCAGTGTTCCTGTCGAGCACCAATCATGAAGAAGATCAGCCGGTTCACTTGCAGGTCAAAAATCTGGAACTGCAGCTGAAATCCGAACATGATGTGTTTGCAGGGCCTTCAACACGCTATTGCCCTGCGGGTGTTTATGAATGGGTTGAGAAGGACGGCAAGGAAACTTACGTCATCAATGCGCAAAACTGCGTGCATTGCAAAACCTGTGACATCAAAGACCCGAACCAGAATATCAACTGGGTCACTCCGCAAGGTGGAGAGGGACCGGTTTACGCAAATATGTAATATTTGCATCTTGGACGCGTATCTTGTCCAAAAACCGGTTCCCACTTTTTGGGATACGCAAATATGTAATATTAATAAAAAAACGGCGCCTTTCGGGGCGCCGTTTTTTATTGAGAAATTAGTGTCAGATACTGACGGCTTCCGGTGCTGTTTGCGGATTGTCTTCCGCCGGTTCGGAAACTGAAGTCGGAACCGAAAACTCCAGCAGCAACGGAAAATGGTCCGAGCCGAGCGCTTCACCGGTGCGGATATTGTGTAGTTTCACAGTCTCGTTGATGAGAATATGATCGATCGGTAATCCGACCCAGTGGCGCAGGCTATCCGGCAGACGGGTTGTCAGCCATGTCGCACCTGCACCAGCAATGCGTTTGGTCTCGGTGAGCATTTCGTACTGGCGCAGATTGTAACTCCACGGGGCAGCATTGAAATCACCGGCAATAATCACCGGAATACCGTGAGGATTGGCCATAGGCTCCAATGCAGGGCGCAGCATTTCAAACTGCTGTACCTGTTTAAACGGCCACGGCCAAGACTGATGCAATGACGAGACCAGCACATTGGTACCGCCAAGATTAACAAGAGCGGTGGCCAATACGCCGTCACCAGTGCAGACCGGAGAGCCGAAATCGGCAAAAGGTCGGCGCGAGAGAATACCGACGCCCCATCTTTTCGGCAATGTGCCGCATTGGTGGCGGTAAGGATAGTTGCCTTCCAGTATTTTAAGCCATGGCTGCCACTGCTCAGAACCTTCCTGATAGGTGATGATATCCGGCTTATAGCGCGCCACAGCTTGCAATAGAGCTTTCGGATCATCATTATTTTGCAGCAGATTAATCTGCATCAGCCTGTAGGTGACATTTCCGTCTTGTGCTGTTGCCGGTTGTGACGAGCCTGCCCAGTTCACGGTTGTTGAAAAAGCGCTGAGGCCGAGCAGTATCACCATTGCCGCTTCACGGCGCAGGCTGGTGAAAAGCAGAAAAATCCCGCCAAGAGCCATGATTGCTGCAATATGAGCGCGAAAATGCGCAAAACTGTCCAGCGCCGGATGCACACGACCAAAGAAACCCAGCACCAGCGGAACTGAGAGCAGAACTAAGAAGATCAGTAATGCAAAGAGCAGGGGAGATGTGCGTTTTGAAACAGGGATTGGTTTTTCGCCGGACATAGAGACCACAGAGCAAGAGAAACAAGTATGACAGCACTGTTGGCTGTGAAAAGCAGCTTTATCAAGGCGCACTGCTCTGCAAACAATCTTGCAGAGCAGTGTTGATTGAAGCGTTTACTGGAATGCAGTCTCGAAGAAGCTGCGTAGTTTTCGTGAATGCAGACGGTCTTGCGGCATGGCGGCAATTTTTTCCATCGCACGGATGCCGATCTGCAAATGCTGTGCAACCTGTTTCTTGTAGAAGTCGGTCGCCATGCCCGGCAATTTCAGCTCGCCATGCAGCGGCTTGTCAGACACACAGAGCAAAGTGCCATATGGTACGCGGAAGCGGAAACCATTGGCCGCAATCGTGGCCGATTCCATATCCAGAGCCACAGCACGGGATTGGGAAAGCCGTTGCACTGGGCCGCGCTGGTCACGCAATTCCCAGTTGCGGTTGTCAATCGTGGCAACGGTGCCGGTACGCATGATGCGTTTCAGCTCATAGCCTTCAAGACCGGTGATTTCCTCAACCGCATCTTCAAGGGCCACCTGAATTTCGGCCAGAGCAGGGATCGGCACCCAGATCGGCAGATCATCATCCAGAACGTGATCCTCACGCACATAGGCATGGGCAAGCACATAGTCGCCGAGCTGCTGGCTGTTGCGCAAACCGGCGCAGTGACCAAGCATCAGCCATGCATGCGGGCGCAGTACAGCAATATGGTCGGTAATGGTTTTGGCATTGGACGGGCCGACACCGATATTGACCATGGTAATGCCCGAACCATCCGGTTTGACCAGATGATAAGCAGGCATTTGCGGCAGGCGCGCAGGCTCTGCCCCCTGTGAAGGCGAGCTGTTACCGGCAAAGGTAATCAAGTTGCCCGGTTCAACAAATTTGGTGAAACCGCCGCCGCCTTCTGCCATCAGTTTGCGGGCATAGGTGCAAAACTCATCCATATAGAACTGGTAGTTTGTGAAAAGCACATAGTTCTGGAAATGCGACGGGCTGGTCGCGGTGTAATGCGACAGGCGCTGCAAAGAATAATCCACGCGCTGACCGGTAAATGGTGCCAGCGGCATGATTTCCAAAGTCTGGAACTCGGTATCACCATTGGCAATACTGTCATCGGTATTGCCGAGATCCGGCACATCAAACATATCACGCAGCGGATATTTGAAAGCATCGGAGACGGATGATTCCACATAGGTGCCTTCCAGAAAGGCAAAATGCAGCGGGATCGGTGTGGTGGATTCCTGAACAGTCACCGGAACACCATGATTTTTAATCAGCAGACGGATTTGTTCCATCAGATAACTGTCGAAAAGATCAGGACGGGTCAGCGTGGTGGCATATTCACCCGGCAGGCTGACATGACCATAGGCCAGACGCGTATCCACATGGGCGAAACTGGCTGTTGAAAAGCAAAGCTCAGGGTAGAACGCGCGGAAACGCTGCGGCGCAATTTCGCCTTTGGCAACCTTATGAAAGGCATCGCGCAGAAAGGCAGTATTCCGGTCATAGAGAGCACGCAATGCGTCAACCGCAGCGCGGGCATCCGTAAATGATTGAGGAGCGACTGGCTCCGGTGTGGCTATGCCCGCAGAAATCAGATCTGAAACAGGTTTGCCGGAAAAAGTGTCGATTCTTTTGCTCATGCGCTACTATAAGCCGGAATTCTTACAGTTTATATGGCAAGCTTTGCGCTGCGCCTCCGGTTTTGCAGAATGGTTAAACGGGGCATTATTTCTGCAGGCTGACCACAAGAACCAGACCGGTTGCGGTAACTTTTCCGCCGGTATTGGCGGCAATGCCGGTAAAAGCAGCAACTGGCGCTACAAAGAACAGGCTGAACACTGCAATGCGCATGGCGAGATAACATGTGTCGGTCAGAGTGCTGAGAAAATTCGCGGACATCATGGCAGCATCTCCTTGTCCTGTGATTTTGTGATTGTTGCTGCCTGTGCAGGGTGGGAGGTTTCGGTCTGCAGGAAAGAATATGACAATGTCTGAGCCATATGACCGGCGCGGTTTGCATGATTTTCATTCATCAGCAGCAGGCTGAGAAATACCGTGCCGATTGCGAACAGGCTGATAATGGTAAACCGGTGATACAACATCGCTTGGCCCCCTTTGATCGAACATGTCGCTGCGGATATGATGATGTGCGACACGGTCTGGTCAGGAATGATCCTGTTATCCGTAATCTAGCGACGGCGGGCTGAACTCTTTCTGAGAGAGGCGTTCATCGGGCGTTCAAATTCCTGAAATTCCATTAAGCATATATTTTTCAACGTGAAACGAAATTTGGTTTTATGGATTGCCTAATCTGTAGTCATGACTATATATTGTTTGCAACCGGACAATCACGCATATGATTATGATGTTTGTCCTTACCGGTTTCACCGGAGTATAATTTCTTAAACCTGAAACAGTTTAACTTGAAATTATGCTCTCATTTTAAAGTGTTAGAGTGCGTTTTGTACGCCGATGGGTGTACGGCGCTCTAGTCAGGAGCTGATCTCTATGAGTGCCGAGCCTAAAACCCAGACGAAGCCGATTGAACTTTATTACTGGCCGACACCAAACGGCTGGAAGATCAGCATCATGCTGGAGGAACTGGGTGTTCCTTATGAAGTGAAATATGTGAATATCGGTAAAGGCGATCAGTTCGAGCCGTCATTTCTGAAAATCGCACCGAATAACCGTATGCCAGCGATTATTGATCCGGAAGGGCCGGATGGCCAGCCGATTTCGGTTTTTGAATCCGGCGCTATTCTGCAATATCTGGGGCGTAAATTCGGTAAATTCTATCCGGCGGATGAACGCAAGCGCGTAGCCGTTGACGAATGGCTGATGTGGCAGATGGGCGGGCTTGGACCAATGTCCGGTCAGGCAGGACATTTCCGTGTCTATGCACCGGAAAAAGTCGAATATGGTATCAATCGCTATACGAATGAAGTGAACCGGCTCTACGGCGTTTTGAATCGTCAGCTTGAAGGCCGCGATTATATTGCCGGTGATTATTCCATAGCTGATATGGCCTGTGTGGGCTGGATCAGCGCCTATAAAAACTACGATCAGAAACTGGAAGATTTCCCGAATCTGAAGCGCTGGTATGAGGCTGTCACAGCCCGTGCTGCGGTGCAGCGCGGTATGGAGCTGGGCAAAGCTGAACGCGAGAAAAGCAATCTTGCGACCGATAAATCAGCACAGAGTGTGCTGTTTAATCAGAAAGCACGCTGATTATGAAACAAAGCGTTGCGTGATCATCATCCGCAACGCTTTTCATTTATCTCACTGGCGCGCCAGTTTCTCTGTCTTGCAGATTAGGCCGCCCGCTACACAACCTGCCAGCGATAATGTGCTGCCGCTGACACTGGCTTTGCCGGAATAGGTCTTGCCTTCATCGAGCTTGTTGACGGTGCCTTTGTAGCTGCCGTCTTTACCGCTCATCTTGCCGATGGATTTGCCTTTATATTCACCGTTGAGCACGGTGCCGCAATAATCCTCACCGCCGCAGCTTTTATATTCAATGATAGTGCCGGATGTGCGTTTCCACGTGCCGACAATCGGTTCCGCTGCCAGAGCAGGGCCGAACGACAGTGTCAGGGCTGTCATTGCAAACAAGATTTTCTTCATCAGTTCCTCCCGAAGATGCGTAATATGTGATGGGCATATGACTTACGCTCACGTAAACGTAATCCAAAGAATGACGCTTGAAAAGAGCCGATTTTGCATTGCGCAAATCTTATTTCTGTTCGGCATCGTAACGAGCTGATGTGATTATTGGTTAGCAGCAGGTTTAAATTATCCTGCGCTTTAAAACCGTGATTTTTGCAGAAAACCCGCAAAACCGGCAGAGTTATTCTTAATGAATTCTGATGTTTACCCATTGTTTGGATTTTGTTGATTGCCCGTTAAGGATGGTATTTAACGGCGGTTTCAACTCTTTCCGGCATCTTGTTCATAACAACAGCAGAGATCTGCACGGGCTTTCCGGCTCTAAGCGGACCGCAGTTTAACAGGACAGGATGAGAACAATGTTTGCACGTTTCAGCGCGAAGTCAGAGAATAATATCAATGCCATGCAGGCCGAAATGCTGTTTGAAACCGGCATGATGTATTATGCAGGGCGTGATTGCGTAGCAGACCGTATCGAAGCCTATAAATGGTTCAATATTGCAGCCATCCGTGGTGATGACCGTGCTCTGCCGATGCGCAGTAAATTGTCAGAAATGATGAGCAAGCCGGAGCTGGTGCGTGCCCTGCGTGAGGCACGCGAATGGATGGCGCGTCACTGATCCCGCCATCCGATTTCTTTTTAACTTGTGGCCAGATACCGACTTTGTCAGCTTGTGGCCAGATACCGGCCGGGCTTGTGGTTGATTGCAATAATAACATTCATGACCACAGCGCCGATCAGCGAAATCGCAACCTGTTGCGGGGACAGGTAGAACAGCGATACGGCCATCAGCACCAGATCCAGAGTAAGCTGCGACCAGCCGGCGCGGATATTGTAATTATCCTGCAGATAGAGAGCCAGAATATTGATGCCGCCGACACCGGCACGGTGGCGGAACAGGGCAAGCACGCCCATTCCCATCAAAGTGCCGCCCATAAAAGCGGCAAAAACCGGTTGCAGGTTGGAGAAGTCCACCCACATCGGGAACAGGCGGGTAAAGAGCGACATCAGCGCCACCGCCACAAAGGTGCGGATTGTGAACCGCCAGCCCATGCGCTTGATAGCCAGATAATAAAAAGGCAGGTTGATCAGGAAAAATACCAGAGCAAACTGCCAGTTGGTTGCATAATGCACGAGAAGAGCCACGCCGGCTGTGCTGCCGGTCATCAGTTTGGCTTGCGCATAAAGGGTTAGTCCGAGGCTTACAAAGCTGGTACCGATCAGCATCGCCACAACATCTTCATAGAAGCGGTGTCTCTCGGTCACAGATATTGGTGATAGAGCCGGAATCGCATCCGGAGTTGTGACTTCAGCCATGAAAAAAGACCCTGCAACATGCTGCTGCGGCGTATTTTAAACGTCGGACAGGATATTGTTTAAAAGAAAACTGAAAAACAGCAGAACCTTCATTGATCTCTGCCACTGGCATTATTTAGCCGATAACCGGCGTAAAATCAGCGGTGAGAAAATTGTTATTTTTAACGCGGCAATAGCGATTTATGAGCAAAATCCGGTTTTTAATATGCCAATAATTGCGCGAATATTTTGCTGGGGCGCTGGTGGGGTGGCGAAGGGGATTATGTATATGTCAAGTTAAAAAGGCTGTTTTACAGCGTTTTACTGCCCTGAAATGCATCTGACTTATAAAATATTGCACCTCAGGATATTATAAAAATGCTATGTTTGAGAGCTATAATATAAACAATCACGATGTTGTCTCACAGCGCGTCAACTCTTTTCAGAATTTGTGAAAAGGTTTTGCGTGCGGAATATTATACGATATTGACAGAAAAACGCTTTAGGCACAGTGTTTTAAAACCTAATCAGGAGAACAGAGATGAAAATTCAAACTCTCAGCCGCCTTGGCGGCGCAGCATTGCTGACAGGAATGGCCGTCTTTGTGCTGTCTTCACCGGCAAGTGCGCTGACAATGGCAGAATGCAGCACGAAATATCAGGCTGCAAAAGATGCCGGCACGCTCGGTACTATGAAATGGAATGATTTCCGTAAAGCACAGTGCGGTACTGACGCGGCTGCAACTCCGGCACCTGCCGCTCCGGCCAAACCGGCAACAACTGCTGCAAAGCCTGCCAAACAGGCGCCTGCTGCCGACAGTGCAGATGCCGCCAAAGGCCTGACAATGCAGCAATGCTCTGCAAAATATAAAGCAGCGCAGGAAACAGGTCTGGCGACCGGTCTGAAATGGAATGCTTTCCGTAAGGCTGAATGCGGTCCGGGTGCAGACCCTGAAAAAGTAACATCCGTATCAACAAAAGAGCCGGCAGCTCCGACTGTTGCTGCTCCAAGCGGTGTTAAATTCCCGTCTGCGGTTTCTGCTAAATATGCGACTGAAACTGAAGGCAAGCAGCGTATGAAAACCTGTCTGGATCAGTATTATGCCAATAAGAGCGCGAATTCTCTGAATGGTCTGCGCTGGATCCAGAAGGGCGGCGGTTATTACAGCCTTTGCAATGCACGTCTGAAGGGCAATTCCTGATCTATTTATCAGGCTAAAACTATGAAAATAAAAAGACCCGCCTCAGTTTTGAGGCGGGTCTTTTTTAAGGTTGTGATCTGCGCTGAATTCAATGCACCTGCCAAAACGTGCTCAGGCTTTTTCAGTTTTCTTTACGGTCTTGGATTTGGCTTTTACTGCGGCGGGTTTTGTTGCTTTTTTAACCGCACGCTTTGGTGCTTCTGCCGCAGCTTTACTCATCAGTTTCTTTGCCTGTGCAACCCAGCTTTCCCGTTCAGCGCGTCCGGCAAAACCGGTGGTGCGGTTCAGCCATGTGATCTGATCCGTATTCAGATCGGTAAGCTGGTCATAATGGAAAATACCGGCATTATATAATTTGGTCTGAATTGCGTTACCTATACCGGTAATCTGGGTCAGATCGTCAGCTTTATCCTGTCGCGGCTTCTTCAGGCGCTCCGGTTCGGAAGGGGCTGGCGGAGCCGGTGTTTCTGCTGCCTGTGAGGGCGCAGCAACTGCTTCGGCAGGATTTGTTACCGCAGCTTTAGACGCAATATGAACAACAGGACTATGGGCAGGACCGACCGGTTCCGCATCCGGTACAATCTTTTGCGTGGCTTTTGTGGTTTCTGTTGCAGCCGGTGTTTTAATGACCGGCTGTGCCGCACTCTCTTGTTTGGATGGACTTGCCTTCACCGGTGCTGTGGGAGCCGGTTTTTTCTCAGGCTCTTTGTTCTTGGGCGTCACTGCTGTGGCAGGCGGGATAATGCTTGCTGCCGGTTGCTTTGCCTTTGCCGCAGTAAGCTTGCTGTAAATTAAGCCAAGGAGAAATACGATTACACCGATCAGGGCGATCCAGAGTAAAAAATCCATATAATTCTCCTTGTGAAACGTGTCGGGCAGGGCAGGTGAATGCGATGCATTCTGACTTATCCTGATCAGCCTGCTGATTATCATTGGCTGTTTTAAAGCAGGACAGAGGATAAGTGTGCTGTAAAATATAGCAGATCACCGCCGACAGCAAAATGCCACGCATTATAAAGCGTGGGGATAAAGACCAGACATATAAATACCGCTTGTCATTTAAAGTCAGTTTTAGAGCATGTTGCGCAAAAGCGGATGCCGGTTTTCCGATAGTGACACGCACTGGAATGCACAAAACAGAAAACCCGGCAGCGTGAGCTGCCGGGTCTCTGTAACCTTACGGTCTGTTCTAAGTCGTAAAACTTAGAAAGAACGCTGGAAGCGGATCATACCACCCCAAGCATCTTCGCCGCGAACAGCTGTAGCGTACTTGTCGGTGTCTTTCCACTTGGTGTAGGAAACTTCAGGAGTAATTGTGAAGCCTGGAACCAGCTGGTAAGCTACGTTTGCAGTGTAAGCCTGTTTGCCGAAATCTTCGTAAGCAGCCTGCAGGTTGAAAGTAGCTTTGTCG
>WPCJ01013070.1_pt1 | contig 17994 bp, 19 predicted proteins | sample 5399831 | NCBI WGS metagenome assembly WPCJ01 (sample SAMN12869470, study PRJNA574797) | sludge metagenome | isolation source: wastewater treatment of pH10 | place: China:Beijing | collected 2019-05-20 | reverse complement strand
TATATACTTTCTTTAAAAAAGCAACGCGTTAATATATATCTAAAGTTATAACTTTCTGCAGAAATCTAAAACCCAACTCATAAATAGACTATTAAATGATAGGTTAGCTGTAAGTACTTAGATTACATTAAAATAGGAAGAAGTAAATGTTAAAAAACACACATGATATTCTTGGAATAACATGCCCAAAAAATGAAAGTCTTTTTCACTTAGCTTTTTTGATAATAGAACTCCATCATTACCTTTGGACAGGAAGGTTGTTTTTACTTTGGTTCTCCGAAGCCGTCAAAAAACTAACCATTGAATTGCCATCGAAGGCCCAGATGTGACCTTGATCACGGATGCCAAATTGCCTTTGAAGCAATTCTACTGTCCTGGAAATGATGGAGTAATGTAAATTGGACGGAGAAATAAACAAATCTTGTGGTTTAGACATTCACAAACGTTTTGTTATTGCTACTATCCTCAGTAGATCCGGTGAAAAACAACAACATCGTTTTGCCAGAGATGATGATGGGATTTTAGATCTTAAAAATTTAGTAACCTCTGAAAAATGTGATGTTGTTGCCTGTGAATCAACAAGTGATTTCTGGGTTCCGATTTATGAGGCATTGATAGATCATTTGCCTGTTATAGTTGGAAATGCTCGAGATATGAAAGCATTTACACATAAAAAAACAGATAAAATAGATTCCGAAGTAATTGCAAAACTTGCATTGAATAAGATGGTTCAACCATCAAGAGTTTTTCCGAAGAAACATAGAGAATTCAGGTCATACGTCAGGCTTCGCCTAACTCTTGTAAGAAAAAGAACGGACATTAAAAATGAAGCTCATGCAATTCTTTCCTCCGAAATGTTACATCTGGGTGATGTTCTGACTGACATTTTTGGAAAAAATGGTAGAGCAATTCTAGCAGGAATCTCTTCAGGTAAAAATATTGATCAAATTATAGAGTCGCTTTCTCCAAATGTTCGGAAAAAGAGTGTTCAGATAAGGGAAATTCTGGATAGAGAAATATCACAGAGTGCTGCAATAAGGCTTCAGATATGTCTGAATCTTATAAAACATTTAGATGAAGAAATTGAAGTTCTTGAAAGAGAAATTTTCAATTATGCTTATCAAAAGCATAAAAGAGAAATGGAAATTTTGATGTCAGTTCCAGGTATTGGGGAGCTTGGTGCGGCAACTCTAATTGCTGAAATAGGAGATTTCAGGGATTTTCCAACGGGAGATAAACTTGCTTCATGGCTTGGAATAGTTCCTAATGTGTATCAATCTGCAGATAAATACCATAACGGAAGAATCACTAAGAGAGGATCAAAAGTAGCAAGGTGGATTCTAACTCAGATTGCTCAAGCAGCAGCAAGAAAGAAAAATAGCAGATTAAAGGAGTTTTTTAACAGGAAAAAGAAGACAATTGGATATGCTAAGGCAATTATTGCCTTAGCAAGGAAAATTGCAACAATAATATGGCATTTGATCACAAACGATGAGATGTACGAAGATGAAACAGGATACCAAAAGGGAGAAGTTAAAAAGAGAAAGATTGTTGAGGCAGACATATTCTCGGTTGATGAAAGGATAACAATAATTAGTGGAATTATCGCAATTATGGGAAAAAAGGAAGGAGAGAGTACGTGATGAGTTTTCTCATCATGGACTTTCATGCCAAGTAATATTAGGATGGAAAATCAGTCAAAAACGGATCATGATGTCAAACATGCAAAAGCTCTATGCAAAAGCTCTGCTAAGACAATCAAACAAGTTAAGGAAATCAGAATGTTACGTGATGGATAAAGGATATGATTCTGAAAAAATTCATGAATTAATTAGAGGAGAAATAAAAGCAGACTCAATTATACATTTAAGAGTAAGAAAAAGGGAGAGAATAAAAGGAAAATATAGAAGACAGCTACATTTAACCTTTGATAAAATCAGATACAACAAACGGAATATAGCAGAAGCGACATTTTCTGTTGTCAAAAGAAAGTTTGGAGAAGTACTCAGGGCAAGAAAATACTTTAATCAGGTCAAGGAAATAAAAATTAAACTGATAGTGTATAACATAAATAAAAAAGTTGTAGAAATAATTTACATCAAATAGGATTTCTACAGAGCCTCTCATTGTAATCTATTTAGATAACGATGGATTTTTGAGATATTTGTCTACACTTATGGCGACATCTGTGTAGATAAAGTTCTCTAGGATAAATGAATCAATACCATTAGGTCTTTTACCGTCGACAGAGTTCCATTTGCCTGTATGTATTTTTCGCTAGACCCGAATCATCACATTTTTATCCTTCAATATAAACAATGCCTACTGTCAAAACCTTTTCATTCGCTTCAAGATCATTTTTTACTCTAGTTGCATCACTCTTTGAAATCCAACTCCTTTGTTTACTCGGATCAGATGACCCATTTACAAAATAGACAAAACACAAGACAGAATTTTTCACCCGAAGATCATTTTTTTCTATTATTTCTTAATAACAAATATACTCAGGCATTACAATTAAAACATTCTCATTCATTTCAAGCTCATTTGTTATTCTATTTGCATCTTTCTCCGTAATACAGTTCTTTCCTAGAACATCATACCTGGTTGAATTATCTCTGTAACTAACTAAGCACCAGACGAAAGTTTTCACCTGAATGTTATGTCTTTTCAGTATCTCAAGAAAATTTTTATCATGGATGGCTTGTTCTGTTACCGGATATATAACATAATCTCCCTTTGTAAAAGAAGGGGAACCAGAATCAGTCCAGTTTTTATCTTTTTTCAATCCGTCTTTTACTACATCAGGCATATCATCTTTGTCCACCTTTATATAGTATTTATAACCCCCATTATCACTATTGCAATCTATGCTATAGTTTAATGTCATATTGTAGTTTTCAAGAATGGCTTTAACTTCCGGCTCAGTTGTTCCATTTTCAAATTGAATAAGAAAACTGTCTATTTTCACCTCTCGATTCGTGGGTGCTTGCATATACCCATAAACTACTACAAGAACCAGAAAAACGGTAAAAACAGCTATTTTCCCATTGATCTTACTCATATTCTTTACCTCTAAAAAAGATGAGGAGTCTTAACTCCTCACATATATACGGTGAGTGTCCTCCCCAAATGCTTCCCAATAAGCATGACCAACTGGCCAGGGATCATTGATGCGCAAATAAGATGTCAGAAAACCATTATCTTGGTACCCACAACAAACTCGAGCATGAGTAGGTGTCCCGCTCATGAATGGTCCATGATCTTCAATTTCATTAACAACCGTATCCCAATATATAACAGTAGTCGTCTTAACGGAGTTAGGTTTATTCATTCCGCTACTTGACTTGTAATAAAGTAATGCATTAGTATCAGTAACTCCATTAGGGGCTACCCCATTCATCATAGCATATATAACATTTTGGGTAGGTCTTACATCGTTATAGTATTTGGTAAGCATTTGAGCACTTGCTGGCTGACAGTAGTAAGTGGTAGCTTGGGTATATGTAGGAACAGTGAGAATTGTTTCAGCAAAATATGCAGGAATAGCTATCGCTTTTTGAACAGTTGTTGACGCTATCGTTGTATTGCCACTGAGTTTTTTAATATTCTCTTCAGTGACTGGCAGATTAATGTTAATCCCATTATTATTTGCTTCTTGCTCTATAGATTTAGTCAGTTCATCACTATTTTGCCATTTTTTTAGATTTTCATCTATTTCCTTCTTAGATATTTTTTCATACATTGACAAAACTCCAGGCTCTGTTTCAGTTGCAGGTTTATCTTCTACTTTTTCAAGAGTGTATGCATCTACAAATATCCGATGTTCAACTCCTGTAGTCTTGTCTTTTACTACGGTCATTGCCCCTATTTCAGGATAGGCATATACAACTATCGTAGTTGATTTAATTTTTCCATCTGGAGATTCATTTTTGGCGATTTCTATTGACTTATTCATGGCTTCAGCCACTTTAAAAGGAATAGGATCAGTTTCGACGAGTCGCACTGATTGCCCAAGTGTTTTATTGGCACCAATGTCGATTCTACCTATTAGGTTGGTATTTTTATACACCGAAAATTGATAAAATAATTTCTGACCGTTTATATCATAAAGCTCAACCGGTTTGGAATCAATAGATGCCCCTGTCCAGTTTTCAAAGCCTTGTGGGTTAGTTGCGATAAAGTGTATCATGTTTGCATTAGCATGCTTTAAGGCTTCTTCAGCAGTTACAGAATAATCTTTTTCTTCCTGTGCACTTACGGCTGGTATTAACGCCACACCAACCAGCATTACCAAAAGAAGTATTCCTATTGTAATTTTGTTCTTAACCATATTTTTTCTCCTGTTTAGCACCCAGGAGGCAGAATCAGGCAAGCTTAAATATTCGCACAGCTAACGTAATCACTGCCTTTTAGGGCATCTTTTATGGAGTTCGGATGATAGCTGGAAAATACTTTTGAACTCCATAAACTCCTTTTTACTAAATCCTTTATAAGTTTTCTGTGTAAATTCTCAAATAATTCGATTTTCGAACTGATTTTGAATCTGAAACTAGTCCTTGACCATTATCTGTTGGATGATTTGGCTAGAAACTTTATATATGGGTACTTGATTGAGGTCATATTCGATGTTATTATATAATCAAAAGTAGCACAAAATAAAAAGTTGTAGAAATAATTTACATCAAATAGGATTTCTACAGAGCCCAGTTTTGAAAAGGTTATTTAATTTTTGAAAAAATTCAGGAGAATGTGGAAATCAGCTTTTCGAGCTGGATTCTCTCACTGGTGGCATCTGTAAGCCTTGAATCGGCATCTGATATTTCTATAATAAGACGTGCGACATCCTTATCGCGTTCTCCAGAATCGATAAGGGCTTCGGAAAGTCCTTCGAGGATATCAGTCCCTGAAAACCCTTTTTCAATTATCATTTCATCTATGAGCTGGCGCCCTCTGGGGAAGTCGCCTGCAAGTGCAGCCTCAAGCAACGAATCTACAGTTTCGTCCCTGCCTTTCATGGTAGCTTCAAAGACGATCTCTTCCGTAATTTCAACGCTTTCAGCTTTAAGGGCAGCGAGCTGCAGAGTCTGAACAGCGCTTGCAATATTTCCCTTAGAAAGATAAAGGATCGCATCAAACGCTCCACCTGAAAGCTCCAGGTCCTCGGAAAGGGCGATCCTCTCGAGATGGGGCTTCAGGAGAGAATCCGAAACATAGGCAAAAAAGACCTGAAGGCCTCTTGAGCGGAGAGGAGAAATGAGTTTTGAAGGTCTTGTGGTGGAAAGGATAAACCTGCAGGTTGCACTGTACTTTTCCATGATTCGCCTTAGAGCGTGCTGTGCATCCGAACTAAGAGATTCCGCATTATCGATATAAATAAGCTTATAATCAGCGTCAAGAGGCGCCATTCCGGCATACTCGTTAATGATTTCCTTAAAAATATCGATCACGCTTTTGTATATTTTTTTCGGGTCATCAGTCCCTATAAAACGGACAAAACGCCTGTCCCGCACAAGATAACGTTTTCCCTGATTGAAAAAATCCGAAGCGTTAAAATATGCAAAGTTGTTTTTCCATGTATCTCCATAGAGCTGCCTGGCAAGAGCAAGAGCAGCAGTTGTTTTTCCCGAATTTTCAGGGCCGTAAAAAATGAGATGGGGCAGGGTCCTGGACTGGACCAGTTCGGAAAGCGTTTTCACGGCATGTTCGTTACCGAGCAGCCTTTCAAGAGTGTCTGCCCTGTATTTTAGAGTCCAGAGATCCTGCATTGATTCCACCTATTTTTCCCGCATTTAAATGTTACTTCAGTGTCTTTATTTTTTCTCAATATTTACTCGGTTATGCTTCCGTTTCCATTTTCATCTGCATGAAGGAATTCCTTGATTACTACACCATATACAGGTCTTGCAAAGACCACACCAATAAAGACACCGATGATAGTGGTAATTGCAAAGCCTTTCAGGGACCCAAAGCCCATTACAACAAGGGGAGACAGTGCGATAATATTTGTGGCAGCTGCTCCTAAAATGATTGCAAAAGCTTTTCCTATCCTCGAAAGGAAGACCTTTGTTGGCGGAAGCTTGCCCTCGTAAAGCACTTCGTCCGTGATGATTACAAGGTGGTCAATACCCGTCCCGATTGCGGCAATAACACCTGCAATTGCTGCAAGGTCAAGTTGCCAGCCAATAGCTGCTGCTACTCCGAGGATCATAATAACTTCACTGGTAGAAGTCCCGACCATGGGTATAAGGATTTCAGGTCTCCTGTACCTGTAGTAAACAACTGCAGCAACTGCCAGCAGGGAAACAAATCCTGCGATCACTGCTTCGATTTTGAACTGTGATCCGAGGCCTGCGTCCACATGCCCTGAACCTACAAGCTCTACATTGACAGGCAGGGCCCCGGCCCGCAGATGGACCTGAAGTGCAGTAGCCTGAACTTTGGCATCTTCATCAGTCCCGGTGGAAGCTTCCCAGGAGTATATAGGTCCTTCCCGAAGCTTTGCTGCTGCAGAGTAGCTTAAAGGAGCTCCATAGATTTCCTCTCCATCAAGGTACATTATCAGATAATGGGCATCCGGATTATCAACTGCCCCGGTTTCCAGTGCAACTTTCTGAAGAGCCCTGGCTCCATCTTCTTTCAGGGTAAAAGGAGTGTGCCACTGTTCATCGTGGTATGTCGGAATTCCCACACTTTGAATGGAATCGCCGTAAAGGACATGCTGTGTTTCATTCCCTGTCGTCTGAATCCTGATCTCAAATTTTCCGGGCTTTTCAGCTATTTCCTTGGCAGTTGCCAGGTCGATGCCTGCAAAATCAATAAGAATATATTCGTCCCCTACAGTTCTTACAGGAATATCTTTGAGGCCCATAGAGTTGAGTTTATCGTTAAGGATGTCCCTTGTGAGGTCTCTGGTTTCAGTGCTGACTCCTTCCTTATAAGTTGAGGTTCCATCTTCATTCTTGCGGATTGATCCCCCAACATCTTCCAGTAAAGCCTCAAGCTGTTCTTCAGGGACTGCAGTCCTTATTTCGTAGACGGTCCCGTCCTGAGAACCCATGGCAACTACTTCTGCATCAACGGCTTTTGCAAGATAAGCCTGGAGAAGTGCTTCCTTGCTGGTTTCAGAGATAGTTACCTGAGTCGTGTTTCCGTTAAGTTTGTCCACGCTTACCGTACCCAGAGAATCAAGCTGGGAGGCACTGACCTGAGCAGATGTCGTAAAGGTGACGGAACCGCCGGCAGAACCTCCGACGTCAAGGCTATTTTTTGTAATCTCAATCGGAGCTCCAATTATAGGCTCGACAATTCCGCTGACAAGTTCTCCGGAATCTGCATCAATCTGGACAAGTACACCCTGGAGTTGTATCTGGAGCCAGGACCCGCCTTCCAGGTCAAGCCCAAAGTTGAGGTTGGTTGATATCCCTTCACCGGGTGTATAGCTTGGGTGAATGGCTATTAAAGAGCCAAGGAGGATCAGAATGAAGATAATGACTCTTGGATTTTTAAGAAGTCCTTTTTTATCGCTCATCTATTATACCTCCCTCTGAATTCGGGTTTCAGGGCATACCACCTTAGAATTCCCGTATTCAGCAGCCAGGTATTCATCATGTCTGCAAAAAGTCCCGCAATCAACACTATTGAAATCTGCGAAAGCAGAGTGATCTGTGTGAATGAGGGAACGACCAGGTAGGCAAAAGTTGAGACTATGAACATTGCAGTGAGCGCTGCAAGAGTTGTGGTAGTCATTGTGATACCTGTGTGCATAGCCCTGGAAATTTTCTCTTCTACCGGTCCCCTGCGTTTAATTACTCTATTCGTGAGCAGAATGTCACTATCTACAGAATAACCGATAAGCATAAGCAGAGCCGCAAGTGTTCCCAGGGACAATTCGATCCCTGCAACCCTCATGAAAGCAGCCGCAATCGCAATATCAGAAAAGGCAGAGAGTATAACCGCAGCAGAAGGGATAAGGGTCCTGAAGATCAAAAACACAATTATTGCCATCCCTATAAAAGAAATAGCAAGGGCCTGTAAAGCCTGCACCTGAAGTTCCTGACCATAAACAGGTCCAACCTGCTGGATCTGCACATTGGAATAACGGCCCATTACATCTTCTTCAAGCTGGCGCTGCTGTTCGTTATCCATAATCCCGAACTGCATGATAACTCTGCTTCCGGCCTGCCTGACATCCGTGATAGGATAAGAAGAATACATATTTTCAAGTACAGCAGGAGATTCGGTAGTTTCTAACGAAATCTGGGTACCGCCCTGAAATTCCATTCCCAGGATTAATGGCGACCCGCTGCTTACAAAAGAAACTAGCAGTACTACTAAAGAAATTGCAAGTACTGCGAGGGGGAATGCCAGCAACTGGCGATTATCGTGACTTTTCACGAAATTATCTAAAAATTCGGTCAAACCTGTTGCCATAATTAAATACTCCGGATGAATGCGTCTATTTTTTCTTGAATCTATCCGAGTTTTTTTACCGGACCTGGAGTCCAGAAAACGTTCAAATTTAGAACACGGAAGTACCATATATCAGCCGGGAACATCCGGGCTATGAGCCCGGAACGCACCTGATAACCTCGATTATAAGTCCTCTTTGAGCTTTCTTCAAAGTCAGGTTCCGAAAAGAAATAACCGCATTCTTTATAGTGTAAATAAGTTTATTTTCTTCAGTTCTATATTCTATAGATTATATTAATTATTCCTCGAAAAACAATTCTTTCCCTATATAGCGTTAATTCATTCATTTAAAATTTATTGTCAGAAGTGATACAAGTTCTAACGTTATAACTATATATACCATTTACTCTTCATTAAAAATAATGACAGAAAGACCTTCTCTTGATGAGTATTTTCTTGAAATAGCCTACGTGGTGGGAAAGAGAGCGACCTGCCTCCGGAACAATGTGGGGGCAGTAATTGTACGGGATAAACGTATTCTTTCAACCGGTTATAATGGAGCCCCAAGCGGCATGGAACACTGCCTTGATGTAGGATGTATCCGGGAACTTGAAAAAATTCCCTCAGGCACGCGGCACGAGAAATGCAGGGCAGTACATGCAGAGCAGAACGCCATTATCCAGGCTGCACTTCACGGGGTAAGTATTGCCGGAGCAACTATTTACTGTACGCATCAACCGTGTATCCTGTGTGCTAAAATGATTATAAACTCAAACATCAAAAGGGTAGTATATTCGATACCTTATCCTGACACCGATTCACTTATTTACTTCAGAAGCGCAGGCGTGGAAGTGGAATATATTCCTTTTGAGATAAATTGAATACCTGGCGAGCTATATTGTAAGTACGGAAGAGGGGTAAGAGGTGAAGCAATGCCCGAAGAACTAAAAGCCAGAACACTGAAAGTAGAAGATCTGATCAAATACCAGGAAGGGTCGGTTGTAAGCAGGGAAATTATCCGTAAAGACACGGGAACTGTGACTGTATTTGCCTTTGACAAAGGGGAAGGATTAAGCGAACATACTGCACCTTTCGATGCCATGGTTCAGGTAATAGACGGGAAGGCAGAGATCATTATTTCCGGGAATAAAAACGTTCTTGAGAGAGGGGACATGATAATAATGCCTGCCAGTGAACCCCATGCTCTCAATGCCCTTGAAAGGTTCAAAATGATTCTGACAATGATTCGCTCGTAACTGATCTATGTGCAATATATTCTCTTCTAATTTTTACTTTTAAACCTTAAATCCCGAGGTTTACCTCTAACCCGGTCATATTTTTAATCCAATATGTTTTTAACATTAATCCAATAATGTTTTTAACATTTTTTCCATCTCATTTCTTATTTCTCAAGCACCGAAGACCCTGTTTAATGACATCCATGTTTTCAGGGCGGTATGACTCTTTTATAGATGTATTCCCTTCACAGTAGTAATCAAGCCCGCGGATGATTACAACCGGGATTCCACCTGCTCCTTCTCCCATTAAAAGATTGGCAGCACCTGCAAGTTCGTCAGCAATTGCCTGCTCTGTGATTTCCAGGACTTTGCCGAAAAGGTCCTTTTCCCCTATCCAGCGTTTTACAGGTTTTATATTATAAATTCCGATGGCAACTCCAGTCTGCCCGATCTTGAAAGCTCTTCCGTTTGTGTCCGTAATAATAACGCTTAACTTTTTCCCGCTAAGCTTTTCAAGTTCCTTTCCGATTTTTAAGGCACTTGCATCCGGGTTTTCAGGGGGGTACAGTAAAAACCCGTTCTCAATATTAGACTCGTCAATTCCTGCATTAACACAGGTGTGCCCTGCGAGAGTCGTCACAAGCATAAAAGGTGTCTCGACAAAGACTTCCCTGCTCTTTGAAAGGACCGCCTGTATAAAACGAGGATCTTTTCCTGTCCGGGCTGCAATTTCAAGAGCTTCTTCTCCAGGGGTGATATCTTCGAGCCTGAAAATTTCCCCTTCGGCTTTTGCAACAATGGTTGATGCAATAATTATAATGTCTCTGTACTGAAGTCCAATTTTCTCACAGATGATGGAGGGCAGGTTGTCTCCTTCATGTATGAGAGGGATTTTTTCTACGGCAATTGCTTCGAATTTCAAAGGATTCCCTCAAATAATTTAAAATGATAAAATATTGAGCGGGCTGGTTTACAGAGTTACAAAAACCCATAAATGAATAATTTAGACCAGTAAAGGCAGTAACCATAAATAAGACCACCGATATACTGGATTTTGCGGCGATGATGAAAGTTACCCCGGCTGAGCAAAAGATGATGAGAACAATTTCCTGATGCCGCACTTTTTACTTTAATTTCTTCATTTGTTTTTTTCGCATATCATGTTTTTGGAGTATCATGTTTTTGGATTATTATGTTTTTCGGTTATTGGCATCCTCCAGATAATATTCAATTTTTTTTCAATTTAATAAATTTTTATCTTCAGGAGTATAATTAAAAATTTATATCTAGCTTGCAGACCATTTTCTTAAGGGGTGTTAATCATTAGTCAGTACGAACTGAGTGAACTCATACAAAAAATCAAAGAAAAAAGCCCTTTTGAATTTAAAGAAAACCAGCGAAGCAGGCTTCGTGCCTTAAAAATTATCGTAAGCAAACTGTACTACTCCCTGGACTATAAAAATGAGCCTCAATCAAGCAGGGAAAAGGTAACTCAAATGCTTCTTTATCACGGGCAGTTCAACAAGGAAGAGATCGACGAAACTTTCAGAATGTCTTCCAGAAGAACCACAGATTATTCCATTGAATTCCTGAAGCATCACCCGGAAATGGCAAGAATTGAGGCTCGAAAGAGTAAAGAGTTTCCTGATGAAGATGAGGAAATAAAAAACGAAGAGTTAGAAAAACCTGTAGAAACAAAATATGTTTTCCCGCGCTACACATGATTACATTTAAATTTTTAAAAATAAATAGAATATGGAAAAGATGAATCAGAGAAAACAGTTTAAAAGAAAACAGAAAAACCAGCCGAAAAATCTCTGACAAAATGATAGGAAATAAGCAGACTGAAATGCGAACCGGTAAAACAAAAAAGATGGAATGAAAAGACTGCTAAACAAAGTGCAGTCTCTCTCATTTAGCTACTTCACTTAATATTTTGTTTCATTCATTGATTGGAATCTGTTCCTTTACATTCATTGATTAGAATTTATTTCCTTCTCCGAAAAGCTCACTCAATCTCTATCTTCTTTTTAGGCTCTTCAATTTTCGCTTTCGGCAACATTATAGTCAGGACTCCATTGTCCATTTTTGCACAGGCTCCTTCTTCCCTGACACTGGAAGGCAGGCGGACAGCACGGTAAAATTGTGTATATGCTCTCTCCCTGCGCAGGTACCCTTCTCCTTCGGATTCCTTTTCCTTGCCGGATTTTGCGCTGATCTCAAGCATATCCTCTTTGAGGTTAATTTCTACGTCCTCTTTATTAATTCCCGGCAGGTCTGTAGTAACCAGAAGCTTGTCGTCTTCTTCCTTTATGTCAATGGCAGGAGTGTATACTTTTCCGCCACCCCATTCTTCCATAGGCATGAAGTCTTCAAACAGCTGGTTCAGGCGTTCCTGTGTTCTTTTAATCTCTTCAAAAGGATCCCAGCGTGCGGGTCCTGAAAATGATCTTTTAGCAGGCCATCTCATCTTTTATTCCCCCTTAAGTAAAAAAATTATGTAGATATAGTTGTGCTATTTTGAATATATTGAGAAAGGATATATAAGTTTTCTCAGGTAATTTCACAAAAATGTACTTAAAAAAGGAATCCCAAATGAATAAAATGTGCAAAATGAAAAAAATCCCGGGAAACCCGGTTAAGAGGGATTTCAGGAGAAAACTAAAAGGTTCCGGGTCTGAAACTTATATAAAGCAATATAAAGACCTGGTAAGAGAGAACCTTGCAAAGAACATAAAGATTCTGATAACAGAGAATATTATAAAAATCTGGTAACAGAAAAACTTATAAAGAGCCTGAAAAAATTTAGCTCTTTATAAGAATTTCTATGAGTTCTGAAGCTTTTACGAGCCCCATAGAGCCATTTTTAACTGATTCTTCATCAAAGGCTTCTACATTGTCCGTTTCTGGTTTATCAGTTCTGTAGATAGCAAACGGAATAGGGTCTCGTGTATGGGTCTTTACTGATATAGGGGTGGGATGGTCAGGAAGTACAAGGATTGTAAAAGGCTCATCTGAGTTTTCTGCGTATTCAAGGATAGGGGCAACTATGCGGCTGTCAAAATCCTCAACTGCCTTCAACTTTTTCTCAATGCTGCCTTCGTGCCCTGCCTCATCAGGAGCCTCGACATGCACGAAAACAAGATCTCTGGTTTTCAATGCTTCAATAGCTGCTCTGACCTTCCCCTCATAATTGGTATCCAGGTAACCGGTTGCTCCGTGGACTTCAATTACATCCAGCCCGGCATAAATCCCGATTCCCTTAAGCAAATCCACTGCGGAAATGACAGCTCCTTTTTTCCCATAAAGTTCCTTAAAAGCCGTGAACTTCGGGGCGTAGCCCTGTCCCCAGACCCAGATAGAGTTTGCAGGGTTTTTTCCCTCATCTACCCGTTTCAGGTTAACAGGATGCAGTTCCAGAACAACCTTGGATGCTTCAATAAGCTCTGAGAAAAACTCCCCGTCTTTTCCTCTGGGCAGATATTTATCTATTTTCTCTCCTGTAATATCGTGCGGAGGTGTGCATTCCGTTTCTGCCCCCAGGTTATTCCCGGCAACGATAAGGTGCCTGTAACTTATTCCCGGATAAAACCTGATGTTCTCCGTACTGAGTTCGTAATCAAGAGTATCAATCAAAATCTCTGCTTCATCGCTACTGATATGCCCTGCACTGTAGTCTTTTATCATCCCGTGCTCTGTGGTAATAAGATTGCACCTGAAAGCCACATCGTCCGCTGCAAGAGCTACTCCCATACTCGCAGCTTCCAGAGGAGCCCTTCCTGAGTAATAGGTTGCCGGGTCGTATCCCAGAATTGACATATTTGCAACGTCGCTTCCTGGAGGAAAACTATCAGGTACGGTCTTTGCAAGCCCGGCTCTCCCGCGCGCTGCAATGGAATCCATAGCAGGTGTTCGGGCTGCCTGTAGAATAGTCCTGTTACCCAGTTTCTCTATAGGGTAATCCGCCATTCCGTCTCCTATAAGTATGGCATATTTCATTGCTTCACCTTTTTCCAACTGCTTTAGCCATTTCTTCTTGCGGATAAAATATATCACTTTCTACCAGATACCTGAATAATATTTTTTTGGCACCTGCCAGCAAGCTTTTTCTGCTGATCCTAATGTTTCAATTCCTATACCCATTTTACACAAACATTATAATATAGTATCCATATCCTATACACGACACGCTCTCAGAGTAAAATATATTAAGTGGCAGGAGAGCCAGAACATAATCTTCTTTACATGCAGGATAATTTATAAAAAAGCAACCTGCAGACGTAACATTGTATATTTCAGGGCTAAAATAATGCTAGCCAGGATTTAGCCGTAAATTCTGATCGCAATGGTCAGATTAATTAAGATTCAGAACACTAAGGATAACATTGTACAAAAAATTAAAATGTGAGATACCCGACTTAATGCTAAAACGTGATCCGATCATGAAAATAGTAATGAAATTTGGAGGAACTTCCGTTGGGGACGGAAAAAAGATCCGTCATGTTGCCCATCTTCTCAAAAAATACAATGAAGAGGGCAACCAGATTGTGGTGGTAACCTCGGCACTCGGTGGAGTAACCGATAGGCTTCTGGAAAATGCTCGCCTTGCCTCAACAAAGGGCAAGGTTTCGCTTGTCAAAGAATTTAAAACAGAACTTACAAACAAACACCACGAAGCCGTGAGGGACGCCATTGAAGACCCCAATGTCGCAAAAGATGTCCTCCACATCCTTGACCTCAGGATTGACGAGCTTGAAAAAGCCCTGATCGGTATCTGCTATCTGGGTGAACTTACAAACAGGTCAATCGATTATATTTCTTCGTACGGAGAACGTCTGGCGGCTCCAATAATTTCAGGCGCTGTCCGATCCCTGGGGATCCCATCAATCGAATACACCGGGGGAGAGGCAGGGATTTTAACCACATCGGATTACGGAAACGCCCGTCCTCTTGAAAAGACATACGAGCTCGTATCAAAAAGGCTTGGGTGCAGGCTTGATTCTCATATCCTTGTGGTCACAGGCTTCATAGGGGAAAATGAAGACGGGATAATTACCACCCTTGGAAGAAGCGGGTCCGATTTCTCAGCTTCCATACTTGGAGCAGCCCTGAAAGCTGACGAGATCTGGCTCTGGAAAGAAGTTAACGGGATCATGACAACGGACCCGAGAATCGTTCCCGAAGCAAAGACCATCCCGCAGATCTCATATGCAGAAGCCATGGAACTCTCTTATTTCGGAGCAAACGTTCTGCACCCGCGTACTATTGAACCGGCAATGCGCGAACACATTCCCGTAAGGGTCAAAAACACCTTTGATCCGGAGTTCCCCGGTACACTGGTAGTATCTGAGAAGTTCCAGTGCAAGCATGTTGTAAAGGCAGTGAGCCTGATCAAAAATGTAGCCCTTATTAACATCTCAGGCGCGGAAATGGCAGGGACAATCGGGACTGTAGCAAGGCTCTTTACCGCTCTTGCAAGGGCAGGGGTAAATATTGTTATGATCAGCCAGGGGTCCTCAGAGTCCAACCTATCTTTCGTTGTCAGTGAGGCTCATGTGGAACCTGCGTTAAAAGCTCTTCATGCAGAATTCAACCGTGAAATCATAAAGGAAATTACTTCGGACAAAAATGTATGTGTGGTTGCGGTTGTTGGTGCCGGGATGGCAGGAACTCCCGGAGTGGCAAAAAGGGTATTCGGAGCACTTGGGAATTCAATGATTAATATTATTATGATTAGTCAGGGCTCTTCCCAGTATAATATCTCTTTCGTTGTCAGGGAAGATGACGCATTTGCCGCAGTCAAGACACTGCACGACGAATTCGAACTTTATAATGGAAATGGAATTGAAAAAAAGCTGTAAAGCTTGCAGGAATGGTCACAGAATGAGTGAAAAGCACTTAACATACGCGGATTCGGGCGTGGATATTAAAGAGGAAGAAAAAACTGTCAAAACCCTTATCGACAAATTAAGTTATGTTCGAAAAGGTATAGGAGCCCCACTTACAGGAATAGGGCACTATGCAGGGCTTCTCGACTTCGGAGAGTATGCCCTGGCAATGACAACTGACGGAGTCGGCTCAAAAGTACTTATTGCTAATGAGATGCAGCGCTGGAACACCGTCGGAATAGACTGCATCGCAATGAATGTTAACGACCTTCTTGCAATAGGGGCCGAACCTGTAGCCTTTGTGGACTATCTTGCCCTGGAGAAGCATGAAGAAGGCTTTGCCGAACAGATCGGAGAGGGACTGCTGAAAGGAGCCGAAATCTCCAGGATGTCCATTGTAGGCGGAGAGACCGCTACTCTTCCCGATATAATTAAAGGTTTTGACCTGGCAGGCACCTGTCTCGGATACCTTAAAAAAGAGGATATTATCGAAGGAGGAAGGGTCCGGGTAGGCGACGTAATTGTCGGCATCCCGAGTACAGGCGTCCACAGTAACGGTTACACCCTTGTGAGAAAAATCATACAGGAATCCGGGTACTACTATCACGACCCCTGCCCCTATGACAGTTCAAAAACCATAGGAGATGACCTTCTTGAGCCCACGAGGATCTATATTGAAGTCCTTGATGTCCTTAAAGCGTGTGAAGTCCACGGGCTTGCTCACATAACCGGAAGCGGGCTTTTGAAACTGAGAAGGGTTACAAAACTCGGTTTTGATTTCTACGATCCTCTGGAACCCCAGGAGATTTTCAAATTCCTGCAGAAAGAAGGCGGGGTTGATGACCTTGAGATGTACAGGACCTTCAATATGGGAATGGGCTTTTTGATCATCCTGCCGGAAAAAGATGCCGCAAAAGCTGCAGAAATAACAGGTGGAAAAATCGTAGGCAAAATCGTGGAAAGCGGGATCAGGGTTAAAGACCTGGTAATAGAGTAAAAATGTAAAACTTAATCCTGTATCAACTTAGAGGGAAAGAAGAGAAAAATGCTCTTTTCCCCTACGTTGAAATCTTTTCTGCTTCTCTGCTGTGATAGCCCAATTTTTTAATCCGGAAAGGAGCGACTTCTGGACGGTTTCTTACAAGAACGGCTTCTTATAATTGCGATTATTTTAAACTTATTTTTTCCACATATTAAGATAGCCGGCCGAGGACGCGCCTGAGCTTTCAGAAGCCTTTGGCTTCTTTATTGGACCTGTTCCCTTTTCCTTTTCTGCATCTCTGAGCCTATTAATCTCCTTTATGCTGTCGTCGTTCTCTATGCTCAGGACAAAGGATCCGTGACAGGGTTTAGTGTACGGAAAAATCAGGGCATTTCCCTTCGCTCCCATAGCAATGGGCGGTACTCCTATTATGTAGTAGTCCTTGAATATCTTGTAGCCCGGGGACACATAGTAGACTTCATCCGAGTTTTTCTCAATATACTCTCTTGCTTCTTTGAAGCTTATCCTGTCCAGGAGGATTGTATATTTCATCTGTTCAATACAACTCATCTGGCTATTTCCCCCATTATTTTATCCAGTTTGTTTTTAAGTCGAACAGGATTGTGAACATCCTGTGTAACTATTTTCTCACAATCGAACTCTATAGTTTGAGCTAATTCCTCAGCGTGCCTTCCAAAGACGATTGAATACATTCTGACCTGAGAAATAGCGCTTACCGTCGCTGCATAAGTCACTCCTGAATCATTATGCATGAAGGCAAAGCATATGTCAAAATCCGCTCTTTTTTCAATAATGTCTTCCAGAGTTTTATCAAGGTCTACCAGCTTTTTTGCATAATACCCGTCAGAATCAGAAATTTTCAAAAGCTTGGTTGCGGCATTTGTTCCGGCAACGGTGACATCGAATCCTGACTGGGTAAGCTTATGAGAAAGATACAGGGCAATACTGGTTTGAATCGGGACCTCTGGACATCCCATCATGAGGAGAACTTTTACGCCGGTCATAACATTTCCTCTCTGAGATATTTTGTCTGTAAGAATGGCTTATTGGTTAATCCTGAATTTCAACCTTTGCAATTGAGATTCACAGAAGCTATTGAAAAAACGGAAACATTCAGGCCAACCATTTATTTTCAGGTCTACTTTTCAAGCAACAAAATCAAGCTGTTTACTGTTCTCATGTTATCATTAATTAAATATAAAAATTGTCGGACCCGTTTTGATAGAGATCTCGAATTCTCTCCAATGTCAATAAATAAGGAATTCACAGAATTCTCTATTTTATTTTCAGAATTCTATATTCTCTATTTTCATTGTAACTATTCAGGGTATAGTTAACGGCGCTCTCTTGAGCGCCGCTATAATACCCTCCAAAACAGGTAATCCGTTCTTTCTAATTGTAGAGATGTAAGCTCTAATTCTGCAGAAAGCTTCCGCTCCTTGTATAGTTCTGA
>WPCJ01329133.1_pt1 | contig 18022 bp, 17 predicted proteins | sample 5399831 | NCBI WGS metagenome assembly WPCJ01 (sample SAMN12869470, study PRJNA574797) | sludge metagenome | isolation source: wastewater treatment of pH10 | place: China:Beijing | collected 2019-05-20 | reverse complement strand
GTGACGAGGACGCGGGGATCGAAAAGCCGCGCGCGCAGCCGCGGCTCGGGCAGGAGCGCGAGCGCGGCGGCCAGCGGCAGCAGGGCGAAATTGTACTTCGAGAGGATGCCGAAGCCGATGGCGAGCCCTGTCGCCGCGTAGTTCAGCAGCGTCGGCCGCTGTAGCGCGCGGAAGAAGAAGCAGACGAACAGGCAGGCGCTGAAAAGCACCGCCACCGTGTGTGTGAGGTCGCGCTGGGCCTCGTAGCCGACCTGCGGAAAGGTGATGAGGCCGAGCGTGGCGATCGTCGCGAGCACGCGGTCGCGCAGGACGAGATGGGCCGTCAGCCCGTACAGCACGTAGCTGAGTAGCAGTATCAGGTTCTTCAGGAGCGCCAGCGAGAAAAGCGTGCTCCCGAAGAGCCGCACGACGCCATATTGCAGCCAGTTGTAGAAGGGCGGCTGCGAATCGTAGCCCGGCGCAAGCCACTGTGCGAGGAAGAGCTGCTGCCCCTCGTCCAGCTCGAGCGAGGCGGGCGACGCTAGGCGCACGGCCATGTTGACGGCGAAATAGGCCGCGAGCAGCAGGTAGACCGCGCCGTTTCGTTGTGCCAGACCCCCGACCACCCGGACGACCTAGAGCGTGAAGTCGTTTCGTTGGATCGCCGTCACGCTCTGTCCCCTTTGTTTCTGCATGATCTTTTCCGAAAACCGGCGCCCGCCTTTCGGGATCGTGCCTAGCCGTAGACGTTGCGGATGAAGTAGCCCTTGGTGTCGGTGTCGGGCCGCGCGAGGATTTCCGCGATGATGCCGGTGCTGATCATCTGCACCGAGGCGACGAACAGCATGACGGCGACGATCAGCATCGGGCGTGTCCCGATGTCCTCGCCGAGCAGGAACTTGACCGCGAAGAGATAGAGGAAAAGCAGCCCGCTCGCCGCGCCGAAGGTGAGCCCGATGACGCCGAAGAAATGGCCCGGCCGGAAGCGGAAGCTCATGAAGAACACGACGGACAGAAGGTCGAGCATCACGCGGAAGGTGCGCGAGATTCCGTATTTTGACGTGCCGAACTGCCGTGCCTGATGGTTGACGACCATTTCCCCGATGCGCGCCGTGGGCGCCACGCTGGCGACGAGCGCCGGGATGAAGCGGTGCATGCCGCCCATGATCCTGATCTGCTTGATGACGGCCGTGCGATAGACCTTCAGGCTGCAACCGTAGTCGTGGACGGCGACGCCGGTGACCTTTCGGATCAGCGCATTGGCGGCCCAGGAGGGGATGAGGCGCAGCATCAGCCCGTCCTGCCGCTTCTTGCGCCAGCCGCACAGAAGGTCGAGATCGCGCTCCTCGAAGGCCTCGATCATGCGCGGGATATCGTGCGGGTCGTTCTGCAGGTCGCCGTCGAGCGTCGCCAACAGGCGGCCGCGCGCGATATCGATGCCGGCCTGAAGCGCCGCCGCCTGGCCGAAATTGCGCTGCAGCTCGACGATGCGCAGCGTCAACCCCTCGCGGGCGAGCTCCCGGCGTGCATTGGCAAGCGTCGCGTCGGTTGATCCGTCGTCGACGAGGACAAGCTCCCAGGGCTTGCCGAACTCGCCCAGCGCCTCGCATGTGCGCGCGACCAGCGGCGCGATGTTGTCTTCCTCGTTGTGGACGGGAATGACCACCGAGAGTTCGATTTCGCTTTCCGCGTCCTCGATACCTGGCGTAAGGGGGTGTGGCTGCTGCACGTGCTCTCCGGCATGGTCCGGGTTTTGCGCCCTGTTACATGAGCCGCCCGGATTAGACAATTGTAAGCCGCCGGATGCGCGGCGGGATGGAAGGAATGATCCGACAGGACCGGCCGTCGCCGAGCCGCATCCCGCTGCTGACAGCCGTGCTGGTGCTGGCCTACGCCGGCTTCGTGCAATGGTTCTGGGGCTGGCCGGTTATCCTGGCGGCTTGGCGCGAGGTCGGAACCCTGAACGTCGCGCTCGCGCTCGCCCTGCTGGTGGGCACCTATTTCGTGAGGGCGCACCGCATACAGGACTATTTCCCCGAGGCCACGCGCGGGCGTTTTCTCCAGCTCTTCCGCGTCACGCAGGTGCATAATCTGCTGAACGTCATGCTGCCCTTCCGCACGGGCGAGACGAGCTTCCCGCTGCTGATGCGCTCACAATTCGCCGTGCCGCTGGCGCATGGAACATCGGCGCTCCTGGTGCTCAGGCTGCTCGATCTCCATGCACTGCTGGCGGCTGCCGGCGTCGGGCTGGTGGCGCGGGCGGGTTTCGGCATGACGGCGTGGCTTCTGTGGCTCGCTTTCCTTATCTCGCCGCTCGCCGTGCTGCCGTTCCGCCGTCCGCTGTTCGCAACGGCGCGGGCGCGCCTTCCGGCGCGGCTCGCGAGATATGTGGACGAGGTTGATGACGGCATACCGCGCGACCTCACGGCGTTCCTGCGCGCATGGTTCCTCACCGTCGTGAACTGGGGCGTGAAGGTGGCGGTCCTCGCCTGGGTGCTCGCCCTCATGGGCGTCGGCCCGCTCGCCGCCTGCCTCGGCGGCGCGCTGGGGGGCGAATTGTCGGCCGTTCTGCCCGTCCACGCGCCTGCCGGCATAGGCACCTATCCGGCCGGCATCACCGCCGGAGCCGCTGCGTTCGGGGCGGACAGGGGCGCCGGCGCGCTGTCGCTTCTGGCGACGGCCGCCATCAACGTCCACCTGCTGACGATCGTCTCGGCGCTTGCCGGGACGGGGCTGGCGCTTGTCCTGCCGGGGCTTTTCGGCGAGCGGCAGGGTGCTGCCGGCCAAGGAAAGGGCTGACTCCCGGTTGCGCTTTGCCGCGCCCGCTGCTATGAGCCCGCGTCCATAACCGTCCGGCAGGGCATGCCGTGGCGGTTTTCATGCTTCCAGGTTCTGGTCGGCCTGGAAAGAACAACAGGGGCGAACAGCCCCGGCAAGGAGTAGCAAAATGCCCAAGATGAAGACCAAATCGGCCGCCAAGAAGCGGTTCAAGATCACCGCCACCGGCAAGGTGTTGTCGGCAGCGGCCGGCAAGCGCCACGGCATGATCAAGCGTTCCAACAAGTTCATCCGCGATGCACGCGGCACGATGGTTCTCGCCGAACCGGACGCCCGCAAGGTCATCAAGAACTTTCTGCCGAACGGCAACTGAGCCCGGCTTCAGGAACGAATTTAAGGAGATCATGACATGGCACGCGTAAAGAGAGGCGTCACCGCCCACGCCAAGCACAAGAAGGTCCTGAAAGCCGCCAAGGGCTTCTACGGCCGCCGTAAGAACACCATCCGCACCGCCAAGGCTGCCGTCGACAAGTCGCTGCAGTATGCGTATCGCGACCGCAAGGCGCGCAAGCGCAACTTCCGCGCCCTGTGGGTGCAGCGCATCAACGCCGCGGTGCGCGAGCACGGCCTGACCTATGGCCGCTTCATCGACGGGCTGAACAAGGCCGGCATCGAGATCGACCGCAAGGTGCTCTCCGACCTCGCCATCCACGAGCCGCAGGCATTCGCCGCTCTCGTCGGCAAGTCTAAGGTCGCGCTGGAATATCTGAAGAACACGACGCCGAACGCTTTTGAAAGCGCTGTCGCTTAAGACCAGCGCTTCCCAAGCTTTCGATTATCTTGATTTGGGACCCGCGCTGGCACGGCTGGCGCGGGTTTTTCGTGAGGATCATGGCGGGTACGTCCGAAGACGAGGAAGATGTCCTGACGCCGGAGGGGACCGAGCGGCTGCTGATGCTGCTGGCGGGCAACGGGCATCGCCGTCTCTCACGCGCCCGCATTGACGGCCGCACCGTATGGATCAAGCGGTTCGATAGCTACAGGCGTCCATTTCCCAAGCGGCTCCATGCGTGGCTGTCGCCGTTGCTGCCATTGCCGTTCCTGCGCTCCTCGCTCGCCAAAAGCGGCGCGGGGCTGGCGCGGCGCGAGGTGCGCAAGGCGTCGCGTTTCAGGGCCGGAGGCTTCGCGACGCCCGCCGTGCTCTACAGCAACGATGCGTTGTTCGTTCTGTCGGAGGTGGCGCAGATCGCCGCCGACGTGCTTTCGAAGCTGCGCCGTCTGGCGCCGGCAAGGCATGACGACCTGCTGGTGGAGATGGCCGGTGCTCTGGGGAAGGTCCATGCGGCGGGCCTTTGCCATGGCCGGCCGCATCCACGGGACATGTACCTCGTCGGCGAAACAAAAGGGTCCGCCGCAAAGCCGGGCTTCAATGCGAGCCTGGGCTTTTTCGACTTCGAGGAGGAGCCGGAGGCCGTCATGCCGCTGGCGACCGCGCAGGCGCGCGACGTATGGCTTCTGTTCATGCCGATTGTCGTCCTTTCGATTTCGACGGAGACGCCTGCCCGGTCCTGGGCGGCCTATTGCTCGCACGCACCCGGCGCGGTCATCCACGATCTGCGCCGCATCGTGTCCTGTTTCTCGCTCCTGCTGCCCGTTCTCAGGGCGTTGCGTCCCATCCGGCTCGGCCATGACGGACGCGCGCTTCTGGGCTCGACGAGCTTCCTTCGCGACGCCCTGCGCGGCACCTGCGCCATGGCCGCCGTCAAAAACGGTGCTGCATCCAAACCCAAGCACATGGGAATACGGACATGAACGACATTGAAGAACTCGAACGCTCGATCAGCGCCGCCATCGGCGCCGCCGGCGACGAGCAGGCGATCGAGGCCGTCCGCGTCTCCCTGCTGGGGAAGAAGGGTTCGGTCTCCGAACTGCTGAAGACGCTGGGCGCGATGAGCGCCGAGGAGCGACAGGTCCGGGGTCCGGCGATCAACGGTCTGAAGAACCGCGTGACCGAGGCGCTGGGCGCGCGCAAGGCCGAGCTTCGGGACACGGCGATCACGGCGCGGCTCGCGGCGGAGAAGGTGGACGTCACCCTGCCCGTCAGGCAATCGCCGGCCGAGCGCGGCCGCATCCACCCGATCAGCCAGGTGATCGACGAGATCGCAGCGATCTTCGGCGATCTCGGCTTCTCGATCGCGGAAGGGCCGGACATCGAGACCGACCACTACAATTTCACGGCGCTGAACTTCCCGGAAGGCCATCCGGCGCGCGAGATGCACGACACCTTCTTCTTCAATCAGGACGAAACGGGACAGCGCAAGTTGCTTCGCACGCACACCTCGCCGGTGCAGATCCGCACCATGGAGGCGCAGAGGCCGCCGATCCGCATCGTCATCCCCGGCAAGACCTACCGGCAGGATTCCGACGCCACCCATTCGCCGATGTTCCATCAGGTAGAGGGGCTGGTGATCGACAAGTCGGCCAATGTCGCGAACATGAAATGGGTGCTGGAGGAATTCTGCAAGGCCTTCTTCGAGGTGCCGAGCGTGAAGATGCGCTTCCGGCCGAGCTTCTTCCCCTTCACCGAGCCGAGCCTCGAGGTCGACATACAGTGCGACCGCTCGCGGCCGGGCGAGGTTCGCTTCGGCGAGGGGAGCGACTGGATGGAGATCCTCGGCTGCGGCATGGTGCATCCCAACGTGCTGCGCCACGGCGGGCTCGATCCCGACGAATACCAGGGCTTCGCCTGGGGCATGGGCATCGACCGCATCGCCATGCTGAAATACGGCATGCCGGACCTGCGCGCCTTCTTCGACGCCGACGTGCGCTGGCTCCAGCATTACGGCTTCCGCCCGCTCGACATGCCGACCCTGTTCGGAGGGCTGAGCAGCTAGGGATGCCGATGATCCGCGTGATGGCAGCGACAGCGATGACCTTCGTCGCGTCCCAGGCAAGCGCCGAGACGTATCACTGCGCGGCGCGCGTGGTGCTCGGCTTCGACGGCGTGATCATCCACGACTGGCGCGGCACGGGCGACAACCAGGGCCAGGTCGTGTTTTCCTTCGACAGCGCGATGGGAGAGTATCTTGAGCAAACCGTGGGAAGCGCCGCGGCAGCAACCGACAGCGCGAAGCTGGAAGTCGTGCTTAACAAGGCATCGGGTGCGGGAAGCATCCTGGCGGTTTCCGTTCCCCGTGCCCTTGCCCTGAAGGTGGACGAGTCCGTGCATGGCGTGAACTATGCCCGGTTCGGCCGCGAGGGGCATGCGGAAATCGGCAAGTGTGAGAAGGTGAGATGATCAACGAAAGCAATCATGCCGGCGGTTGCCGCTGCGGCGCGGTGCGGTTCGAGGCGGCAGCGGAGCCGGAGCATATCAGCTATTGCCATTGCGCCGACTGCCGCCGGGCGACCGGCGCGCCCGTTTCGGCCTTCGTAGGCTTTGCTGCCGACACGGTGTCGCTGACCGGCGAGAAGCTGAAAAGCTTCGACAACGGGCCGGTGACGCGCAGCTTCTGCGGCGTCTGCGGCTCGCCCGTCGCCTACGCGGACGGACGCATCGGCGAGCGGATCTACTTCATGCTCGGCGCGATGGACACGCCGGAAACCTACAAGCCGACGCTGCATGCTCACGTGCGAGAGCAGCTGCCCTATCTGCATATGCCGGACAGCCTGCCGAGACACGTGAAGTCCGGCGTGCCGAGGCCTCAAGCATGACGCCGGAAGCGTGGACCGGTTTTCGGGCCGGACCATGCTTCAAAGAATTCGATAGCCGCATTTGTGCCATGCGAGCCAACTCCACCTCGCTGCGAAAAATGCCCTCCTTGTTTTTACGCAATTCCGGACGCAAAACCGCTTCGCATTTTTGCTGGAATTGCTCTAGCGGGACACAAACATGAAGCTCACCCTTTCCTGGCTCAAGGACCACCTCGAGACCGACGCCTCGCTCGACGAGATCGTCGAGCGGCTCACCTCCATCGGCCTCGAGGTCGAGGGCGTCGACGACAAGGCGGTGCTGAAGCCCTTTGTCATCGCCAAGGTTCTGACGGCGGTCCAGCACCCCGATGCGGACCGGCTGCGGGTGCTGAGCGTCGATACCGGCTCGGGCGATCCGGTGCAGGTCGTGTGCGGCGCGCCCAATGCCCGCGCCGGACTGGTCGGCGCCTTCGCCGCGCCCGGCACCTATGTGCCGGGGATCGACGTGACGCTGGGAGTTGGCAAGATCCGCGGTGTCGAGAGCCGCGGCATGATGTGCTCAGAGCGCGAGCTGATGATCTCGGATGAGCACAACGGCATCATCGACCTGCCGCAGGACGCGCCGGTCGGCACGAGCTTCGCCGCATGGGCAAGGCTCGACGATCCGGTCATCGACATCAACCTGACGCCCAACCGACCGGACGCGACGAGCATATACGGCATCGCGCGAGACCTCGCGGCCTCCGGCCTCGGCAGGCTGAAGGACGGCTCCGTCGCGCCGGTCGCCGGCACGGGCGCTTGCCCGGTCAAGGTGACGCTCGACTTCGGCGATACGCCGAAGCTTTGCCACGGTTTCGCGCTGCGGCTGGTCAAGGGCGTCAGCAACGGCGCGTCGCCGAAATGGCTCCAGCAGCGACTGATCGCCATCGGGCTGCGTCCGATCAACGCGCTCGTCGACGTCACCAACTACATCACCTTCGACCGTGGCCGGCCGCTGCATGTCTTCGACACAAGCAAGGTGAAGGGTAACCTCGTCGTGCGCCGCGCGAGCGCGGGCGAGAAGGTGCTGGCGCTCGACGGCCGCGAATACGAGCTGACACCGGAAATGTGCGTCATCGCCGACGAGAACGGGGTGGAATCCATAGCCGGCATCATGGGCGGCGAGCATTCTGGCTGCGACGAGACGACGACCGACGTGCTGATCGAATCCGCGCTCTGGGAGCCGCTGAACATCGCCCGCACGGGCCGCGAACTGGGCATCATCACCGATGCGCGCTACCGTTTCGAGCGCGGCGTCGATCCCGAATTCATGGTGCCCGGCATCGAGCTGGCGACGCGCATGGTGCTGGACCTCTGCGGCGGCGAGCCGGGCGAGACGCAGGTGATCGGCTATGACGGCCATACGCCGAAGATCGTGCCGTTCCCGCATGCGGAGGTGAAGCGGCTGACGGGCATCGACGTGCCGGCTCCGGAAAGCCTCGACATCCTGAAGCGCCTCGGCTTCGTGCCTAAGGGCAGCGGCGACAGCGTCGACGTCGCGGTGCCGTCATGGCGGCCGGACGTGGACGGCAAGGCCGACCTCGTAGAGGAGGTGATGCGCATACACGGCGTCGACAACATCGCGCCGCAGCCGCTCGGCGCGCATGACGCGGTCAACGGCCGCATCCTGACGACGCTGCAGATCCGCACCCGCGCGGCCCGGCGCGCGCTTGCCGTGCGCGGCATGATGGAGGCGGTGACATGGTCGTTCATCCCGGCGAAACATGCCGAGCTTTTCGGCGGCGGGCAGTCTTCGCTGAAGCTCGCCAACCCGATCGCGGCCGAGATGTCGGACATGCGTCCCTCGCTGCTGCCCGGCCTGATCGCCGCAGCCCAGCGCAACGCCGACAAGGGCATCGGTGACGTGGCGCTGTTCGAGGTATCGGGTACCTATGAAAGCGACCTGCCTGAAAGCCAGCGCCGCGTGGCGGCCGGCGTGCGGCGCGGCACGGCGAAACTCGAAGGATCGGGACGCAACTGGTCGGGCAATGCCGGTACGGTCGGCGTCTTCGACGCCAAGGCCGATGCGATCGCGGCGCTCGAGGCGGCCGGCGCGCCGGTCGACAGGCTGCAGATCGAGACGGGCGCGCCGGACTGGTATCATCCCGGCCGTTCCGGCCTGATCAAGCTCGGTCCGAAGACCGTGCTCGGCCATTTCGGCGAGTTCCATCCGCGTACGCTGGAGACGCTCGACGTCTCGGGGCCGCTGTGCGGCTTCGAGGTGTTTATCGACGCCGTGCCGGAACCAAAGGCCAAGCCGACTCGCACCAAACCGAAGCTGGAGCTTTCCGCGTTCCAGCGCGTGACGCGCGACTTCGCCTTCGTGGTCGACAGATCCGTCGAGGCGGGTGCGCTGACCAGGGCAGCACTTTCCGCCGACAGGAAGCTCATCACCGGCGTGTCGGTCTTCGACGTATTCGAAGGTCCGTCGATCGGCGAAGGCAGGAAGTCCATTGCCATCGAAGTGGCGATCCAGCCCTTCGAGAGGACGCTGGCCGACGAGGATTTCGAGGCGCTTTCGGCGCGCATCGTCGAGAACGTCAGGAAGCAGACCGGTGGCGTGCTGCGGGCCTGAGCGGGGGCGCGCGCTCAGCGCTTGCGCACGAACTCCGTGCGCAGCACCAGCCCCTTGATGGCGTCGTGCCGGCAGTCGATCTCTTCCGGGTTGTCGGTGAGGCGGATCGAGCGGATGACCGTGCCCTGCTTCAGCGTCTGGCCGGCGCCCTTGACCTTGAGGTCCTTGATGAGGACGACGCAATCGCCGTCGGCAAGCAGGTTGCCGGCGGCGTCGCGGACATCCGGCCCCGCATCGGCGGCGGCCATTTCGGATGCCGGCCGCCATTCGCCTGTCACCTCGTCATAGATGTAGTCGTCGTTTTGATCTGCCATGCTGTCCTCGCTTGTGTGCGGATGGTCCTACACCGGCAGGAGCCGAACTTCCAAGCCACGCTCGATAGGGTCAACGGTTGGTCATCGCCATCGCCGCCTCGCCGTAGCGGCTGCCGGATATCTGGTAGGGCGTGACCACCGCGCCGATCTCCGCCACCTCGGCGGGGCTGAGCCCGATATGCGCGGCCGCGACATTGGCCTCCAGATTGGCGATCCGGCGCGAGCCGGGGATCGGCACGATGAAGTCGCCCTGATGCAGCACCCAGGCGAGCGCGAGCTGCGCGGCCGTATGGCCCTTCGACGCGGCAAGGGCTTCGAGCCTGCCGACCACGGCGAGGTTGCGCCTGATGTTGTCCTCGTCGAAACGCGGCAGGCCGCGCCGGAAATCGCCCTCGCCGAGCTGGTCGGCCGAGCGGATCGCGCCGGCCAGGAATCCCCGGCCGAGCGGGCTGAACGGCACGAAGCCGATGCCGAGCTCGCGGCAGACGTCGAGCACGCCGTCCTCCGGATCGCGCGACCACAGCGAATATTCGCTCTGCACCGCCGCTATCGGGTGCACCGAATGCGCGCGCCGGATCGTGGCGACGCCCGCTTCCGAAAGGCCGAGCGCGCGCACCTTGCCCTCGCGCACCAGCTCGGCCATCGCGCCGACCGTATCCTCGATCGGCACCTCGGGGTCGACGCGGTGCTGGTAATACAGGTCGATGACGTCGATCCCCATCCGCCGCAGCGAGGCTTCCGCGACGGCGCGGACATGTTTCGGCCTGCCGTCCAGCCCGGGCACCTGGCTCGGCCCGCGCACGGTCTCGGCGATCCTGAAGCCGAACTTGGTCGCGATCTTCACCCTGTCGCGGAACGGGCGCAGCGCCTTGCCGACGAGCAGCTCGTTGGCGAAGGGGCCGTAAACCTCCGCGGTATCGAAGAAGTCCACGCCGAGATCGATGGCCCGATGAATGGTGCGGATGGCGTCGCTCTCGTCCTGCCCGCCATAGCCGTAGCCATGGCTCATGGACATGCAGCCGAGCCCGACCGGAAAAACGCCCAGGCCGGCGCCGAGTTTCCTTTGCATCGCCGCAATCTCCTTGTGCTCCCGCATTCTAAGGCGGATCGCCGCATCTGCAAGTTTGCCCGAGCGATCGGTGAAGCGCTTGCGGCCAGAGCGTTTTCGGGCAAAGCTCCGGCCCGCAATCGGACATCAGGCGAAGAAGGAGAAAAGAATGTTCCGCTGGGGAATTTTGTCGACCGCCAAGATCGCACGCGAGCAGCTGATCCCGGCAATCGTCGAGTCCGAGAACGGCGTCCTTTCGGCGGTGGCAAGCCGCGACCTGAAGAAGGCGCGCGTCTTCGCCGAACGCTATGGCGCGCGGCATGCCTTCGGCGCCTATGACGCGTTGCTCGCCTCGGACGAGGTGGACGGCGTCTACATCCCGCTGCCGACCTCCCAGCATGTCGAATGGGCGGAGAAGGCCGCGCGGGCCGGCAAGCATGTGCTGGTCGAGAAGCCGCTGGCGCTCGACGCCAATGACATCGCCGGGCTGATCAGGCTGCGCGACAAGAAGAAGGTCCTCATCAGCGAAGCCTTCATGGTGACCTTCCATCCGCAGTGGCTAAAGGTGCGCGAGCTGGTGCGCTCGGGCGCGATCGGAACCTTGCGGCACGTGCAGGGCGCCTTCTCCTATTACAACCGCGACCCGCGCAACATGCGCAACATCCTCGAACTGGGCGGCGGCGCATTGCCCGATATCGGCGTCTATCCGACGGTCACGACGCGCTTCGTGACCGGCAAGGAGCCGAAGCGCGTGCAGGCGTCGATCGAGCGCGACAAGAAGTTCAAGACCGATATCCATTCCTCCATCCGCGCCGATTTCGGTGATTTCGAGCTGTCGTTCTATCTCTCGACGCAGCTTGCCGCACGCCAGCTCATGGTGTTCCACGGCGACAAGGGGTTCATCGAGGTGCACTCGCCGTTCAACGCAGGACTCTACGACCATCACCGGGTGGAAATGCACAATCAGGACCACACCGAGGCGACCGTGTTCCGCTTTCCCGCCGCGGCGCAGTACCGGCTGCAGGTCGAGGCCTTCGTCCGCGCCGCGAACGGCTCCGACGATCCCGTCTTCACGCTCGAGAATTCGGTGAAGAACCAGAAGGTGATCGACGCGATCTTCCGCGCCGGCGACAGCGGCGGCTGGGAAAGGGTGTAGCCTCTCCTTCAGATGCGCCGGGCAGCCGGCGCCTCGTCTGCGCATCGCGGCTCCGGACGCCTGCTTCGGGCCGCGGCAAGGCGATTCGGACCTGCGTGCCCTTTTCCCCGCCCAATTCCCTGCAAATTTTAGTCATCTGTTGGTTGAGGGCTTGTGTCGTCATGGCATGAGTGCACAACGCGATATGGGGGAAAGGAGCAGTGGGCCGCGCGCCGTCTGTGCCAGTCACGGAGACGAATGAGACCGAAGAGATACATCTGGCCGCTCGTCGGCATGCTGGCGATCCTCTTCTCTGGTTGGTTGCTTTACCGCGAGCTGCGCGGGCTCTCCCTGGCCGACCTGGCCGACAGCCTGGCGGCCATTCCCGCGCGCGGCTGGATCCTGTCAGCGCTCTGCACGCTCTTCGCCTACGCGGCCCTCGCCGGCTATGACCGCATCGCCCTTCTCCATCTGGGAAGGAAGGCATCCTGGCTCTTCATCACGCTGTGCTCCTTCACCACCTATGCGCTGTCGCATACGATCGGGGCGTCGGTCTTTTCCGGCGCGGTGGTGCGCTATCGCGCCTACTCGTCCCGCGGCCTGACGCCGCAGGAGATCGGCGTGCTGGTCGCCTTCTGCTCGTTCACCTTCGCCCTCGGAGTCGTCCTGCTCACCGGCCTCGTGCTGATCGCCGAGCCGGACATCACCGAGCGGATCGCGGAGCTTTTGCCGGAGGGCCTGTCGATCACGACGGGCTACCTGTTGCTGGCGCTGATCGGCTTCTACGTGCTCGGCAGCTGGCTGGGGCTGAAGCCGTTGCGGATCGGCGGGCTGGTCCTCCAGTATCCGCGTCTGCCGATCGTGGCGAGGCAGCTCGTCATAGGCCCGGTCGAGCTGCTGGCGGCTGCCGGAATCGTCTATTTCGCCCTGCCGGCGGAGGGCAATCCGGGTTATCTCATCGTGCTCGGCATCTTCCTCTTTTCGTTCTGCGTGGCGCTGCTGTCGCACGCGCCGGGCGGCGTGGGCGTGCTGGAGCTGGTCTTCATCATGGCGCTGCCGGACATGCAGCCCGCCGACGTCCTGGCCGCATTGCTGGTGTTTCGCGCCTTCTATCTCATCATCCCGTTCCTGATCGCCATCGTCATCCTGCTGCTGTTCGAACGCTCGCAGCTTTCGCAGCCCGATCTCGAAGGACGGGAAAAGGCTCCATGAGCCGCCTTGCGCTGTAAAACGGGTCTTCTTATATACCCGGCAACCGAGTTCACCGGCACATCGGAGCTGGCCGGGCGCGGAATTCCCAGTGTACGGGGGCCGTCTTCGGGAACGCCTCAAAGGGTCCTGACGGCCTGCTTGAAGGAGAGATCAGAAAAATGGCTAAAGTAATCGGCATCGACCTTGGAACGACCAACTCCTGCATCGCTGTCATGGACGGCAAGGACGGCAAGGTCATCGAGAACGCGGAAGGCGCGCGCACGACCCCTTCCATCGTTGCATTCACCGCTGACGGCGAGCGGCTGGTGGGCCAGCCCGCCAAGCGCCAGGCCGTGACCAATCCCGAAAACACCGTCTTCGCGGTCAAGCGCCTTATCGGCCGCCGCTACGACGATCCGGTCACCGAAAAGGACAAGAAGCTCGTCCCCTACAAGATCGTCAATGGCGACAATGGCGACGCATGGGTCGAGGCCGGCGGCAAGAAGCAGTCGCCTTCGCAGATTTCCGCGATGATCCTGCAGAAAATGAAGGAAACGGCGGAGGCCTATCTCGGCGAGAAGGTCGAGAAGGCGGTCATCACCGTTCCCGCCTACTTCAACGACGCCCAGCGTCAGGCCACCAAGGATGCCGGCAGGATCGCAGGCCTTGAAGTCCTGCGCATCATCAACGAGCCGACTGCGGCAGCGCTGGCCTACGGCCTCGACAAGAAGGCCGGCGGCAGCAAGACCATCGCAGTCTATGACCTTGGCGGCGGCACCTTCGACATCTCGGTGCTCGAGATCGGCGACGGCGTGTTCGAGGTGAAGTCGACCAACGGCGACACCTTCCTCGGCGGCGAGGACTTCGACATGCGCCTGGTTGAGTATCTGGCGGCGGAGTTCAAGAAGGAACAGGGCATCGACCTCAAGAATGACAAGCTTGCCCTGCAGCGCCTCAAGGAAGCTGCGGAAAAGGCCAAGATCGAGCTGTCCTCGGGCGCGCAGACCGAGATCAACCTGCCCTTCATCACCGCGGACCAGACCGGGCCGAAGCACCTGACGATGAAGCTGACCCGCGCCAAGTTCGAGTCGCTGGTCGACGACCTCGTGCAGCGCACGATCGAGCCCTGCAAGGCGGCGCTCAAGGATGCCGGCCTCAAGGCCGGAGAGATCGACGAGGTTGTTCTGGTCGGCGGCATGACCCGCATGCCCAAGGTCCAGGAAGTCGTGAAGCAGTTCTTCGGCAAGGAGCCGCACAAGGGCGTCAACCCCGATGAGGTGGTGGCGATCGGCGCGGCCATCCAGGCCGGCGTGCTGCAGGGCGACGTCAAGGACGTGTTGCTGCTCGACGTGACCCCGCTGTCGCTGGGCATCGAGACGCTGGGCGGCGTGTTCACCCGGCTGATCGAGCGCAACACGACGATCCCGACCAAGAAGAGCCAGGTCTTCTCGACCGCCGAGGACAGCCAGTCCGCGGTGACGATCCGGGTCTTCCAGGGCGAACGCGAGATGGCTGCCGACAACAAGGCGCTCGGCCAGTTCGATCTCGTCGGCATCCCGCCGGCCCCGCGCGGCGTGCCGCAGATCGAGGTGACCTTCGACATCGACGCCAACGGCATCGTCAACGTCTCGGCAAAGGACAAGGGCACCGGCAAGGAGCACCAGATACGCATCCAGGCGTCGGGCGGCCTTTCGGACGCCGACATCGAGAAGATGGTGAAGGACGCCGAGGCGAACGCCGAGAACGACAAGAAGCGTCGTGCCCTCGTCGAGGCCCGCAACCAGGCCGAGAGCCTCGTCCATTCGAGCGAGAAGTCGCTCAAGGACTATGGCGACAAGGTCTCGGAGGCTGACCGCACGGCCATCGCCGACGCTATCGCCGCGCTGAAGACGGCCGCCGAAGGCGACGACGCGGACGCGATCGGCGCCGCAACGCAGACTCTCGCCGAAGTGTCCATGAAGCTCGGCCAGGCCATGTACGAGGCTTCCCAGAAGGAGGCGGCCGAGGCCGACGCCCAGGCCGACGCGGCCAAGGACGGCGACGTCGTCGATGCCGATTTCGAAGAGATCGACGAAGACGACGACAAGAAGAAGTCGGCGTGATCATTTCGCCCTGAAACAGGAGGCCCGGCGTCACCGCCGGGCCTTTTTTGCAACGGCCGGGCGAAAAAACGCCATGGGGGCGCATCCTCTCTGGCATCGCGCGCAAAGGCTCACTACATCGGAATCCGTTCACCGCAGGATGGTACGGTACGATGCGCCAAGACATTGATCATCCAGGCACCGGGGCGAGATGAAAGCTGACTTCTACGAGACCCTCGGCGTCCAGAAGGGCGCCGACGAAAAGGAACTCAAGGTGGCGTTCCGCAAGCTCGCCATGCAGTTCCATCCCGACCGCAATCCCGGCGATGATGCCTGCGAGCACAAGTTCAAGGAAATCAACGAAGCCTACGAGACGCTGAAGGACCCGCAGAAGCGGGCCGCCTACGACCGTTTCGGGCATGCCGCCTTCGAGCAGGGCGGAATGAACGGCGGGCATGGCTTTGCCGCCGGCGGCTTCGCCGACATCTTCGAGGACATCTTCGGCGACATGATGGGCGGTCGCCGCCGCTCCTCGGGCGGCCGCGAACGCGGCGCCGATCTCCGCTACAACATGGAGATCACGCTGGAGGAAGCCTTCACCGGCAAGACCGCCCAGATCCGCGTTCCCGCATCCGTCTCCTGCACCGATTGTTCCGGCAGCGGCGCCAAGCCCGGCACCCAGCCCGTCACCTGCACCATGTGCGGCGGACACGGTAAGGTGCGCGCGAGCCAGGGCTTCTTCTCCGTCGAGCGGACATGTCCGAGCTGTCAGGGCCGGGGCCAGACCATCAACGATCCGTGCCCTAAATGCTCGGGGCAGGGACGCGTCGTGGAGGAACGCTCGCTGTCGGTGAACATTCCGGCCGGCATCGAGGACGGCACCCGGATACGGCTCGGCAATGAAGGCGAAGCCGGAATGCGCGGCGGGCCTCCGGGCGACCTCTACATCTTCCTCTCGGTCAAGCCGCACGAGTTCTTCCAGCGCGACGGTGCCGACCTCTATTGCAAGGTGCCGATCTCGATGACGCAGGCCGCGCTCGGCGGTTCGTTCGAGGTCGCGACCCTCGACGGCACCCAGACCCGCGTGAAGATCCCGGAGGGCACGCAGAACGGCCGCCAGTTCCGCCTCAAGGGCAAGGGCATGCCGGTGCTGCGCCAGCCTCAGGTTGGCGACCTCTACATCCAGACGGCGGTCGAGACGCCACAGAATCTTTCGAAACGGCAGCGCGAACTGCTCGAGGAGTTCGAGAAGCTGTCCTCCTCCGAGAACTCGCCGCAGTCGAACGGCTTCTTCTCCCGGATGAAGGATTTCCTGGAGTCGTTCGGAGAGCGGTAGGCTAGCAGCCGCTCCCAAAAGCGACAGTTTTCGGTGGCAATACGACATCCGGCCTTGCCTTGACGCAGCGTCCTGTTATGTGTCCGCCTGCCAACTGAGGAACATCGCCGATGGCCACCCCTTCCGGACTGCGCAAGTTCGCCGCGAAATTCGATGACGAGCTGAAGTTCATCAAGGGTTGGATAGACAAGCCGAAGGCGGTAGGTGCGATCATCCCGACAAGCTCGTTCACGGCACGTCACATGGCCTCCGTCATCGACGTGGCATCGGGCCTGCCAGTGCTTGAGGTCGGACCAGGCACGGGCGTGATCACGAAGGCGATCCTCAAGCATGGCGTGCAGCCGTCGCGGCTTTATGCGGTGGAATATTCGCATGATTTCGTCATGCATCTGCGTCGCAACTATCCGGGCGTTAACGTCATCGAGGGCGACGGGTTCGACCTGGACAAGACGCTCGGCGACGCGAGCGACATGCTGTTCGACTGCATCGTCTCGGGCGTGCCGCTGCTCAATTTTCCGATCAAGCACCGCGTGGCCTATCTGGAGCATCTCCTCAAGCGCATTCCCCACGGGCGACCCGTGGTGCAACTGACCTACGGGCCGAAATCGCCGATCCCGCCCGGTCACGGGAACTACACGGTCGAGCACTTCCATTTCGTCCTGCGCAACATTCCGCCCACGCAGCTCTGGCTTTACCGGCGTCCGCCGCTGAACTGACAGGCGGAGGCGCGGGCGCGCGTCTTCGCGCCGCCGGACCTTGATTCCTGCCCGCGATGGCTGTAGCTGCGGGATAAAGGAGAGGCCGTGCCCGTCATCCCCCGAATCCTCCCTCGTATCCTCGTCTTTGCAGGCTCCATCCGCACGGGCGCGTTCAGCGCAAGCACCGCCGACGCGGCGATGAAGGAGCTGGCGCTTCAGGGAGCGGACGTCACCCGGATCACGCTCGCGGACTATCCGCTTCCCCTCATGGACGAGGATCTGGAGAAGGAAAGGGGGGTGCCCGATAACGCGGTCAGGCTAGCCCGCCAGATCGCCGCGCATGACGGGCTGCTCATCGCGAGCCCCGAATACAACGCCTCCATCCCGCCGCTCCTGAAGAACACGCTCGATTGGATCAGCCGCGTGCGCCGGGACGGCGATCGTCCGCTGAAACCCTTCGCAGGCAAGGTCGCGGCCCTCTGCTCATCTTCGGACGGCAATTTCGCCGGCATTCGCGGGCTCTATCACCTGCGGGCCGTGCTGATGGCGTGCCAGGTCGACGTCGTCACGCCGCAATGCTCGGTGGCGCGGGCCGGCGAGGCTTTCGACGCCGACGGCGCGTTCCGCGAGGAGCGCCTGCGCCGCCAGATGGAAAATGTCTGCCGCGCCCTGATCGAAAAGGCCGCGCTGATGTCGCGCAGGATCGAGATCTGATGGAAAAGGATGCGCGGGAAGCGATGCGGGACCGGCTGATCGTCGGGCTGGACGTGCCCACGGTCGCCGAAGCGGCAGCGGTGGTGCGCGAGCTCGAAGGCACGGTGTCGATCTACAAGATCGGCTACCAGCTGGCCTTCGCCGGCGGGCTCGATTTCGCCCGCGAGCTGGTTTCGGGCGGCACGCGCGTCTTCCTCGACATGAAACTGCTCGACATAGACAACACGATCGCCAAGGGCGTCGAGAACATCGCCCGCATGGGCGTCTCCATGCTGACGCTGCACGCCTACCCCAAGGCGATGCGGGCGGCCGTGCAGGCGGCGCGCGGGTCGGGTCTGGTGCTGCTGGGCGTCACCGTGCTGACGTCCATGGACGACGCCGATCTGGCCGAGGCCGGTTACGGCGAGCGCACGGATGCGCTGGTGCTGCGCCGCGCAAGCC
>WPCJ01050700.1_pt1 | contig 18054 bp, 10 predicted proteins | sample 5399831 | NCBI WGS metagenome assembly WPCJ01 (sample SAMN12869470, study PRJNA574797) | sludge metagenome | isolation source: wastewater treatment of pH10 | place: China:Beijing | collected 2019-05-20 | reverse complement strand
GCCGGTCAGCATCGATTTTATATTTTTCCAAAGCAGATTTTATAGTAATTCCGTTGGAACGTCTCAGCTGAAATGGAGTAGGAGTATTTTCAGGCGGAACCATTTCGTCTCCAGTGGAAATAATGGCTACTCTGGGAAGTTTTTTCACTGTCAGAAATGTTTTTCCGACTGATGCGGCAATCCCGAGAATAGACGGAGTAATTATCTGGTTGGCTTTTACCAGTACTTCTCCTGCCTTTTTATCTCTTCCTTTCAGATGAATATTCTGTCCTTTTTTGATATCAATATTAATGCTCGCAATATTGTTGTTGATCAGAATATCTTCATAACGAATGACCGTATCCATTGAAGAGTGCAATGCCGCTCCGGTCATAATTTCTATGCATTCATTTTCTTCATCAATATAAAGTGGTGCTTCTCCGGCAGCCTGTACAGATTTGATGGTAAAGCTGCGCAATCCTTTTTCATACGAATTAAAATTGATGGCAATTCCGTCTACCGTCGGCCTGTCAAAAGGCGGCAAATCACGGTCTGCCAGAATATCTTCCGCTAAAATCCTTCCTGAGGCATTTTCATAGAAAATTTCTTCTGTCCCGAAATTTCTGACCTGGGAAAAGATGATGTCTTCTGCCTGCTGTACACTGATCATTTCCATAATTATCCTCCTATTGTTGCCATTGACTGATGAATTTGAGATGCTGTTAAACTCAGTTTCTGAGCTTCCCAGCCGTCTTTCGGTTTTTTGTGTATGCTGTTGATAATGATGCTTTTCAGCTCTTCATCTGTTCTTCCCATACGGATTTCATCTTTCAGATTGATACCGGTTCCTTCGTACAAACAGGTTCTGAGGATACCGGAAGGCGTGATTCTGATCCTGTTGCAGTCTCCACAAAATGAACGGGTAAAAGCCGCAATGATTCCTATACTTCCTGTAAATCCCGGAATTTTATAATTGTATGATGTTGAACTTTTAGGATCAGCTGTTTTTTGTATTTCAGGGAAATGATCTTTGATGTAGTTGTAAATTTGTGCAAAATTCCATTTCAGGGAAATATCATTATTACCACCGTTAAAAGGCATTTCTTCAATAAAGCGGACATCAACAGGAAGATCTTTTGTAAGCGATACTAAAGGAATAATATCCTCAATATTTTCTCCTTCCATCACTACCGTGTTGATTTTTACTTTTATATGATGTTGCAGTAAACTGTCTAACGTTTTCATCACTTTATCGAAACTGTTTCTTCTTGTAATTTTGAAAAAACGTTCTTTATCAAGGGTATCGAGGCTTAGATTGACAGATTTTATCCCGAATTTTTTAAGTTGCGGGATATATTGTTCGGTGAGAAGACCATTGGTGGTAATGCTGAGGTCAGTAAGTCCGGCTAATTGCGATAGATTTTGGATAAGTTCAATACTGTTTTTTCGGACAAAAGGTTCTCCTCCTGTTATCCTGATTTTATCAACTCCCAATTCTGTAAATACCGAACAGATTCTGAGCATTTCTTCATCCGTCATGAGTTCATTTTGCTTAATCCAGCTAAGACCGTTTTCCGGCATACAATAGGTACACCGAAGATTACACCGGTCTACGATAGCAAGCCGAAGATAGTTGATGCTCCTTCCAAATTGATCTGTCAACATTTAAATAGAATAAGTCTTATTACAAATATACTGAATGTTTTTCTCTAAATAGTTACTTCTGATTAATGAAAACTTAAACAGCTCACCCTGATTGGCAAGCTGTCTTTAGTAATTAAGAAAATATTAATAAGATTTAATTGAGATTCAATTTTATTTCTTGATGAACTTAAAAGTTTTATATATTGCTCCGGTCTTTACCTTTATAGAATAATTTCCCGGAACCAGCTTGTCAACCGGGATGGTTTTGGATTCAGAAGATATAATTTTTCTTCCATTCATATCATATATTTCACTGCTTATACTTTCATCTGTCTGGATATTAAGTATTGCTGATACAGGATTTGGATATATGCCGACTTTCTGTTTTCCCTGCAAATCTGTTGATGAAAGCATAGATTCTCCTCCGGCAAGATAGAGAAGTGAGTTTTCTGTCAGTTTTTTTACATTTTGATTACTTCCTCCCGGTGCATACCAGTCGTAAACACCTGCGCCATACCATATAATTGTTCCATCGCCTGTGTTTCTCGGATTGAATCTTGCAGCCTGAATTTCCGTTCCATCACAGTTTTCAAGAAGGATCTCGGCATTAAGTGTGGTTTGAAACTTTTGTCTTCTTTGTGCCAAAGTTGAGCTTGAGCCGCCGGCATCATCAAAGATTCTTCCCCAGTTCAGATTGTATTGAAGCGCTCTGTTTTTCTTTTCCGTTCCTGCCCCAAGGAATTCGATGCTTTGCGAAGTATTGGTACAGCTTACTGAGCTGGTTGTTATTCCTGTGAGAAGGATAGATGTTGCAGTTCCGCTCCAGTTGGTTCCCCATGCTCCGGCAGTGTTTGCAGGATTTGCAGCCGTGTCACCGAAAGATTGGTTGGGTCTGTATTCCCAAGGGTTGGAAAGCCCATCAAAGACACCAAAAACTTCAAGCCCTTTTCCTGCAAAATTTCCCAGAAGAAGTTTTTTACCGGATTTGTAAAATTGCTTGATTTTCCACATAAAATCATCTTCCAGCTGCGAGCATTGACCGTTCCACTGGAATCCGGCCTCTCGTAGGACACAGTGTTTATCACCGTTTCCTTCAACAGTTCCTCTTGGCCATTCATTTAGTCTTTCTGTGTAAGTTGCGCCATCGCTTTGAATCCAGATCACATCATAGTTGCTGATATCAGCACCTTCTGCAACATCCTGAAAAGAAAAATAATTCCCGGAAACACTAGCGGAATGCGCAGGAAGAAAAGTTTCCATAAACCAGACCGCTGCCGCTCTGTCATCATCATAAGTTAATCCGTCGCTGGCTGTCGGGATGTTGCTGCTATAAACGTCGGCTTGACCAATGAACGCAATTCTTTTAGTTTGTGCGTTGATATTAGCTAACATTATTCCTGCGAACAGGCTTAGATAAAGTTTTTTCATAATTTTTTTACTGAAGGTTAATATATTTTCTAATTATTGTTATTCGTATTGTTCCAAATGTATCGGCAAAGCAGAATTGTACATTTCACTTTTTGTACAAAATGATTTGATTTTGTTTTGATGAATTAAATTTCGTTACAGTCCCTTTGTCTATCGAGGTTTTTTTGTGATTGGGATGATGATTCTTTCAATTGATTTTTACAATGATGTTACAGAACTTATAAAATTGTAACTTCTTGATATTGTTAGATGAATAACCTAATATTCAATTAACATAAAATACTCTCACCAAAAATTGTAGGTGTAAAACATCTTTATTAATATTGTGTTCATATGTCCACAAAAAAAGCTTTTAGAACGTTTGGTTTCCCCAAGGTTGGTACCGTTTTATTTTTGTTGCTGATGATTTTGCATGGATGCAAGGATGCTTCAGCAAAATCGGATAAAATAAATATCGGCTTCTCGCAAGGTTTGGGAAATCATCCCTGGAGACAGGCGATGAATCATTCTATGGAGATTCAGGCGTCTTTGCATTCTGAGGTGCAGCTAAGCATTAGCAAAGCAGAAGGTTCGGTTCAGAAACAGATCGGGGATATTCAGAAGATGATAGATAATGAAGCGGATATCATCATTATTTCACCTATTGATCCCAATTCGCTGGTTCCTGTGGTGGAAAAAGCCTTTGCAAAAAAGATTCCCGTGATTTTGGTGGATAGAAAAATCAATTCTGATAAATATGCTACTTATATCGGTGCTGATAATGTGGAGATTGGCAAAGAAGCAGCACAATACATTATTTCGGATTCTAAAAATTTAAAAAAAATCATTGAAATAAAAGGCGATGACAATTCTTCGCCTACAACGGAAAGAAGTCTGGGGTTTCAGCAAACTATTAAAAATAATTCCAATACAGAACTGATAAAAACCTTCAAAGGTCTTCCGGCTGAAGCATTCAGAAAAACTCTGGATTCATTAGGAAATCAAAGCTTGTATGTTTTTGCTTTCAATGACCAACTCGCTACACAAGCCTGGCAAATAGCGAGAAATGCCGGTGTGGAAAATCAAATCAAATTTATCGGTGTGGATGGTCTGAACACCAAAGACGGTGGAATCCAGATGGTTCTGGACGGTAAATTGAATGCCACTTTACTTTATCCTACCGGCGGAACGGAAGCCATTGAAACTGCTATTAAAATCTACAACGGGCAAATTCCACCGAAACGAATCAAGCTCAGTACAACCATTATCGACAGGCTGAATGCTGAAATTATGCGCAATCAGTTCGATAAAATCATCGAACAGCAGGGCGTGATTGAAAATCAGGTGAATGCCGTGAAAAAGCAGACCGAACTCTATTCTTCCCAAAGAGAATTGTTCCGCTGGTCAGTTGTCCTTCTAATTCTGATGTTTTGCCTGATTGCCTATGCTATTTACCTGATTTATACCATTAAAATTAAAAATAAACAGCTTACCCTCACCAACGAACGTGTGACGATTCAAAGGAATCAGATTGAAACCATTGCCAATGAACTCAAGGAAAGCAATGAAGCAAGAGTAAACTTTTTCACCGGCTTATCCCACGAATTCAAAACGCCGATAACGCTTATTTTGAGTTCTTTGGAATCATTGAAAGATACTTTTAAAAGCAAAGGTACAAAGCCGTCTTATGAGCTGGAACTGATTAATAAAAATTCAAACCGTTTGCTTAGGTTGGTGGATAATCTTTTGGATTTCAGAAAAATAGAAAATAAAACCTTCAATCTAAGGGTTTCCAAAACCAATATCTACGATTTCACTTATGGTATTTTCAGGGATTTTGAAAATGAGGCCAAAAAAAGGAATATTAAGTTTGAAATCCATTCCGCAAACAAAAATCTGGAACTGTATATTGATAGAAATCTGATGGATAAAGTATATTTTAACCTTTTGTCAAATGCTTTTAAGTTCACGCCGGACAATGGAAAAATTGAAATTACAATTCAAGAAAAAGGAAATCAGGCGGTTATCAGCTTCAAAGACAACGGTATAGGAATCCCGGAAAAAGAGATCAGCAACGTTTTCGAACCCTATTTTAAAGGTTCCAACAACCGGAAAAACAGTTCAGGAATCGGGCTTCATCTCAGCCGTCAGTTTGTGGAGCTTCATCTCGGGAAAATTGAGGTGAGTTCTTTTCAGGGAACGGAATTTATCATCAGTCTTTACAAAGGAAACAAGCATTTCAATGAAGATCAGATGATAAAAGAACCGAGTGTTATGGATGCGGAAACGTTGGCAAAAGAAGATGTTTTTGGCGCGGTGGAAGAAGGAAGTTTTATGCAAAATCAAGAGAATTCTGGTGATCGGTATTCTTTGCTTTTGGTGGAGGATAATTCGGATTTGTCATTTTTCCTCAGCAATAAGCTTCAGACGGAATTTGATGTGATGGTTTCCGATGGTACGGATGCGATTGATAAAGCGCTAAGCGAAATTCCCGACATCATTGTCTGCGATGTGAATCTTCCTGAAAAAAACGGCTTTGAAATCTGCGAAATTCTGAAAAATGACCTCAGAACATCTCATATTCCGGTCATTCTTCTCACAGCTTTGGACAATAAGGAATCTTATCTTCAGGGACTGAAATCCGGGGTTGACCTTTATCTTACCAAACCATTCAGCTATCCGATTCTGACACAGTCGCTGCGTTCATTGCTTTACAACCGTGAAAAACTCCGTTATTATTACACCAACAACATCGGAAGAATTGTGGACAGCAAATCCTTCGGAAGTATGGAGCAGACGTTCGTGAACAAATTGAATCAGATCATTAAAACCAATATTGATAATCCCGATTTTTCAGTGGAAAATCTTGCAGATTTACTGAATATTTCAAGAATCCAGCTTTACAGGAAAATAAAGGCAATGTTCGACGTGAATGTAAGCGACTACATCAATAATATCCGTCTGGAACAGGCAAAATCGATGCTGCAAAATCCCGGACTGACGATTTCCGAAATTGCTTATAAAACCGGCTTTTCTTCCCCGAATTATTTTTCCACAGTTTTCAAAAATAAGTTTGGGGTTTCTCCGAATGTTTTTAGGAAGGGTACAGGTAATGAATGATACTTTTTCTTTTAAAACTTAAATAATAAGAAATAATGTTATTACAATAATTATTTTAATTTCTACTTAATATTTTTTTATCTTAACATTTCACATAACTGTTATAATTATGTATACTATAAAACAAATTGCTGAAAAAATAAATAACCTTTCCGTAAATTATGAAATTGGAAGACTTCAAGAAATACGAAAAAGCATTAAAAATCTTTCAAGAAAAGCAAGTTCTACCATTTTTAATAATGAAACAATATCAGAGGATGGTTGGGCATTTCATTACGGTGGAAGGAAAGAATTACAATTTAATATTGGATATGAGGATGAAGGCATCAGATACGGAATTGCACTTTCACTGGAAACGAGCAGAACTCTTCCCAGTATTGAGATTTTATATCCAAAACTATTGAGATTAAATTCATTAATTGCTAACGAACCTGAATTATTTGCTGATTATAAAATGTGGTTTTGGCAAGGTGGAAAGAGAAGTGAAATAACTAATGTTTTTGAGATAGATGAGAGTTTGACTAAAAACGGAACATTTATCTTTGTTGGTAAAATAATGTCAATTAATGAAATAGATTTTAATGAAATATTGGAGACATTTGATAATTTATTAAAAATTTATATTGATGTTGAAAATGAAAGCAATACAGGAATAGCCGAAATTGATTCTGAAACAGCACAAGATAATTTTATTTTTAGAAGTGGTAAAGCTAATCTTCCACAGAAAACTAATTATAATAGAATACAACAGCAAATTAATGTCGATGCAAGACATTCTTTTTTACAAGAGAAATTATATAAAAAGTTAGTGTTCGCTTTTGGAGAAAAAAATGTAGGTTTGGAAAATCCGATAAATGGAAAAAAAATTGATTTGGTTTTAAAGACAAAAGATTTGTTTACATTTTATGAAATCAAAACGGCTAATTCAGCAAAACAATGTATAAGAGAAGCTTTTGGACAAATTTTAGAATATACATATTTTGAAGGAAAAAAGTATGCTGATAAGATAGTAATTGCCGGAGAATATCCAATAGACAAAAAAACTAAAAATTATTTGAAATTTTTAAATTCAGAATTTGATTTACCAATAAGCTATCATCAAATTGACATTAACTTCTGATAAGGCAATAATAAATAATTGAAAGAATTACTCTTTTTACAAGAATAAGATTTGTTGGAAATATTATGCAATTGCCAAGTTGACGATTTCCGAAATTGCTTATAAAATCGGCTTCTCTTCCCCGAATTATTTCTCCACAGTTTTCAAAAATAAGTTTGGGGTTTCTCCGAATGTTTTTAGGAAGAGCGTTGGCGATGAATAATTCTAACTGAAAAATGCTGCAAGTGATGTAAAAACTATAAATATGAAACTAGATTGGATTATCGAAAGTCAAGATATTCTTAAAGTTAACGATTTAATAGATAGAAATAAAAATAAAATTTTCTATAAACAACGTTTAGAGAAGAATATATATAAAAAAGAAGTGATTTCTGATAGAGAAAGAATTTGGAAAAGCATCATTGTTTGTCTTCTTACTTCTCAACAAAATTCAAGCGCAGAAAGCTCAGTTGCAAGATTTTCGGGCTTAAAGCCATTTCCTTTAAGTTTAGAAATTTGTCAATCTGAATCAAAACAATTGGAGAAATTTATAGCAGACAAATTGAAAAGTTTTGGAGGAATAAGGTTTTACGATAGAATTGCAAACCTTTTGATAAAGAATTTTGAATATTTGGAAATGTCTAACTGGATAATTTTGAGTGAAATAAATAAATCTTTAGCGAATAGAAATTTAAATGTAAAAACTCAGATTCAATTGGAGAGAGAATGTGCAAAGAAAGTTCAAGATAAACTGATGGGTTTTGGTCCGAAACAATCCCGAAATCTTCTTCAAATGTTGGGTTTAACGGTTTACGAAATACCGATTGACAGCAGAATTACAAAATGGCTCAATAATGAATTAAATTTTCCAATTACAGTTTCTGTGGCAACTTTGCAGGATTTGAATTTCTACTGTTTTGTTTCGGATGCTATTCAAAATCTTTGCGAAAAATGCCATATAGAACCTTGTTTATTTGATGCAGCTGTTTTTATTGAGGGAGATAAGGGAAAATGGACTCTTGAAAATTCAATATTTTAGGAGTAAACTTTCCTATCGTGTATTTTGAAATTTATTAAATTATTTCTCCACAGTTTTCAAAAATTGCCCGCTCGAAGTATTCATCTTATAAAAACCAAAGCCGTAGTTTCCAAAAACCCGACCTCAAATTTCGGTCAATCTTCCCACACTAACATTCGTTCATACTTCTGAAAATCCTCATAATCCACGTAACATTTTTATAGAATGGTGTTACATTTTTGAAACATCATGATCATATTTTGAAATTAAATCAATTTTAAAATTCTGATTTTCAGTTAATTAAAATTAGTTAACAAATAATTAACCTTGACGAAATATTTTGTTACATAATTAGACCTTCGCATTCCTGTCCCGGGATATATTAGCCACAAACAAAGTAATATTTTTCAACAGGTGAAATCGCTATGGTTTGTAAACGCAACCATCAATAAGAATAAGCGATTCCATTTGATCAATAAAAAATAATAAATATTTATATATGAATAAAATTTTGATGTGGTCTGTCACTGCGGCTTTGGCAGGATTTCTTTTCGGGTTTGATGTGGTGGTGATTTCCGGAGCCGATAAAAAACTACAGGCGCTTTGGCAGAGTTCAGACGCATTCCACGGTGCGGTAGTAATGGGAATGGCATTGTGGGGAACCGTTATCGGAGCAATCTTTGGCGGAATCCCGACCAACAAATTCGGGCGTAAAAAAACACTTTTGGCAATCGGTGTCTTATATGCACTTTCAGCAATCGGAACAGCGCTTTCCAATGATCCTTATATTTTCGCATTTTTCAGATTTATGGGCGGTTTGGGCGTTGGAGCATCTACCATTGCAGCACCAGCTTATATTTCCGAAATCGCTCCTGCAAAAGACCGCGGAAGATTGGTTTCCTTGTATCAGTTCAATATTGTGCTAGGGATTTTGGTAGCCTTTTTATCCAATTATCTACTCAGCGGAATCGGAGATAACGACTGGAGATGGATGCTTGGTGTTCAGGCAATTCCGGCAAGTATCTACACCTTATGTGTACTTATAATTCCGGAAAGTCCGAGATGGCTCGTTTCCAAAGGCAGAATAAACGAAGCCAAAAATGTAGTTAAAATCGTAAATCCGGGTCAGGATTCTGACCTACTCATTTCTCAGATGGAAGACGATCACGCCGAAGCACCAAAGGAAAATATCTTTATGAAAAAATATCGTTTTCCGCTGATGCTCGCTTTCCTTGTCGCATTTTTCAATCAGATGTCGGGAATCAATGCATTCTTGTATTATGCACCGAGAATTTTTGGTGAGGCTGGATTGGGCGAGAAAACCGCACTTCTCAGCAGTATCGGAATTGGTGTTGTCAATATGGTTTTCACGTTGGTTGGTGTTAATCTCATTGACAAAGTTGGTAGAAGAACCCTGATGTACATTGGTTCTATCGGTTATATCATTTCGTTGGGATTGGTTTCTATGGCATTTTATTTCCATTGGTCGGGTTTGGCGATTCCTGTATTTTTATTCCTGTTTATCGCTTCTCACGCCATCGGACAGGGAACGGTGATCTGGGTTTTTATTTCCGAGATTTTTCCGAACCATCTCCGCGCATCAGGACAAGCATTCGGAAGCTCTACGCATTGGGTTTTGGCAGCGATAATTCCGTCCCTTATCCCGACATTATTTTCTACGATTGGCGCCGGAACGGTATTTCTGGTATTTACGATCGCAATGGTATTCCAGCTGTTATTTGTGATTTTTATGATGCCAGAAACCAAAGGAGTATCACTGGAAAAATTAAGCAAAACACTTACAAAAGAATAAACTCTTCAAAAATCTTCGAGAAAAATAATTCAATGAAAAAAATAATATCAAGTTTAATTGTCGCTTCTGTCTTTTTTTCTAATCTCAACGCTCAGTCGGATTCCAAGAAGGAAGAGCAGCTTTACCGTCCCAATTTCCATTTCAGCCCCAAAAAAGGATGGATGAATGATCCGAACGGGCTTTATTACAAAGACGGTGTTTATCACCTGTTCTTCCAGCATTATCCCGATGGAAACAAATGGGGACCGATGCACTGGGGACATGCCACAAGCAAAGACCTTGTCAAGTGGGAAGAGCATCCGATTGCTCTTTATCCGGATGATTTGGGATACATTTTCTCAGGAAGTGCGGTGGTCGATAAAAATAATACTTCAGGTTTCGGGGATTCCAAAAATAATCCTGTCGTTGCGGTGTACACGTATCACAATCCCAACCGGGAAAAAGACGGTAAAATAGATGTAGAATCCCAGGGAATTGCTTACTCTTTGGATAATAGCAAAACTTGGACAAAATATAGTTCAAATCCTGTACTTAAAAACCCGGGAATTCGTGATTTTCGTGATCCAAAGGTATTTTGGGACAGCAAAAGACAGCAATGGATTATGGTTTTGGCGGCTCAGGACAGAACGCACTTTTACGCTTCAAAAAACCTGAAAGAATGGACGTTCCAATCCGAATTTGGAAAAGATCTGGGCGGTCACGGCGGCGTTTGGGAATGCCCTGATCTATTTCCATTAAAAATAGAAGGCACCAATGAAGAAAAGTGGGTTCTGATCGTCAATATCAATCCAGGCGGACCGAATAATGGCTCTGCAGGACAATATTTTGTCGGTGACTTTGACGGAAAAACTTTTAAGATTGATGAACATTTCACGAAACAGCTTCAGAAAGAAAAAGCAGCCTGGCTGGATTGGGGAAAAGATAATTATGCCAGTGTTTCATTTGATAATGTTCCACAGGGAAAACGGGTGATTGTCGGTTGGATGAGCAACTGGGAATATGCGCAGGAAGTTCCTACGGAAGCGTGGAGAAGCAGTACGACAGTGGCGAGGGAAGTTTCACTCAAAAAAACAAAGGATGGCTATCTCCTTAAAAATATTCCGGTTGCCGGACTGAAAACTTACCAAGGAAAATCTATCCGGAAAAAAATCAATCTGAAGGCTGAAAATAAATTAATAAGTCCGTCAGAAATTGACCTGACTAAAGCCGTTCTCGATTTAGATGTAAAGAAAATGACTGCCGGAATTTACAGTTTTGCTTTGAAAAATTCTCTAGGGGAAGAAGTCGTTTTTGGGATTAATAATAAAACAAAAGAATTGTTCGTAGACCGTTCCAAATCAGGGAAAACAGGTTTTGGAAACCATTACGCCACGCCGGTTACCAAAGCGCCTTTGAATCAGATGTATCCTGAAGCAAAAATGAAACTGGTCATCGACAAGACTTCGATTGAAATCTTCTTCAACGACGGCGAAAAAGTACTGACCGAAATCTTCTTCCCGAACGAACATTTTTCAGAATTGACCTTATCAACAGACACGAAAGGAAGTTCATTAAATATCAATGCAAATCAGCTTGATATTAAATAAACAATATCTGTGTAGAACATTCCTAGACAATTAATTAAAATTAAAACTATATGATATGAAGAAATATAAAATTGCAGTCGCCTTTTGCCTTCTTCCGTTTTCCTATCTTTTTGCGCAGGAAATTGTGAAAGGAAAGGTGCTGTCTCCCAATCAGAAACCGCTCAGTGGGGTAACCGTGACTGTTTCCGAAACGGGTACTACTACAACGACTGATAGCAATGGAACATTTCAAATTAATGATTTGAAGAAAGGTAACACGCTGGTTTTTACTTATCCCGATTATACTACGAAAGAAGTGGTGGTGGATGAAAAAACTGTCCTCAACATCATTCTGGCAGCCGATAAGGTGAAGAACATTGACGAAGTCGTGGTGACCGGATATACCAAGCAGAAAAAAGCCGACATCACCGGAGCAGTTTCCATCGTCGATATGAAGGATCTTAACAAACAGGCGGAACCGAATCCCATCAAATCACTACAGGGAAGAGTAGCTGGGGTGAATATCTCCGCCGATGGTTCGCCTTCAGGAGGAAGTACCAAAGTTCTGATTCGTGGTGTCGGGACACTGAACAATACAGATCCGCTTTATGTCATAGACGGTGTACCAACAAAAGCAGGAATGCACGAACTGAATCCCGGCGATATCGAAACGATGCAGGTACTGAAAGATGCTTCTTCCGCAAGCATCTACGGTTCCAGAGCAGCAAATGGCGTGATTATCATCACCACCAAAAAAGGAAAAAAAGGCAAAATGAGAATCGACCTGAATTATTATACTGCTTTTTCCCAATACGCGAAAAAAACGCCTGTTCTCAACGCAAAACAATTCGGACAGGTGCTTTGGCAGGCTAATATCAATGACGGTCTGAATCCGAACAATAATAACCTGAGCTATAATTTTGACTGGGGCGTTCAAAATGGCGTTCCAACCTTGTACAACAGCTACGTTCCGGAATATCTGGATGCGGCAAAAACCATCAAATCGGCCAACACAAATTGGTATGATGAGGTTTCTCAGACCGGTGTTGCCAATTCTTTGGATGTGGCGGCTTCAAGTGCTTCGGATAAAGGTTCTTACTATTTCTCAATGGGATATTATGACAATGATGGTATCGTAAAGCTGACCAATTTCAAAAGATTATCTGCCCGTGTGAATACTTCCTATAATTTTTTCGATGGTAAATTAAAAATCGGGGAAAATTTTACGTACAATAAAACCAACGAATTGATGGACCCTGGCGTTCTGGATCCGGCTTTAAGAGCGTTGCCGATAATTCCTGTCCATACTGTGGACGGCATCGGGTGGGGTGGTCCGGTTGGCGGGATGAATGACCGTCAAAATCCTGTCCGTCTTTTGGAATATAACAAAGACAATGGTTATCGTTACCAGCGTTTTTTCGGAAATGTCTATGCCGAATTACAACCTCTGAAAAATTTGACATTGAAATCAAGTTTTGGGGTAGATTTTTCGAATTACTATAAAAGAATGTTACAAAGAAGCTATGTTTCCGGCTATCTTCAGAATAAAACCAACGCTGTGAACATCGACCAGTCCGATACGGAAAAATGGACCTGGACCAATACCGCTCAATACACGGCCAAAGCAGGAAATCACCACTTCGATTTGCTGGGCGGAATGGAAATGTATAAAGATACCTATAACAATACATGGCTCAGAAAAGAAGGATTTCTGATTGAAACGCCAGATTATATGTATCCTGATGCGGGAACGGGAGATGCATTCAACGGTGGAAGTTCTACCTATTACAGCTTGTTGTCGTACTTCGGGAAGTTTTCCTACGATTATGACAATCGTTATCTTTTCTCTGCAACAGTGCGCTATGACGGTTCTTCAAGATTCGGGAAAAACAACCGTTTTGGAACATTCCCGGCATTTTCGGCTGGATGGAGAATCAACAAAGAAGATTTTGCGGAAAAATGGATTCCGTTTTTCTCAGATTTAAGGCTGAGAGCAGGTTGGGGACAGACCGGAAACCAGGAAATCAGCAACTCGGCAGTATATTCTCTTTACATTGCTAATTATGCAGGCGGAAATCCGACCTGGGCAACTTCCTACGGAACGGCTTATGATATTTCTGGAGTGGGAAGCGGTTTATTGCCTTCAGGATTCATTGCAACACAAACTAAAAATGATGATCTGAAATGGGAAACTACCACGCAAACCAACCTAGGTCTGGATTTCGGATTTTTTAATCAGAAACTGACGGGAAGCGTGGATATTTATAAAAAAGGTACCAAAGATATTCTCGTTTTACCTCCTTATCTGGGCGTGATTGGCGAAGGTGGAAACCGCTGGATCAACGGCGCTTCGATGGAAAATAAAGGGATTGAAATCGCTTTGGGTTATCAGGACAAAACTTCTGGCGGATTTGGTTATGAGATTTCAGGAAATTTCTCGATGAACCGGAACAAAATCACGGAATTACCACAATCCGTTATCAACAATTATGGTGGAAACGGAACCACGGATAATATTCTCGGAAGACCGATCAATTCAATGTATGGTTATGTTGCCGACGGACTTTTCAGAACGCAGGCAGAAGTTGATAATTCCGCTACGCAACCGGGCAAAGGATTGGGAAGGATTCGTTATGCCGATTTAAATAATGATGGAATTATCGACGACAAAGACAGAACATGGATCGGAAATCCGAATCCGGGATTTATGTATGGCGTTAATCTTAATTTCTCCTATAAAAACTTCGATTTGTCTACCTTTTGGCAAGGCATCGGCGATGTGGATGTTATTAATTCTAAAAAATACCAGACCAATTTCTGGAGTGTGGATGATGTAGGTTCCAACAAAGGAACGAGATTGCTCAATGCATGGTCACCACAGAATCCGAATTCTGATATTCCGGCACTCACAACGGTGGACAGCAACGCAGAATCCAGATTTTCATCTTATTATGTAGAGAACGGAAGCTATCTGAAATTAAGGGTTTTACAGCTAGGCTACAGTCTTCCGAAAAATGTGTTGGAGCAATACAAGCTTACCAATTTCAGGATTTACATCAGCGCACAGAATCTTCTGACCATCAAATCCAAAAGCTTCACGGGTATTGATCCGGAAACACCGGCTTTCGGTTATCCGCTTCCGCTGACGTTCAATTTTGGAGTTAATTTATCACTATAATATTTGAATAAATTCTCGCAGATTATCCAGATGAAACTGATTAAAAAATCTGCTCGATTTGCGAAATCAGCGAGAGACAAAAAAATCAAGAATAATATTAAAACAATGAAAAAATATATACTATTAACAGCTGCCTGTGCATTTCTGTTGGGAACAACTTCCTGCAATGATTTTTTGGACAATGAGCCAAGAGGCGTGCTTTCCGAGGCCGATGTTGTAACGCCTGAAAATGTGGATGGTTTTGTGATCGCAGCTTATGCAGCACTTGGAAACGACCATTACGACACGCCTTTCAGCCTTTGGCCGTACGGAAATGTACGTTCGGATGATGCTTACAAAGGCGGAAGCGGAACCAATGATATCCAAGCATTTCACTTTTTTGAAATTTCCAACAATATCCGTTCGGATTTTGGTGAATTGGACCGTCTCTGGTATTTGCATTATGTCGGAATCAGCAGATGCAACAAAGCAATTGCAGCGCTTAACCAGCTTTCTGAAGCGCAATATCCAAACAAGAAGAAACGTATTGCCGAGATGAAATTCGTGAGAGGACATTTTTATTTTATGTTGAAAATCCTTTTCAAATATGTGCCTTACGTGGATGAAAATACACCAATTGATGATTATCCGAAAATCTCTAATCGTGCGAAAACCGACCAGCAACTGTGGGATGCCATCGCTTCCAATTTTGAAGATGCTGCCGCCAATTTGCCGTCAACACAATCCGAAGTCGGAAGACCAAAGAAAAGTGCGGCTTATGCATATTTGGCAAAAGTGAGATTGTATCAGGCTTATGAGCAGGACGATAATTATACGGTGACCCAGATTAATCCGGTAACGCTTCAGAAATCCATTGATGCGGCTAATCAGGTAATCGGAAATTATACTCTGGAATCAGATTTTGGGTACAATTTTCTTCCGGGGACACACGAGAATGGTCCGGAATCGGTTTTCTCCATTCAATTTTCAGACAATGACGGAACGCTTTTCGGAAGGCTTAATTACGGTGATGTGCTTTCTCTGCCTCAAGGTTTAGGCTGTTGTGATTTCCACAAACCAAGCCAGAATCTGGTGAACGCTTTCAAGACAACTCCTCAAGGTCTGCCAATGTTCGATACGTATAATGACACGGATTTGAATTACAATCAGCTCAATAATTACAAAGTAGATCCAAGACTTTACCACACGGTTGCTTTGCCGGGATTGCCTTGGAAATACGAGGAAAACAAAATCTATCAGGAAAGCTGGAACAGGAGCCCGGGAACGTATGGCTATTATGCTTCGTTAAAGGAAAATGTACCGGTTGGATGTGGCTGTACCGTAAATGTTGACCCGTTTTATGGCAACTCTAAAAACAGGATCATCATCCGCTATTCCGATGTGTTGCTGATGAAAGCCGAAGCTTTAATAGAGCTTGGTCAGATCAACGAAGCGTTGCCTTTAATTAATCAGGTGAGACAGCGTGCAGCGAACAGTACCGTTTTGACCGGAAGTTACACTTCAAACAACTTTATCAGTAAATATGAACCGGGTGTGAACTGTACTTGGAATCAGGATTTTGCAAGAAAAGCCCTGAAATGGGAGCGCAGAATGGAATTTGCAATGGAAGGCAGCCGTTTCTTCGATCTTGTGAGATGGGGAACCGCAGCAGGTACGATGAATACCTATTATTCCGGAGAAAAAACGAAAAGATCTTACTACTCTCAGGCAGGATTTGACCACGGAATTGAAGAATACTGCCCGATTCCATTGGCTCAGATCAATTTCAGCCAGGGATTGTACAAGCAAAATAACGGTTACTAAAAAACTAAAGGTTTATGAAAACAATATTTAATAAATTTCAGATATTCATTTTATTGCTGGTTTCCGCAATATTGGTCTGGTCCTGCGACAACAATATGGAAGACAGTCTGGTAACAGATGTTTCGGTAAATGTTTCTTCCTTTAAAGTAAACGGTGTTTCAGGAGACATTGATAATAAAAATGATAAAATCATGGTAACGCTGCCTTACGGAACGAGCGTGAAAGCTTTATCGCCAATAATAGAAATTCCGCAAGGTGCAGTGATTTCCCCGGCTTCGGGAACTGTAATTGATTTTTCGCAGCCTGTCAAATTCAGAATGAAGAATGGTAATATTTATAAAGATTATCAGGTGACGGTTCAGGCTCAGGTTCCGATTATCAGTTTTAAAATTAACGGATTATCGGCAACTATCAACCATTCCAGCAAGACGATTTCACTCACAATGCCGGAAGGAACGAATCTTACTGTCTTGTCACCTGTAATAGAAATAGCAAGCGGTGTGAGCATCAATCCAGCATCAGGAACTACGATTAATTTCAGCAGCCCTGTACAGTTTACCGTTTCCAATGCGAATCTGACTGAAATCTACACGGCAAAAGTGACGACTCCGGTTTCTGGGCCAACAGTGGCATTCCTCGGAACGGCAGCAACCAGAACAGGTCTTACCAATCCTGATGAAATTGCGGCTTCTGACTGGCTTTTCGGAAAATTTTCCGGAGCGGTTTATGTTTCAATGGCAGATGTGGCGAGTGGTGTAGCTAATCTTACGGGCATCAATGTGATTTGGTGGCATTTTGACTCGGCTACCGCTTTGCCGGGTGATGCGCTAAATGCAAACGTCACCTCCAAAATCAAAACCTATCTGAATGCGGGAGGAAATATTCTTTTAACGGGATTTGCTGCTCAATATGTGGATGCTTTGGGAATTGTGCCTTCGGGAAAAGGTCCGAATAATGTTTTCGGGGATTTCTTACCGAATGGGTTTGTAGATGCGAACAACGATTGGGGAATTTCCTTCAAAGGTAACGAAGCACATCCTGTTTTTGATGGACTCCTGACCTACGAATCCGGGAAAGCCAATTTCCTTCAGAAAGGAACATTCAGATTGAATCACACCGCGTGGTGGTTCTTGCCGGATTGGGGCGGCTATGTGAACGGTGCCGGATGGAGAACGCAAACAGGAGGAAATAATCTTGCCAGTGAAGCTTGGGATAACACTCTGGACGGACGTGTTGCCGTGGCAGAATTTCCGGGTGGAACTGCCAATAAAAAGTGTATCACGATCTCGATGGGCGCTTACGACTGGTACAACGAAACCGCGAATGGAACGCCAAGCCAGCCGAACGGGTTTTTGGATCACATCAAAAAAATCACGGAGAACAGCCTTAATTATCTTGTCACGAATGAATCTAAGAATCAATGACAAT
>WPCJ01367274.1_pt1 | contig 18065 bp, 17 predicted proteins | sample 5399831 | NCBI WGS metagenome assembly WPCJ01 (sample SAMN12869470, study PRJNA574797) | sludge metagenome | isolation source: wastewater treatment of pH10 | place: China:Beijing | collected 2019-05-20 | reverse complement strand
GCCGGCGCCGGGCGCGAGGAAGCGGCGGCGCTGCTCACGGCCCTGTTCGGCGGCGGTTGAGCGCTCGGCCTCGGTCAGCGCGCTGGCACGGCCATTGGCGGCGAGCAGCGCGACCAGATCGGAGAGCTGCTGCGATTGCAGAGCGAGAATCTGGTTGCCGGCCTGCGCCGCCTGCAACGCGCCGGTCGCGCCCTGGCTCTGGGCGACGAGCGATGAGATCTGCGTGCGGTTCGTATCGATATTGCCGACGACACCGGCCTGGATGCGCAAGGCGTCCTGCAGACCGCCGAGCGTATTCTGCCAGCGCGATTTGGCATCCGCGACCAGTTGCTGGTCGGTCGCCGAGAGCGAGACGCTCCCGTACTTCTGCTGGAACATCTGGTCGATCTTCTGGACGTCGAAGGCGATGTTCCGAGCCTGCTGCAGAAGCTGTTGCGTCCTCTGCACTGATTGCTGGATCTGTTGCAGGGCCGAGAACGGTAGGTTCGCCAGGTTGCGGGCCTGGTTGATCAGCATCTGCGCCTGGTTCTGCAGCGAGGTGATCTGGTTGGTGATCTGCTGGAGGGAGCGCGCCGCGGTCAGGACGTTCTGGGCATAGTTCGACGGATCGAAGACGATGAAGGCCAGCGCCGGCGCGGCCGACATCGGCGCAACGGCGATCGGCAGGGTCAGCATCGTCGCAGCGAGCAGCGCAGCATAGGAGCGGGAACGGCGGATCGTCATGATGCGGCCTCCTGGTCGGCTTGGGGGATGAGGTTGCTGAGATCGGGAATGAGGTCGGCGCCCCAGGCGACGCCGCGCGTTCGCAGCCACGCGGCGAGGAACCCGTCGCGGCCATGCTCGGCGAGGATCTGGGCGATCAGCGTCTGATCGGATTTTGCGGAGGCGGCGCAGAGCGCGAGGCCGATTTCGGAGAGGCCGAGCTCGAACAGGCGATTGCCGCGGCGCGATTGGCAATAATAGTCGCGCTTCGGGATGGCCCGCGCCAAAATCTCGATCTGGCGGTCGTTGAGGCCGAAGCGGCGATAGATCGTCGTGATCTGCGGCTCGATCGCGCGTTCGTTCGGCAGCAGCAAACGGGTCGGGCAGCTCTCGATGATCGCCGGTGCGATCGGGCTGCCATCGATGTCGGAGAGCGATTGCGTCGCGAACACGACGCTGGCGTTCTTCTTGCGCAGCGTCTTCAGCCATTCGCGGAGCTGGCCGGCAAAGCCTTCGTCGTCCAGCGCCAGCCAACCCTCGTCGATGATGAGCAGTGTCGGGCGTCCGTCGAGCCGGTCGCCGATGCGGTGGAAGAGATAGGCCAGCACCGCCGGCGCGGAGCCGGTCCCGACCAGCCCCTCGATCTCGAAGGCCTGAACCGAGGCGCGACCGAGATGCTCGTGTTCGGCGTCGAGCAGTCGGCCATAGGGGCCACCGACGCAATAGGGCCGCAGCGCCTGCTTCAGATCGTTCGCCTGCAACAGCACCGTCAGCCCGGTGACGGTGCGTTCGCCGACCGGCGCCGAAGCGAGCGAGGTCAACGCCGTCCAGATGTGCTCCTTCACCTCGGGCGTTACCTGCATGCCCTCGCGCGTCAACATGGCGACGATCCACTCGGCGGCCCAGGCGCGTTCCGGCTCCTCGTCGATGCGGGCGAGCGGCTGCAGCGAGACGGATGTGTCCGCTCCATCGGTCAAGTCGCCGCCGAGATCATGCCAGTCGCCGCCCATGGCGAGCGTGGCCGCCCGGATGCTACCGCCGAAATCGAAGGCGAAGATCTGGGATCGGTCATAGCGCCGGAACTGCAGCGCCATCAGCACGAGCAGCACGGATTTGCCGGCGCCGGTCGGGCCGACGACGAGCGTATGCCCGACGTCGCCGACATGAAGGGATAGCCGAAATGGGGTCGAGCCTTCGGTCTTTCCAAGGAGCAGCGGCGGCGCGGCAAAATGCTCGTCTCGCTCAGGCCCTGCCCAGACCGCCGAAAGCGGGATCATGTGAGCGAGGTTCAAAGTGCTGATCGGCGGTTGCCGGACATTGGCATAGGCGTGCCCGGACAGGCTGCCGAGCCAAGCGTCGACCGCGTTGATGGTCTCGGGCATGGCCGTGAAGTCGCGGCCTTGGATCACCTTCTCGACCAGGCGCAGTTTTTCGTCGGCGGCGTGCGGGTCGGCGTCCCAGACGGTGACGGTCGCGGTGACATAGGCCATACCGGCGACATCGGCGCCGAGCTCCTGCAAGGCGAGGTCGGCGTCGGCCGCTTTGTTGGCGGCGTCGGTGTCGACCAGCACCGATTGCTCGTTGGTCATCACCTCCTTCAGGATCGCCGCGATCGATTTGCGCTTGGCGAACCATTGCCGCCGGATCTTGGTCAGCAGCTTCGTCGCATCGGTCTTGTCGAGCAGGATCGCGCGGGTGCTCCACCGATACGGAAAGGCAAGCCGGTTGAGCTCGTCGAGGATGCCCGGCGTCGTCGCGGTCGGGAACCCGACGATGGTCAGGACCCGCAGATGCTGATCGCCGAGCCTCGGCTCGAGCCCACCGATAAGCGGCTGATCGGCAAGCAGCGCGTCGAGATGCATCGGCGTCTCGGGCACACGGACGCGATGGCGTTTGGTCGAGACGGTAGAATGCAGATAGGTCAGCGTCTCACGGTCATCAAGCCAGCGGCATTCCGGCATGAAGCCGTCGAGCAGGGCGAGCACGCGATCGGTCCGGTCGACGAAGCCGCGCAAAAGTTCCTGGCCGTCGACGCCGGAGCGCTCGCGTCCCTCGTAAAGCCAGGTCTCGGCGCGGGCCGCATCCTCGGCCGGTGGCAGCCAGCTGAAAGTCAGGAAATAGCCCGACTCGAAATGCGCCCCCTCTTCCTCGAAATCGGCCTTGCGCTCGGCATCGACCAGGGCCGAGGCCGGATCGGGAAAGCAGCTGTCAGGATAGGTCGCCGCCTCATGGCGCTGCGCCTCGACGAAGATCGCCCAGCCGGAGCCGAGGCGGCGAAAGGCATTGTTGAGCCGTCCCGCGACAGCAACCAGTTCGGCTGCAACGGCGGAATCGAGATCGGGGCCGCGGAACGCGGCGCTGCGCTGAAAGCTGCCATCCTTGTTGAGAACAACGCCCGCGCCCACGAGCGCGGCCCAGGGCAGATAATCGGCAAGATGGCTGGCGCTGCGGCGATATTCGGCGAGATGCATCATAGCCGCGCCCTCACACCGACAGATGAGCGGGGATGCGCAGATGCCGCCGGCCGACTTCGACGAAGAGCGGATCGCGTTTCGCCGCCCAGACGGCGGCGAAATGCCCGATCGCCCAAATGGCGAGCCCGGCCAGCCAGAGACGCAGGCCCAGGCCGACCGCGCCGGCGAGCGTACCGTTCATGATCGCGATGGAGCGCGGCGCACCGCCGAGCAGGATGTGCTCGGTCAGGGCGCGATGAACCGGGACCGTAAATCCCGGCACCGCGTCGCGCTGTTCGTAGGCCGCCGCCATCAGACGAGGGCCCCGCCGCCGAAGGAAAAGAACGACAGGAAGAACGAGCTCGCGGCGAAAGCGATCGACAGGCCGAAGACGATCTGGATGAGGCGACGGAAACCGCCCGATGTATCACCGAAGGCGAGCGTGAGACCGGTCACGATGATGATGATTACCGCGATGATCTTGGCGACCGGGCCTTCGATCGACTGAAGGATCTTTTCGAGCGGCTGCTCCCACGGCATCGACGAGCCGGAGGCCCACGCGGCGGAAGCAAACGTGACGCTGGCGATGATGCCGGTGACGGCAGCGGATAGGCGGCGATAGCCGCGCAAGAGCGTTCGGATCACGAGGGAGCTCCAATGCTGGGGATAGCTGAGGTGATGCGATAGTCGCCGTCGGGCCCAACTCCTTCGACACGAGCGAGCTCGGTAAGGCGGCGGGCCGAACCTCGGCCGGACAGCACGGCAACGAGATCGATGGTCTCGGCGATCATGGCGCGCGGGACCGTGACGACGGCTTCCTGGATGAGCTGTTCGAGCCGGCGCAGCGCGCCAATGCCCGTGCCGGCGTGGATCGTACCGATGCCACCGGGATGCCCGGTGCCCCAGGCTTTGAGCAGGTCGAGCGCCTCGGCGCCGCGAACTTCGCCGATGGGGATGCGATCGGGGCGCAGGCGCAGGCTGGAACGGACAAGATCGGAGAGTGTCGCCACGCCGTCCTTGGTGCGCATGGCGACGAAATTGGGCGCGGCGCATTGCAGCTCGCGCGTATCCTCGATGATGACGACGCGATCGGCGCTCTTCGCCACCTCTGCCAGCAGGGCGTTGGTTAGCGTGGTCTTGCCGGTCGAGGTGCCGCCCGCGACCAGGATATTGGCACGCGCCGCGACAGCCGCGCGCAGCGTCGCGGCCTGATCGGCGCTCATGATGCCGGCGGCGACATAGTCGTCGCGGCTGAAGACGGCGACCGCCGGCTTGCGGATCGCAAAGGCCGGTGCTGCGACGACAGGCGGCAACAAGCCTTCGAAGCGCTCGCCCGTATCGGGGAGTTCGGCCGAAACGCGCGGGCGGCGTGGGTGGACCTCGGCGCCGACATGATGCGCGACCAAGCGTACGATGCGCTCGCCATCGGCTGGTGACAGCGTCTCGCCCGTATCGGCCAGCCCTTCGGAGAGACGGTCCACCCAGATGCGCCCATCCGGGTTCAGCATCACCTCGACGATCGCGGGATCATCGAGGAACCGGGTGATGGCGGCGCCAAGCGCCGTGCGCAGCATGCGTGAGCTGCGCGCGCGCCCTTCCGTGTTGGTGTGCGAAGCCGCCATTGTGCCCCCGATGTGGTCGGGAACGGTTCAGACGGCCCCCGGACGGGGTTGATTAAGAGAACCCGAAATCCGGCCGGTTCAACAGGTTTTGGCCGTCAGAGTAGCGTGGCGTGCAAATACAGGAGATCGGCGGCACCGGAGCTTGCGAAAAGAAGCCTGCGGCCGCCGAAGCAGCGCGGGCGAGGTTGGGAGGAAACGCCCAAGGTGGGCCCGGAATTCGAGGCAATAGGCGTGCCAATTTGCCTTGGCTCCGGGCCAAAATGGCCCTGCTCATTTTGGCACTGTCTCGCCCACGACACTCAGCATTTGGGACTGCCACGATTTCGCCCGTCTGCTAGGTAGCGGGATGACCGATGATCCGGACATTGTTCGCTCACCGCTTTCGCGCAGTGCCCCCCATGACGGCATCACGGTGCAAGTCGAGATTTATAAGCTCGCTGGTACGGATGGCTGGATTCTCGAGCTGATCGACGCGGATGGCGGCTCGACGGTCTGGCAAGATACCTTCGCCTCGGACACCGCCGCCTTCGCGGAATTCAGGGATGGCGTCCAGCAACTCGGCTTGGCGAAGTTGATCGACCCGGATGAAGATGATGTCGCAACCGTCCATTATCTGAAAAGGCACAGCAAATCGGGCGGACAGCTTGCCCGACGGTTTGTGGCCTCGTTAAAAGACCGTCCGACTGCTTTCCGAATCTGGAGGTCCGATGACCGAAAACACGCAAGAACGGCTCGGCCTGACGGCGCAAGTCGTGGCGGCCTATGTCGCGCATAACAGCCTGCCTCAGCCGGAGCTCATTGGCCTGATCGAGCGGACCCACGCAGCCCTGAGTGGTCTCGGTGAAGATCCGGTACCGCCTCCCGTCGAAAAGCCGGTTGCAGCGGTTTCGGTCAAGAAGTCGATCACCGCCGACTGGATCATCTGCCGCGAGGACGGCAAAAAGTTCAAATCGCTGAAACGCCACCGGCTCGCTGAGCTCGCCCGAAGCTTCGATGCAAGCTGTCTTTCGCATCCCTGGGGCATACGGCAAGAAAACGCCTGACCCGTAATCGTCTTGCCATAGCTCGGTCACAGAGGGGGCCAATCGAATTTGGCCTGAGGCGATCGGTAACAGCTCGGACGCGTTTCTCAGGTGTGCGCCAAAACCAAAAATTCGCTCATCGCCAGAAACCGGACATCCCGCCCAGTTCCAGGATCAGACGTAAGCTTGGCTCTGATAGAGTCATTGTCGAGGTCGCTCGCTTGCACAACGTGATTGCGAGTGACGGCAGACGAGGCACAGAGTTGTGTTTCGGCATGGACCTGCTTACCTTCTGTAGGAGCGTTTAGCATGGTAAGCAACGATCATGATTACGCAGTGACGCGAGGAAGCTATGTTGAAAGCCACGTCTATCGTCGATCTTCACCTTCTATTCCGCCGCGGCGATACATTATTACTTCAACTCCGTCAGAACACCGGCTATGGAGACGGCTGCTACCATCTACCGGCGGGCCATCTCGAGGAAGGAGAAAACGTGCTTGAGGCTGCTTGTCGGGAGGCAAGCGAAGAGTTGGGCATCGTAACTGATCCAGCCGACCTTGATCTGAAATTTCTTCTCCACCAGTATTCCAAAGGAAGTCGGATTGGTTTCTTCTTCGAGGTGACGCGCTGGTCCGGAACCTTGGCAATCCGCGAACCGGAGAAATGCGCAGCGCTTGAGTGGTTCCGGCAGACAGGCCTTCCTGCGAATATGATTCCCTACGCGCGCTATGCATTAGAGGAGATCAACAGCGGGCGAACCCACGGCATTTTCGGTTGGCGTCGAGGGAACTCCTAGACCCTGCGCCGTTGATCTGCTAGCATGCGCGGGTGAATAGCGGAGGGGATTGACATGGCTTCTACGGTGATTGCCGAGTTATCTCAGGCTACTGGCGTTTCGGAAGAGCAGGCCGCCAAGGTATTGGCCGTCTTGGGGTTTGAGGAAAAGAGCACTGCCGGACTGAAAGTCGCCGGCCTCGGTTTCGATCAAGTCAAGTTGGCTGACCTTCGCATCTCCGCCAAGGTTGGACGCGTGGTGGTCGCTCGCTGACCTCTTTTTCGGCTGAGAATGCGCTGCGGGCGACGGTCGGTCCTGATAACTTGATCGTCGCGCCTCCGCCGGGGCTGATGTTTGACCCCGTTGACGCGGTGATTTCGTTTCAACTGCGCGATTACCTTAAGGCAAGGCTCTCGGCGTTTGCCCATCATCTTTCTAACGACACGAGTGCCCGAGTCGATCCCAGATCAATTCTGAACAAATTTAACAAAGAGGTTTCGTCGCGGATTCCTTTCTACACGGGGCTTACGCCCGATACGTTCGACAACATTCCTTTAGTTTCCAAAAGCGATCTGCAGAAGAACCCGCATTTATTTATAGCGACCGATATCGAACAAGCTTGGTATAAAGACACCTCTGGAACAACCGGAGCACCAGTACGCGTATTTTATTCAGCTGAATTTCTGTTTGAACAGCGATTTCTTGATATAGAAAAAATTCTCCTTTTAAGGAGTTTCGATCCAGCTGCCGCGGGTGTTTGCTGCGTTCAACTGACTGATACCGCATCTGCGCAACCGTCTGTCTTTGCGTCGCCACTCGACCCTCGCTGCGTACTAGCCACCCTAAATATTGCCGATCCGCGTTGGATCGATCAAGTCGCAAAACTCCGGCCTCGATTCGTTTCCAGCCGACCAGAGATATTTGCTCAGATTGGCGAGGAACTCGCCAAGGTCCCCTTGCCCCTCGAGGCGTTGGTGTCGGCCGGCAGTGCACTAACTTTCGAGCGTCGCACTCAGATCGAGACTACGCTCGGCGCGAAATGCGTAGATGTGTACGCACTCTCGGAGTTCGGCATGGTGGCTGCCGAATGCTCCCACGGCGCCCTCCATGTGGATGCGACATCCGTCTTCGCAGAGGTGATCGGCGAAGACCAACAGGTCCTGCCGCATGGTTGCGAAGGTGAACTCGTCCTGTCGACTCTTGCAAATTCGGCTCAGCCTCTGTTGCGATACCGCACTGGCGATCAAGGCGCGCTGACAGAAGAGGCCTGTTCATGCGGGAAGTCAGGGCCAATCTTGCGCCTTACCGGCGGTCGTCTGGTGCCGACCTTCCTATTCGGATCAGGGGCGGCAATCACACCTACCTGCTTCAACAACCTGGCGCTTCTCTGGGCTCTCGAGGATTACCAGGTAATCCAAAAAGGGCCGGACTGTGTGGAAGTCCTCTTGGAACCGAGCGCCAGCACCCCGGCGGATGTGATTCGCAAGGTAAGCGACCATGTCCGAAGCTTGCTGCCCCATGAAATTCGCGTCGAGGTGCGCCTAGTGTCCTTTCCAGCTGCAATGAAACGACAGCGCTACGTTGTCAGACCAGACGTTGTTGGGAATTGAAATCCCGGTCACGGCCAGAGCCATTTTGCGTACTAATTGCATTTTGGCATTTTGTCGCCTTATCGTAAGCGCCCGGTGATGGCCGCCTTCCGTGGAGGTGTTCGGATCGGCTAGCGGTTGGGCTCTGGGCGCTGAAGATAGTGTCCACGAGCGGGGCTTAATGGACACGATCGCGACGGATGGAGTGGCTGGCCAAGATTCTGGAATGGCGCCCGTGCCCCGGCGCCGGTCATACACCCTCGAAGAGAAGCGGCGGCTGGTGGCGGAGAGCTATGAGCCTGGGGCGTCGGCGTCGCTGGTCGCGCGACGGCACGACATCAATGCGAACCTGTTATTCACGTGGCGCCGGCAGATGCGCCGGCCGGCATCGGCTTCTTCGCCGCTGGAGTTGATTCCGGTCGATGTCATCAGCAGCGTGCCTGCTGCCGCCCCTACGGGGGCGGGTGGAGCGGATCAGCGCGGTGTCATCGAGGTCATCCTGGTTAGCGGCGTACGGGTGCGGGTCGACACCGAGGTCAGCGAGGCGGCACTGCGGCGGGTGTTGTCGGCTCTGAAGGCGGTGGCATGATCGCGCCCGGGCCTGGGATGCGGGTCTATCTGGCGGCGCAGCCATGCGATATGCGCAAAGGGATGGATGGCTTGGCCGCCCAGGTCCAGAATGTGCTGGCCGCAGATCCCTTCTCAGGGGCGCTGTTCGTGTTCCGGGGCAAGCGTGGCGACATGTTGAAGATCCTGGCCTGGGACGGAAGCGGGCTGTGCCTGTTCGCCAAGCGCCTGGAGCAAGGAAAGTTCGTCTGGCCGCCGATCGTGGCAGGGCGGCTTCAACTGACACCGGCTCAGTTGGCCTTGCTCGTCGAAGGGATCGATTGGCGCCGGACGGTCGCGCCGGAACCGGTCACGCGCCCGGAAGCCATCTAAATAAGGTCCTGATTCCAAGGATTTATCCTCGCTCGGGCATCATGACTTTGATATAAGTCAGCATGTCTCTCGCCACTGCGGAACTGCCGTCGGATCCGGACGCGCTACGCGCGTTCGCAGCGGCTTTGCAGGCTGAGCTCTACGCCAAGACGTTGCATATCGAGAAGCTGAAAGCCCAGTTGGCGACGTTGCGGCGCGCGCGCTTCGGCCAGTCGTCCGAGAAGCTCGATCGCCAGATCGATCTGCTTGAGCTGATCATCGGCGATCTGGAGGAGGCCGAGGCCGCCAGCGAAGCCCGCCAGGATGCGACTGCGGCGATGCCGGCGCCGACCAGGCCACAGCGGATGGGCAATCGCCGGCCGTTGCCCGACCACCTGCCGCGCGAGGTCGTCACCCACGCCGGGGTTTGCGCCTGCCCGGCCTGTGGTTCGCAGCGGCTGCGCAGGATCAGCGACGATGAACGCGAGGTGCTGGAATATGTGCCCTCACACTTCAACGTCATCGTGCATGTGCGGCCGAAACTGAGCTGCCGGGACTGCGAGGCCATCACCCAGCCGGCGATGCCGAGCCTGCCGATCGAGCGCGGCAGACCCGGCCAAGGGCTGATCGCCCACGTACTGGTCGCCAAATATTGCGACCACCTGCCTTTGAACCGGCAGTCCGGCATCTACGCCCGCGAGGGTGTCGACCTCGATCGATCGACCCTGGCCGACTGGGTCGGACGGGCCGCCTGGCTGGTGGCCCCGGTGGCCGAGCGCATCGGCGACTACGTTCGCGCCGGCCCGGCCATCCATGCCGACGACACGCCGATCCCGGTTCAGGATCCCGGACGCGGGCGCACCAAGAGCGGCCGGCTGTGGGTCGTTGTGCGCGACGAAGGCACCTGGGGCTCTCCCAATCCGCCGGCGGCGTTCTATTGCTACTCGCCTGATCGCAAGGGCGAGCACGCCCAGGCCCTGCTGGCGCCGGCATCCGGCTTCCTGCACGCCGACGCCTATGCCGGCTTCGACAAGCTCTACGAGCCGGATCCGATCACCGGTCGCCCGCGTCTGGAGCCGGTCGCGTGTTGGGCCCATGCCAGGCGCGAACTGTTCGATGAGCACGCCAAGACCAAGTCGCCGACCGCGCGTCAGGCACTGGACAAGATCGGCGCAATCTTCGCCATCGAGCGCGAGATCAACGGCCAGAGTGCCGAAGTTCGTCTGGCGGCGCGCCAGGCTCGAAGCGTGCCGCTGCTGGCCGACCTCAAGGATTACCTGGAGACCAGTCTGAGCAGGATCAGCCGCAAAGGAGATCTCGCCAAGGCCATCCGTTACAGCCTCAACCGCTGGGAGGCGCTCTGCCGCTTCACCGAAGATGGCCGTCTCGATATGACCAACAATGCTGCCGAACGGGCGATCCGCCCGCTGACGCTCGGACGACGCAACTGGACCTTCCTCGGCTCGGACTCCGGAGGCGAGCGCGCCGCGGTCTTCTACACCCTGATCCAGAGCTGTAAGTTGAACGGCATCAATCCGGAAGCCTATCTCGCCGACCTGATCGGCCGCGTCAGCGACTATCCAGCCAATCGCATTGACGAGCTTCTCCCCTGGAACTGGCGCCCCCAATCCGACACCAGACTGGCAGCGTGACCATGGCCGCGATCACCCGCGTCTACACTCTCCCGCTCGCCGCCGAAATGCTCGGCGAGGATGCCGAGCTGCTGTGGGAGGTCTATGTCGACATGGAACCGGAGGATGGCTGCCTCTGGGTCTATGGGCCCGATGATCACCAGATCCCCGCCTTCACAGACTTCGGCCTCGAAAGCCTGGCCGACTTCATCCGCGAGCACAAAGCCAATCGCCGCGGCAGTCAAAACGATTACCGGCAAGGCCCCGGGTCATGACCGGGCACTTACGCCTTATCCGAATCTGAGGGGGCGACGGGAAGCCGGATAGCGCTGAGCTATCTCAAGCACATAACTCTCACGGGATGATACAAACACACCCGCAAACTCCATGAGGCCGATAAGGAAGCCGTGAGCTCCCACCTCGAGCGGCTTGCCGCTTGCGGTGTCTGCAAGAACCGCTTCAGCCAGCCTTATGAGCTCGCTGTCGATGCAATTCCATGCCGCCGCATGTTGTAGCCGTTCTCGCAGACGAGGGGCTAGGGCGGCGGGATCAAGGCAGACATCAAGATATCCGTGTTGCTCGACTTCATTGGCCACGTAATCAGCGATTCCCCGCAATTGTGTGGGCTCAAGGACCGCTCTTGGCATCCAAGCTGTAAGGTTAGAAGCGGCCTCTTCAGAGGTATCAGGACAGTGGAGGAGGTTACAAACTCGATTAAGTGCCCGCATTCTCGAACGTAGGGTGTCGGCTCCGAAATTCGACGGCAGCGCCCCACCTTTTATGGCACCTAAACGAGTCTGTGCCGTGAACCCTCCGCTGAAAGTACGGTTGGAGCGAAGTAGTAAGCCGATCGAAGGCCCAAACTCATGCATTCGTACATTAAAATGCCAATCATCGACTTCGAGACGCGCCGTAGTACCGTGCATTTGAAAGAGCAACGAAGTTGGCATGCGTCCAATTCGGAACGCGACCACCTCGAACCCTTCTTGGGCAAGCTCGTGCTCCATACTGCGCACTAGGCCTCGCAGCACACAGTCGGGCTTCAACACAAGAAAGCCAAGCTTGTCGGAAAGGGGTTCCATAACAGGCACGGTTAGAGATCGGCCTTCCAAAGGCGGCACACCGGAACAATCTCGGGATCGTCCGCACATGATGCGCCACCTAAGGCAACTTTTTCGGCAGGACACCCTCCGGCGCAACTCGTAGATAATTTGCAGCTGCCACAGCCATCCTGCTCTAGTGCACCGGTGAACAAGTCGAACTCATTGTCTCCCTTATTAAGGCGGATCTGATCTCCGTCCACAAATGCATAGTTTAGATTTGTATCGAATAGGTAGGAACAAACATAAGCTCGCCCATCGGGAAAGACAGAGATCCGGTCTAGAGTGCGCCCAATACAGCCACGATAGCCCTCTTCAGCGTACCTTTCCATATCACTCTTGTATGAGTAAGTGGGTTGGTACCAGATACGAGTCTTGTGATGAGTGTAAAATGTCTCAAGATTTTTATAAAATGAAATCCACTCTCGAGGTGAGATAAGCATATCAGAATTGGCAACGCCGTTGCCAATTCCGGAAAACACATGAAATTTTACGAGAGAGACCCCAATGTCGTCAGCTATTCTCAGCAATTCTAAGCAATCTGACATATTTCGTTTGTTTACAGTGCAGATGATACGTGTATCAAATCCACGCGTACAAAGATCAATTGTCGTCGTAATGGCCTGCTTGAATGTCCCATTTCCACGAATATTATCGTGCGTTTCAGGCGATCCGCCATCTAAACTAACTTGAATGTAGGATAGATCTTGACATTTTACTTTCGATAGAACTCGTCTGGCGTGCGCAAGGCCATTTGTGTTAAGAATTAACTTCTCAAAGCCGGTAGCTCGCGCTACCTCCAGAATATCCAGAAACCTCGGATGGAGGGTTGGTTCCCCGCCCAAAATACTTAGCTTGGATCCTCCCATACGACGCCAGAGTTTTATATTTCGACATACCAGATCGTACGGCATACTTCTGGCGACGTCTAAGCGTTCTCCCATATAGCAATGAGAACAACGAAGCTGGCACTTGTCCGTTATGTAAAGATAGACGTTTCTGAAGCGCCCGTAAGGAAGATGGCGCGTACTTTCAGGTTCACGGGAATAGCCGTAAGCATCCGATTCCGAACCTGTTATGCGCGGCTGAGCTCGAATCATGAAAAAAATCCTTTAGATCAGCCCCTGCTCCGAAAGCGTATTCACGACCAGCTCACGCCGCGCTGAAGACATTCGCTTGCGCTCTTGTACTTCGGGGGCTTCCCTCGCCGCCCCATACTGCCACCAGGTCTCTCCCGTCACCCGATCTGTTACGAGGAACCTATCGCTCACTGCTGGTCCCCGAATAATCAGCGAAACCGTGCCACCGATGGCTTTCACGGAGTGAGCGGACCCTGGCATAAGTGTATAGCTGTCGCCGGTTCGTTCCAGGCGGCTCATCACCGGGCGAAGAACCGGCAGGCCCCTTTCGCCGACATTCTCTGGCATTTCGAACAAACTGTGTTCGTAGGCACCGCTCAAGATTAAAGTCGTGTATGGCCAACGATGTGTATGCGGTCGATCAAAATACCCCTTTGCAAATACATGGAGGCGCAACCGAATGTCACTAGCGTCAGAGTATAGTACAAGCTTATCAAGGATATCATAGTGTTCGCAGAGATTTGCGAGCTTATCCGCTCGCGAATCATTTACTAGCTCTCGAAGCAAGCTCCTATTTTTCGCCAAAGACTGGAGAATAGGCCTGCATGCCTCCGCAACGACAGCCGCGTCGGACCAGTCAAGATTACGTAATTGCTTCACTTCGGCTGCCACAAAATCCATCGCTTCGCCCCCAAAATTTTCAGTCAATGCATGCACGATCCGCGATCAAAATCCAGTCTCGATGACGCACTCGGAGCGCTGATCTATCAATCGAAGCTCCCTTTCGTTGATTCAATGTCGATTGCCCTCCTCGGCTATTCGCATGGAGGCAAGGTATCAAGGCGGCGGCAACTTACTACCCGCCTTGCGAGATTCTTACCGAGCGCTTGCTCGTCCCGACACTCATCTCATCGGCGACAGGCACGATTAGCCCGTGCTCAGACTGTTTCGAAAGGCACTTATCTATTCGAGCAGCGGCGCTGCGGCGCTCTATGAGGCGATCAAAAATTGCCAACAGCGAGCGCGCACTGCTCCCTGAGAATAAAATACCAATCGGCATACCGTCGGACGAGCGATGAGATCCACGCCGCGTGCCGCCGCCGCTCCAGCTCAGCGTATCGCCTTGCTAAGTGGAACTCTCGGGGAAGCCTTTGAGCCAGATTCATGCTTGACCGCCCTGCGTAACCAAGCTGCCCGATAGCTGACGTTCCTAGTGTCAGAAAGAGGCCACCTCCAGAACCAAAAGGCTGCGACTAGTCCGTCATTTCGGAGACCTCCTCGGAAACCTCCTGTCGGAGCTTCGGCCCCTTGGCGAGGCGCCGACCGAGCGCAGTGATGAAGGCCTCATATCGCTCACCGGATTTGGCGCGTGCGGCCTGCGCTGCGGGTTCGGGCAAGGCCGGTGTGGTCGTGATCCAGAAGCGGATGAACACGGCTAGGCTCTCGACCGCGATGCCGATATCGCGCTCGAGCCGCGTCATCCGGCGGTCGATCTGATCGAGGCGCCTGGCGATGACCGCCTCGCGGCGCTCGGCATCGTCCGGCGAGAGGAATGAGGCGATAGCGGCTTCGGCGATCATGGACTGCGACTGGTCCCGGCGCGCCGCGAACTCGACCAGCGTCCTCGTCACATCGGGGTTGAGATAGACCGAGAGCTTCGTCTTCTTGCTGCTGCGGGGCATGGCCTACAGCTCCATGCCGTCGCTAGGATCGAGTGAGATCTGGCGTGCGACGCCCTGCATCTGGCGGAGCATGCGCCGGTTGCGCGCGGCATCCTCGTCAGCGTCGTCGGGTGGCTCGAACTCGTTCTCGATAGGCTGCTTCTTTTCGACCGGCTTTGCCCGATAGAGCTCGTGCTGCAGTCGGCGTTCGGATGCGGTCGGATCTTCGTCATCCGATCGCAGGGGCGAGGGAGGGTCGGCATGCGTCGACCGCATCGGGATCGGCAGGTTGCTCCAGTCATCGGGACGGAGCTTGGTGGGGGGCGTTGGCGCGGGCGGCGGCAGGAGGCGTTCCCTGAAGCGGACATCCTCGTAGTAGCGCGCCTTCTTTGCCCGGATCGGCGGTGTGCCGGCGACCATGACGATCTCGTCGGTGGGCGGAAGCTGCATGATTTCGCCGGGCGTGAGCAACTGGCGAGCGGTCTCGGAGCGCGAGACCATGAGATGGCCGAGCCAGGGCGAAAGCCTGTGCCCGGCATAGTTCTTCATCGCCTTCATCTCGGTGGCGGTGCCGAGTGCATCGGAGACGCGCTTGGCGGTGCGCTCGTCGTTCGTCGCGAAGCTGACGCGGACATGGCAGTTGTCGAGGATCGAGTTGTTCGGCCCGTAGGCCTTCTCGATCTGGTTGAGCGACTGGGCGATCAGGAAGCTCTTCAGCCCGTAGCCCGCCATGAAGGCGAGGGCGGTCTCGAAGAAATCGAGCCGGCCCAGCGCCGGGAACTCGTCGAGCATGAGCAGCAGGCGATGCCGCGCGGCCTTTGCCTGCAATTCCTCGGTCAGGCGCCGGCCGATCTGGTTCAGCAACAGCCGGATCAGCGGTTTTGTGCGGTTAATGTCGGAGGGCGGCACGACGAGGTAGAGCGTCGCCGGCCGTTCGCCGCCGACGATGTCGCCGATCCGCCAGTCGCAGCGCCGGGTCACCTCCGCCACGACAGGGTCGCGATAAAGGCCGAGGAACGACATGGCGGTGGAGAGCACGCCTGAGCGTTCGTTGTCGGATTTGTTGAGCAGTTCGCGCGCGGCACTGGCGATGACGGGATGTGGCCCGGCCTCGCCGAGATGGGGCGTCTTCATCATCGCGTCGAGCGTGGATTCGATCGGACGCCTGGGGTCGGAGAGGAAAGCGGCGACGCCAGCGAGGGTCTTGTCGTCGCCCGCATAGAGGACGTGCAGGATCGCTCCGACCAACAGCGCGTGGCTGGTCTTCTCCCAATGGTTGCGCTTGTCGAGGCTGCCTTCGGGATCGACCAAGATGTCGGCGATGTTCTGGACATCACGGACCTCCCATTCGCCGCGGCGGACTTCGAGCAGCGGATTGTAGGCGGAGGACTTTGGGTTGGTCGGATCGAATAGCAGCACGCGGCCGTAGCGGGACCGGAAGCCGGCGGTGAGCTGCCAGTTCTCGCCCTTGATGTCGTGGACGATCGCCGAGCCCGGCCAGGTCAGGAGCGAGGGCACGACAAGGCCGACGCCCTTGCCGGATCGCGTCGGCGCGAAGCACAGCACATGCTCGGGACCGTCATGCCGCAGATAGTCTTGGTTGTAGCGGCCGAGCACGACGCCATCGGGGTCGAGCAGCCCGGCCGCCTTGATCTCGGCCGGCTCGGCCCAGCGCGCCGAGCCGTAGGTGGCGACATTCTTCGCCTCCCGCGCCCGCCAGACCGACATGCCGATGGCGACGATGATGGCGATCAATCCGCCGGAGGCGGCGATGAAGGCGCCTTGCGTGAAGATCGCGGGTGCGTAGGCATCGTAGACATACCACCACCAGAAGAAGGCGGGCGGCAGATAGAACGGGACGCCGAAGAGCGTGAACCAGGGCGGCCCGAGCTGTGCCTGGAAGCCGAGCTTCCACGCGACATATTGCGTCGCGCTCCAGGTAGTCACGAGGACGATCAGAACGACGACGCTGATCTGACCCCAGAGGATTTTCGTCGCGGACATGGCGAGGCATCCTTTCCGAGCGAGGCTAGAGGCCGAGCCCGCGCTTGCGGCCGAACTCCCAATCGACGCCGCCGTCATCGCGGGCGACGCCGGAGACATGGCGGCCGAGCTGCTTTTCGAGGGAGGGTGACCAGGGCACGAGCTGGAAGCCGAGGCCGTCGTCGATCATGGCGAAGCGGCCGGAGGCGAGGGCGAGGCGCTGGCGATAGGAGCCAGCGACATAGTCGCCGCTGCCGGCGCGATTAAACGGCAGGCCGGTTTCGGAGGAGAGCTTCTCGCCGAGCGCATCGAGCTCGCGATCGCGCAGCGTGGCGAGCAGCCGCCGCGCGAAGACGACGCGCCGGCCCTGGCGCTCGGCGAAACCGTCTTCGATCAGGCGTTCGGCCCGCTCGTCCATGGCCTGACGTACCTCGGCGCCGAAGCCACCTTCGGAGAGAGGGACGGGATCACGGGCGATATTTTGCCGGTCTAGCCAGGTCGCGCCCGGCGCCGTTACCTGAGCCTGCAGGTCGAGATCGGAGCGGACGGCGAGCGCGACGCGGCGCTCGCCATGCGCATCCTCATAGGCGCGCAGCTCGACGATCGAACCGGGGAGACTGTCGCCGGCGGCGTCGAGATGCGGCAGGCGGATATGGTGGGACCGGCCGTCGACGCCGTCGACCACGGCATAGGCAGTACCCTTCAGTTCGTCATCGAGGCCACGTTCAATGAGACGCCCGATGACCGGCACGTCGAGGCTTTCCCCAGCCAGGACATAGCCGGCCGAGCCACGCTCGATGCCGCGTTCGGTCAGGGCGCGGTGCACCCGCTTGATGATGTCGCCACGCTCGCCGAGCTCGCGCAGGACCGTCTCTGCCTCGGGCTTGATGACCCATTGCGATTGGCCGACCTGTCCGGCGACGCCGAGGACTTCGAGGGTACGCAGCCGGCCGACTTTCAGCGCGTGAAATTCATCCGGCTGGCGATCGGCGCGCGGGGCGAGATCGATGATGCCGGATTGGCCGGCGTCACGGACCAGCTGCCGGTCGAGCTGTGTCCAGCGCTCAGCCCCGATCTGGCTTTCGAGGGCGCGGCGGATCTCGCGTTCCGTGCGCGGTCCGAGCTCCTGCGTGATGAGATCGCGCGCCCGGTCGCGCATCCCCTCCTTGATGTAGTCGCGGGAGATGACGAGGTCCTGGCCGTCGTCGCGCACACCGCGCACGATCAGATGGACATGGGGATGCTCGGTGTTCCAGTGATCGACGGCGACCCAGTCGAGCCGCGTGCCAAGATCCTTTTCCATCTGGCCGACGAGATCGCGGGTGAAGGATCTGAGGTCCGACATCTCCGGGGCGTCGTCAGGCGAGACGATGAAGCGGAAATGGTGGCGGTCGCCCTCGCAGCGCGAGGCGAAGGCGCAGGCCTCGGCAGGCTCCGGTCCCGACCCGAACAGCCGCGCCTTCTCTCCGTCCCGGGTCACGCCGTCGCGGCGCAGATAATCGAGATGGGTTCCCAGCGGTGCGGAGCGTG
>WPCJ01291043.1_pt1 | contig 18068 bp, 21 predicted proteins | sample 5399831 | NCBI WGS metagenome assembly WPCJ01 (sample SAMN12869470, study PRJNA574797) | sludge metagenome | isolation source: wastewater treatment of pH10 | place: China:Beijing | collected 2019-05-20 | reverse complement strand
GGCGGTCGGCAAATCAGGCATCGACGACAGCCGCGTCTTCGTCGTGATGGCGTAGGCCTTCACCAGTTTCGATCCGATCGGTCCGGTGGTGTTGGTGGTCTGGTCGCAGGTGAGGTCGATCTGGCCGGCGATCAGATCGTTCATGACCGGGCCGTTGCCCTTGTACGGCACCGCGAGAACCTGCTTGTCGATGGCGTTCATGAACATCAGCCCGCACAGCTGCGACGCCGCGCCGAGGCCGGCATTGCCGAACGTCATCTTGTCGCCGTTGGCCTTGATATAGGTGATCAGCTCCGCCAGCGTGTTCGGCGGCAGGTTCGGGCGCGCGATGATGGTCATCGGGGCATTGGTGACGAGGCCGATGGGCGCGAAGGCGGTCTTGGTGTCGTAGGGCAGCTTGCGATACAGCGTCGCCGCGGTGGAAATGCCGATGTGATGGATCAGGATCGTGTAGCCATCCGGCTCGGCGCGGGCTGCGCGCGTGGCTGCAATGGTGCCGCCGGCGCCGGTGGCGTTTTCGATGATGATGGTCTGGCCGAGAATCTTCGACATGGTCGCCGCGGTGACGCGCGCCACGGTGTCGGTGGCGCCGCCGGCCGCGAACGGCACCAGCATGGTGATCGGCTTGTTGGGATAGGCCTGTGCGAAGGCCGCGGTGCTCGCAAGCGTGAGCGCGAATGCAAGTGTGGCGGTGGCTTTCATGATGTCCTCCCGGAATGTTGTTTTGTTTGATTGAAGACGATCGCCCCGGTTCGGCCGGGGCGATCGGAAGTGACGTCAGACGTTCGAACTATGAATCGCGTCGACCACGGCGTCGGTGACTTCCTTGGTCGTGGCCTTGCCGCCGACATCCGGCGTGATGATGCCGGCTTCGCAGACTTTCTCCACGGCGCGCATGAGGCGCGTCGCCGCATCGCCTTCGCCGAGATGATCGAGCATCTGAGCCGCGGTCCAGAAGCTGGCGACCGGATTGGCGATGCCCTTGCCGGTGATGTCGAAGGCCGAGCCATGGATCGGCTCGAACATCGAGGGGAAGCGGCGTTCCGGATCGATATTGGCGGTGGGCGCCACGCCGAGGCTGCCGGCCAGCGCGCCGGCGAGATCGGACAGGATGTCGGCATGCAGGTTGGTGGCGACGATGGTGTCGAGGCTCTGCGGCTTCAGCGTCATGCGCACGGTCATGGCGTCGACCAGCATCTTGTCCCAGGTAACGTCGGGGAAATCCTTCGAGACTTCATCGGCGATCTCGTCCCACATCACCATGCCATGGCGCTGGGCGTTGGACTTGGTGACCACGGTGAGCAGTTTGCGCGGGCGCGACTGCGCCAGCTTGAAGGCGTAGCGCATGATGCGCTGCACGCCGACCCGGGTGAAGACGGAGACTTCGGTGCCGACTTCCTCCGGCAGGCCGCGATGCACGCGGCCGCCGCAGCCGGCATATTCGCCTTCGCTGTTCTCGCGCACGATCACCCAGTCGAGATCGCCGGCCTCGACATTGCGCAGTGGCGAGGTGATGCCGGGCAGGATCTTGGTGGGGCGCACATTGGCGTATTGGTCAAAGCCCTGGCAGATCGGCAGGCGAAGGCCCCACAGCGTGATGTGGTCGGGCACGTCGGGCGCGCCGACGGCGCCGAAATAGATCGCGTCGAATGTCTTGAGCTGCGCCGGCCCGTCCGCCGGCATCATCACGCCGTGCTTGCGGTAATAGTCCGAGCCCCAGTCGAAGGTGGTGACATTGAAGGCGATGTCACCCACGCGCTTCTGCAAGGCTTCCAGCACGCGGATGCCTGAGGCGATGACTTCGGGGCCAATCCCGTCGGCCGGAATGGCCGCGATCGAATATTCACGCATGGTCGGGTCTCTGCTGGTGAAAGAAAGTCCGCCACCCTGCAGCCGGTCCCGGTGCGGCTCAATCGCATTGGATTGTATAAATAAATGATATAATAAAGCGTAGGGCGGATGAGCCGGAGGCGTCATCCGCCGCGGAGTTTCAACTATGAATTCGGCCGGCGGATGACGCTTCGCTCATCCGCCCTACGGGAAGCGCGTGCTCCATGGACCTGCACCAGCTCCGCTGCTTCATCACCGCCGCCGACGAGCTGCATTTCGGCCGCGCGGCGCAGCGGCTCGAGATGATGCCCTCGGCGCTCGGGCGCCATATCCGCCTGCTGGAGGACGATCTCGGCACGCGGCTGCTGACGCGGACCACGCGCAGTGTCGCGCTGACCGAAGATGGCACGGCGTTTCTCAAACAGGCGCGGGACCTGCTCGGCCGTGCCGATCAGCTCGCGACGTCATTCCGCGAACGGGTGCGTGCCCGTGCGGCGACCATTCGTGTCGGTGCGATCGACAGCGCCGCTGCCGGACTGTTGCCCGCTCTGCTGCAGGACATGCGGGAGAACCATCCCGACGTTACGGTGAAGCTGGTGGAGGACAAGACCATCCGCCTGTTGCCGCGGCTGCTCTCCGGCCGGCTCGATCTCGCTTTGGTGCGGCCGCCTGCAAGCGCCGACAAGCGCATCGATTTCATGCCGCTGTTTCACGAAACCGCTGTCGTGGCGATGTCCGAGCGGCATCCGCTGGCACAGCGAAAGCGGCTCACCATCGCCGAGATCGCCGACGAGCCCTTGATCGTGCCGGAGCGGCGTTCGCGGCCGCACAGCCACGATCTGACCATGAAGCTGTTCGCCGAGGCCGGACTGGATGCGAATGTCGTGCAGATCGCCGACGAGAAGCAGACCATCGTCAATCTCGTTGCGGCCGAGATCGGCGTCGCCATCGTGCCGCGCTGGACGCAGCGGATGGCCGCACGGGGCGTCTGCTACGTGCCGCTGAAAGTGTCCGGGATGAATCGCCTGCCGCTCGCCGCGGCATGGATCCGCGGCACGCGCGATCCGATGCGGGATGCGGTGCTCGAGATGTTGCAGGGCAACCTGGAGCGTTACAGGAAAGAGGCGTGACCTCAGTCGTCATTGCGAGGAGCGAAGCGACGAAGCAATCCAGCTCTTGGCTTTCTGGATTGCTTCGCTGCGCTCGCAATGACGGCCGAGGCGGCTATGGCATCACCTTATCCGCGATGTTATGTACCGCTCATGGGATCGTTCCTTCAGACTTTCATTCTCCCGATCGCACTTGGCGCCGTGGCGCTGGTGCTGCTCCTTGGCCTCGCCAACATGATGCGCGGCGGTTCGCCGAACCGCTCGCAGCAATTGATGCGCTGGCGCGTGCTGCTGCAGTTCGTTGCCATCGTACTCACCATGGCGACGCTGTTCGTATTGGGGCGGTGATCATAGAATTGTAGAGGGAAACTGTCATGGTCGTTCTCAACAAGATCTACACCCGCACCGGCGATGACGGCACCACGGCGCTCGGGACCGGGGAGCGGCGTCCGAAATACGATCTGCGCGTTGCCGCCTATGGCACGGTGGATGAGACCAATGCCGCCATCGGTGTCGTTCGTCTGCATCTCGCCCATGCGCCCGCGCTCGATCGGATGCTGGGGCTGATCCAGAACGATCTGTTCGATCTCGGCGCCGATCTCGCGGTTCCCCAGCGCGAGGGCAAGGCTGAGCGGCTCCGTATTCTGGCGAGCCAGGTCGAGCGCCTGGAGAACGACATCGATACGCTGAACGCACCGCTGGCCGAATTGACCTCGTTTATCCTGCCAGGCGGAACTCCGGCGGCGGCTCATCTGCATGTGGCGCGCACGATCTGCCGCCGCGCGGAACGGATCATGGTGGAACTGGCTGTCCGGCCTGACGAACCCGTCTCGGATGCTGGCATCCAGTATATGAACCGGCTGTCAGATTTTCTCTTCGTGGCAAGTCGTGCGCAGAACAATAACGGCGCACGCGACGTGCTGTGGGTGCCCGGGGCAAACCGTTAGTTTGCCCCCGGGGCAAACCGGTAAAAATACCGCCCCTAGAGCCGTTCGATTTTCAGGTCTGGCGCGTTGACCCCGGTTGGCGGGCGCTCTAGGTTCCGCGCCAAGCCAGCTTCAAAAGCTGCACTTATTCAAAATTCAACCGAAAGAGGATCGATGAAGGTTCTGGTACCGGTCAAGCGGGTGGTCGATTACAACGTCAAGGTTCGCGTCAAGGGCGACGGATCGGGCGTGGAACTCGCCAACGTCAAGATGTCGATGAATCCGTTCGACGAAATCGCTGTCGAGGAAGCCCTCCGTCTCAAGGAAGCCGGCAAGGCCACCGAAGTCGTCGTCGTCTCCATCGGGCCGCAGCAGGCCACCGAGACGCTGCGCACCGGCCTCGCCATGGGCGCCGACCGAGGCATCCTCGTGAAGGTCGAAGGCACCGTCGAGCCGCTCGCCGTCGCCAAGATCCTCAAGAAGGTCGCTGACGAAGAGAAGCCGGGCCTCGTCATTCTCGGCAAACAGGCCATCGACGACGATTCGAACCAGACCGGCCAGATGCTGGCCGCGCTGCTCGGCTGGGCGCAGGCGACCTTCGCCAACAAGCTCGTGGTCGAAGGCGACGACATCACCGTGACCCGTGAAGTCGACGGCGGCCTGCAGACCGTGAAGGTCAAGGCGCCCGCGATCGTCACCACCGATCTTCGCCTCAACGAGCCGCGTTACGCCTCGCTGCCGAACATCATGAAGGCGAAGAAGAAGCCGATCGACGAGAAGACTGCCGATGCCCTCGGCGTCGACGTCGCGCCGCGCCTCGAAGTCGTCAAGACCTCCGAACCGGCAGGCCGCAAGGCCGGCGTCAAAGTCAAGGACGTCGCCGAACTGGTGTCGAAGCTCAAGACCGAAGCCGGGGTGCTCTAATGGCTATTCTTCTTCTCGCAGACCACGACAACGCTTCGCTGAAGGATTCGACCAACAAGGTGCTCACCGCCGCCACCCAGATCGGCGGCGACGTGCATGTGCTGGTTGCCGGCCAGAATGCCAAGCCCGCAGCCGAGGCAGCCGCCAAGCTGAACGGCGTCGCCAAGGTGCTGCTGGCCGACAACGAAGCCTATGCTCACGATCTCGCCGAGCCGCTGGCCGCGCTGATCGTCAAGCTGGCCCCGGCCTATGACGTCATCATCGCTGCCGCCACCACGCGGTCGAAGAACACCATGCCGCGCGTCGCAGCACTGCTCGACGTGATGCAGGTTTCGGAGATCACCAAGGTCGTCGCGCCCGACACGTTCGAGCGTCCGATCTATGCCGGCAACGCGATCCAGACCGTGAAGTCGAAGGACGCCAAGAAGGTCATCACCGTCCGCACCTCCACCTTCGCCGCAGCCGGCGATGGCGGCAGCGCGTCGGTCGAGGACACCGCGGCGGCCGAGAATCCCGGCCTGTCGACCTTCGTCAGCGAGGACATGGCGAAGAGCGATCGTCCGGAACTGACCTCGGCGAAAATCATCGTCTCCGGTGGCCGCGCCATGCAGAGCCGCGAGAACTTCACCAAGTATATCGAGCCGCTCGCCGACAAGCTCGGTGCCGGCGTCGGCGCCTCGCGCGCCGCGGTGGATGCCGGCTATGCGCCGAACGACTGGCAGGTCGGCCAGACCGGCAAGGTGGTTGCTCCGGAGCTCTATGTCGCCATCGGCATTTCCGGCGCCATCCAGCATCTCGCCGGCATGAAGGACAGCAAGGTGATCGTCGCGATCAACAAGGATGAAGACGCGCCGATCTTCCAGGTCGCCGATTACGGCCTGGTTGCCGACCTCTACCAGGCGGTGCCGGAACTGACCGAAGCACTCGGCAAGTAAGCCGGTAGCTCGCGCCGAACTGTCGTCACCCGGTCAAGCCGGGCGACGACAGTTGAGATTGGGCGCATCGGAGTTTGATGCCACACGGCCACACAAATTAACGACATCGGCCGGGGCACCTGACTCCGGCCGGTTTTTTGTGGCATGATGGGCGCTTCGCTGCGGCAGGCGCCGTCTGCGAGTTTTGTGAAACAGATACAAGATGGCGGTTATGATCAAGAAAGTCGGCGTGATCGGCTCGGGCCAGATGGGCAACGGCATCGCACATGTCGCGGCCCTGGGTGGCTTCGATGTGGTGCTGAACGACGTCTCGGCAGACCGCCTGAAGTCGGCCATGGCCACCATCACCGGCAACCTGACCCGTCAGGTGTCGAAGAAGATCATCTCCGAAGATGCCAAGAAATCGGCGCTCGATCGCATTTCGCTGGTGGACACGCTGGACGAACTCGGCAGCTGCGATCTGGTGATCGAATCCGCGGTGGAGAAGGAAGAGACCAAGCGCAAGATCTTCCACGATCTCTGCGCGGTGCTGAAGCCGGAGACCATCGTCGCTTCCAACACTTCGTCGATCTCGATCACGCGCCTTGCGGCCTCCACCGATCGCCCGGAAAAGTTCATCGGCATTCACTTTATGAATCCGGTGCCGGTCATGGAGCTGGTCGAGCTGATCCGCGGCATCGCCACCGACGATGCGACCTTCGAAGCCTCGAAGGAATTCGTCACCAAGCTCGGCAAACAGATCGCCGTCTCCGAGGATTTCCCGGCCTTCATCGTCAATCGCATCCTGCTGCCGATGATCAACGAGGCGATCTACACGCTGTATGAAGGCGTCGGCAATGTCGAAGCCATCGACATGGCGATGAAGCTCGGCGCGCATCATCCGATGGGCCCGCTCGAACTGGCCGACTTCATCGGCCTCGATACGTGTCTGTCGATCATGCAGGTGCTGCATGAGGGCCTCGCGGACTCCAAGTATCGTCCGTGCCCGCTGCTGGTGAAGTATGTCGAGGCCGGCTGGCTCGGCCGCAAGACCCAGCGCGGTTTCTACGACTATCGCGGCGAGAAGCCGGTGCCGACAAGGTAAGTGGGGTGCCGTAGGGCGGATTAGCGCAGCGTAATCCGCCTCGGTCTTCGCCACATGAACTCGGCCGGCGGATTACGCCTTCGGCTAATCCGCCCTACGGGTCCCGTCCCGTCGCAATCCGCGCACGTCCCGGGATCATTCCGATCGCGCGCAAAATTCCTTGAGCAGTTTGCGTCCGGCGCGGCTGATCGGAAACAGCGTCGTATCGTCCAGGCTGATGCCGCCGCGTCCGATCCTGCTCGTTTCCAGCGCCACGTCCTTCGCGACCCAGTGCGAACGATGGATACGCACCCCGGTCTCCGGACCGAGGGCGCCGACGGCGCATGAGAGATTCATCAGGATCAAGGCCTGCCCGCGGTCGGTGTGGACGCGCACATAATGGTCTTCCGCGCTCAAGGCCAGGATCTTGGCCTGTCGCTGCGCCAGAGGCAGTTTGGTCCGGAAATCCCTGGCCGCATCGTCCGGCTGTTGCGGTGAGATATCCCCGATGGCCCGTTCGATGACCGGCTCCGTGCGCGGGAGCAGTATCCAGCGCGCTGCCGCGATGATGAGGTTGATGAGCAGGACCTGTCCCGTCAGCTCGGCAAGTGTCACATAGTGCAGGCTGCGCGGCGCAAGGATGGCGAGCGATTGCTGCACCAGCAGCCCGCCTGCGGGAGCGATCGCCACGGCGACGGCAATCGAAGCCCAGAACGGCAGCGCGCCGGCGAACACATATCGACGAAGCGATACCGACAGGCCAAACGCCAGAGCGCCGATCGCAAGCGAGGTTGCGAGGAAATGCAGCAGGCGAATCGGCAGTCCCATCGCGACGTATGAGCCGAATGCGCCGACCACAGCCAGGGCCGTGGCCATTGCCAGGGGCAGCATCCAAAGCAGCCGTCGCGGCCATGTTGCGGCGGTGTCGGGCTGGATGGAGTCGAAGACGGTCATTGGCGAATAATCCGTACCGTTCGCGAAACGGAGATAGTCCCCGTATCGGCCATCATTGTAGCAGCCTCGATATCCATTTTTCGAGGTGCCTCCATGCGATTGCAGTTCTCTTCCTGTCTCCGTCTGACCGGCCGGCTCGGTCACGGGCTGATCGTCGCGTCATGCCTGCTGATGTCGCACCCCGCCGGGGCCGCTGACGCGGGGTGGCGGCAATATGTCGTGCCGGCCTCGAAATTGAGCTCCGAGCCGATCAAGGTCGCGCTGTTTTATCCGACCCAGGCGTCCGCCACCAAGATCGCCATGGGCCCGTTCACGGTGACCGCCGCGATCGGCGCGCCGCCGGACGCGCGCGTCAAGGGTCTGATCATCCTCAGCCATGGAACCGGGGGATCCGAGCTCGGGCACGCCAGTCTGGCGGAGGCTCTGGCCCGCAGCGGATATCTGGTCGCCGCGCTGCGCCATCCCGGTGACAACTATGCCGACCATTCCGTCTGGCAGCGTGGGCCCGGCGCTTTCTTTACGGAACGGCCGCGGCAGGCGTCTGCGGTCATCGATGCCCTGCTCGGCGATCCCGACTGGAAGGACCGGATCGCCACCGACGCAAAGGGCCCGCGGATCGGCGTCCTTGGCCACTCCGCCGGAGGTTTCACGGCGATCGCGCTGGCGGGCGGCCAGTCCGACCTGTCGCGCATCGGGGCGCATTGCAGGACGGAGAGCGCGGAAGACCCGCTGTTCTGCGGCATGAGCCAGAGCAACCAGCCCGTGCCGGCAACGTCGCTGATCCCGCCCGCCGCCGACAAGCGGGTTCGCGCCGTCGTCGCGATGGCGCCGATGGGCGTCGTCTTCACCGCGTCCTCGCTGGCGACGATCGAGATCCCGACATGGATCTACGCCGCTGCGAATGATCGCTGGCTGGTGCCGCGTTTCCATGCCGAATGGATCGCAAGGAATGTGCCGGGCGCCCGGTTCAACGCCGTCGCCAATGCATGGCATTTCGCGTTCATGGACCGCCCGGCCCAACCGATTCCGACCCTCGATGGCGATGCCGCGGCGGACCCCGCCGGCTTCGATCGCGGCGCGTTCCTGGCGAAGCTGGCGGGTGAACTGCCCGGCTTCTTCGACACTGCATTCGGAGCGGGTCCATGAGCGACGTCTAGGTGGTCGCCAACGTAAAGCCCTCATCCACCCAGCCCGTGATGCCGCCGGCCATGATCTTGACCGGCAGCCCCAGCTCGGCGAGCCGCAGCGCGCCGCGGGCGGCCCCGTTGCAATGCGGACCGGCGCAATAGGTCACGAAGATCGTCCCGTCCGGCCATTCGCTCATCTTCGAGCGCACGATCTTGCCGTGCGGCAGGTTGATCGCCCCCGGCACATGGCCGCGGGCGAACAGCGCCGGGCCGCGCACGTCAAGCAGCACGAAATCGGCGCCCTTCTCCAGGGCGTCGTGAACATCCCAGCAATCGGTCTCGAAGGCGAATTCGGCTGCGAAATGCTCGCGGGCGAGGGCGCTCGGGGCAGGCGGCACGGCAGTGACGGCGGTGGGCATGGCGGTCTCCTGTCCGCTTCTGATGCGTGGCGCCGGCAGCTATTGCATCACGAGCCGGAGCAGCCGGATCGTCGGCGCCACCATGCCGATGATGGCCGCCATGCCCATGGCGAGTCCACACAGATGTGCGGCCAATGCATCCTGCGGCGCGATCATGTCACATATTGCGCGACGCCATGGCCGAACGACCAGTTCTCCGGCAGCACCTCGACGAGATTGATGAACACGTCCTCCGGCCGCAGGCCGGGTTTTTCGGTAAGCTTCTCGACGATCCGCTTGTAGAGCGCCTGCTTCTGTTCGCGCGAGCGGGTGTTGCTGACGGTGGCCTGAATGATCACCAGTGCGTCGCTGCGCTGGATGTTCATGTAAGTGGGGTCGTAGATGAAGTCGCCGTCGCCATGTTCGTGGATGGTGACGAAGCGGTCGTTCTCCGGAACGTTGAAGGTCTCGCGCAGCGCCTCATAGACGCCGTCGGCGATGGCGGCGCGGTGGGTCTGCGAGGTGCCCTTCTTCAGCGAAATGCGGATCAGCGGCATGGCGGTCTCCTGTCGATCAATTCCGATGCAACAGATGTAGCGCCGCATTGATCATTGGAAAACGATATGAAATAATATTTCAATGATGAGGATTTGAAATGTATCGCCGATGAAAGCGCTCGATATCGAGGCCGTGCAGGCCTTCGTTCTGGTGGCGGACCTGACCAGCTTCACCCGCGCCGCCGAGGCGATGGGCAGCACCCAGTCGGCCATCAGTCTGAAGATCAAGCGACTGGAAAGCGGCCTCGGCAAGCGCCTGCTGGAGCGCACGCCGCGGCTGGTGCGGTTGTCGGCGGAGGGGGCCGCCTTTCTCGGTTCGGCGCGAAATCTCGTGGCCGCGCATCAGTCGGCTATGGGCGCATTCGCGGCGGAGCGGCGACGGCTTGTGGTGGGTATTAGCCATCATCTGGTAGGCCCCGATCTGGCTGACGTCCTGAAGCGCATGAACGCTACCGATCCGTCTTTGCTGATCGAATTGCGCATCGAGACGTCGCGGGTGCTGCTGTCGGCCTATGACGCCGGCGAGCTCGATGCGGCGATTGTGCTTCGTATCGACAAGCGCCGTGGCGACGGCGAGGTCCTGATGGAAGAGCCGTTCGGCTGGATGGGCACGCCGGATTTTCGCCACACGCCCGGAGAGCCGCTGCGGCTGGCCGCGCAGTCCGCGCCATGTTCGGTGCGGTCGGCGGCGATAGCGGCGCTGGATGGCGCCGGCATTCCATGGACCGAGGCTTTTGTCGGTGGCGGCGTCGCGACCATCGGGGCAGCGATCTCGGCCGGTCTCGCGGTCGGTGCTCTGATCCGTCGTGTCGCCCCCGCCGGCAGCATCGACCTCGGCCCGCGGCTCGGCCTGCCGAAACTGCAGGATGCCGAGACCATGCTGCATTCGCAGCTGACGGACGTCCGGGCTCGCGGCGCCCTACGGACACTCGGCGCCGCGTTCCGGGCCGGGGCGAAACCGTAGGGCGGATTAGCGTAGCGTAATCCGCCGGCCGATTTCATTGCGGAAGCTCCGCGGCGGATTACGCCTTCGGCTAATCCGCCCTACGATCAGGCACATCCTCAGGTTTCGTTAACCCCGCACCGCTATACCGTCCGCACCACGTGTTGGAGCATTTCGGATGGACATGGCCCTGGTCGCCAGCGCGCTCGCTATGAAGCAGGCGGGAACGCAGCAGCAGATCGCAACCTCGCTCATCAAGCAGAACGCCGACATGGAGCGTTCGACCGTGATGACCCTGCTCGAAGGCGCCCAGCCGTCCCAGGCCAATCTCGGCGCCGGCATCGGCGGAAAAGTCGATATCGCCGCCTGAGACGTCGTTTCGCTCGGTCGTCAGCGGTTGGGCGCAGCAGCCTCTGTTGCGCGAAAATGGCTCGGCGGAGCACCGATGATGCGCTTGAAGGCGCGGCTGAACGCGGCTTCCGATTCATAACCCAACCGTCGCGCGACGACCGAGATCTTCAACCGGTCCCGCATCAGCCATTGCTTGGCTTCCTGCATTCGCAACTGCGCGACATAACGCGCCGGCGTCTGGCCCACCACATTCGCGAAGCGGAGCGCGAAGGCCGAGCGCGACGCATGCATGACCTCCGCCAGCGCCTCGACGGTCCAGTCCCGGGTGGGCTCGCGATGGATCGCGGCGAGAACACGTCCGATGCCGGGATCGCGCGCTGCGGCGACCCAGCCTGCGGAGCCGCAGCCCTTCTCCACCCAGTTGCGGATCAGGGCCGCGGCGATCACATCGGCGAGCCGCGTCAGCATGCCGCCGGCCCCGACGCGATCCAGCGCCAGTTCGGCCGTCATGGCTTCAAGTAAATGCGGGATGGCGGGCTCGTCGGTGGCGAGTTCGTGCATCTGCATCAGCTCGGGCATCATCAGAAGCAGTGGATGCTGGCTGTCGAGATTGAAGCTCATGCCGGCACCGAACAGCACGGTCTCTTCGCCGTCCCGGTTGCCGCCGATGCAGGTATCGAGGATTCCGCAGCAGAGCGGCTCGAACTGGCAATTTCCCACCGGCGCGGGAAAAGCATCGGGTGAACTCGCCAGCGCGTGTTCGGCGCCGCGCGGGAGCAGCACCGCGTCGCCTTCCTCGAGGTGGACCCAGGGCTTATCCGGCGTCCGCAACCAGCAGCCACGGCCTGCGATGAAGTGGAACTGAGCCTTGGGTCGCGCCGGGAAGGTGAGGCCCCATGGCGCCGTCATCCGGCAGCGCTTGTAATCGACGCCTTCAAGCTTCAGGCCCCGCAGCATTTCTGTCAGCGGGTGCGTTGCGGCATCTCTGGATGAATGATCAAGCATTGCGGTGTTTCTAACATGGAAACTCCAGGCGGTCACCGCCATCTCCGGGTTCCATTCTGGAGATTGCCATGACTGATTCCGCCACCGCTGCGCTCGACACTGATAGTGCGCCCATAACGATCGAGCGGGCGACGCCGGCCTGGGCGGCCGTCTTTTCCTTGATGCTCGGCGCATTCAGCCAGGTCACGGCGGAATTCCTGCCCGCCAGCCTGCTCACGCCCATCGCGACCGATCTCGGCGTGTCCGTCGGCGCCGCCGGCCAGGTGGTCACCGCGACCTCGCTGGTGGGGATCGTTGCCGGCGTGGCGATGACCATCGTGACCCGCGCGATGGATCGCCGCCTCGTGCTGTGGATGCTGACGGCGCTGCTGATCGTGTCCAACGTGCTGTCGGCGACGGCGAGCAGCCTGACGCTTCTGCTGTTTGCCCGCGTGCTGCTCGGCATCAGCCTCAGCGGCTTCTGGGCGATGGCCACCGCCACCGCCATGCGGCTGGTGCCGGCGGAGGCTCTGCCGCGCGCGATCTCGCTGATCTTCAGCGGCGTGTCCATCGCCACCGTCAGTGCCGCGCCGATCGGCGCCTATCTCGGCGATCTCTGGGGCTGGCGTAACGTGTTCATGTTGGCGGCCGTCGTCAGCGTCGTCGTGCTCGTGTTTCAGATGCTGACATTGCCGCGCCTGCCGCCGCTCACATCGCCGGATGTGCGTACGTTGTTCGTGTTGCTGCGCCGGCCAAGCGTGCGGCTGGTGATGATCGCTGTCGCGCTCAGCATTTCCGGCCACTTTGCAGGATTCACCTATGTCCGGCATTTTCTCGAGCAGGTGCCTCAGCTGCCCGTCACCGCGATCTCGCTGGTCCTGCTGGCCTTTGGCGTCGGCGGCTTCATCGGCAATTTCGTCGGTGGGGCGCTGGTCGCACGCAGCGTGAAAGGCGCGATCATCATGGCGTCTGCCGCCATCGCCGTGCTGGCGCTGGTGTTGTTCGTGGCCGGCAGTTCGGGCGTTGTTGCGGGTATCGCCGTCGGTCTGTGGGGCTTTGCCTTCGGTGCGCTGCCCGTGGGCTTCCAGACATGGATGGTGCGGGTGGCGTCGGACGAAGCCGAATCTGCCGGCGGTCTCCTGGTCTCGGCATTCCAGATCGCGATCACGCTTGGCGCGGTGATCGGCGGCATTCTGGTGGACGGTTTCGGTCCGTTCGGCGCCGTCGGCTATCTCGCCGCAGCGACACTGGCAGGTGCATTGCTCGTGTCGCTGTCGCGTGATGGCGTGGTGAAGGCGTGATGGCTTTCCGCGTGTGATACGACGCTGCCGATCCGGCTGCTGCCGGATCGGCGCGGGTCACAGATCCACGATCGTCTTGAAGCCGCCGAAGATCATGCGCTTGCCGTCGAACGGCATCGCTTTCGGATCTATCATTTTGGCCAGACGCGGGTCGGCCATCACCTTCTTGTTGATGCGGTCGCGGTCCTTGCGCGACTTGTAGAGAATGTAGGAGAACACAACCGTCTCGTCGGGCTTCTGCTTCACGCTGCGCGGAAACGATGTTACCTTTCCCATGCTGACGTCGTCGGCGACGGCCTCGCGATATTCGAGCGCGCCGTATTCGCGCCAGATCTTGCCGGCCTTGCGCGAGAGCTTGCGATAATCGGCGAGCTTCTTCTTCGGCACCGGAACGATAAATCCGTCGATATAGGGCATCGGCTTTCCTCTCCTGACAAGCATTGTCGGCCGGCTGGACGTGCCGGCTCTTGCAAGACGAATGCGTAGGCATTCATCCGACACGATGCAGGGAGATGTCACGGCCAGGAACGGCGGCGGTGTGTCGCAGGGCCGTAGGGCGGATGAGCCGAAGGCGTCATCCGCCGGCCGAGCGTGTGCGGCGAAGAAGGGCGGATTACGCTTCGCTCATCCGCCCTACGGTCAAAGCCCTGCCGCCTTCGGCGTTACCGCGGCCTTGATCAGCTTCACCGCATCCTCGCTGGCCCATTCGGCGGGACCATTGATGGTGGCGATCTCGCAGCCTTTGGCGTCGATCAGCACCGAGGTCGGCATGCCCAGAGCGCGGCCGACGCCCTTCAGCTCCTGGAACACCTTGGCGCTGGCATCCGTGAAGTAATCCAGCCGGGTCAGGTTGCCGTCCTTCAGGAATGCCTTCGGCTTCTCGGCATCGCGGGTGTCGATATTGATCGCCACCACCTGGAAATCGGAGCCGCCGAGCTTCTGCTCCAGCTCGTTCAGCGCCGGCATTTCCTTGCGGCAGGGCACGCACCAGGTGGCCCACAGGTTCAGCAGCACCGTGCGGCCGCGCCAGTTGGAGAGCTTGGTGGGCTGGCCTTCGGCGTCCTTGAATTCGAGGTCCGGCAGCTTGAGCGGCGTCTTGGCCATGGACAGCGCAGCCACTTCGCCGCGTACCAGCGGCTCCAGCCGCTTGGCGGTCTCCACCGCCGGGAAGCAGGTCGGGTCGCCCGGCTTGCCGCGCCAGATGTCGTCGATCCGCGCCACCACGGCATAGCCGATCAGCACGCCGACCAGCACCGAGCCGAGCACGATGACGCGGCGTTTGCTGGGGCGGGGGGCGGCGGAGGCTGGCTTTGGATCGGGAGTGGGGTCTGTCATTCGGTCTCGGTTATGGCTATGCAGGGGCGCAAATGACATGCGGCAGATCGCGCGCGATCATTCGGCCCGAATGGGCCGGCCCGCAACAGGATGAGTGACAATTCATGGCTTCAGGCAAGGGCGGCAAGTCCGGCAGTAAGACCTCCAACAGCAACAAGATGTGGGGCGGACTGTTCTCCGACAGCCCCGACGCGATCATGGAGGAAATCAACGTCTCCATCGACGTCGATCGCGCTCTCTATGCCCAGGATATTACCGCTTCCAAGGCCCATGCGGCGATGCTCGCAAAGCAGGGCATCATCACCGCAAAGGATGCGAAAGATATCGCCGCGGGTCTAGACACGATCCTGTCAGAGATCGAGAGCGGCAAGTTCAGCTTCAAGCGCGCGCTCGAAGACATCCATATGAATGTCGAGAGCCGTCTGGGCGAGTTGATCGGCCCGGCCTCCGGCCGCCTGCACACGGCGCGGTCGCGCAACGACCAGGTGGCGACAGATTTCCGCCTGTTCGTGCGCGACACCATCGATGAGCTGGACGCTGCATTCGCCGCCTTGCAGCGGGCGCTCGTGGATCGCGCGCTGGAACATGCGGATACCGTGATGCCCGGCTTCACCCACCTGCAGACCGCGCAGCCGGTGACCTTCGGCCATCATCTGCTGGCTTATGTCGAGATGGTCGCCCGTGACCGCGGCCGTTTTGCCGATGCCCGCAAGCGCCTCAACGAAAGCCCGCTCGGCTCGGCGGCGCTGGCCGGCACCTCGTTCCCGATCGATCGTCACGCCACCGCCAAGGCGCTCGGCTTCGACCGCCCGATGAATAATTCGCTGGATGCCGTGTCGGATCGCGATTTCGTGCTGGAGACGCTGTCGGCCGCCTCCATCGCCGCGGTGCATCTGTCACGTTTCGCGGAGGAGATCGTGATCTGGACCTCGCCGCTGGTCGGGCTCGTTCGCCTCTCGGACAAGTTCACCACCGGCTCCTCGATCATGCCGCAGAAGCGCAATCCGGATGCTGCCGAACTGGTGCGCGCCAAGACCGGCCGTGTCATCGGCTCGCTCAATGGCCTTCTGATCGTCATGAAGGGTCTGCCACTGGCCTATCAGAAGGACATGCAGGAGGACAAAGCCGGCGCCATGGAGGCCTATACGGCGCTGTCGCTGTCGATCCGCGCCATTGCCGGCATGGTCCGCGATCTGGTGCCGAACGAGGCCGCCATGAAGGCGGCGGCCGGCGAAGGCTACGCCACCGCCACCGACCTCGCCGACTGGCTGGTCCGCACGCTCAAGATGCCGTTCCGCGACGCGCATCACGTCACTGGCCGTATCGTAGGCATCGCCACCAAGAAGGGTGTCGCGCTGCATGAGCTCGATCTTGCCGAAATGCAGACCGTGGAACCGAAGATCACCGCCGAGGTGATGAAGGTGCTGTCGGTGGAATCCTCGGTGAAGAGCCGCGTCAGCTATGGCGGCACCGCGCCGAAGAATGTCACCGCACAGGCGAAGGCCTGGCTCAAGCGTCTGGAAAAAGACAAGAAATCGCGCTGAACGTGGCCCAAGAGACACGCCATGCGCCACATTTCGACGGGCTGTGGGGTCTCGCCACAGCCAGGCATTCTTTGTATGGTGGCCGCGCATTTGGGGATTTTGCTGTGACTCGTTCGACCCGCCCGGCACGCGCATCTTCGCGTACTCCTTGGGCTCTTATCGTTCTGACCGCTTCCGCGCTCGCGCTCGGCGCCTGTGGTCGCAAAGGCGGCCTCGACCTGCCGCCGCAGGCAGCAGCGCAGCCGATGGGCACCGCGGCGCCGGCCGTCGATCCCGATATGAATTCAGCGGCGAGCAAGGGCAGCGCGCTCACCTCGCCCAATCAGACGGAAGACGTGCAGGCCACGCGCGGTCGTAAGAAGTCGTTCTTCCTCGATCCGATCCTGGACTAAGCGCCATGCGCCATTTTGACTATCAGAACGGCGTGCTGCACGCCGAGGGCGTCGATATTGCCGAAATGGCCGAGGCCGTCGGCACCCCGTTCTATTGCTATTCCACCGCCACGCTGGAGCGGCACTACAAGGTGTTCGCGGACGCCTTCGCCGATACCAAGGCGCTGGTCTGCTACGCCATGAAGGCGAATTCCAACCAGTCGGTGCTGAAGACGCTGGCGAAGCTCGGCGCCGGCGCCGATGTCGTCTCCGGCGGTGAGCTGAAGCGCGCCCGCGCGGCCGGCATTCCCGCCAGCAAGATCGTGTTCTCCGGCGTCGGCAAGACCGAGGCCGAGCTGCGCCTCGCGCTCGGCGAGGACATTCTCTGCCTCAACATCGAGTCCGAACCCGAACTCGAACTGCTGTCGAAGCTGGCCACGGAGATGGGCCGCACCGCGCGCATCTCGATCCGCGTCAATCCCGACGTCGATTCCGGCACCCATGCCAAGATTTCGACCGGCAAATCCGAAAACAAGTTCGGCATCCCGATCAGCAAGGCGCGCGAGGTCTATGCCCGCGCCGCAAAGCTGCCGGGCATCAAGGTGACCGGCGTCGACATGCATATCGGCAGCCAGATCACCGATCTCGCGCCGATGGAGCAGGCGTTCCGCATTCTCGCCGATTTCGTCACCGTGCTGCGCAGTGACGGGCACAGCATCGATCACGTCGATTTCGGCGGCGGTCTCGGCATTCCCTATTACGAGGACCGCGCCGTCCCGCCGGAGCCTTCGGCCTATGCGGCCATGGTCAAGCGCGTCACGCACAATCTCGGCGCCACGCTGATGTTCGAGCCCGGCCGCATGATCGTCGGCAATGCCGGGATTCTCGTCGCGCGCGTCATCCATGTGAAGCATGGCGACGGCAAGACCTTTGTGATCATCGACGCCGCGATGAACGATCTCATTCGTCCGACGCTGTATGAGGCGTATCACGAGATCCTGCCGGTGGCGGAAGCCGCGCCCGGTGCGAAGCTCGCGGCTGTCGATGTGGTCGGCCCGGTCTGCGAGACCGGCGATTATCTCGCCCTCGATCGCAAGCTGCCCGAACTGAAGTCCGGCGATTTGATCGCGATCATGACCGCCGGCGCCTATGGCGCCGTGCAGGCCTGCACCTACAACACCCGCGCTTTGGTGCCGGAAGTGCTGGTGAAGGACGACCACTATGCGGTGGTGCGGCCGCGGATCGAGGTCGAAGAGCTGATCGCGATGGACAAGCCCGCGCCGTGGCTGTGAGGCTCTGAGCGTGCCGCATCAATAGTGTCGTCCTGGCGAAGGCCAGGACCCATAACCACCGCCCTTGATTGTTACACTGAGCTGGGGCTCCAGCTCAGCTACCCCACAAAATCCTGTGGTTATG
>WPCJ01012890.1_pt1 | contig 18080 bp, 16 predicted proteins | sample 5399831 | NCBI WGS metagenome assembly WPCJ01 (sample SAMN12869470, study PRJNA574797) | sludge metagenome | isolation source: wastewater treatment of pH10 | place: China:Beijing | collected 2019-05-20 | reverse complement strand
AAATTCGAAAAATCCACTAGATTCATAAAGTTATTAGTGGTCTTTTTGCTTCCGACATTTGCCCAGCGCTCATATCCAAGGGATGCAAATGTCGGAATCAGACCACTAGAGCGCATCCCGAAAAGTGGGAACCGGTTTTCGGATAAGATGCACGTTAAAAATAGATGGAACATCTCCAACGGCAGAAATCAGGCGGGAATGCCCTATGTTGCAATTGCCCCACAAAGTGGCGCATTTCGGGGCTCGCCCGGCGATATTGCTTGCACACTGGAACTTGTGGGTTGTATCCCGCCTGAGATATAAAGCCGCAAAAATGCGGTTTCGCATAAACAACCGGGGAATGGTCTGGTACAGCTCGACAGCTGGCGGACGAACTCAAAACAAAACCGGTCGTGACTGAAGCTGGCCGAGCGGAACAGTCGGAATCCCGATTTCCGTAAAGCGACGATTGACGATGCGTTGATGTGCAAGTCTTTCGTTTTGGTCACGGCGAGAAACAAGGAATGACATTGTGAGTCAGATCGCCTTCTGGGGTGCGGTCGAATTGGGCCTCGTCTTCGCATTTGTAGCCATCGGCGTCTATCTGGCGTTCCGCGTCCTCGATTTCCCCGATCTGACGGTTGACGGTTCGTTTCCGCTGGGCGCTGCCGTAACCGGTGTACTAATCCTGGCGGGCATGAATGCCTGGCTGGCGGCAGCCATCGCCATGGTTGCGGGTGCTGCTGCCGGGCTTGTAACCGCGACGCTGAACGTGCGTTTCAAGATTCTCAATCTTCTCGCATCTATCCTGACCATGATCGCGCTGTTCTCCGTCAATCTGCGCGTCATGGGGCGTCCGAACATCGCGCTCATCAATCAGGACACCATGCTGACGCCGTTCTTCGGTCACGGCATTCCCGAATATTATGTACGTCCGCTGTTCCTTTTCGTGCTGGTCGCCATTGCGGTATTTGTCGTCTGGCGCTTTCTGGAAAGCGATATGGGTCTTGCCATGCGCGCAACCGGCGCCAATCCGAGAATGGCGCGTGCACAGGGCGTTCGTACCGACAGGCAGATCTATCTTGGCATGGCGCTGTCGAACGCACTGGTGGCGCTCGGTGGCTCGCTCTTCGCGCAGACAAACGGCTTTGCCGATGTGACCTCGGGCGTCGGCACCATCGTGGTCGGCCTTGCAGCGGTCATCATCGGTGAAACGCTGTTGCGCAGCCGTTTCATTCTGGTGATCCTGATTGGCTGTGTGCTCGGCTCGATCATCTATCGTATCGCCATCCAGTTTGCGCTTTCGAATGGTGACATTCTTGGCCTGCAGGCATCCGATCTCAACATTGCGACCGCCCTTCTCGTTACCTTCGCCCTGATATTGCCGCGCCTGCGTCGCGGAGGAGCATCGGCATGATCGAACTTTCCAATCTCGATGTCGTGTTCGGTCGCGGCACTCCGCTCGAAAAGCAGGTCTTGAACAAGATCAACCTGACCATGGACCAGGGTTCCTTCGTCACGGTCATCGGGTCGAACGGCGCAGGCAAATCCACGATGCTGGGCGTTCTTGCAGGCGATGTGATCCCCACTGCTGGCAAAGTGGTCATCAGTGGCAAGGATGTGACCCGCAAGCCCACTGCCGAGCGGGCCGGTCTTGTCGCCCGCGTGTTCCAGGATCCGCTGGCAGGCAGCTGCGGTACACTGTCAATCGAGGAAAACCTCGCTCTGGCTGCTTCGCGCGGCAAGACGCGCGGCCTCACCCACGCGCTCAATTCCAAGCGTCGCGCATGGTTTCGCGAGCGTGTGGCGAGCCTCAATCTGGGGCTGGAAAACCGTATGCAGGACCGCATGGAGCTTCTCTCCGGCGGCCAGCGTCAGGCCCTGTCACTGATCATGGCGACGCTTTCCGGTTCGGAAGTACTGCTGCTCGATGAGCATACAGCAGCGCTTGATCCCGGCATGGCCGAGTTCGTGATGGAACTGACCCGGACGCTGATTGCCGAGAATAAGCTGACCGCGCTGATGGTCACCCATTCCATGCGGCAGGCGCTCGATTATGGCGACCGCACGATCATGCTGCATGGCGGCAAGATCCTGCTCGACGTGACCGGCGACAAGCGCAAGACGCTGGGTGTGGAAGACCTCATCGAAATGTTCCGCAAGGTGCGCGGCCAGACGCTCGATGACGATGCGCTGCTGATCGAATAGGAACCTCGTGTTGACGGCGCGCAGCGCAGTATTGCAACCGATACTCCGCTGCGCATCGCCGACTTCCCTTTTACATTGGGGGCCGGTGCAAAGATGCCTCGCTGCCAGCCATTATATGAATGGACTCGACGCCGGAAAGCATAAGGCTGGCGGCGGCTTCGGACTTGAAGCCGGACATGGAGCAGATGGGCTATTTGATACGACAGAGCTTATTGTCTATCTCACCTTGGTGATGGTCATGACGCCGGTCGTAAAACCGTTTCTCTGTACACCATTTTGAAAACTGTGATTAAATTGACTGCTATTGCCGACGTAAACGGGTTTTCCGTTAACGGAAAACGTCTTTCTGCTATCCAAGAGAGTTAACATGAATGCGTTAGCGTCAGGCATATCAATAGCAATAGTCCCTCTGGAGCTTGCACCAAAATCCAGAATTGCTTCTGGATACGGCGCCGCTTCATTCTGGGTCTGAAGAGGATCTCCTCCACTTGTATGAGCCAGAATATTTAACTGCGGCGAACCATCGGCAAGAGAAATCCGCCATTCCCTCTCGGGTGAGTTGCTTGCATAAATCCTATTCGTAGAGAGATTGAATTCCGATGTGTCATACAGTTTCGTTAGGCCAGTGTAAGGCGTTACGTGTTCTTCGAAGAAATTTAGTCTGACATTGTCATAGACAGAAAACTCTCCCCCCCAGAAAATATTGAGCCCTGAGAAAGTCAGCTGTGAAGCATCATACATTTCAACCCGCACACTACCATACTCACCGCGCGATCTCGTCTCCATTTGAATACCAGGGTGTTCCAAAACCATCGAACCTTCACGCTGTAGAGTTAAGCTAAAAGGACGATCACTTCCCAGGTTTAATGCGCCACTCGTGCGCTGGGTTAACGCAAAATGGCCGGACAAAATGCCAAACTCTGTGACTGTGTCGATGAAAGCATCAGGATCACTTTCGGAGGCAGGCCAGTAAACGTCAGAGTCGGCACTCAGAGTTAATGATTTTCCTTCAGCATCCATGACAAATCCAGCGCCGACATTTTTACTGAAATCATTATCTATTTCTTGATAATCTCCACACGATTGGTCATAAACTTGGGTTTCAAATGGGCTCCACTTGGTATATATTTTCATTATTTCTCTTTCTTTGAAGGAAATTTCATAATTCTTGCTGTTTTACATTAGCCATCAGATAAAACTGTTCAGCTTGGAATAGGTTACCCAGACCGGAATATAGTATTCTTACTCTGTCCTAGGCTTCGATAACCATGCAGCACCAAGTCATCCGGCTTATGAGGCGGATGAAAACTATTGCTCAAGTTGATCATGGTTTCGAGCTGCTAAGCGTAGCAGCTCGCAATTGGGATGTGGCAAACCCGCAATCGAGGCCGATCTCGGCCTATATTAATTGCAACAGAACTTCGAAACAGACTTTAACGCCGAGCGTTTCGAAGTGACTCGACGCTGATTGCCAGCAGACATTGGCGGATGATGGGGATAGCGAGCGCCGCATTTTGGCGGCTTTCGAGAATGGCACGCTGCAAGCGCTCCATAACGCGCGCAAGGCTTTCGCCGGTCCAGCGGCTTACTGAATTCTCGACCAGTTTCTTACGGTTGAAGAAGATTGGCGGACGAGCCGCAGCCACAACGACGGACGCGCTTTTACGCTCGGTATCGGCAATGTGGCGCAAGGTCTGTACCTGCTGAAACTGGCGCATCGCCGTGTTGAGCAGGAGAAACGGCGCGGTGCCGGATTTCACGACACGGTCGAAGGAGACTTCGAAACGCGGAAGATCGCCAGCCAAAACCGCATCGATCACCTCGTCGGTGGAAAGACCGGCGACATCGCCGACTGCTTCACGCACATCGTCTATATCGATCCGCTCCTTGCCGCGCGCATAGAGGCAGAGCTTTTCGAGTTCACCCCGCGTGGCAAGACGATCGCCGCCCAGGCTTGCCCGCAGCAGCTGACGCCCGTCGAGCGTGATCTGCATCTTCCATTCCGCCAGAACATCGTCAATGACACCATCGATACCGCGGCTGTCGTCGGAATAGCAGGGCAAGGCCATACCTGCCGAAGCGTTCTCGACAGCGCTACGCAGACCTGCGCCCTTCTTGAGATCACCGGCTTCAACCAGCACGAACGTCTCAAGCGGCGGTTCAGTCGCAAGAAGCTTGATCGCTTCCGCCAGCTTCTTCTGGCCTGCGGCATTCTTGATCCAGATCAGGCGCTGGCCACCGAACATAGAGATGGTGCGAGCTTCATCGGCGAGTTTGGCCGGGTCGGCCTCGATCTCATCCGCTTCCATGCGAATGACGGCGAACGGGTCGTCCAGCGGCAGTTTGCTTGCTTCGGCAAAACGGCGCGCACGCTCGCTCACCAGCCCCTTGTCGGGGCCGTAAAGCAGCACGACCGGAAACGAATTCGTCGGCCTTGCCAGAAAACTATCGACTTCGTTTGCTTTCTTCTGCGCCATTGCCACTCACTAGCGCAATTCGCTTCCAAACGAAACAGTCACCGGTCGAAGTGACGAGCGGCTGCGAAACAAAATAGTTCATAAAGTTACGAGTTATGCTGTGGGAGCGCTGTTTGACTGTGGCCTCTAACTTGAAGCGATGACGGATCATAATTGCCTTTTGACGCGGCGGTGAATATCTATCCATGTATTTGTTGGAACGAATAGCGGTGGGCTTTGCAGCCTGACCAAGCCAGTTCTCCGCATCGCGTTACAATATAGGTGTTGTGTTGGTTTGGCTGCTGTAAATGAAAAAGCTCGCCGCAATGAAATGCAACGAGCCTTTATGTTCAAATATTCGTATAATAGATCAGCTCTGAAGCCGGCGGCAAATCTCGTCGAGTTGCTCAAGAGAACTATATCGAATCTTGACCTCACCGCCGCGATCACGATGATTGATCTCAACCTTCATGCCAGTAACATCAGAAAGCAGCTTTTCGAGTGCTTTGGTGTCGGCATCTTTCTCAACAGGTCCTGCTTTACCGGGCTTGGCTTCCGCACCACCGCGTGCTTCCGCCTGCGCAAGCGCTTCCACCTGGCGTACCGACAGACCATCTTTGACAATCCGCTCAGCCAGTGCGGTCGGGTTTTCCATCGTGATGAGACTTCGAGCATGACCTGCCGAAAGCGCACCATCGACAATGAAATCCTGCACGGGTTGCGGTAGTTTCAACAGACGCAACGTGTTGGCGACATGGCTCCGGCTTTTGCCGATGACCTGTGCCAGATCATTCTGCGTATAGTCATGATTATCGATAAGCTGTTGATATCCCAAAGCTTCTTCGACCGCATTCAGGTCGGCGCGCTGCACGTTTTCGATGATCGCGATCTCAAGTGCGACACGATCGTCAACGTCACGAACAATAACCGGGATCGTATCGACACCGGCCCGCTGCGAAGCACGCCAGCGACGCTCACCGGCAATCAGTTCGAACCGGTCCGGCTGCCCTGGCGCCGGTCGCACGACGATCGGCTGCACCACGCCATGTTCCTTGATCGACTGCGCCAGATCCTCCAAGTCACCTTCTGAGAACATGCGACGCGGATTGCGCGGATTGCGCGTGACGAATTCAATCGGAACATTCCGTTCGATGGGAACAGGTGCCTTACGCTCTTCGGCAGGGCGATCAATTTCACCGATCAGCGCCGCTAATCCGCGGCCAAGGCGCTTTTTTGAAGGATCATCATTCATCGTTCGGCTTATTCCTGAATTGTTTCGTCGTCGAATCGATTGGTTTAAGCGGCCTGCAATTGTCGCTCGCGCTGGATAACTTCCGATGCGAGTTGCAAATAAGCCTGACTGCCGGCGCATTTCAAATCGTAGAGAATTGCCGGTTTACCGTGTGATGGTGCTTCCGAGACGCGCACATTACGCGGAATGACAGTACGATAGACCTTCTCACCCATGAAAGCGCGAACATCATCCACCACTTGCGCAGCGAGATTGTTGCGGCTGTCGAACATGGTCAGCACAATACCCTGGATCGAAAGCTCGGCATTGATCGACGACCGCACCTGATCGACCGTCTGCAAAAGCTGGCTCAAGCCTTCCAGAGCAAAGAACTCGCATTGCAGCGGCACCAGAACGGAATCGGCCGCAGCCATGGCGTTCAACGTCAGAAGATTGAGCGACGGTGGGCAATCGACAAGCACATAGGAGAACCGCTCCGACACGGAGGAATCGAACCGCAGAGCATCACGCAAGCGCCGTGTACGATCGGCCGACTGCGCAATCTCCATTTCAATGCCAAGAAGATCCAGCGTCGATGGTACGATATGCAGATTGGGAACATCGGTTGGCATTGCAGCATCAGGAACCGACGATTCCTGCGTCAGCACGTCATAGGAAGACAAAGGCCGGTTGCGGCGATCAATACCCAAACCGGTGCTGGCGTTGCCCTGCGGATCGAGATCGACAATCAGTACCGTCTCGCCGATAGCCGCCAATGCCGTAGCCAGATTGATGGCGGTGGTAGTTTTACCCACGCCGCCTGTCTGGTTTGCAATGGTTATGATTCTGGACATTTTGTTCATCACCGTCGCCTTGCTGCTGCCCGCCCCTTCGAAATTTCCAGCCATCAAGCGACTTTGCGCCGAAGATTGGTGATTTCGAGTATGACCGAAGCCTGATCGATAGCACTTTGATGTTGTACCAGATCGAAACTCCAACCGACACGGCTTTCGTCTATCTCACGCTGATAATCCCGACCTTTTTGGAAGAGAGCTTTGGCACCATTGGTCAGCCACAGCTCCGTCAGACCGAAAAGATCGTTCAGCGACGCCAATGCGCGTGCCGTAACCACTTGTGGTGTTTCAATTTTCTCCCACATCGCTTCAATGCGGGTGGAATGGACCCGCGCCGGTACGTGCAAATGTCCCGCTGCAGTGCGCAGGAACGCCGCCTTTTTCCCTGCGCTCTCAATCAGATCGATAGCGCCTCCTGGTTGCTCAGCGAGGAAACAGGCCGTCACAATGCCCGGAAATCCGCCGCCAGAACCAATATCCAACCAGTGCTTGGCGTCACTCGCCAAGGGAAATAGCTGTGCGCTATCCAGAATATGACGGGTCCACAACTCGTTCAGAGTAGAGGGGGACGCAAGATTGATCGCCTTCGACCATTTGCGGAACAAGTCTTCAAAGGCGATCAGGCGGTTCGCTGTTTCACGTGAAACAGCGGGAACGATTGCTTTCAGACTTTCAAAGCGAGTATCGGCGCTCATGCAGCGCCCTGCCCTTCAGACAATTCCGATGCAGCCCGCTGGCGATATCCGAACTTCTTGATCTGTGCGATAAGGAGCGCCAGTGCCGCCGGTGTCATCCCGTCAACGCGCTGCGCCTCGGCAATTGTTTCCGGCCTGCGTTGCTTGAGCTTATGCTTCAACTCATTGGAAAGACCGGATATTCCATCAATGTCCAACCCTGCTGGAATGAGCAGTTGCTCCTCGCGCTCCATCACTGCAATGTCGCTCTTCTGCCGATCCATATAGACGGCATACTGGGCCTCGATCTCCAGCGCTTCCCGCGTTGCCGGATCAACAGCTCCGAGTTCAGGCCAGATCGATTTCAACCGATCCAGATCAATCTCCGGGTAGGACAGAAGATCATAGGCCGAACGGCGCACGCCATCCTGATTGAGACGCAGATCGTAACGGCTAGCCAGATTGGGCGTAATGGTCAGTGACTGTGTCAGTGACCGCGCCTCATCCAACGCTGTTTCCCGCGCTTCAAATCGTTCCTTGCGTGCGTTCCCCAATATACCAAGCTTGTCCGCCAAGGGCGTCAGGCGTTGATCGGCATTATCCGCGCGAAGCGACAGACGAAATTCTGCACGTGATGTAAACATGCGATAAGGTTCGCTGACACCGCGTGACGTCAGATCATCAACCATGACGCCGATATAGGCTTCCGTGCGCTGGATAATGACAGGATCGCCACCAGAAGCTCGACGCGCGGCATTGATGCCCGCGAGCAAGCCTTGTGCGCCCGCTTCTTCATAGCCAGTCGTGCCGTTGATCTGCCCCGCCAGAAACAGACCGGTAACTTTCCGGGTTTCAAGGCTGCGCTTCAACTCACGCGGATCGATGAAATCATATTCAATCGCATATCCGGGCTGCAACATAGCGGCCGTTTCAAGCCCCGGTATGGTCTTCAATATGTCGAGCTGCACATCTTCCGGAAGCGATGTCGAAATGCCGTTTGGATAAACGGTATCGTCGTCCAGCCCTTCCGGCTCGAGGAATATCTGGTGGCCGTCACGGTCGCCGAACTTGACAATCTTATCTTCCACCGAGGGGCAGTAACGGGGACCAATGCCCTCGATCGAACCAGAATACATAGCCGAACGATGCAGATTGGCCCGAATGACAGCGTGGGTTTCCGGCGTTGTGCGGGTAATGCCACAATCAATCTGCGGTGTGGTGATCCGATCCGTCATGAGAGAGAACGGCACCGGCTCCTCATCGGCGGACTGCATGTCAAGGCTTTGCCAATCAATAGTACGCCCATCCAGTCGTGGCGGCGTGCCTGTTTTGAGACGCCCAAGCGCAAAGCCGAACGAGGTCAGGCGTTCGGAAAGACCAAGCGCTGGCTTTTCGCCCATGCGGCCGGCTGGAATCTTCTTTTCCCCAATATGGATCAACCCATTCAGGAACGTGCCGGTCGTCAGCACCACAGCGCCACATGACAGGGTCCGCCCATCGGACAAAACAACCCCGGTGATGCGTCCGTGTTCTTCCCGAAGGTCGTGCGCGCCGCCTTCGACAACAAATAGATTGTCCTGGGCCGCGATCATCTTCTGCATGGCAAGCCGATAAAGCTTGCGGTCAGCCTGAGTTCGAGGTCCGCGAACAGCAGGCCCTTTTCGGCGGTTCAGTAGACGAAACTGGATACCGGCTTCATCGGCGACACGCCCCATCAAGCCATCGAGTGCATCGATCTCACGTACAAGATGCCCTTTTCCCAGCCCACCAATGGCAGGGTTGCAGGACATAACGCCAATAGTATCAAAGCGATGTGTTACAAGCGCAGTTCTGGCGCCGGCGCGCGCAGCTGCAGAAGCAGCCTCGCATCCCGCGTGGCCGCCGCCGATCACAATGACATCAAAGACTGTGGCTTCGGTCGAACTCATTTGGTTCATCCTGACGCAACTCGAATCCGTTTCTGAAAGATGTCTCTTTGACACGAATAGGCTTGAAACGGAAGATCAAATTGGTCGTCGACTTGATCAAATCTCGGCGACGAGCCGACTCACGGATGGAGGAGTGAGTCAATCACCTTGGCGAGATTCCACAGATGTTTCACGTGAAACAATTTTCAGGATCAATCGGCCCGTGTTTCACGTGAATCATTTTCCGATGCAGAACTGAGAGAAAATAACGTCCAAAATTTCTTCCACATCGACATCACCAGTAATACGTCCGAGATACTGGGATGCAAGGCGCATGTTCTCTGCGCGGAGTTCAAGCGGAAGGTTTGTACCGTTCATTGCTCTATCGATCTCGGTGACAGTAGATCGCAGAAGGTTGATATGTCTCTGCCGCGTGGGCACGGCATCCTCTATCTGGCCTATCTGCTCTTCCGCGAAATTCTGAAGATTCGTAAGTAGTTGGTCCAGTCCTTCGCCAGTTTTTGTTGAAATGCGGTAGGTCCAGCAATCGGCAGATTCAGCATTCAGATCAGCTTTTGTGCCGATTTTCCATAAAGCTTCTGGTATTTCGTCGGAAGCGACAGCTATGGGATCGTTCATATCTTCAAGCAGCAGAACCAAATCGGCATCGGCCATACGCGCGCGGGCGCGTTCAATTCCGATTTTTTCGACGGAACTATCGGTCTCCCGCAAACCTGCCGTGTCTGTCACGTAAACCGGGATGCCGCCCAGATCGAGTTTGACCTCCAGAAGATCGCGGGTCGTTCCCGCCTCTTCCGAAATGATCGCTACTTCGCGCCCGGCCAGAAAGTTCAGCAAGCTGGATTTACCGGCATTCGGTGCACCAACAATCACGACATGCAGTCCGTCGCGCAACATCGAAGCGCGCTTGCCGCTCGCTATATGGTTCTCGATCTCACTCTTTAACAGTGCCAGTGACTGCCAGACCTGCTCCGATACGGAACCAGGAACATCGCTTTCATCGGCAAAGTCGAGTTCCGCTTCTATAAAGGCGCGTGCACGCAACAGACGCTGACGCCATTCCGTGTAAAGCTCACGCTGCGTACCAGAAGCGACTTGCAATGCGAGCCGCCTCTGTCCCTCGGTTTCCGCGGCGATCAGATCCGCAAGGCCTTCGGCGATCGTCAAGTCCATCTTGCCATTAGAAAAAGCACGTCGCGTAAACTCTCCAGCTTCCGCTATACGGCAACCATGCAGCTCTCCCATTTCCGACAAGAGCTTCTCAACGACTGCTTTGCCGCCATGCAAATGAAATTCAGCGCAATCTTCGCCGGTAAAACTGTTCGGTCCAGGGAAAAAAAGCGCCAGTCCACGGTCGATTGGATCACCATTTCGGCTACGGAATAGCTTGTAGGCTGCATATCGTGGTGTCGGTATGGAGTCGACTATCGTTTCGAGTACGAATCGAACTTTGGGGCCGGAAATGCGTACCACAGCAACGCCGGATGGCAGACGCCCGCTCGACAAAGCAAAAATCGTATCTTGAAGGGAAGCGATCTCGCTCATTTCATTTCCTGACCTATAATCAATAAGGACGAAAGCAACCAAACGGATGCTGATGGAATGGCATATTCATTCGTGCAGTGAAAGAAAAGCCTTATGACAGAGTTAGACCGCAATCGCCTTGCTGAAGAACCGAGTGCCTATCTGCGCCAGCACGCCGATAATCCTGTTCACTGGCAGCCGTGGGGTAAAGAGGCGTTGGATGCTGCGAAGGAGCTCGACCGGCCCATTCTGCTTTCGGTTGGCTATGCGGCCTGCCACTGGTGTCACGTCATGGCGCATGAGTCCTTTGAAAATCCCGATGTGGCGGAAGTGATGAATGCCTTGTTTGTCAATGTGAAAGTGGACCGTGAGGAACGGCCCGACATAGACCAGATATATATGGCAGCGCTTGGAGCGATGGGGCAACAGGGCGGCTGGCCGCTCACCATGTTTTTGAGGCCAGATGGCAAGCCCTTCTGGGGAGGAACCTACTTTCCCCCGCACAAGCGCCACAACATGCCCGGCTTTGTCGATATGCTGCATGCGGTTAATAACCTTTGGAATAAGGATAAAGAAAAAATTAACCATAATGCGCAGGCTGTGTTCGATCATCTCGAAGGCAGGCTGGCAGCGCAGATCGCGCCGGTGGTGAACGAAGTCGAACGATTTGACGAGATTGCGACACGCATCAACAGCCTGATTGATCCGGTCCGGGGCGGAATAGAAGGAGCACCTAAATTCCCCAACGCGCCTTTCATGGACAATCTGTGGCTCTCTTGGCTCTACGGGCGTAATGAGACGCATCGGGACAATTTCCTCCTGTCTCTCAAGGTGATGCTGCAGGGCGGGATTTACGACCATCTGGGTGGTGGGCTTTGCCGCTATTCCACCGATGCCAATTGGCTGGTCCCGCATTTTGAAAAAATGCTCTACGACAATGCTCAATTCATTCGACATGCGAATTACGCTTTCGCCGAAACCGGAAATGATTTGTTTCGCTTACGAATCGAAGAAACTATCGATTGGTTGATCCGTGAAATGCGTTTGCCCGACGGAAGTTTTGCATCCAGCCTCGATGCCGACAGCGAAGGGGAAGAAGGACGGTTTTACGTCTGGAGCGAGCAGGAAATCGATCAGGCGCTTGGCAACGATAGCGAAGCCTTCAAGGACTATTACGGCGTCACAGCGGGTGGAAACTGGGAAGGCCAGAACATTCTGAACCGCCTTGATGCCGTCGATGGTGATGCGATCCTGCCGCCATTGATCGAAACATCGCGGCAAAAACTGCTGGCACGTCGTGAATTGCGGGTACGGCCCGGACGCGATGAAAAAGCACTGACCGACTGGAACGGACTTGCTATCCGGGCATTGGCCGAAGCAGGTCGGAGTTTTGGAAGACAGGACTGGATCGACCTCGCGGTTGATGCCTATCGCTCCATAGCGAGCAGTTTTCGTGATGGCCGCATCGCACATTGCCGCATGGAAAACTCTCTTCTCTACCCTGCCCTTTCGACCGATTATGCATCGATGATCAACGCAGCTATAGCCCTCTATGAGGCAACGGGCGAATGGGTTTATATCGATGACGCATTGAAACTCAAAAAGGCGCTCGATGACAGCCATCGCGATGGTGCCGGTAATTATCGCCTGTCGGCGCTGGACGCTGATGACGTCATCCTGCACACTTATGGCGATTATGATGAAGCAATACCGAGCGCGACCAGCCAGATCATCGAAGCACTGACACGACTGTTTCTGGCGACGGGCAATATCGATCTCTATCAAAGCAATGAGAAGCTGATCGAACAGGCGCTTGGCCGAGCCTTCGCACAGCAATATGGGCAAATTGGAATATTGAATGCGGCCCGTTTTGCAGCTGAACCACTTTCTCTTGTCGTGGCCACAGACGATAACGCCGGAGAACTTGTTTCGACAGCGAATCGAAATCCAGACCCAAGACGCGTCGACAAGTTCGTGCGGTTCGAGATTGGCAAGACAGTAGAGCTACCGACCGGGGGAACTGCAGAGCCTGAGCATCCATCAGCCTGGTTCTGCAAGGGACATGTTTGTCTACCACCTGTCCAGAACGCCGATGCTTTGCGACTGCTCCTCGGCAAGGCATCCTGAAATAAGAAGCGCCGCAACGGTTTCCCGCGCGGCGCTTCTCAAACGGTTTGAACCGAGTAATTTTTACGTATTCATCGAATCGAAGAATTCGGAATTGCTCTTGGTCTGCTTGAGCTTATCGATAAGGAATTCGATCGCATCGGTCGTGCCCATCGGCGCGAGGATACGGCGCAGAACGAAAATCTTCTGCAGATCGGCGCGCGGTACGAGCAGGTCTTCCTTGCGGGTGCCGGACTTGAGAATGTCCATGGCCGGGAAGATGCGCTTGTCGGCAACCTTGCGGTCAAGCACGATTTCCGAGTTACCGGTGCCCTTGAATTCTTCAAAGATCACTTCGTCCATACGGCTGCCCGTATCGATCAGCGCGGTTGCGATGATGGTCAGCGAACCGCCTTCTTCGATATTGCGCGCGGCACCGAAGAAGCGCTTCGGGCGCTGCAATGCATTGGCGTCCACACCACCGGTCAGAACCTTGCCGGAAGACGGCACAACCGTGTTGTAAGCGCGGCCCAGACGGGTGATCGAGTCGAGCAGAATCACAACATCGCGACCATGTTCGACAAGGCGCTTGGCCTTTTCGATGACCATTTCAGCCACCTGAACGTGACGCGCTGCCGGTTCATCGAAGGTCGAGGAAATCACTTCGCCCTTCACCGAGCGCTGCATGTCGGTCACTTCTTCCGGACGTTCGTCGATCAGAAGAACGATCAGATAGCATTCCGGATGATTTGCGGTGATCGAATGGGCGATGTTCTGGAGAAGAACAGTCTTACCGGTACGCGGCGGAGCGACGATCAGGCCGCGCTGGCCCTTGCCGAGCGGTGCCACCAGATCAATGACACGCGGCGAAAGATCCTTGGAAGTTGGAACTTCCAGTTCCATCTTGAAGCGCTCATTCGGGTAGAGCGGCGTCAGATTGTCGAAATGAACCTTGTGCCGGATCTTTTCCGGATCTTCGAAATTGATCGAATTAACCTTGAGCAGCGCGAAATAACGTTCGCCTTCCTTGGGACCGCGGATCGGACCTTCGACCGTATCACCGGTCTTGAGAGAAAAACGACGCAGCTGCGAGGGTGAAATATAAATATCGTCTGGGCCCGGCAGGTAGTTGGCATCAGCAGAGCGCAGGAAGCCAAATCCATCCTGCAGCACCTCAACGACGCCCTCGCCGATAATTTCGACGTCCTGGGCCGCCAGCTTCTTGAGGATCGCGAACATCAGTTCCTGCTTGCGCATGGCGCTCGCGTTTTCGACCTCAAGTGTTTCGGCAAAAGCCAGCAGCTCCACCGGTGTCTTGTTCTTTAGTTCTTGTAGTTTCATTTCCTGCATGGATGAGGAACTCTTTTTAAAATGTAAGGAGAAAATGCAGTTGTTCGGAAAGGTGGCCACCTGAACGTCGTGACCGGCATCGAAGGCCTGCTGTCTTGAAGGGAAGAGGCTTTCTACATACTGATTTGCAGCATGCAGAGCAAGTCTCATGTAGGGATAGCGCGAAATTTCTGCAACAGAAAAATGGCAGAAAACCGGCAAGCGGGTTTGATTGTTCACAGTGCCGGAGAAATGCCGGCTAGAGCCGGATCACTCTAACTACCTGTTTCTAAACAGTTCCGGCAAAGCTGTTTCCTACTCTGCCGGAACTGTTGTTGTTGAATCAGAATGGCTTAACGATCACCAGTATGACGATCAGAATCATCAGAACTGTCGGCACTTCATTGATGATTCGCCAATGTTTGGCCGAGCGCATGTTGCGGTCTTCAGCAAAAAGCCGCGTGGATTTTGCCAGATAGCCGTGCAGGCCGGACATCAGCACAACCAGCAGCAGTTTTGCATGCAGCCAGCCGCCCTGGAAACCGAAGATTTCCCAGGCCATCCACAGACCGGCAATCCAGGTTACGATCATGGCCGGATTGATGATGAAGCGCAGCAACCGCTTTTCCATCACCTTGAAGGTTTCCGATGTTTCGGAACCGGGCTTTGCGGCGCAGTGATAGACGAACAGGCGCGGCAGATAGAGCATTCCCGCCATCCAGGCGATGACGGCAATCACATGCAGCGACTTGATCCAGAGATAGGCATCGGCTGGATTCACGTGAAACAATGCCCAGACGCCGAGCGCCACAACAACCAGCGAGACGACAGTGCGAATGACAACAGCCGAGCCGCGATTTTCCGGAGCTGTCTGGCTCATGATTTTCCTCCGCGAATACGGTCGATCATGCGATGCACATTCTCGATCGGTGCCTGTGGCGTGATTCCGTGCCCGAGATTGAAGATCAGCGGGCCCTGGCCGAGACGTTCGAGAATCGTGTCTACACCTTCATCCAGCGCATTGCCGCCTGCCACCACGCGCAGCGGATCGAGATTGCCCTGTATCGCGCCCTCTTCCTGAAGGGCGGTAGCGAAGGAAAAGGGAACAGACCAGTCGAGACCGAGAGCGTCCACACCGGTCTTTTCGCGATAGCCTGCATAAAGCATCCCTGCCCCTTTCGGGAAACCGATGATGCGCGCCTCCGGATAGACCGCTCTCACCTTCTGGACGATCCGGGCAACGGGCTGGATGCAGAAACGTTCAAAGCAGTTCTCGTCCAGAACGCCGGACCATGAATCGAAAATTTGCACCGCATCGGCACCAGCATCCAGCTGCTCGATGAGATATTCGGCCGAAACATCGGCAAGATCGTTCAGGAGTTTTTCAAAAGCTTCCGGGAAACGGTAGGCGAAAAGACGAGCGGGCGCCTGATCCGGTGTGCCATGACCGGCGATCATATAGGTCGCAACGGTCCAGGGAGCGCCACAGAAGCCCAGCAGCGTCGTTTCGTCGGGCAACTGCTCCCGCAGCAGCCGAACCGTCTCGTAGACCGGCTCCAGCCTTTTGGCGACGCCTTCCGTCTCAAGCCAGAAAATCTCGTCGGCATCGATCGGTGTCATCAAAGGTCCCTTGCCTTCTTCAAAGCGAAGGTCACGTCCAAGGGCGTGGGGAATGACAAGAATGTCTGAAAAGAGAATGGCTGCATCAAAGCCAAACCGGCGGATCGGCTGAAGCGTCACCTCGACAGCAAGATCGGGCGAATAGCAGAGATCGAGAAAGCTCCCGGCCTTTTTCCGCGTCTCGCGATATTCGGGAAGATAGCGTCCGGCCTGGCGCATCATCCAGATGGGAGGTGGAAAGACCGTTTCACCGTCGATCACTCTCAAGACTTTGCGCTTCATCTGATTTTTATCCGCCCTGTTGGTTACCTGATCCGGTTTTGGTCTGAAGTTATCCAGTCCGGTTCTCATAAAGAAAGGATGATTCAGGAATCTTTTGATTCTTAGAGTCTGTTGGAATCGGGGATTAAGGTCTGTCCCTGTTTTCCCCACAGTTCCGAATTTGCCATCTCATCCTGTGCAATCATTCACCGATAGTCTGACCAAATACAATGAAAACTCAATTCCCTCTTTTAATATAAAGGGTTACCAATTGACGCAGTTCATGAGGATTTGTGGAAAAGCTGGGAATTACGACGGGATTTCGTGTTTTCATGAGTCTTGTCCACACATGTTGATGATCACTCGCCACATGTTCGCCCGCTGTGGATGACTTGCCAAGTTTCCCACGGCCTGCCATGGCTTGTGGAAGACGTTCGGCCTTTACGCACAGCCGTCAACAGGAGGGCAACAAAACTGTGACCAGACCGCTTTCCTACTTTCATCTTCATCTGATTTCTGATGCGACGGGAGAGACTCTCCTGGCTGCCGGGCGTGCAGCGGCGGCGCAATATGCCAATGCGCGCGCCATCGAGCACATCTATCCGCTGATCCGCACCGAAAAGCAGTTGCGCAAGGTTCTTGAGGGCATCGATGCGGAACCCGGTATCGTTCTCTATACGATTGTCGACCAGAAACTGGCGGCGATCATCGATGAATCCTGTGCCGAGATGGGCGTGCCGAGCGTTTCCGTGCTGGAGCCGGTGCTGAACACGTTTCAATCCTATCTCGGGGCGCCGGCCCATCGCCGCGCGAGCGCGCAGCATGTTCTCAATGCCGATTATTTCCGGCGGATCGACGCGCTTAATTTCACGATGGAACATGATGACGGGCAATTGCCCTACGATATCGAGGAAGCCGACGTTATTCTTGTCGGCATCTCACGCACATCCAAGACCCCGACGAGCATCTATCTCGCCAATCGCGGCATCAAGGCCACTAATGTTCCGATTGTGCTGGGGATTCCTCTGCCCGAGGTGCTTTTCACGGCAAAACGGCCATTGATCGTGGGGCTGGTCGCGACGGCCGAACGGATTTCGCAAATTCGCCAGAACCGGCCGCTCGGTAATGTGCCGTCGTTGGATACCGGCCTCTATACGGACCGCGTTTCCATCTCGGAAGAACTGGCTTATGCGCGTAATATATGCAACCGCCACGGCTGGCCGATTATCGATGTGTCGCGCCGGTCGATCGAGGAAACAGCAGCTGCCATTCTGGCGCTGCTCCGCGCGCATAGCGAAAAGGCATAAACAAGGATTCCAGCCATGACGGACAAACTCGTTCTCGCCTCTAAAAGCCACTTCCGTTCGGCGTTGCTGAAGAATGCCGGCATAGAGTTTTCAACGGCAAGCGCGGATATCGACGAGCGCGCGGTCGAAGCCCCGCTTTATGAAACGGGCGCCACGCCGGAAGAAGTCGCGCAGGTTCTGGCCGAGGCGAAGGCGCTCGACGTGAGCGAGAAGAACCCCGGCGCGGTGGTGATAGGCTGCGACCAGACATTGTCGCTCGGCGACGAGATTTTCCACAAGCCCGCAGATATGGAGGCAGCGCGCCGCCAGCTTCTGAAATTTTCCGGCAAGACCCACCAGTTGAACAGTGCTGTCGTGCTGGTGAGGGACGGCAAAACCCTGTGGCGCCACGTTTCGATTGCCCGAATGACCATGCGCGATCTGGATCCCGGTTTTGTCGGGCGTTATCTCGGTCGTGTGGGCGACGTCGCGCTTTCGAGCGTCGGCGCCTATCAGGTCGAAGGACCGGGCATCCAGCTTTTCGATAAGATCGAAGGCGATTATTTCACGATTGTCGGTCTGCCGCTGCTGCCGCTGCTGGCTGAACTGCGGAAGGAAAAACTG
>WPCJ01360614.1_pt1 | contig 18081 bp, 15 predicted proteins | sample 5399831 | NCBI WGS metagenome assembly WPCJ01 (sample SAMN12869470, study PRJNA574797) | sludge metagenome | isolation source: wastewater treatment of pH10 | place: China:Beijing | collected 2019-05-20 | reverse complement strand
GATCGCCCGGCGCCCGCATCCGATCGGCTCTGCGGGGCATGAGCGGGGGCGCGGGTTCATCACCGGGCGCATGGCCGCCCTCGGCCTCGACGTCGCGGACGAGGAGGGTGCGTAATCGCGTGCCGATATCCGGCTTAGAGGCCTCGTCTGCCTCTGTGTGCATCGGGTTCAGGTCGCGTCAGCAGAGCTTGCGACGGAGAGCAGCCAAGTGAACCGCCCTGTGGCCGGCGCTATACGGAATTTTCGAAGTGATGAGTAATGCACCTGAGCGGCCTTTAAGCTGGCTGATCGAGCCGGCCATCGCGCTGACGATCCTCATCGCCTCGATGCGATGCGCAGCATGGTGCGCAGCAACCACTGCCGACACCGCCATGGCGCGCGCAGCAACGCGGTCCCGGCAAGATTGCGCTGCACCATCACCGGCCGTTTCTTGGAGAATGTGACGAACCCGTCAAAGCCATGATACTGGCCCATCCCGCTTGGCCCCACCCCGCCAAAAGGCAGGTTGTGCTGTGCGAGATGATAGATGCAGTCGTTGATCGTCACCCCACCGGATATGGTACTCGCCAGCACATGATCCTGACGTCCGCGGTCGTTGTCGAAGTAGTAGAGGGCAAGCGGTCTTGGCCTGTCGTTGACGTAGACGATCGCTTCATCGAGCTCGCGATACGGGACAACCGGCAGCAGGGGGCCGAAGATCTCCTCCTGCATCACCGACATCTCGTCCGTGACCCCGAAAAGAAGGGTTGGCGCCACGAGCTTGTCCTCTTCACCGGCCCCATCTCGGGCGAGCCTGACCACGCGCGCGCCCTTCGCTTCGGCATCGGCGATCAGGTCCAGCAGGCGCGCACGATGGCGATGGCTGACGATGCGGGTATAGTCGCTGTTGTCCGGCAGCTCCGGGTAAAGCCCGGCGACGGTTTTCCGAGCCAGCTCCTCGAAAGCGGCCTCGTGTCCGGCAGGCAGGAGAAGATAGTCGGGCGCGACACAGGTCTGGCCTGCATTGTAGAGCTTGGCCGTCATGATGCGTCCGACCGCCCGCTCCAGCGAATAGCTTTCATGGATGATTGCCGGGGATTTGCCGCCCAGTTCCAGTGTGACCGGAGTGAGGTTCCTCGCCGCCGCCTGCATGATCATATGTCCGACGCGTGTGGAGCCGGTGAAGAACAGATGATCGAAGGGGAGTGCCGAAAAAGCGGCAGCCACCTCAGGTCCGCCAGTCACGCAATCGGCGCAGTCGGGAGAGAAAGCATCTTGCAGGATCTGCGCGATCACCCCGGCCGTTCGCGGCGCAAGTTCCGATGGTTTGAGCATGATATGATTGCCGGCCGCAATGGCATCGATGGCGGGTCCGAGCGTCAGCAGGATCGGATAGTTCCAAGCGCCGATGATCCCGGCCACGCCCAGCGGCTGATATTGCCAGAAAGCCCGCGCGGGCAGCAGGAACCAGGGGCTGCGCACCGACCGGCGCCGCATCCAGCCGCGCAGGGATCGCCTTGCGTGGCGGATCTGGTCATGCAGCGGAAACAGTTCCAGAAGCATCGTCTCCGCGTGGGGGCGTCCTCCGAAATCCGCATCCACGGCCTGCACAAGCGCGTCCTGATGGGTTTTCAAGGCCTGCGCCAGGTTGGCGAGCGCCTTTCGACGCTGCTCGTAGCCAGGGGCACTGCGCTCGAAATTCTTTCGCAGGCGGTCGAGCCTGTCCCGCAATTCCCGGTCCGCGGTCATGTCCGCCCCCTGAAGTCGTCCATGGAATGGTAGACGCCGAGCCATTCGCCACCAATCTTGTCGAACCACCGCACCGGCAGAATCCCACGCAACAGCGGTACGAACTTGATGAGCCGGGGCAGGCGCAGAAAGATGCGGCCGGACTTGACCGCCCCGACGATGCGATCGGCCACATAAGCAGGCTTCAGGATCGGGATAAGCGGAGAGCGCACGCCCTCGAACATGCCCGTGTCGATGTAATAGGGCGTGACGGTGGTAACGCCCACGCCTGTCCGTCCCTGTTCCATCTCGATGCGCAGCGAATCCGACCAGCCGATCACCGCCCATTTGCTGGCGCAATAGACCGACATTTTCGGGTTCGACACCAGCCCGGCTGCGGAGGCGATGTTGACGACATGACCGGACCGGCGCGCCAGCATGCCGGGCAGGAAAGCGCGTGTCACATACATCGGCGCCAGCGTGTTCACATCGATGGTGCGGGCGATGTCGGCGTGATCGTGCTCGGCAAACACCTTGCCGGTAACGATGCCTGCATTGTTCACCAGAATGTCGACGGCGATGCCCGCTGCCTCCATCTCCAGCGCTGCGGACCGGATGCGTTCAGGATCGGTCAGGTCGACCAGATAGGTTGAAACCCTGCGATCGGCAGTTCCCAGTGCGGCTGCCAGCTGCTCCATCGCCTGCGCCTGGACGTCCCAGACCACCAGATGCGAAGCGCCTTCGTCGAGGAACCTCTTTCCCATCAACCTGCCGATGCCGGACGCGCCTCCGGTTATCAGCACGGTCCTGCCGTTTATCCTGCCCATCTGGTCCTCCCCGGACGGCCACGTCTCTTCTCTTCAGAAAAAGTAGAGCATTTGCTCTCCTTTTTCAACTGTGATATTCGGTGGCCTGTCGGACAGCATTGTGCGGCAGATTTTTGTGGCGACAGATGTGTATGCATCTTCCTTGCCCGGGTGGTCTCAATTTACTGAAAAAGAGGTCGTTTCATGCCCACAGACAGTTCCTCCGGCCAGCGGGGCGGGCCGGATGTGGCGGGGTCCTTGCGGCATGCTCCGGTTCAGGAACGCGGTCGCCGGAGGGTGCAGCAATTGCTCGACTCAGCCGCCGAGGTGATCGCTGCGTCGGGGGTGGACAATGCCACCACCAATGCGATTGCCGCGCGCGCCGGCACTTCGGTTGGTGTGCTCTACAAGTTCTTTCCCAATAAGCAGGCCATCGTCGAGGCATTGGCGCTGCGTTACATCGGTGAAATCGAACAATTTCTGAGCAGACAGGAACAGGCGGGCATTGCCGGGTGGCCGCTTGAGGAAGCGATCGACTGGATCGTGCGGGCGATCATGGATTTTCATCGTACCCACCCTGCCTATCAGCATGTCTATCGCGCAGTGCGCGGCGCCAGCGGCGAACGTGGCGTGCTGCTGCTTGATCAGGCCAGACGGGTGATCGGGCATCTGCTGGCGCTGCGCATGCCCGCTGTTCCGGCCGAGCGGCTCGAATGGCATGCAATCACGGCGGTGGAGGCGGCGCACGCGCTCGTCGTGCAGGCTTCCATTCTGCCGCCCGAACGGGGCGAGAAGCTGATCGAAGAGACCGTCATATTGCTCACACGTTATCTGTCGCCCGACTATGCGCCCCGCACCGATGCGTCCTGATGGCTCCCCGCGAGCAGGCGGAAGCGCTCGTGCTGCAGGGTGTCGTGACTGGAGGCTCCGTCAAGTTTGAACACGCCTGTCGGCGTTCCCGTTCCGGGAGAGGCTGAAGCGACGCAGTTCGACCGCATTGCGGCAGCCCTTTTTATCCTGCAACGAAAATTTGGAATGATTGACCACGCTGCCACGGCTGACGCGCGCTACCGATAAAGGACAGCAATCAGTTTGACGGTCTGGCATGCAGCAGCACATTGTTCCGGAACCCGGCGACTTCCTGTTGAGCGAGCCGGTCCCCACTCCGATCCGCCAATCGCAAGGGGGAGCGGCGGGAGCGATCGAGATACGGCGGCTCGCCGGACATGCCGAGCTTGCCAGGGCCTTCGCGACCTTTCGCAATGCAATGGTGGGGCTTCCATCCCTTGGCACGATAGATGGTGCGGCACTCGACAGGCTCTATGAGCCCGGCCGGACCTATGGTGCCTATGCGGGTGATGCGCTTGTGGGGACCACCGATTCCTACTCCGGCGAGATCGCGGTTCCGGGTGGGACATGGCTGAGCCATGCCGCGGTTACGCATGTCGGTGTGCTGCCGACACATACACGTCGTGGTGTGGCATCTGCGCTGTTCAGTCGTCAGTTGCGTGATCTTCGGGAGGAGGGGGTGGCGATCGCGACCTTACGCGCCTCCGATGCACGCATCTACGGGCATTTCGGATATGGAATCGCCAGCACCTCGGCGGCTTATGAGATCGACACCGAAGGCGCTCTTTCGCGGATGCCGCCGCCGGATGGGGTGCGCCTGATCGAGGCCCGCGATGCCTGGCCGGTCCTGAAGCGCATATACGCAAAACAAGCGGCGCCGCGCCCGGGAACGATTACGCGATCGCGATACTGGTGGGATATGCAGGCTTTGCGGCTGGAGCGCAGTGATGCGCCGGCCTATGTGGCGGTGACCGGCGGGGAAGATGCCGAGACCGGTTTCGTCCGCTACCATCCCACCGGGCTCGATAGCTGGTTTACCAGCCAGCGCAGAACCGTGGTCGTCAGTGATGTCGTCGCGCATGACGCAGCCGCCTATCAGGGCCTCATCTCTCATCTGCTGGCAGTGGATCTGCACCACCGGCTGAATTTTCCGATGCGCCCGGTCGATGACGCGCTGCCGTGGCTGTTCGAGAATTTCAGGAGCGTTGCACCGGCGGGCATGCGCGACGAGACATGGCTTCGCCTCATCGATGTCGGGAGGGCGTTGTCGGCGCGCTCCTATGGCCATGGCGAAGCCGTGGTTCTAGGCATCAGCGATCCGATCCTGCCCGACAACAACGGCAACTGGCACCTGTCGCCGGACGGTGCGAAGCGCACAGATGCAAAAGCCGATGCCTCCGTCGACATTTCCGCACTGTCTGCCGCCTATCTCGGCGGAGCAAAATGGTGGCAGCTCGCCATGGCAGGACAGGTGGTTGCAGGCGATCAGGATGCGCTCGCAGCTCTCGACAATCTGTTTGCGACGGCACAGGCGCCTTTCTCTGGAACCATGTTTTGAGGCAAAATAAAATATTGCCACAACGATGCTGCCATCTTCCGTAAAAAAGATTAATTTATCTCGATATTGTTTTCGTCGTTCTAATATTATTTCCCCGATGTATTGTTTATTCAGAGGGAAAGATGGCGGGTATTTTTGAATATAAAATCTTGAAAGTTGCGGTTTCTGGCGCGGCAATATTAACAATATTATCTGGATTGTCTTTCGCCGACGAACTCAAACCCGGCGGCACTTTGCGGATAGCTTCGATCCAGTCGGATCTGGACGCCTTCGATCCCCTGACGGGCTACAGCATCGATTCATGGGAGATTCTGCGCGCCACGACGCGCCAGCTGGTGACCTATCCCGGGTCGCCGGACGGGTTGAAGGAGGATACGGTGCTAGTGCCTGACCTTGCGGCGTCGTGGGATATTTCCGACGACGGCAAGACCCATACGTTTCACCTCAAGGATGACATCTATTTCTCGGGCAGCGTCGAACGCAAGATCGTCGCCGGCGACTTCGTTTACGGGATCAAGCGCTTTTGCGATCCCAACAAGCAGGTCGCGGCCATCAACTATTTCAACCTGGTGATCTCCGGCTTCGTGGATTATTGCAAGGAGTTCGCCAAGGTTCCGACCGGCGATCTTGCCGCAACCAAGGCGTTCATCGACGCCAACGAGATTTCCGGCGTCTCGGCGCCCGATGATCGCACCCTGATCATCAGGTCGGACACCAAGAACTACGACTTTCTCAACATCCTCTCGATGAATTTCGTGTCGCCGGTCGCATCCGAGATCGCGTCGAAGTATTTTCCGGACTCGCTGGACTCCCGCAAAAACCTGCCGTCGAGCGGGCCGTATTACGTCGATACCTATGATCAGGGCCAGAAGCTGGTGCTGAAGAAGGCGGCGAATTTCAAGCCGGAATCGGATCAGGCGCGCAAGGCCTATGTCGACGAGATCGTCATCGACTTCACCGCCAACAGCGAAGACAGCGTCGTTCAGAAGATCATAACGGGCGAAGCGGATCTGTCGCTCTATCTGGATATTCCGCCTGTCGCGACGATCCAGCGCTACATCTCCCAGAAGAGCCCCAACATCCATGTGACGAACAGCGGTTCGGCCAATTTCATCACTTTCAACCAGCGGCCGGAGGTGAAATCGGAAGGGGCCGAGGCATTGCGCAACATCAAGGTGCGTCAGGCGCTGACATATGCCGTCAATCGCCAGCACCTGGTCCAGACGCAGGCCGGCTCCATCGGTGCCGTGCCGCTCACCCAGATCATCACGTCGACGATTTTGGGCTACGAGCCTTTCGACCCTTATCCGACACCCGATCATGCCGGTGATCCGGAAAAGGCGAAAGCCCTGCTGGCCGAGGCAGGCTATCCGAACGGCATCTCGTTCGACGCGATCTACCGCGCCAACGCACAGTTTGAGGCGATCGCGGTCACTCTTCAGCAGGATCTTGAGGCCGCAGGCATCACACTGAACCTCACGCCCATCCCGCTGACGCAGTGGTATGCCTTCATCCAGGACCCGAAGAGTCGCTGGGACGTGTCGCTGGGCAGCACCTTCTCGCCGGACTGGCAGGGGCCCAGCACCCGCATGTTGCTGGGAGGCTGGCTGAACTCGGACGCCGCGCCGTGCGGAACCGGCAACGTTCACGCCATCTGCTACAGCAATCCCGAGCTCAACAAGCTGGCTGCGCAGGCCTATCCCTCGGACGATCCGGGACCGATCTGGACGAAGGCGGACCAGCTTGTGTCGGCGGACCTTCCGTGGATTCCACTGTTTGAGAAACGCAAGGTCGTGATCACCTCCGATCGCCTCGCGAACTGGGTATGGTCGTCGCTGGCGGTCAATGCCGACATTACAAACATCGCGCTCAAGCAGTAGCCGGTCCCAGGGAGTCGCCGCCGTGACCATCTTCTCCGCTTCCGATCTTCACGTATCTTTCGGGGCATCGCATGTGGTGCGCGGCGTCTCCTTCGGCGTCGAGCCGGGAAAGACGCTTGCCATAGTTGGCGAGTCGGGCTCCGGCAAAAGCGCATCGCTGCTCGGGGCAACGGGGTTGCTCGGCGCGGCGGCGCATGTGACCGGCAAGGTGCTGCACAGGGGGACCGACATTCTCGGCCTGCCGGAGCGGCAGATGCGCGCCAGGCGTGGCGCGGAAATCGGCTTCGTCTTTCAGGACCCCCTCAGCAACCTCCATCCGCTGAAGACGATCGGCCAGCAGATCGGCGAGGCGATCACGGCTCATCGCACCGTTGGGCGGCGCGAACTGCGCGAGCGCGTTCTGGGCCTTCTTGACGATGTCGGCATCAACAATCCCCGGGCGCGCATCGACGACTACCCGCGGCAGTTTTCGGGAGGCATGCGCCAGCGCGCGATGATTGCCTCGGCGATCGCACTGAACCCCGGCGTCCTCATAGCCGATGAGCCCACGACCGCGCTCGACGTTACCGTGCAGGCCAGCATCCTTGAATTGCTGAAGCGCATTCAGGAACGGCACGGGACGGCGCTGATATTCGTCAGCCACGATCTTGCCGTGGTGTCCGACATCGCCGACGACGTGCTGGTGATGCGGGCAGGCGAGGCGGTGGAGCAGGCACCCGTTGCAACGATATATGGCGCACCGCGCCACGCCTACACAAAGCAGCTGCTGGGCGCGGCACGGTTGGGCGTGACGACGCGACCCTCCACAAGACCGCCCATGTCGGGCAAACCGCTGCTTCTGGCCAGCGGTCTTGGCCGCTCGTTCAGTGGCCGCCGGCGCGATGGGGCATTGGCCGATCCCGTTCTCCGGAATGTTTCCTTCGGGATCAACGAGAACGAAATCCTCGGGCTCGTCGGCGAATCCGGCTCCGGCAAGTCCACGATTGGCCGCCTTATCGCCGGACTGGACCAGCCGGACGAAGGCAGCCTGTCGCTCGGCGGCAGGATCTACTCGCGACCCGGGCGCAGGGGGCTCGCCATCGACCGCAGGCTGCGCACCGACATTCAGGTGGTGTTTCAGGATCCCTATGCCAGCCTCAATCCGCGCCGCAGGATCAGATCGACGCTGGCGGAGCCTTTCATCATCAACTCCGGTCTCGACGCGACGACGACAGACCGGCGCGTCGAGGCGCTGATGCAGGACGTGGAACTTTCGCCAGATCTCCTCGACCGGTTTCCCGCGCAGCTTTCCGGTGGCCAGCGGCAACGCGTGGCGATCGCGCGCGCCATCGCGCTTGATCCGGCGCTGATCGTCGCGGACGAGCCGGTTTCCGCACTCGACATCACCACGCAGGCCAGGATCGTGCGGCTGCTGCGCGGCCTGTGCCAGCGCAAGGGCCTGTCGCTGCTTTTCATTTCGCATGATCTCGGTCTGGTGGCCGAGCTGTGCGACCGGGTCATCGTGCTCGAGAAAGGCGTGATCGCGGAAGAGGGCAGCACGCATTCGGTGTTCAGTGCACCGGGACATGCCTATACCCGCCGCCTGCTCGATGCGATCCCGGGCCGTACACGGCATCTGCCGGCCCCGCAGCCGGAATATCGAATGGCGGTTCATGGCTGATCTGCGCACCCTCCATCCCGGCGAGGCCGTATCGTTCCCGCGCGCGCCGGCAGGTCGTCCGACGACGGGAATTGTCAGCACCCTGTGGCAGGAGCCTGCCTTTCGCGCGGGCATCGTGATCGTCGGGATCGTTTTCGTAGGCGCATTGCTGGCGCCATTCGCCGCGTGGCTTCTCGGGCATGGCCCGACACAGCAGTTCCGGAGCACCGCTCTTACCGAGATGGGGCTGCCCACAGGGCCGCGCCTCGACTTTCCGCTCGGCGCCGATGGCAATGGCCGCGACGTGCTGGTTCGCACCCTTTATGGCGCCCGGGTCTCGCTGGCCATCGCTCTGCCGGCGACGACTTTGGCACTCATCATCGGCACGGCCGTCGGTCTGGTCAGCGGGTTCTATGCCGGCAGGGTCGATCGGGTGATTTCGCAGGGCATCGACATAGCGCTGTCCTTTCCCTTCATCGTCACCGCGCTCAGCCTGCTGTCGCTCAATCGTGGCGGCGATGGCCGGCCGCTGCTGGCGCCGTCGCTTGTCGTGGTGCTCATCATCACCCTGTTTTCATGGACGTATTTTGCCCGACTGACGCGCGGTCTCGTGCTTTCGATGCGAACGAGCCCGATGGTCGAGGCGGCCCGCACGATAGGCGCCTCCAACGGACGCATCATCCTGCGCGAGATTCTGCCCAATATCGCGCCGGTGCTTCTGGTCTACTGGGCGGTCCAGCTGCCGACGAACATCATTGCCGAGGCGACGCTGTCTTTCCTGGGCGTGGGCGTTCAGGCGCCGCAGCCAAGCTGGGGCAACATGATCGCGGAGGCCCAGCGCACGTCGCTCTATCAGGTTCAGCCCTATTTTCTCCTCGGGCCGGGACTGGCGCTGCTGCTGACGGTCGCCGGGTTCAACACCCTGAGCGCCGGCCTGCGCAATGTCCTTGATCCACGTCGCCGGAGCCGGTGAGCGTCATGGTCAGACAGATCGGCGGATTGATACTGCGCGCCTTCTCCACGCTGCTGTTCGTGCTGATCATCGCGTTCTTCATCACGCGCGTGGCCTATCGCGATCCGGCAGCGATGCTGGCGCCACGTAACGCCAATCAGCAGGCGATCGACGCCGTGGCGCATGCGCTCCGGCTCAATGAGCCGTGGTATATGCAACTCTGGTACTATCTGTATCGCGGACCCGACATTCAGGGGGCCGCGATGGGGCTGATGCACTGGCCGCCGGGGCTGGGCTATTCCTTCCGCAAGCAGGCACCGGTCACCGATCTGATCCTGTCGAAGATTCCCGTAACCTTGTCGCTGGCGCTCGGTGCGGTGGTGATCTGGATGCTGCTTTCCATCCTTCTGGGTGTGATTGCAGCGCGCCGGCAGGGTTCGTGGCCGGACAGGGCAATTGCCGGCTTTGCCTATGTCAGCCTCTCGATTCCGACATTCCTGTCCGGTATTCTCCTGTCCTATTTCCTTTTCTTCCAGCTCACCAATCACGGCATCTTCTGGTTTCCGAGCAGCGGCTACGTTCCTTTGAGTACCGATCCGCTGGAATGGGCGCGCCATCTGGCTCTGCCCTGGCTGACGCTGGCACTGGCCGAGATCGGTATTTTCCAGCGCGTTGTACGCGCCAGCATGCTGGAGGTTCTCAGCGAAGACTACATCCGCACGGCCCGCGCCAAGGGTCTCGGTGAGGGGCGCATCCACTTCGATCATGCGCTGAAGGTGGCGCTCAACCCGGTCATCACGCTCGGCGGACTGGAACTTGCCACCATCATGGGCGGCGCCATCGTGACGGAAACGCTGTTTGGTCTCGATGGCGTCGGCCGCCTCGCCATCAGCTCCGCGCTCGACGGCGATTTCCCGGTCGTCATCGGCACCACGATCTTCGCCGCTGCCTGCTTCGTGGTCTGCACGTTCGGCGTCGATCTCATAACCCGCTGGCGCGACCCGGTTCGATAGCGGGCACAATCGCCCGGCTCTCCCACCTGTCACGAACAAACCTTCCAACCATCGCCGGCAAATTCGAACAAGCGTTCTCTACAAAATTTGTAGACTTACTTAGCGTTCGGGCCAGTGAAATTCTTTCTGGGAGCCACCCATGAGGCCGCTGATCCGGTCGCTCGCCATTTCGAGCCTTCTTGCCCTGTCACCGCTTTACGCCGATGCGCAGGAAGCTGGCGGAACCCTGAACCTTATCGTCCAGCCCGAGCCGCCGACGGTCAATGTCGGCGTCAACCGCCTCGGACCAACGACCTTTGTCGGTTACAAGATTTACGATAGCCTGCTGGCCTACAGCCCGGATCTCAAGCCGTTGCCGAAACTCGCCGAGAGCTGGTCGGTTTCAGATGATGGTCTGGTTTATACCTTCAGGCTGCGTCCGAACGTCAAATGGCATGACGGGCAGCCCTTCACCGCGAAGGATGTGGTTTTCAGTTTCGAGAAATATCTGCCCGAGCTGCATGCGCGCTCCCGCTGGAACCTTGCCGAAGTCAGGGAGATCACCACGCCGGACGACCACACGGTCGTCTTTACGCTGAAGCAGCCCTATCCCGCCTTCATCTACGTGCACAACACGCCGGTACTGCCGGCGCATCTTTACGAAGGCATCACCGATTTCCGCAATGCCGAGGCGAACACGAAATTCGTCGGCACCGGTCCGTTCAGGTTCGGCGAGTGGCGCAAGGGCTCCTTCATCCATTTGGTGAAGAACCCCGACTACTGGGATGCCGGAAAGCCGTATCTCGATGACATCTACTTCCACGTCATCCCCGATGCCAACAGCCGCGCCATCGCATTCGAGACCGGCAAGGTGGACGTGCTGCGCTCCGGCGACGTCGAGAACTTCGACATTGTCCGCCTTGCCTCGGCCGAGGGGGTCGAACTGACGGAAGCCGGCTGGGAGTTTCTCCAGCCGGTTGGCTATATCCATATCAACAACCGCCACAAGCCGCTCGATGATGTGCGCGTGAGGCAGGCGCTCGCCCATGCGATCGACCGGCAGTTCATCATCGAGACGCTTTTCGCCGGGTTCGGCCACGAGACCAATGGTCCCCTGTCGCGCTTGTCGCCGTTCAAGGATGCTTCGGCCGAGACGAAGTTTGAATACGACCCGGAGAAGGCGAAGGCGCTGCTTGACGAGGCAGGGTTTAAACCGGACGCGCAGGGCGTGCGCTTCACTCTCGATTTCGTGCCGCTTCCCTACGGCGAACTGTGGCAGCGGCAGGCGGAATATACGCGCGAAGCGCTTTCCGCCATCGGCATCAATGTCAATCTCGTTGCCACCGACGTTCCGGGCTGGTTCACCCGGTTGACGAGCTTCAACTACGATCTCGCCCAGAATTTCGTCTACACGACCGCGGATCCGGCGATCGGCATCTGCTCTGCCTATACCCCGGTCACCGGCGACAATGCCGGAACGACCGGCGGCAACGTCAACGGCTATTCGAACCCGCAGGTGGACAAGCTGCTTGCCGATGCAAGCCACGAGAACGATTTCGGCAAACGCAGCGCCCTTTACTCGCAGGCGCAGAAGATCATCTCGGCCGAAGTGCCCATGATCTGGACGCACGACATGGTCTTCCCGACACTGTTCCGCTCGAAGGTGAAGAACCTCGTGACCACAGGCTACGGCACCGACGACAGCTTCGCCGACGTCTGGCTGCAGAAATAGGGGTGGCGGGCGTGAACCGGACAGGCTTCATTCTCGGCCGTGCGGCAAAGGCGGTGCTGATCCTCGTCGGCGTCATCGTCCTCAACTTCATCCTGCTGCACCTCGCGCCCGGCGATCCGGCCTCGATCCTCGCCGGAGATCAGGGTGCGGCAGACCCCGCCTTCGTCGAGGAACTGCGGCGCGACCTCGGCCTTGATCGGAGCCTCGCCGAACAGTTGTTCGTCTATGCCAAATCTCTCGTGCAGCTCGATTTCGGCCAGTCCTATCGCGAGCAGAGGCCGGTGATCACCATCGTCATGGAGCGGCTGCCGGCCACGCTGCTGCTGACCATGTCGGCCTTTGCCTTCGCCCTCGGGGCCGGGGTGGTGCTGGGGTCCCTTGCCGCGCGCCATGCAGGCAGCGCGCTGGACAGCCTGCTGACGGCCGTTTCCGTCGCCTTCTTTGCCATGCCCCTGTTCTGGATCGGGCTGATGTCGATCCTGCTCTTCTCGGTCTGGCTCGAATGGCTGCCGTCATACGGGATGCTGACGGTCGGCGCCGACCTGAGCGGGCTCTCTCTGGCCGCGGACGTTTTCCTGCATCTCGTTCTGCCGGTGCTGACGCTGGGCCTGTTCTACATGGCCATCTACATGCGCGTGACGCGGAGTTCCGTGCTGGAGGTTCTCGGCAACGATTATGTGCGCACGGCCCGTTCCAAGGGGCTGAAGCCCGGGCTTGTCTGGCGCAGGCATGTGCTGCGCAATGCGCTTTTACCCATCATCACCTTTGCCTCGCTGCAGGCCGGACATCTCATTGGCGGCTCGATCCTGGTCGAGACCGTGTTTGCGTGGCCCGGCATCGGCCGCCTCGCCTTCGATGCGCTGATGCAGCGCGATTACAACCTGCTGCTCGCGATCTTCTTCATTTCGACCCTGATCGTGATCGCCATCAATCTCGTTGCCGACATCCTCTATGCGGTCGCCGATCCGCGCATCGAGCTCGGAGGCGCGCGATGATCCGCTGGCCGCGCCATCCTTTTCTGCGCCATCCCGGTGCCGTCCTCGGCCTCGGCATCCTGATCGCGATCGCAGCGATGGCGCTGTTCGCCGACCTGATCTTTCCCGGCAACCCGTGGCGGATGGTGGCGCGGCCGAATCTGCCGCCGCTGAGCCCGGGCTACCTTCTCGGCACCGATATGCTTGGCCGCGACCTTGCCGCCGGTATCGCCCATGGCGCGCGCGTCACTCTGGTGATCGCGCTCACGGTCACCGTGATCGCGGTGTCGTTCGGGGTGGCCGTCGGCACGCTCGCCGGTTACTTCGGCGGCTGGATCGACGATGTCGCCATGCGATTCACGGAGTTCTTCCAGACCGTTCCGGGTTTCCTCCTGACCGTCGTCATCATCGCGATCGTCACGCCGACCCTTACAGCACTCGTGGCCGCCATGGCGCTTGTGAGCTGGCCGCAGGTCGCGCGTCTCGTCCGTGCGGAAGTGCTCAGCCTGTCCAGCCGTGATTTCATAAAGGCGGCGCGCGTGGGTGGGCTCTCCACGCCGCGCATCATCATCGGTCAGATCCTGCCCAATGTCGTGTCGCCTGTGATCGTGGCGGCGTCCCTCATGGTGGCAACCGTCATTCTCATCGAGTCCGGCATCAGCTTCCTCGGCCTGGGCAACCGGGACGCCGTGACATGGGGGTTCCTGCTCGGAACCGGCCGCACCGCCTTTCGGGTCAACTGGTGGCTGTCGACCATTCCCGGCTTTGCGATTTTCCTCACCGTGCTCTCGCTGAACCTCGTCGGCGATGGGCTCAATCAATGGCTGAACCCGCGTTCGGCACGGGGGAGGGCGCTGACATGAGCGATTTCCTTGCCATTCGTGACCTGACGATCGCCTTGCCCTCCGGCAGCGACCGCGCCTGCGCGCTGGACAAGCTGAACCTGCACATCGGGCGCGGCGAAATTGTCTGCCTGGTCGGCGAGTCCGGTTCGGGGAAATCCGTGCTTGGCGGTGCGATTTCAGGCCTGCTGCCGCGCGACACTCTGGCAATCACTGCTGGTTCCGTCCGCTTCGACGGAACGGAACTCACGACATTGCCCGAGCGCGCTTTCCGGCTGCTGCGGGGCAAGCGCATCGGCATGATATTCCAGGAGCCGATGACGGCGCTCAATCCTGTGCTCCGCGTTGGCGATCAGATCGATGAAGTTCTCAAGGCCCACGGCACTTTGGACCGCAAACAGCGTCTTGCGCGCATTCTGGAGCTTTCCCGCGCTATCCGATTGCCCAATCCGGAAGAGCTTCTGCGCCGCTTTCCGCATCAGCTTTCCGGAGGCCAGCGCCAGCGTGTGATGATCGCCATTGCGATCGCCAACGAGCCTGACCTGCTCATTGCCGATGAGCCGACCACGGCGCTGGACGTCACGACACAGGCGGAAATCCTGAAGCTGATCCTTGAGATCCGCGCCCGGCTCGGTCTGGCCGTCCTGTTCATAACGCATGATTTCGGTGTCGTGTCCGAAATCGCGGACCGTGTCGCGGTACTGGAGAAGGGGGTGCTGGTGGAGGAAGGGCCGGCGCATCAGGTGCTCGGCAAGCCGCGTCATGCCTACACGAGACGGCTGATCGCTGCCGTGCCACGGCTGGATACGGCACTGCGGCCAAGGCCCGCGGCCACGGAGCCCCTGCTTGTGGCGACGGCCGTTTCCAGGACTTATCCGGGGCGCCGCAGCCTTTTCGGAGGCGGGCGTGGCGCGACGCCGGCGCTCGATGGCGTCAGCCTCACCATCGGCCGCGGCGAAACGGTTGCGCTCGTCGGCGAGTCCGGTTCGGGCAAGACGACGCTCGGGCACTGCATCGCCGGCCTGATGGAGTGGGATGACGGCGAAATCCGCTATGCGGACCATGATCTGAGGAATATTGGCCGCGACAGGGGCCTCCGCAGCAGGATCCAGATGGCGTTCCAGGATCCCTACGGATCACTCAATCCCCGTCACCGCATCCGGCGCGCGCTCACCGAGGCGCCGATCGCGCAGGGCCTGCCGCGGAAGCAGGCGGAGCAGCGCATGTTTGATCTGCTTGAGCGCGTGGGACTGGATCCCACGGCGGCCGACCGCTTTCCACATGCCTTTTCCGGCGGGCAGCGGCAGCGCCTGGGGCTCGCGCGCGCCCTGATGACCAATCCCAGCCTGCTGGTGGCCGACGAGCCGGTTTCGGCGCTCGACGTTTCCATTCAGGCGCAGGTGCTCGACCTTCTTGCCGAACTCAGGAACGAACTGGGTCTGGCCATGCTCTTCATCACCCATGACCTGCGCGTGGCATCCGTACTGGCCGATCGCATCGCGGTCATGCAGTCGGGGCGGATCGTGGAGATCGGCAGGCCCGACCAGATCCTTTCCGCCCCGCGGTCTGCCTACGCGCGCAAGCTGCTGGGCTCGATACCCGGCCTTTCAGCGGAGCAATACCTGGCTGCCAGCTAGCCGGCAAACAACAACGATGCACGACACGAGGAATACAGTAGTGAATGCCCCGATCTCACTGAGCTATCTGCGCCCCGCCACCGCGAGGGAAGAGAACCTTCTCAAGCGCTTCCAGCCTGTCTTCGACCGTATCGCCGAAGGCAATGTCGAGCGTGAGCGCAACCGTACCTTTCCTTATGAACAGGTGCAGTGGCTCAAGGATGAAGACTTCGCGCTGGTGCGCGTGCCCGAGGAATTCGGGGGCTGGGGCGCTTCGCTGGAACAGACCTTCTATCTCCTCGCCCTGCTGGCGGAAGCCGATCCGAATGTCGCGCACGTATGGCGCAATCATCTGGCCTTCATTGAAGACCGTCTCAATGCGCGGCCTTCTCCGGCGAACGAACGCTGGTTCCAGCGCTTCCGCGACCGCGAATTTGTCGGCGGCGGCTGGACCGAAGCCAACAACGGCACCTACGCCAACATCCAGACGACCGTGACCCGCGAGGACGATCACTACAAGGTCACTGGTGCGAAGTTCTATGCGACAGGCAGTCTCTACGCGGACTGGCTAGACGTGATCGGCAAGGGGGAGGACGGTTCGCTCATCACCACGCTGGTCAGTCGCCACCAGCCGGGTGTCGTGCTCGCCGATGACTGGCCGGGTTTCGGCCAGCGCACGACCGCGAGCGGCAGCGCCACCTACAAGGATGCGCTGGCGCATGAGGGCGACATCTTCCCCGCGAGCGAACGCGTGGTCTATCAGGGCCACTTCTACCAGACGGCGCTGCTGGCCGTGCTCACCGGTATCACGCGGGCGATCCTGCGCGACGGCATCGCGGCGCTGAAGTCGCGGGGACGCAACTATCCGCAGGGCCTGAACCCAATTCCCGCGCTTGATCCGCAGCTTCTGCAGGTCATCGGCGAGATCTCGGTAAGGGTCTTCTCGGCGGAAGCGGCCCTGCGCAAGGCCGCAGGCTCCATCGATCTCATTGCGGCAGCTCATGCCGCCGGCGACACGGCATCCCGCAGCGAACGCGCAGTCGATGGTGAAGTGGCCGTATCGCAGGCGCAGCTCACGATCATCGACGGTGTGCTGTACGCCGCCACGCATGTCTTCGACGCTCTTGGCGCATCCGCGACCTCGGAGGAGACCGCGCTTGATCGCCACTGGCGCAATGCGCGCACGCTCGCGTCGCACAATCCGGTTGCCTACAAGGCCCGCATTCTGGGCGACTATCTCGTCAACGGCAATTCGCCCCAGTCGAGCATCGAGCGGTTCGGCCGTGGCGGCCAGGGCAACTGAGGAGACGGCAGGATGGCAACGCCTTATCTCGCTCTCGGGCTGGCCGGACCGCATCTGGTCGAGCTCACCACCAATGCCGCGCTACTGGCCCGGTGGGACGCTCTGCCGGTTGCGTTCAGCGTGCTGGGAATCGACCGTGTCGATGGCAGTCCGCCCGCCCCGGTCACGCTTTCAGGCAGTGCGGTGGGTGCTACACTCGCCGGGGCCACGAAATTTGGCCGTTTCCTTATTGCCGCGGCGCCGCAGCGCGATCATCCTTACAATCTCGCGCGCCGCATCGCCTCCCTGGCTCACCTGTCGGGCGGCCGAAGCGGCCTGCTGATCGGCATACGCGACGCCTATGCGCCGGAAGGCCCGCGGGACGCTCCCGCCTGGGGTGGGGCTGGGCTGGGCGGCGGCGCGCCTCTCAACGCCCGGACGGCCTATGATACGGCACGGGCGGTGCGGGCGCTGGAACAGAGCTGGCCCCATGACTCGATCATCGGCGATCGGGAAACGGGCATACTGGTGGAGTCGAACCGCATTGTGCATGTCGACATCGAGAACAGCTTCTCGATTGCGGGACCACTGAACGTGCCCGAGCCTTCCACGGGAGCATCCGTGATCGCGTGGTATGCGGCAACGGCCGGCGACGTCGCGCCGGACGGCGACAACAATCCGATAGACATCGTTCTCGGTGGTGCGGGGGCGGTGCCGGTCGTCAATCTCGGCGGCGATCCCCCAACGGACGGTGTTCAGGGCATCGTGCTGCGCGCGGGGCCGGATAATTCGTTGGCAGAGCTTCTCGACACCGCCGAAAGCTGGCTCGGCAGCCGCTTTGCTCCGATCGCGCCGGGCGGCCCTTTGCGCACGGCGCTCGACCTGTCCCTGCCGGCGCCTCTGCCGCCCGCGGCGCGTTCCGCCTTCCCGCAGCCACGGCCGCACACCTCTCTTTAAAGCATTTCGCCCGGAAGCGGGAACCGGTTTCGGGACGACGACCAGCGAAGAAACAGGAACCTGAAGCGCAAGGAGCGGATCCGAAGGATCGCGACGCGCTTCAGACGTCAGAGGAGACATCATTCATGACCAACAGGCGATCCGGCCACGTGCTCCTTGGCATCAATGTGCTGGTTCTGGGCTATCTTCCGGCGGCGTGGAAGACGCCGTTGCTGAAGAAGGATGCCTTCATCGATCCGGACTATTGGGCAAATCTGGGCAGGACCGCCGAGCGCGGCACCCTCGATGCCATCTT
>WPCJ01183912.1_pt1 | contig 18082 bp, 14 predicted proteins | sample 5399831 | NCBI WGS metagenome assembly WPCJ01 (sample SAMN12869470, study PRJNA574797) | sludge metagenome | isolation source: wastewater treatment of pH10 | place: China:Beijing | collected 2019-05-20 | reverse complement strand
GGCCGCGTCGCGCCCATCCTCCGGCCGTGATCTGGCGCCGCCGCCGCGCCCGAGCAGCGCACGCCTGCCTCCGGCAACGCTGTCCCAAGGTTTGCCGGCCTCATCGACCTATTCGTCGTCATACGTCTCCTCGCCAAGTTCTGCCGGGATCAAGGGAGATTACGAATCCCTGTCCTCGAATACGCTCGACGACGCACTCATGCGGGAACTCGAAGTCACCTTCGACCCGCTGCCGCAGCAGGGATCGGCCGCCGGCCCTGAAATGACGCTCGATGACGAGATGACAAAGCTTCTGGGCGAGCTTTCCAACAACAAACGCTGAAAGCCCCTGGTCGGGAAAGCAAAACGCGATCAAACAACAAAAAGCGGCCAAGGCCGCTTTTTGTCTATCTGTCTCAGGATGACGCGCCGGCCTTGCGGCCGGTCTCAATCGTCGCGATAGACCTTCTCGCGCCGCTCATGGCGCTCCTGCGCCTCGATCGACAAGGTGGCGATCGGCCGCGCATCGAGGCGCTTCAGCGCGATGGGCTCGCCTGTTTCCTCGCAAAATCCGTAGGTGCCTTCCTCGATCCTCTGGAGCGCGGAATCGATCTTCGCAATTAGCTTGCGCTGACGATCGCGCGCGCGCAATTCGATTGCGCGATCGGTTTCCGAAGACGCACGGTCTGCAAGGTCGGGATGGTTTGCGTTCTCTTGCTGCAGGATTTCCAGAGTTTCACGGGCTTCGCGAAAGATATCGCTCTTCCACGCCATGAGCTTGGCCCGAAAATATGCCTTCTGCCGCTCGTTCATGAACGGCTCGTCGTCGGAGGGCACATAATCGGAAGTAACGATATCGTTCATTTCGACTCACCCCACAGAACCCGCAGTTGGGCGCCTATATATTCGGGCTCAAAAAAGGGTACAAGCCCATTCATCAAGCCCCTCACGCAATTGTCAAAAGCAAGGTACATGCCAGTTTGGCTATAGGGCGCGAAACTCACGCTGCGTAAGCTCTTCGCGCGCATTTCCTGCTCATCCATTTGCCTCGTGAATGGTTGCCGCCGCTTTCGCACGCGACTAAATTCACTGCGATGCGGCCCGCGGGAGGAATAATGGGCAAGCTCTATCTGCTGCGTCATGCAAAGGCGGGCTGGGCGCTGCCCGGCATGCGTGATTTCGATCGCCCGCTGGATGATCGCGGTAGATCGGATGCCAATGCGCTGGGGAGCGAGATGCGCGAGCGTGGCTATGTGCCTGACCTGACGCTGTGCTCCGGTGCGGTGCGCGCCCGCCAGACGCTCGAAGGCGTGACCATACAAGCCGACACGGGCCGAATTGTCTTCCTCGACAAGCTCTACTGCGAAGATGCGGCGGGCTATCTGGAGATTATCCGGGCCAATGCGGAACATGGCTCCATCCTTGTGGTCGGGCACAACCCGATGATGGAGGATCTCGCATGCGCCGTCGCCGGTGGCGGCGAGCCTGCCGCGATGCATGCGCTTTCGCTCGGCTTTCCGACATCGGGGCTGGCGGTCGTGGCTTTCCCGGGCGGGCTCGAAGACGCCGGCCCCGGCGGCGGTTATCTTGAAGCGTTCCACTCGCCCGCTGCCGTGTAAACGGTTGACGTTCCGGCCCGCCATTCCAAACGCCGCCATGCTTCCCTATATCCAGCCTTCACACGCCGGGGAACCTGTTTGGCCAATTCGCTGACGACATTCACGGACGAGGCGCGCATAGCGCTCGATACGCTCTCCGGGCGCGCCGCATCCATCTTTTCGCCATCGGTGCGCCTCGGCGTCACGGGCCTGTCGCGCGCCGGCAAGACGGTGTTCATCACCGCCCTGGTGCACAATCTCATCCATGGCGGGCGATTGCCGCTTTTCGAAGCCGGAAAGTCGGGCCGCATAGCCCGCTCCTATCTCGAGGAACAGCCTGACGACGCGGTGCCCCGCTTCCAGTACGAAGATCATGTGGCTGCGCTGGTGGACAGCCGCATCTGGCCCGATTCCACGCGTGCCATCTCGGAACTGCGCCTCACCATCGAATTCGAATCCGCGTCCGGCTGGAACCGCCTCTTCTCCAGCGGAAAGCTGTCGGTAGATATCGTCGACTATCCCGGGGAATGGTTGCTCGACCTGCCCTTGCTCGGCAAGAGCTACGCCGAGTTCTGCGCCGACGCTTTCGAACTGGCGGCCCTGCCCGTGCGCTCGGGCCTGTCGAAGGAATGGCGCGAACTGTCGGCGACGATTGACCCGAAGACCGACGCCGACGAGATGGTGGCGCGCCGGCTGACCGAGAGCTTCACCGCATATCTCCGGGCATGCAAGCTTGACGAGCGGGCCCTTTCCACGCTGCCGCCCGGCCGCTTCCTAATGCCCGGAGATCTGGAGGGTTCGCCTGCGCTGACTTTCGCGCCCTTGCCGCATCTTGCCGATGGCCGCGCCCGGCACGGCTCGCTCCAGGCCATGATGGAGCGCCGCTACGAGGCCTACAAGACGCATGTCGTAAAACCCTTTTTCCGGGAGCACATCGCGCGTCTCGATCGCCAGATCGTGCTGGTCGACGCCATGCAGGCGCTCAACGCCGGCCCCGGGGCAGTTGCCGATCTGGAACGGGCGCTGACGGAAATACTCTCCTGCTTCCGGCCCGGTCGCGGAAATCTCTTCTCCGATTGGTTCTCGCGCCGCATCGACCGTATCCTCATTGCCGCTACCAAGGCCGATCATCTTCATCATGAAAGCCATGACAGGCTTCAGGCGATCGTTCGGCGGCTCGCGGATCGGGCGATCAAGCGCGCGGACTTTTCCGGCGCGTCGGTGGACGTGTTGGCCATGTCGGCCGTGCGCGCTACGCGCGAAGGCACCGTGAAGCAGGGCCGGGAGACCCTTCCGGTCATCATCGGCACCCCGCTGAAGGGTGAGACGATCGGCGGAGACACCTTCGACGGAAAGGCAGAAACCGCCATATTTCCCGGTGACTTGCCGGAAAACATTGAATCTATCTTTGAAGAATACGACACGATCAGGTCTCAGCCCGAACAGCCGATCCGCTTTGTGCGCTTCCGCCCCCCGAAGCTTGAACGCGGGCCGACGGGCCTCACGCTTTCGCTCCCCCACATCAGGCTCGATCGCGCCTTGCAGTTCCTGATAGGAGATCATCTCGCATGAGCGCCCCCAGGAAACCCGCAGCCTTCCGCATCGAAGCCGAGCCGGCTCCGATCATGGAAAACGGGAGCCATATCAGGAAGCCGCGCGCGCTCGACAAGTCGGCCGTGGTGGTCACTCCGGCAGAGGTGGACGTCTTCGACGCGCCAGCCGACGATGTGCCTCCGCCTCCGGTCGCACCCAGGCGGCGCTCCTGGCTCGGAACGATCTTTCTGTCCGCCTTCGGTGTCCTTGTCTCACTGGCCGTAGGGCTTTGGGTGGACCAGCTTGTCCGCGACCTCTTCAGCCGCGCCGAATGGCTCGGCTGGGTAGCGGCCGGCATGGCGGCGCTGGCAGGGGTCGCCGCCCTCGTCATTTTCGGACGCGAGATGCTGGCCATATCCCGGCTGGCCTCCGTCGAGCGCTTGCGGGCCCGGGCGCTCGACGCGGTGATGCGCGACGACCCCAAGGCCGCCCGCGCGCTCGCCGCCGACCTTTCCGGCTTCCTGGCCGGCAAGCCCGAAACGGCCGCGGGCCGCAAATCGCTTGCGGCCATGGAAGACGACATCATTGACGGTGCCGACCTCGTGCGCATCGCCGAGACGGAGCTCCTCGCCCCGCTGGACGAACGCGCCCGGCAGATGGTTCTGGACGCGGCCAAGCGTGTCTCGCTGGTCACCGCCGTCAGTCCGCGCGCGCTGGTCGACCTTGCCTATGTGTTGTTCGAGGCCGGCAGGCTGATTCGCCGGCTCTCGGAACTCTATGGCGGACGCCCCGGCACGCTGGGTTTCTTTCGGCTGGCTCGCGGCGTTCTCGCCCACCTTGCCGTTACCGGGGCGATCGCCGCGGGCGACGATTTCGTCCATCAAGTCGTGGGTCAGGGCCTCGCGGCCCGCCTCTCCGCCAAGCTCGGCGAGGGGATCGTCAACGGCATGATGACTGCTCGCATTGGCGTCGCCGCAATGGAGGTCACCCGCCCGCTTCCCTTCACGGCCCTGAAACGCCCGGGAATGGCGGATTTCCTTACGGCGCTGGCGTCTTTCGCCCGCAAGAAGGCGACCGGCGGCGACGCCTGACGAGTGCCGCAAAGCCTCGCTCCGACCTCGATAGTGACGTTCCATTAACCATTTCTGGTCATGGTTCCGGCAACTGCTTTCCCTTCTTGCGTTGCCGGGTGTTCCTTGATGAAGCGTGCTTTCCAGTCCCGTCTCCTGCCGCTCGCGGCGGCCACCGGCCTTGCCGCGCTCATTGCCATGCCGGCATCCGCGGGAGAGCGCGACGGTCAGTTCTTCCAGTCGGTCGAAGGTACATGGACGGGCGGCGGCGAGATCGTCGCCGGCAAGTACAAGGGCACCAAGTTCAACTGCACCTTCGAAGGCTCGACGCCTGCCAAGGACCTCGGCATGGCGCTGGATGGAACATGCCGCGTCGGTGTCTTCACGCAGAAGATGTCCGCCCGCGTGCTTCAGTCGCGCGCCGTCGGCTACAAGGGGCAGTTCATGGATGGGGCCAAGGGTTCCGGCCTCGACATCGTTTCCGGCAATGTCGTCGATTCCCGCAAGGTCGTCTTCGCGATCCACCGCAACGACCTGCGCGGCGTCATGCAGGCCCGCCTCCCCAACAACGACACCATGAACGTCACCATTTCCGTGCGCGTGGAAGATTCCATGGTGCCGGTCATCGGCATGAGCATGAAACGCGTCGACAACACGGCGGTCGGCGCTATCGCCAGGAACTGATTCCGGCTCTGGTTCCTGTCGTGCGCAAGGGTGGCGGGTCACCGCTTTAGCCACTATCCTTGGCCCTCCTGTCGCGACCCGCTCGCGTCTTGAAGGCCACGGAAAAACGGCATGACAGCGGAAGCATCCGGCACCGAACTGATCCAGGTCGTGGCTCTGCTCACGGCGGGCGTCGTCGCGGTCCCCATCTTCCGGCGAATGCGACTCGGCTCCATTCTTGGCTATCTCGCGGCTGGCCTCGTCATCGGCCCGTTCGGTCTTCGGATCTTTTCCGAACCCGAGGCCATCCTGCACGTCGCCGAGCTCGGCGTCGTCATGTTCCTCTTCATAATCGGTCTGGAGATGCGCCCGTCGCGGCTGTGGGGGCTGCGCGGCGAAATCTTCGGTCTCGGCGCATTGCAGGTCGGGCTTTGCTCGCTCCTCCTGACACTGGTCGGAATTATAGGCGGCTTTTCGCCTGCCATGTCCTTCATCGCCGGCGCCGGTTTCGTTCTCACCTCGACCGCGATCGTCATGCAGATTCTCGAAGAGCGCGGGGATATCTCGACCCCGAAAGGCCAACGCATGGTCTCGATTCTCCTTTTCGAGGATCTAGCCATCGTGCCGCTTCTGGCGCTTGTCGCCTTCCTGGCGCCAGCAGCAGGTGAAGAGGTGACGCTCTCCGACCGGCTCGTCGACGTCACCGTCGGCCTGGCCTCGATCGTCGGCCTCGTTGTCGCGGGTCGTTATCTGCTCAACCCGCTGTTTCGGATTCTCGCCAACTCCCATGCGCGCGAGGTCATGACGGCCGCCGCCCTGCTCGTCGTCCTGGGTTCGGCGCTGCTGATGCAATCAAGTGGCCTCTCCATGGCCATGGGTGCGTTCCTTGCCGGCGTCCTGCTGTCGGAATCGACATTCCGGCACCAGCTCGAAGCAGACATAGAGCCCTTTCGAGGCATATTGCTCGGCCTTTTCTTCATGGCTGTGGGCATGTCGCTCGACCTGTCGGTGGTCGCGGCGAACTGGCGTTTGATCGCGGCTTTCGTGGCGGCCTACATGACGGCCAAGGCGGCCGGCATCTATCTCGTCGCGCGGTTCATGGGCACAGGCCATCGTGACAGTCTGGAGCGCGCCGTCCTGATGGCTCAGGGCGGCGAATTCGCCTTCGTGCTCTATGCCTCGGCCGACACGGTCGGCATCATCGACAGCGAAGCCAACGCCACGCTCACGGCCATCATCATCCTCTCGATGGTCCTCACACCCTTTGCCATCGCGCTCACGCGTGCGCTGACGCCGAAGGCCGAGCAGACGCTGGACGGCGTGGAGATCGCCAACGGGCTCGACGGCAGCGTTCTGATCATCGGCTTCGGCCGGTTCGGGCAGATCGCCAGCCAACCGCTTCTACTTCGAGGAATCGACGTCTCGATCATCGACAACGATGTCGAGATGATCCAGGCTGCGGCAAGTTTCGGCTTCAAGGTCTACTACGGCGACGGTATCCGTCCCGACATCCTGCACGCCGCCGGCGCCGGCCGCGCACGCGCCGTTCTCATATGCGTCGACAAGGCCGAATCCGCCGTGCGCATCGCAGAGAACATGAAGGAGGAATATCCGCTCGTGCCCGTCCTTGCCCGCGCATACGACCGAGGCGCGGCAATCGGGCTGATCAATGCCGGTGTCGACTATCAGATTCGTGAGACTTTCGAATCAGCCCTTCTTTTCGGCGAAGCGTCCCTCGAAAAACTGGGCATCGACGAAGCGGAAGTCGCTGAGGTTATCGCTGATGTCCGCCGACGCGATGCCGAGCGGTTGGAACTGCAGATCGCGGGCGATATACAGGCAGGCAGACGGCTCATGAAAGGCAATATTCCCGAGCCGACGCCAACGCCGCTGACGCCGCCCCGACGCCCGGGTCAGGCCATGAACGAAGAGGCCGCCGACGCGCTGGGCGAGAGGCCGGCGGCCGGATCGAAGGAGCATTGAATGCCGACAACAGACCCGCGCGCACATGAAATCGTCCGGTTCTGGCGTGACGCCGGCCAGGATGCGTGGTTCACCAAGGATACCGCCTTCGACAAGCGCTTCCGTGATAGTTTCCTCGACATGCATTTCGCGGCGGCGCGGCGCGAATTCGAGCATTGGATCGACCACCCCGATGGTGCGCTTGCCTTGATGATCCTGCTCGACCAGTTCCCGCGCAATTGTTTCCGCGGCACCGGTCATATGTTCGCCACCGACCCGCTCGCCAGATATTACGCGCGCAAGGCCCTGGCCGCCGGTCATCTCGCGGCATTCGAGCCGGAGTTGCGGGTGTTCTGCCTGCTTCCCTTCGAGCATTCGGAAGACATGGAAGACCAGCGCATCTCGGTCGAGCAGACGAGGCTTCATGCGCCCGACTATCTGAAATACGCAGTGGAACACCTCGAAATCATCGAGCGATTCGGGCGTTTTCCGCACCGCAATCCGGCCCTTGGACGCGAAACGACGCCGGAGGAGAAGGCCTTCCTCGAAGGCGGAGGCTTCGCCGGCTGATCAGGTCAGCCTCTCCACCAGTCCTGGCCGGACGGTAGTCGCTCGATGCCGGCTGCGTCCAGTTCAGCGAGCCGGTCGGCAAGGCTCTTGCCATCGGCGACGAAGTCGGGCGCGATCTCGGCCAGCGGCGCAAGCACGAAAGCGCGCTCCAGCATGCGCGGATGAGGGATCTCAAGGCCGCTCTCATGCACTGTGAGGTCGCCGAAGACCAATATGTCTATGTCGATCAGGCGCGGCCCCCACCGTTCCTGCCGCACGCGCTTTAGCTTCCTTTCCGCATCGAGGCAGGCTTCAAGCAGTTCTCGCGGCGAAAGCGTCGTGCGCAGTTCTGCCGCCACGTTCAGGAAATCGGGCTGGTCGGTCTTGCCCCATGGCGGTGTCCGGTAAAGGGACGACACCGATACCACCTGGGTTCCCTGCCCCGCATCGAGCATCCTCAACGCCGCCGCCATCGCCTTGTCGGGCTCGCCGAGGTTTCCGCCTAGGCTGAGGTAGACGGTCACTTCATTCTGGCCAAGCAACGGTCACCTCGACGTGATCAAGTACGCCCGGCACCGGCGCATTCGGCTTGCGGACCGTGATTTCCGCGCGGCGGATTTGCGGAAAGCGCTGCGTCAGCGCTTTGCCGCATTGCAGCGCCAGCGATTCGATCAGGAACCGACGTTCGCCAGTGATGATCTTCTCGATCACCTGGAAGGCCACGCCGTAGTCGACCGTGCCCTCGATCGTGTCGTCTTCCAGTGCGCTGCCCGGATCGACCGTCAGCACGGCGTCGACATAGAAGCGCTGGCCGAGCATCTCCTCCTCGTCGAATACGCCGTGGCGCGCAAAGAATGCGCAGTTCTTCATGCGGATCAGGTACATAAGGCGGTTCCAGTAGCGGTGCGCGCAAGCATAGCATCGGCAAGGGCCAGCGCGTCCACGTTCATTGCGACATCGTGTACCCGAAACAGGGCAGCGCCTTTCAGCCGGAGGATAACGCTTGTTGCGGCAGTGCCGGCATCCCGGTGGTCCGCGTCGCGACCCGTGACATGCCCGACAAACCGCTTGCGGGAAGTGCCTACCAGCAGCGGCTGCCCGAACGCGCGCAATTCCTCGAAACGGGCCATAAGATCCAGATTCTCCTTTTCGTTCTTGCCAAAGCCGAAACCCGGATCGAGAACGATGCGATCACGCGCGGCCCCTGCCGCCGATGCGATCTCAAGCGAACGGTTGAGGAAGACGAACTGGTCGGCGATCACATCGGCGAGCTTTTCACGCTCGCGACCCGTATGCATGATGACGAGCCCCGCTCCGGTTTCGGCGGCCAGCCGGGCGATATCCGGCTCGCGCTGCAATCCCCATACGTCGTTGACGATATGCGCGCCGGCGGCCACGGCCAGCCGCGCCGTCTCCTCGCGATATGTATCCACGGAAATCAGGCAGGCTTTTTCAGCAGCGAGTGCCTCGATCACGGGCAGGATGCGGCGCTGTTCCTCCAGCGCCGTTACCGCTTCTGCGCCGGGCCTCGTCGACTCGCCGCCGACATCCACGATCGCGGCCCCCTCGCCCGCCATGCGCCGCGCCTGCCCAAGCGCGCGCTCGACAGTGTCGAACCTGCCGCCATCGGAAAAGCTGTCCGGCGTGACGTTCAGCACGCCCATCACGACCGCCGTGTCCGCCAACTCCAGCCGGCGCCCATGCGCCAAAGTCCAGCTTTTCCCCGTCATCGTCCTGCCGCGTGTTGCATGCCGGCCCGTGCCATGCAGCCGGCGCATCCGAAAATCAACGGTTTTCCGCTTTCTCGTTGCACTCCCGTCAACCGTGGAGCAATGTCGCCCGCAAACAGGGCTCGTCTATGATCCGCGCACTTCTCACGGCCATAATTGTGGGCTTCACCGTGCTGCCAGCCTCGGCGGAGAAGGTCACCAAGACGTATGCATATTTCTCTGTCGGCGGAACAACGCTCGATGAGTTGGAGGCGGAGTTGAACAAGCGCGGCCCAAAGGTGAAAAAGACCGGCCAGCGTCACCCCGGCGCCACGCAGATGCAGTTCAATACCCGGCTCGGCTACGTTGAAAAAAAGGGCAGTTGCCGGATTTCGGAGGCAACGGTCAGCGTAAAGGCAAAACTCATCCTGCCGCGCTGGCGCCAGCGCGCAAGAGGCGACGACGAAGCACGATTGGTTTGGGACACTCTGTCCAGCGACATCAAGCGCCATGAAGAGCAACATGTCACCATTGCGCGGGACTATGCGCGCAAGCTCGAACGCAAACTCATGCGGCTGGGCCGTCATGAGAACTGCAAGATTGCCGCGCAGAAGGCTGAGGCGGCGGCCAGCACCATCCTGGCTGCCCACGACAAGGCACAGACGAAATTCGACATTGATGAAAGCGCCGATTTCGAAAGGCGCCTGGTGAAGCTCATGCGCCAGCGCATCAAGCTCATCGAGGCCGGGAAAATTCCCAGCTAGGCGATCAGTACAAGCAGCGAAAAGCTAAGCCACGCCGAGCTTCTTCTGAAGGCTTGTCGATGACGTCGTGTATTCGAACGCCATCCGCTCGGCCGGCTTGACAATGCGACGGGCCGCCTGCGCCATCAGCGCCGCTTCGTGAAAGCCCGACAGCAGAAGTCTCAGCTTTCCAGGATACCGGTTGATGTCGCCGATGGCGAAGATGCCCGGGACGCAGGTCTGGAACTTCTCCGTATCTACCGGAATGAGGTCTTCGTGAAGATCGAGCCCCCATTCCTCGACTGGCCCGAGCTTCGTGGTTCGCCCAAGCAACAGCAGCATGCGCGTGCAGGCGATCTCGATGTCGCCGTCCGGTCCCCTTACGGTCGCCGACGACATATGACCGCCGCTGCCGGAAACGGTCGATATCTGCCCCTGCTGAAAATCGAGCAGCCCCGCCTCCTGAAGCGCATATAGCCTGCCGACGCTTTCGGGTGCGGCGCTGAAGTCGTGCGGCCTGTGCACCAGTGTCACGCGACGCGCCACAGGCTGCAGATTGATTGCCCAGCTAAGTGCAGAATCCCCGCCACCTGCGACCAGCACATCCTGATCACGGAAGTCCTTCATGTCGCGAACCCGGTAGAAGACGCTTTTGCCCTCGAACGCCTCTATGCCGGGAATGGGTGGCCTTTTGGGCTGAAACGATCCACCCCCGGCCGCGATGACCACGACCTTGACCTCGAAGACCTCGTTTTCGTCGGTCGTCACGCGAAAACCGCCGCCCCTCTTCCTTTCAAGGTCCGTGACCATGCTGTTGAAGGTGAATTGCGGCTTGAACGGTGTGATCTGCTCGATCAGCCTTTCGACCAGTTCCTGGGCGTTGATCGAAGGCATGCCGGGAATGTCGTAGATGGGCTTGTCCGGATAGAGTTCCGTGCACTGTCCACCCGGCCGGTCGAGAATGTCGACAAGATGGCACTTCATGTCGAAAAGGCCGAGTTCGAACGCCGCGAACAGGCCGACCGGCCCTGCTCCGACTATCAGCACATCCGTCCTGATGACCGTACTCATCGCGATGTCCCCAGCGGAAAAAGTCGCCCGGAAGTCGCGTCCGGGGCGCCTATCCCTGACGCTCGGGAATGTTGACGACCAGACCGTCGAGATCGTCACGCACCCTGATCTGGCAGGAAAGGCGCGAATTCGGCCTCACATCATAGGCGAAATCGAGCATGTCCTCTTCCATCGGCTCCGGCTCTCCGACTTTTTCCGTCCACGCCTCGTCCACATAGACGTGGCAGGTGGCGCAGGCGCAGGCGCCACCGCATTCCGCCTCGATACCGGGCACGGCGTTGCGGATCGCATTCTCCATTACCGTCGAGCCGTTTTCGGCCTCGACGTCGAAGCGCGTGCCATCGAACGCGATATAAGTCAGCTTGGTCATGGAAGATCCTGGGAGATGGGTCTTTCGGAGATAGTGACTCCGCCGCGCGAGTCAACTGCCGCGCGCAAACGGCGTTTTCCGCCCGGAAACCGGCACCGGAGCGGAAAGATCGCCTATCGGTCGATCGAGGCGATAAAGTCGCAGGCTTCTTCTATGAGGCGGGCCATTCGCTTGACGACGAGGCCATCGGCCGGGCTCGCCTCGATCGCTTCGGCACATTCGGCGATGGCGAAAGCTCCAACCCCGCGCGCCGAACCTTTAAGCGCATGGGCAAGGAATAACCTTTCCTTCGCATTGGCCTTGGCGATCTGCGCGCGAACCGTCTTGGCCTGGTCCGCGAACATCGTCAGGATCTCACGTTCCAGGTCACGGTCGCCCATCGTCTGCTGCATGAGATGGGCGAGGTCGACCGGCCGGACCCGGCCATTCGCACGGCGTGTCGACGAATGCTCGCCGCCCGGCATCGAGAAAGCCACGTTCTCGTAACCATTCCGTAAAATAGCCAACACCGATCTCCAGACTTTGGAATGTCCGGGCACACTAGAGCCTGTCTGTGGACAAGGCGTTAACCGGAAAAACCGCCGAATTCCGCCAAAAATTCGCCGCCGACCGCCTCGATGTTAACCTTATGTTTAAACTTTTACACATCGGCCGGATTGGATGTTTCCTTTACCTGTCTGTGTCACTACGATACGGCGGGTCCAAAAAAAGGCCTAGTGTGCAAGCGTTTGTGTGCCAAATCATAGCGTTGCACGCGCCAGGTAAAGGGTAAAGGCGTCATGGCTAAGAACTCGACTACCACCAGATCCATCGAAAGCGACGTGTCCCGGGAACTCGAAACCGCCCTCGACCTGGATTTCGCGGAAACGCGTCGGGCACCCGAAGCCACGACGACGATGGACGATCTGGAGGCCCAGATTTCCCAGGCCGCAGACGAGCTGGTGCGAGAGGGTCGCGTCCCGCAGCGCGCCGCCCGGGACCCTGACCTTGACCTGCACCCTTCCGATCGACCCATGGACAGGCCGGTAGATCGTCCTGTTGAAAGGCCCGTCGCGGCCCAGCCTGCAACGTTCGCGCCTGCCAACGACGACCGCCAGAAAGATTTTCGTTCGCTGCTGAACGGCCTTAACAAGCGCGCTTCGCGAACCGTTTACTGGATTGCCGCGAGCCTGTCGGCTCTTTGGCTCGGCGCAGCTGCCTTCGTCGCGGACCGCCTGTTCAGCCCCGGATTGTGGCAGGGCTCCATCGCTCAGACGTTTTCGCGCCCCGAGGCGCTGCTCTTCATCGTCGGCGCGATTCTTCCCGTTGTCCTCATCTTCGCATTCGCCGCGATGGTCCGCCGCGCGCAGGAGATGCGCATCGCCGCACACTCCATGACTGAGGTCGCCTTCCACCTCGCCGAGCCGGAAAACATGGCGCTCGACCGCGTGATGATGGTCGGCCAGGCCGTACGCCGCGAAGTGGCGGCCATGGGCGAAGGCATCGAACGCACGCTTGCGCGCGCCGTCGAGCTCGAAACCCTCGTCCATACGGAAGTCAACCAGATCGAGCGCTCCTATTCCGAGAACGCGGCGCGCATCCGCGCACTGGTCGACGGTCTGGGCAGTGAGCGCGAAGCCGTCGTCACCCATGCCGAGCGCGTCCGCGCCTCGATCACCGGCGCCCACGAGACGCTGCGCGACGAGATCGGCCAGGCTTCAGACATCATCCGCGACTCGATCCTGAACGCATCGACCAACCTGTCGATGACGATCACCAATTCGGGCGACACGCTGATCGACCGCATCAACGAAAGCGGCGTACATCTCTTTGATTCCATGGATTCGCGCGTCGATTCCATCACCGACCGGCTGACCACTTCCGGTGAGGCCTTCGCCAGCCTGCTCGATACGCGTATCGCCAAGCTGACAGACTCGACCGACAACCTCACCCGCTCGCTGACGGACCTTCTGGACGATCGCACCTCCGGCATGGTGTCGCTGCTGGGCGGTGCCGCCCGCACTCTCAGCGCGGAGTTCGAGCAGAGCCTGAACAGCATCGAACGCACGCTTTCCGAGCGCGGCCAGGGTCTCATCAGCGAGTTCGAGACCCGAGCCCATGCGCTCGACACGGGCACCGCCAAGCTCAACGCGGCTCTGGAAGCGCGCGCGCGCCAGATCAACGAAACGCTGGTGGAGCGCGCCAAGGAGATCGCCACGACCTTCATCGAGGGCAAGGAGACGCTGTTCGGCCTCATCGACGAGGGCAAGTCGCGCATCGGCGCCGAAATGTCCGATATCGTGCAGTCGACCTCGTCCATGCTCGAAGCGCGTGCGACGGATTTCGCCGGACGGCTCGACCATGCGCGCCACGTCGTGTCCCGCGCATTCGACAACGATATCCAGCGCCTCACCGAGGCCCGCGCCGGCATCGAGCAGGCGGTGGAGAACCACACCCGCAAGCTGGCCGACAGCCGCGACCGCATGGCTGCCGCCCTGCAATCCGACCTCGCCCGCTTCGCCGAAGGCCGTGCCTCCATTGACGCGGCGGTCGGCTCGCAGGTCCAGAAGCTGGCGGAGGGCCGCAACATGCTCGCCCGCGCCCTGGAAGAGGACCTGCGCAAGATCAACGACCAGCGCTCTTCCATCGACGCCGCCCTCAACAGCCAGATAGACCGGTTGGCGCAGAGCCGCGACAGCCTTTCCAAAATCCTTGCGGAAGACTCCCAAAAACTCACGCAAACCCGTGCAACCATTGATGAAATGGTTGCAGGACATGTCGGAAAACTAGCCGAGGGCCGCAACATCCTGTCGCGCGCTATGGAAGCCGATCTTTCCAAGCTGTCGGAAACCCGGGCCAATATCGACGGCATCGTCGCCGCGCAGGTCGAGAAACTCGCCGAAGGCCGCGACATTCTTTCTAGAGCCCTCAAGGCCGACCTCGGCGCGATCGACAATCTGGTCGAGAGCCAGATCCAGAAGTTCGCCGATGGCCGCAACTCCATCGCGCAGGTCCTGGAGAGCGATGTCGAGAAGCTCAAGGAAGGCCGTCAGGTCGTCGAAGACATGGTTGCCGACCAGCTCAAGCATCTGGATCGCGGCCGTCAGACCCTCGCCGAGGCGCTTGAAGCCGATCTGGCAGGCATCAACGGCCTGCTCGAATCCCATGTCCAGAAGTTCGCCGACGGCCGTGCCGGCCTGACCAGGGCGCTTGAGCAAGACCTTTCCAAGCTGGCCGAGGGCCGTGCGAACATCGATACCATCGTGGCCAGCCAGGTCGAGAAGCTGGCTGAGGGCCGCGACATCCTCAAGCGCGCCCTGGAGTCCGACCTTAACAAGCTGACCGAGGCACGCGCGGACGTCGATGCGCTGGTTGCAAGCCATGTGGAGAAGATCGCGGAAGGCCGCGAAGCGCTGTCGGCCGCTCTCAAGGCCGATCTCGAAAAGATCAGCGAGACCCGCCACGACATCGACGGCATCGTCGCCGGCCAGGTCGAGAAGCTGGCCGAAGGCCGCGACATCCTGACCCGTGCGCTGGAGGAAGACCTCAGCAAGGTCGCCGTCACCCGCGCTACCATCGATTCCTTCATCACCGGGCAGGTTCAGAAATTCGCGGAAGGCCGCGACATACTCACCAAGGCGCTCGAAGATGACCTTTCCAAGCTGGCGGACAGCCGTGCGGGCATCGACGGCCTTGTCGCCGGGCAGGTCGAGAAGCTTGCGCAGGGCCGCGACATCCTGACCCGCGCCCTTCAGACGGATCTGGACAAGCTGACCGAGGCACGCGCCGCCGTGGACGGCCTTGTCGCGGCACAGGTCCAGAAGATCGCCGAAGGTCGCGAAACCCTGTCGCGGGCTCTCCAGGCCGATCTGGAGAAGGTTGCCGAGGGGCGCGCCGTATTCGACGATGTGGTCAACTGCCACGTCGTGCGCCTCGCCGAAGGCCGCGACAGCATGGCGCGCGCGCTGGACGAGGATCTCGGCAAGCTGGCCGAGGCCCGCCGTGAAATCGACGCGGCCATTGCCAGCCATATCGATACGATCGCCAGCAAGCGTGTCGACATCTCGCAGGCAGTTGCCTCCGACGTGGAGAAGATCGAGGATGCCTTCCGTCGTCAGACCGGCGTCATCGAGGAGCGCACGGGAACCATGGAGCGCGCCCTCAACCTCGGCGTGGAGAATGTGCGTCAGGTGCTCGAAAAGAGCGCCGTGACGGTCGCCGGTGCGCTGCGCGAAAAGGTTCTGGAAGTCACCAACACGCTCAGCGAACAGGCCACCGATGCGTTCGCCGAAGCCGACAGGCGCGTGGCGGACCGGGCGGAACAGACCACCAGCGCCCTCTTCGCCCGCGTCGACGACATCACCAAGGCATTCAACGAGGCCGACAGCCAGATGGCGGCTCGCACGGAGGCGACCTCCAGCGCCCTCCTCTCACGCGGCGAGGAAGTTGCCGGCCTGATGAGCGATCGCGCAAACGAGATCGCCCGCCTCATGGACGACGCCGACCAGCGTCTCGCCGCACGTGCCAAGGAGACCTCGGTCGCTCTCGTCAACCATGGCGACGAAATCGCAAACCGCATGGCAAGCCGTGCCGAACAGATTTCGCGCACTTTCGACGAGGCCGACGAACGGCTGGCCGCCCGCGCCAAGGAAACATCGACGGCGCTCGTCGGCCATGGCGAGGAGATCAGCAATCGCATGGCAAGCCGCGCCGAGCAGATCGCCGCGACGCTCGACGAGGCCGATGGTCGCCTCGCCGCCCGCGCCAAGGAAACCTCCACGGCCCTGGTCTCTCATGGAGAAGCCATGGGCAACGTGATGGCCAACCGCGCCGAGCAGATCGCGGGGGCGTTCGACGAGGCCGAAAAGAAGCTCGTGGCGCGCGCCATGGAGACGGCGGGCTCGCTCGCGGCCCGCGCCGGCGACATCGTGCGCAACTTCGACGATGCCGACCAGCGTCTTGGCATGCGCATCGCCGAATCCGCCGATGCGCTGGCTACCCGAGCCTCCGAGCTTGGCCGCATCTTCGACAACGCCGACGAGAAGCTCGTCGCCCGCATCGCCGATGGCGCAGAGAAGCTCGAGTCCCGTGCAGGTGAACTCGGCCGCATCTTCGACGAGGCCGATCAGCGCCTCGCCGACCGTGTCGCCGACAGCGCAGCGACGCTCGGCACAAAAGCCGGCGAGATCATCTTCAACTTCGAGGAGGCCGACAAGCGCATCTCCGACCGCGTGGCGGAAACGGCAAGCACGCTGTCCATCCGCGCCGCCGAGATCGGTAACGTCTTTGCAGCGGCCGATCGTCAGGTTGCCGCCCGCGTCGACGAGACCACGCAGGTGCTCTCCAGCCGCGCGCTGGAAGTGTCCAGTCTCTTCGACGAGGCCGAACAGCGTCTTTCGTCGAAGGTCAGCGACAGCGCCATGGCGATCGGCGAACATGCCGAGCACGTCGTCAACGCCTTCGGGCAGACGGAGCAGCGCATCGTCGCCCGCACGCAGCAGACTTCGGCAGAGCTCGATGCACGCGCCCGCGCCATCGAGGAGACGCTTGCGGCGGCGGATGCACGTCTCGCAGCCGGCGCCCAGGCGGTTGCCGCGCACGTCAACGCCAATGTCGAGGACGCCGAGAACCGGCTCGCCGCCGGTGCGGAAACGATGGGCCACAAGCTCAGCGAGCAGATCTCGCAGGCCGAGCAGCAGCTCATCGACCGCGCAAACGTCATTTCCGAGACCTTCGCGGCGGTCGGCCAGCACATCGGCCAGAGCACCAACGAGGCCGCGCGCACCATCGGCGCCAACACTCGCGAACTGAACGCGATGCTGGCCGAGCGCTCTTCGGAGATCACGCGCATCCTCGACGAGACGGCCCGCCCCCTCGTCGACCGCTTCGGTCAAACGGGCGACGAGCTGGCAAAGACGCTGGACGATGTCACCAGCCGTTCGACGGAACGCCTGCGTGCCGAGAACGAAACGCTCATCAACGCCCTCGCCAGCCGCACGGCAGAGACGCTGTCGGCTGTGGAAGGCGCGCGCAGCAACCTGTCCGCAGGGGTTTCGGGCCTGCTCGACCGCCTGTCGGAATCGAGCACCCAGCTCAACAGCCTGATCGACTCGGCGGCGCTGAACCTCGCCAATGTCGACGACAAGCTCACCGACAGCACGCAGAACTTCGCAGCCAACACCGAAAAGGCGGCGCAGACATTCGCAAGCTCGGCGCGGCTGGTCGATCAGAACACCAACCGCCTCACGGAGCTGTCTTCCAACACCCTGCGCGAGGTGGCCTCCATCGCCACCAAGTTCGAGGCTCACAGCAAGCTGCTCGTCAGTGCATCGGACCTGCTCAGCTCCGCGCAGAACAACCTCGAGCACACGCTTGAAAGGCAGTCCTCGCTCGAGGATCTGGCGGTCGGCCTGGTCAAGAAGTCCGAGGATCTGGAACGCGTCATGCGCTCATTCGAGAACCTCGTGGGCAACGCGATGGAGAAGGCCGAGGGCCGTACGCTGGAATCGACCGAGAAGATGCGCAACGCCTTCGCCGACCTCATCGAATCGGCCACCAGCCGCTTTGCCGGCGCCACCGACGACATGCGCCGCACTGCACAGGGCATCCGCGCGGAGCTGGAAGAGACTCGTGCGGAGATCAAGAAGGGCGTTCTGGAGCTTCCGATGGAAGCCAAGGAGTCCACCACGGCGATCCGCCGCGCCGTCGGCGAGCAGATCAACGCGCTGAAGGAACTTTCGGCGATTGTCGCCAAGTCGGGCCGCAATTCGGATATGTCCGAAAACCGGGCCGCGCCGCGACAGGCTGCTCCGGCACCGCGCCCGGCAGCTCCAGCGGCACCTGCGCCGCGCGCTGC